>ENA-UONV01000037-UONV01000037.1-human-gut-metagenome-genome-assembly--contig:-CS4-NODE-37-length-178660-cov-43.222082_pt1 | contig 178660 bp, 174 predicted proteins | sample MGYA00242461_ERZ724008 | MGnify/ENA metagenome assembly ERZ724008 | reverse complement strand
TGTTCAATAAAGAAATCGGCAATGTTGAGCAGTCCCTGACGAACATAATCATAGATGAGATTATGTTCGTCAAAAACAAGCGGGCACAGCGTTGCATTGTTTTGCATATATGCCGTAATCTTATCTATAAGCTCGTTTTCAGTTACCATATCCGGTTACCAGGACGCGCATAAATAATATCTTCTGCTATATTTTTCACAGGGAGCAGGCATAGGCACCCAGCGTCTGTCACAAGTGCAAGGACCCCTGTCTGCACATTCATTAAAATCTGGATACCTGGCAGCACATTGTGCTTCTGTCATTTCCCCAGGTGTTGTCGGTTCTGGACTGGAAGACGGAGAAGGAGAAGAACTCGGGCTGGGGGAGGGACTGGGCTCCGGTTGCGGATTACAAGCAGTACAAACTTTAGAGCAGCAGGAGGTGGCACTGGAGTAAGAAGCACATCCGTAAGTGCAGCTCTTGTTCGAGGGACAGCTGATACCGGCACAGGGATCCGGTGAGGAGCTGGGTGAAGGACTGGGGCTCGGCTCGTTACATTGCGTACATACTTTGGAACAGCAGGACGTTGCCGAAGAATAAGTCGCACATCCCTCGCTGCCGCAGGTCACGCCGCTCGGACAGGTCGTCCCCGCACAGGGATTAGAAGAGCAACAAGTTCTCGTTCCGCCGCATCCGTCAGAACAAGAATAAGTACCATAAGAACAACCTGTTTCATCTGAATATGGTGTACAAGCCGGCTTGGAAGAACAACAGGTTCTGGTGCCGCCGCATCCGTCAGAACAAGAGTAACTTCCGTAAGAACACCCGGTCTCATCTGAGTATGGCGTACAGGATTTGCAGGAAATGCACTTGTCGCAGGAGTTGTAAGAAGAACAGCCGTAATCGCAGGATTTGGAACTGACGTTGCAGTCCGGATTGCCCGCGCATGAGATACAGATGCCGCAGGAGTTGGTTGAGGCGCAGCCGTAAGTACAAGAAACCGGCGTCACGCTGCAATCGGGATTCTCTTTGCAGGAAGTACACTTGGAACAACTGTTGTATGAAGCGCAGCCGTAGGTACAGGACTTTGACGACACGTCGCAGTCGGGATTGGTTTTGCATTCGGTGCATCGGTCGCATGAATTGTAAGTCTTGCATCCGTAAGTGCATGATTTTGAAGAAACCGTACATTCGGGACGAACCGTACAGGAATTGTAATTTCCGTCACAAGAGGTTCCGCCGAGTTCGTTTTCGCCGTTGCAGTTTGAACTGTTATATTTAAATTCCTTTTTACAACTGCAGGCATTGTACTTTCCGTCACAGGAACCGCCGGAAGGCTCCCGGTTGCCCGAACAGTTGGAAGAAGTGTACTGATAATTGGCCGGACAGTAGCAAGACTTCTGACAAGTCAAATCTGACGTCGGATGAGTAATGCCGGTTGAAAGCTTTGGAGAAGGGCAGGTCTGATACAAACCGTAGTTACCGCAGTCGCCTTTAATGTCTCCGCCTTCACAAACGCCGCCCTCGCATTGGTTGCCGCGTGACTTTTGAGAATCCTGCCAGTCGGGAAGCCACCAGGTTGCGGCCAGGCGATAAGCGTTGTCGACAGCGGCCAGGGGTTCCGGCGTAAGGTCGGTGTGTGTAATTATATCATCGGCGGAAGCCGGAGGCACAAAGCCTTTTACCGTTCCGGAATGAATAGTGCCTATACATAGCATAAAAGTAAAAAGCTTGCTGTTTCTCATGGCCGTCGTCCTCAGATAATAAAAGAAAACCGGAACCCGCTGTTCCTCTTTCAGTATATCAAAACCCAAAAAGAGAATCAACACTAAATTGACCCCGGATGACAAAAAAAATCCCTCTCTTTTCGGAAAAGAAAGGGATTTTCTAAAACAAAAGCTACAGATTAGCGGTCTTGTGACGGCATTTTTGCCTCTTCTGTCAATGCCGAAATAAAGTCGTCCAACTTCATAACTTCCTGTTTGTCAGAGCCGATTCGGCGAATGGTAACCGTACCGTTTTCTTTTTCTTTTGCACCGACAACGGCAATAACCGGAATTTTCGCTACAGAATGTTCTCTGATTTTGTAGTTGATTTTTTCATTACGCAAATCAGTTTTTGCATAAATTCCGGCAGCTTTGAGTTTTCTTACAACTTCTTCGGCATAATCGTCAAAGTCGCTGACAATCGGTGCGACCACAACCTGTTCCGGAGACAGCCACAACGGTAGTTTGCCGGCATGATTTTCAATCAGAATGCCGAGAAAGCGCTCAATAGAGCCAAACAGTGCACGGTGCAGCATAACCGGCTGATGTTTTTCACCGTCTTCGCCGATGTAGGAGATGTCAAAGCGCTGAGGCAGGTTCATATCCATTTGAACCGTACCGCACTGCCATTCGCGGCCGATGGCGTCTTTGAGGATAAATTCCAGTTTGGGGCCGTAAAATGCGCCTTCGCCCGGATTGATTTCATATTCGTAACCGTTATGTTCCAATGCGTTGGCAAGAGCCTTTTCCGAAATGTCCCAGACCTCGTCGGAGCCGATGCGGTAAACGCTCTCCGGACGGGTTGACAGATAAATCTTAACGTCATTAAAGCCGAAATCTTTATAAATGTCCAAAATCAGTTTAATGGTTTTGACGCATTCTTCTTCCATTTGTTCCAAGGTGCAGAAGATGTGAGCATCGTCTTGGGTAAATTCGCGCACCCGCATCAACCCCATGAGCGAGCCGGAAGCTTCATAACGGTTTACCATACCGAATTCGGCCACACGCAGCGGCAGGTCGCGGTAAGATTTAATTCCCTGCTTGTAAACCAGCAGACCGCCCGGGCAGTTCATCGGCTTAACGCAAAATTGTTTGTTGTCTTCGGTTTTGCCTGAATAATTGTGAGCGCCGTATTTATCCCAGTGGCCGGAAGTCTCCCACAGGCAGCGGTCCATAATGCGCGGCGTTGCAATTTCGATATAGCCGTTGTTTTCCTGGCGTTTGCGCATATATTCAATCAGCTTGCGGTAGATTTTGTAGCCTTTGTCATGCCAGAAAACCGCACCCGGAGCATATTCCGGTTCAAAATGGAACAAATCCATTTCTTTGCCGAGCTTGCGGTGATCGCGTTTTTCGGCTTCTTCCAACATTTCCAGATAAGCTTTCAAATCTTTTTTGTCGGCCCAGGCCGTTGCATAAATGCGTTGCAGCATCTCTTTGCTGGCATCGCCGCGCCAATAAGCGCCGGCAACTTTCATCAGTTTGAATGCATCGCCGATTTTTCCGGTCGAAGGAACATGGGGACCGCGGCAAAGATCGGTAAAGTCACCCTGTCTGTAAAGGGAAATAACTTCATCTTCCGGCAAATCCTCAATAATTTCGGCCTTATAATGTTCTCCCATATCTTTGAAGAACTTGATGGCTTCGTTACGCGGCATAACAATTCTTTCGACCTTTTCGTCACGTTTAACGATTTCGTGCATTTTCTCTTCGATTTTGGCAAAATCCTCCGTCGTAAACGGTTCTTTGCGGGCAAAATCGTAATAAAAGCCGTTTTCAATAGCCGGGCCTATGGTAACCTGAACGTCTTTCCACAGTTCTTTGACGGCTTCGGCCATCACGTGTGAGCAAGAGTGACGGATGATGTGCAGGCCCTCTTTATCTTTACCGGTAATGATTGTTACGGTTGCGTCGGTAGTGATAGGAGTGCTCAAATCTTGTGTCTTGCCGTTTACGGTGATAGCTAAAGCAGCTTTAGCGAGATTCGGACTGATTTTATTGGCAATGTCAAAGCCGTTGACACCGCTCTCCATATTCATACTTGACCCATCGGGTAATTTAATCGCAACCATTTTAAATTTCCTTATTAACTTATTGTTTTTTATTAAAACATTCTGCCGGAAAAAAGGGAACTCCCAACGGCTTTTTTATGCCGCTCCTTACCGGTTCCGACAAATCCTCCGATAAGGCAAAACGCTTGTCAGGAGTTGACTAACTCCTTGTAAACCTTAATAGTCTTATCACACATAATTTCTTTTGTGAAGTTTTCTTTTACATTTTTAATGCCGGCTTTGCCGATAGCGGCCTTTTCCGCATCGGAAAGGCTTAATGCCCAGTCGAGGGCGTCCGCCAGGGCCTGCGGGTTGTCATATTGGTAAAGTTTTCCGGTAACGCCGTCTTTGATGGTGTCAAGCGAACCGCCGATGTTTGAGGCGACTACGATTTTGCCCATAGCCTGTCCCTCTACCGAAATCCGGCCGAAAGCCTCCGGCTCGATTGCCGTTGACAAAATGACGTTGGATACCATCATCAGCGCGGGAACGTCGCTGTAACGGCCAAAAAAGCCCACTCTGTTTTTCAGTTTGTATTTAACGGTCAGCTTTTCCAGATAATCCAGATATTTTTGCCGTCCCTGGGCGTCTCCGGTGATAATGCAGTAGTAGTTTTTATGCTTCATCAAATGCAGGGCCTCAATCAGCAAATGCTGACCTTTCCAGCGGGTAACCCGTCCCGGCAACAACAGCACCGGTTTGTCTTCCGCAATGTTGTATTCCTTGATTTTGTTAATCATTCGTTCTTGGGTTACCGCTTCGGGCGAAAATCTTTCAATGTCAGCACAGCGGTGAATCAACGTGATTTTGTCTTCGGAAATTTTGTAATTTTTCAACACATGCTGTTTAATGTGGTTTGAGATGGCAATCATCCGTTCGCCGAAAGTCATCACCTTGTTATAGGCTTTTTTAATGCCCCAGGGGCCAAGACCGTATGTGCCGTGGAATGTTGTCATAAAATGCACACCGGCGCGTTTGGCTGCCAGATAAGCGCTCCAGGCCGGGGCGCGGGAACGGGCGTGAACAATGTTGATGCCGTTCTCTTTGATAAATTGTTCAAGTTTTTTGGCGTTGCTCAGAATCACAAAGGGATTTTTGCTTTTCAACGGCAAAGTCAGATGTTTGACTTTTATTTTATCCAAATCGTAAACCATTCGTCCGCCTTTGGAGGCAACGAAGTTTTTTATGCCGCGTTTTTGCAGTTCGGTCGCGATTTCCACGGTGCCGACTTCAACGCCCCCGGTTTCCAATTCCGGCAGCACCTGCAAAACGACTGGTGATTTCTCTTTACTCTTAGCCATATTAACTTTACTATCCTTATCAAATTTAACTAATCGCAGGGGATTCTGTTTTATGCCACTTTACACGTATGAAACCCAATTTACAACGGAATTTGAGTACAGCCAAGCAAAAACCGCAAACATTAACAAAAATATGCCGAAATTAACGGTTGTCTATCTTCACGGACTTTGTTCCTCCCCCTGGGGCGAAAAGCCCGAGGCAATTAAGTCAATGGTTTTGTCGGCCGGTTTGGACTTTTTGCGATTCGAGCTTGCCGGACACGGTTCGGACATTGCAAACTATGCCAAAGCTGATTTTAACGTCTGGAAACGGCAGACACTTGAAGTGATAGACACGCTGGTTGAGGGAGACGTGCTGATGGTGGGTTCTTCCATCGGCGGTTGGTTGTCGTTGATTGCCGCCCGTGAACGTCCGGAACGGGTCAAAGGGCTGATAGGTCTTGCGGCGGCTCCCGAGTATCAGAAAGATTTGTATGCATATGCGTTTAATGAGGAGCAGATTGCAAAGCTGGAAAGCGGTGAAAGTCTGGAGTTCGGTACCAAAGACTTCTCATATGTCTTTACCAAAAAACTGATTGATTCCTGCCGCCAAAACTCGTTGTTGGACAAGCCTTTGGAAATCAATTGCCCCGTTCAGCTGCTGCACGGACAGGAAGATGCCTGCGTTCCCTGGAAGCGGGCTTTGGAAATCGCCGACAGGCTGACCTCTGAAAAAGTGACGGTCAAGTTGCTGAAACATGGCAACCACCGGCTGCAAAGCCAGTCTGATTTGGCAGAGGTCAACCATTCCCTCGGTGCCCTTTTGGAAATGATTAGGTCGGTGTAATCTTAAATTTCTTATCTTGAATACAGGCAAATCCCGCTTATTTAAAGTTTAATCGTCAAAGAAACAAACTTTATGCAGGGGATGTCATGCCGAAAAAGCAAAAAAGTCAGCCGATTACCGGAGATATTGAGAAAAAGTTTTACAGCCGCTTGCTGCTGGTGCTGATTATAATTGCAGCGGCAACTGCCGTCTATATGCTGTGGCCGCGGTCCGGACACAGCAAAACTTCGCCGGCGCCTTCCAATGAAATGGTTTTGAACGTAATGCCTCTGCAGCCTCGTGAGGTAACTTTTTCAAACCAATACATCGGTTATGTTACCCCGGTCAAATCCGTTGAAGTCGTTCCCCAGATTAGCGGTTATCTGGAAACAGTCTGGGTAGAGGGAGGGCAGGAGGTATCAGCCGGCGATAACCTGATTCTCATTCAGCCGGATGAATACAAAGCCCGTCTTGACGCCGCCAATGCTTCGGTCACCCAGGCTCAGGCGGATTTTAACAATGCAAGCGTTTATTATCAGCGAATAAAAAAAGCCGGAGCCAAAGCTATTTCCAAAACGGAAATCGATAATGCCAAAGCGAAATATCTGGCAGCTCAGGGGGCTTTGTCTCAGGCCAAGGCTGACCGGGAACAGGCCCGTGTCAATTACGATTATACGCTGTTGCAGGCCCCGATTGACGGTATTGTAGGCAATGTCGATCTGACGCGCGGAAATTATGTGTCGCCGGCTTCGCAGCCGTTGCTGAAAATAATACAGTATGATCCCATACGGGTTGTCTTTTCTATCACCGACAAAGAATATCTGGATGAAACCGCCCGTAACCGCGAGCGGCTTTTTGCCGGAGAGAACATTCGTCTTAAGCTGGCCGGCGGTTTGCAGTATCCGTATAACGGAGAGTTTCGTTTTACCGCCAATGAAATTGACCGGGCAACAAATTCTATTGCTATTTACGCCGATTTTCCCAATCCCGACAAAATATTGGTCGCCAACGCATATGTAGACGTTTTGGTCGAACGTACGATGCCGGACGCCTATGTGGTAAAGCAAAATTTGGTAACGATGGATGCTTCGGGCAATTACATCTATACCGTGCGCGGCAGCAAGCTATATAAAACGCCGGTCAAAATAGTTGCCTCTCTTGACGACGGATATGTTCTCGGCAATCGTTTTGCCAAGGACGAATATCTGGTCTTGGACAAAGTCGGACGCTTGCCGGAAAATGTTAAAATCAAATTAAATGTAGTGTCGCCGTCTGCAAAGGCAAAGGAGAATAAATAATGTTCTCGGAATTTTTTATCGATAAGCCGCGATTTGCCGGCGTCATATCCATTGTTATGATTTTGCTGGGACTGCTTGCCATTGCCGTTTTGCCGGTCTCCCAGTATCCGCAGATTACGCCGCCGCAGATTGTGGTGCAAACCTCGTATCCCGGTTCAAACGCTCAGGTTTTGGTCGATACCGTCGCCGTTCCGATTGAGAACCAGATTAACGGCGTAGAGGGAATGCTTTATATGTCTTCGACTTCAGACGACGACGGAACTTATACGCTGACAATCACCTTTGATGTCGGAACCGATGCCGATATCGCTCAGGTCAAAGTTGAAAACCGCCTTTCCCAGGTGATGTCGCAGCTCCCGGAACTGGTGCAAAAGGAAGGCGTTACCGTAAAGACGCAGATGTCGAACATATTGGGTATGCTTGTTTTACGTTCTCCGAACAAAACTTATGACGATTTGTACCTGAGCAATTTCGCCTATACCAATATTCAAAATCCGCTGGCGCGTGTTCCCGGCATCGGCGATGTTTCCATCTACGGGCCGCAGTATTCCATGCGCGTGTGGCTTAATCCCGACAAGCTTGCCGCGCTCGGTTTAAACAGTACGGATATCGTAAACGCGATTTCCTCCCAAAACATTCAGGCCTCCATCGGCGAAATCGGTGCTGCGCCCAGTCCCCAAAGTACAGGAGTGGTTTTGTCTTTGACCGCCAAGGGATTGCTGAATAATGTTGAAGATTTCAAAAATATTGTGGTTACCACCGATTCCAACGGGGGAATAGTCCGCCTCAAAGATGTCGCCCGGATTGAATTGGGAGCGGACAGTTATAATATGGTGGCCCATTTTGATAATGCGCCCGCCGTCATTATCGGTTTGAGCCAGACGCCGAATTCCAATTCCCTCAACATAATGAACGATGTAAAAAAAGAAATTGAAGTGCTGGCCAAAACCTTTCCTGAAGATATGGAGTTTCGCGTTGCATACGATTCTACCGATTATGTCCGGGCTTCCATCCAGAGCATTGTCGAAACGCTGGTCATCACTTTCAGTCTTGTCGTTTTGGTTACTTACGTTTTTCTCCAAAAGTTCAAAACGACGCTGATACCGTTAATTACCATTCCGGTTTCCTTGATTGCGACTTTTGCGGTTATCTACATCCTCGGGTTCGATATTAATATTCTGACCTTGTTTGCAATGATTTTGGCAATCGGGCTGGTTGTGGATGACGCCATCATCGTGGTGGAACGCGTCCAGTATCTTATGGTTTATGAAAAAATGGATTCCAAAACGGCCTCAATCAAGGCGATGCAGCAGATTGCCAGCGCTATTATCGCCACCACGTTTGTTCTGCTGTCGATATTTATTCCCGTTGGACTGATGGCCGGCATAACCGGAAAGATTTATCAGCAGTTTGCCGTAACCATTGCTACCGCGGTCGTTTTTTCCGCCTTTAATGCCCTGACGCTTAGCCCTTCGCTTTGCGCCATTTTCCTGCGCGGCGACAAACAGGAAAATCCGCACGGTTTTTTTAAATGGTTTGATGATACGATAGACTTTTTCAAACAAAAATATCTGGATGTCGTCGGTTATTTTTCCGCATATGTGAAACTGACTGCGGTTGTGGTTCTGATAACCATTGCCGTCGTCGGGCTGGGTTTTAAACTGACGGCTACGTCGTTTCTGCCGGAAGAAGACCAGGGAATCATTTTTGCCAACATTCAGCTGGGAGATACGGCAGGAATTAACCAAACCAACCGGACGTTGGCGGAGATTTCCGAACAGGCGTTGAAAATGAAGGGGATTAAATATTTTATTTCAGTTGCCGGTTATTCGCTGCTCGGCGGCGGTGGTGAAAACGTCGCTCTGGGCGTCGTCGGTTTGGACGATTGGGCAAAACGCAAGTCAAAATCGTTGTCAATCGAAGCGTTGACCGAACAATTGTCGGAACGTTTCGGAAAAACGCCCGGAGCTGAAGTCAATTTTTTTGCACCGCCTTCGATTCCCGGTGTCGGACAAAGCAGCGGCTTGTCTCTGGAATTGCTGGCTACCGACGGCAACACGCCGCCATCGGAACTTTTTGCAAACCTGGAACGGTTTTTGATGGAGTTAAACCGCTCTCCTGATTTGGCTTATGCCTTTTCGACCTACACATCTGATACGCCCCACGTGTATTTGGACATAGACCGCACCAAGTTGGAATCTTTTAAGGTGCCGGTGTCTAATTTGTTTGAGGCTCTGCAAAATAATCTGGGCTCGCGTTATGTCAATAACATTACTTTGAGCGGGCAGGTAAACAAAGTGATTATCCAGGCTGATTTCCCGTTTCGCCGCAATATTGAGGATGTACGCAAACTGTATGTGCCTTCTTCTGACGGGACCTTGGTGCGGGTAGACAGTTTTGCAACGGTTAAAACCACGGTTTCTCCGAAAATCATTTATCGTTATAACCAGTACAGCAATGCCTCTATTGTTGCCAGTTCAAAAACCGGTGTAAGTACCGGTACCGCCATTGACGGCATCAGGGATATTGCCGCGAAAATTCTGCCCAAGAGCTACACCATTGCCTGGACCGGATTGAGCTTGCAGGAGGTTGAGGCCGCCGGCCTGGCGACTTTCTTGATTGCACTGGCTCTTGTCTTTTGCTATTTGTTTCTGGTTGCTTTGTACGAAAGCTGGATGCTGGCCTTTGCCGTAATGTTCTCAACCGTGTTTGCTATCCTCGGAGCCATAGCCGGGCTTCATCTGATGGGACAGTCTCTCAGCATCTATGCTCAGCTGGGATTGATTATGCTTATCGGCCTTGCCGCCAAAAACGCCATCTTAATTGTTGAATTTACCAAGGCTTACCGGGATGACGGAGCATCTATCCTTGAAGCGTCGAAGAAAGGCGCCGGAGAGAGGTTCCGGGCGGTTTTGATGACGGCGTTGACTTTTATTCTCGGCGTGTTCCCGATGATTATTGCCACCGGCGCCGGGGCGTCCAGCCAAATTGCCATCGGAACCTCGGTCTTTTTCGGAATGATTGCGGCCACGTTCATTGGAATTATTTTCATTCCCGCGTTGTTTGCACTGTTTGAGAGCATTAAGGAATGGTCGGGTCATGGCCGGGAAGAAGCCGAGATTCAGGCTGAGGTCAAAAAGAAGGGTAATCGCCTCGGCATCAGCTATACCCCGCCAACGGCCGCAAAAAATGGTAAAGGAGGCAAAAATGCGTAGATATTTTTCGCTGTTTTCTTTGGCATTGCTGTCGTCTTGCACCCTTGGCCCGGATTACCGCCGACCGGAAATCTATACCGACAAGGCGATTAGCGCGTCCCTGCGGTTGAATGAAGTTGCGCAGCCGGTAGAACGCGAATGGTATCGCCGGTTTAACGATACTTTGCTGAACCGTATGGTGCTTCAGGGGTTACAGCATAATCCTGACGTTTCTGCCGCGGTTGAAAATTTGCGCCAGTCGCGCAACAGTTTGCGTATTAATGCCGTAAATAATTTTCCGATGCTCGATATTGACGGCAGTTATCATAAGGTGAAAGATTCGGTCAGTTACGGCGTTCCGATTACTACCGACTATTATCAGACCGGATTGGATGCCAGTTGGGAACTCGACATTTGGGGCGGCGGCCGCAGGTTGACCGAAAGTTCTCAGGCTTTGGTGCGAGCGGCAGCCTCAAACCTCGATAACGTCAAACTGACGCTGACGGCGGAAATAGCCAATAACTATTTTAACCTGCGCCGTGCTCAGGAACAGCTGCGTATTTCCGAACGCAATCTCAAGCTGCAACAAGACATATATGAGCTGGTAAAAGCCAAAAACGAAGCCGGATTAGCTGATGACGTCGCCTTGAATCAATCGCGCTACATTGTTGAAACGACGCAGGCTCTCATTCCGCAGCTAAAGGCGCAACTCGAGGCCTACCGCAATGCTTTGGCCATTTTGGTCGGAAAATTGCCCGGAGAGTTGAATGCCGATGTTGAAGATGCTTCCCGCAATCTTGTCCGCCGCCGTTTTGATTATGATATTCAACAGCTGTACAACCTTCCCGTATCGGTCATCCGTAACCGTCCCGACGTGCGTATAACCGAACAGCAGCTTGTTGCCCAGAATGCCAAAATCGGCCAGGCGATTGCAGAGCTTTTTCCCTCGGTCAGCATCAGCGGTTTTCTCGGTTATCAGTCTCGAAACTTGTCAAGTCTGATAAGCAGTTCGCATGATATGTACAGCATTTCGCCCGCAATCGGACTTCCTTTGTTCCATTGGGGACAGCTAAGCGAAAACGTCGAATTGCAAAAATCTGCAACGCGTGAAAAAATGTATCAGTACCAGTCTGCGCTGCTGAACGCTGCGGCGGAAATTCGCAATGCCGTGGTTGCGCTGGAGCAGGAATATGAACGCAACAGTTCTTCAAACGAAGCGGTGACGGCTCAGAAAGAAGTCGCGTCGCTAACGCTGGAAAAATACAAACAGGGGTTGATAGACTTCAGCGATGTCCTGACTTCGCAGCAAAACCTCCTTGAATCCGAAAACACCCTGATAGCCAGCAATGCTGCAATTTATCACAACATCGTCACTTTTTACAAAGCGGTGGGCGGCGGTTATTGTCCCCAAACGCTGCCTCAGATATTGGGTGAGCTGAACGGCTGCCGCAAGTAGGGCGTACGAGCTTTGTAAAGGTTGATGTTGGTAATTTCCGGGATGTCGTGCTCCCTTGCCCAGTATCCTTTACTTTGCATACATTTACGATAATTTTTGGGACTGATGTCGTCGTCGTCATAACGGGAGTTTACGATGAGCGGTTGTGCGCCGGGGTAGGGCACGTAAGAAGCCCAGATACCCTTAGATGACTTCCAGTCGGCACGGGTGTCGAGTTTGGTCTCTTCGGTGTAAAACCAGGAGCGGAAGTCCGGCATTAGTTTGAATTCCTTTGCCGCCATCAGGCACTCGGCATGATCCCGCGAAAACTTTTCTACGCCGGTATGCGGTTTTTCCCAGTGATATACGACCTGCCCGGCGCCTTTTTGAAAGTAAGTGCAGGAACTCAGGGCGCAGGCCATAAATGTCAGCAGCAGTTTTTTATTCATTGCTTCCTCTTAAAAATCTAAATTTGCATAATGTTTTGCCGGCAGAATACCGCGAATGTTATCCTTGAGGATGTCTTTAAAGCAAGGGCGGGATTTGACCTTGGAATACCAAAGTTTGACATTGCGGTACAAGTCCCAGGGAACGTCGCCGAGATAATCGATGATAGACAAATGCGCTGCGGCGGCAATGTCGGCCAGCGTAAATTCGTCCGTTGCCAGATAAGTGCGGCGTTCCAGCAGCCAATCAAGATATTCAAGATGAAAGTTGAGGTTGTTTAAGCCTACTTTCAGAATTTTTGAATCCGGCGCGCTCCCCTGGGCAAAGCGCTTGTGCACCTTTTCGTAAACGATGTTGCGGTAGACCTCTTTGTAAAACTTGTTGTCAAACCATTCCGTAATACGGCGGATTTCGGCTCGTTGCTTGGCATCGCCGCTTATCATCGGCGCTTCGGAACCGGTTTCTTCCAGATATTCGGTGATTGCGTAATTGCCCACCACCACGTTGCCGTCGCTCAGAAATATCGGAAGTTCTCCTGCCGGATTAAGTTTGTATACATCGTCGGAAAGCTTCCAGGGCTCTTCTTCCTTTAGGATGAACAGCATCTTTTTTTCGCTCATCAATGCTCTGATTTTTCTGGCGTGCGGGGAAACCGGATGATGTATCAGCAATACCATGTTATTCGCCTTTTCTAAACTGGTTTAATTTATTCTACCTGCAAGATTTTAAAGGTCAAGCAGACATCACTTCTGTTCGTCGTTTTTTTGCGGAGCGTCTTTTTCCAGGCCGAAAGTCGGCGGCACGACGCCGTTGTATTCTTTTTCAAAATCGGCAATCATCTGTTTGAGATAGTCTTCAATCAGCTGTTGGTTTTTCGGATCTTCGGAAAAACGGGTAAGTTTCTGGGTGATAAGCTTGCGCTGCGGCGAAATCTTTGAGACGCCGATAAACAGGGGCATCTTCCAAAGGGTTTGCTTGGCGATGCTGATTTGTTCCCTCAGTCCCAGTTTGATTGCCTCAACCAGGCCATAGTACTGGCTGACCATAATATAATCGGCTTTTTTGGTAAATAAACGTTCAAACAATTCATAAGGCGTGTCAACCATTTCCAGATTATATTGTTTAATCTGCTCCGCAACATAGTCGCTGTAGTGCTCTTTTGTGATGCCGACGCCTTTCAGCTTTTTCAAGTCTTCTATTTTTTGAACCTCGTTAATGCGATTCGGCAGCATAAAAACCGTAATCGGATTGCTCATGATTGACGGATAAACCGCCTCCAGACCTTTGTATAATTCCGTTTCGTGATACATTCCCAAAATCATGTCGATGTCGCCGCTGCGAACGGCAGCAACCAGGTCTTCATAATCGTTTTTCTTGAGGTTGTATATGATTTTCAGATTGTTTTCTTTCTGAAACGTATCAATCATCGGCTGATAAACCGAGAAAAATTTGCCGCGCATTTTGCTGTCCGGATGCTGGGTGTAACCAAACGGGGCATAGTCAATAAACCCGGTGATTCGCACTTCCCGGATTTTTTTCGGGTACTTGTCTTCATAGCGGACCATAGCCTGTGCGCTCATAATGCTGACGGCGATAAATGCGGCAGCCAAACCAAATGACATAATCTTTTTCATTAGTTTCGTCCCTAATATTTTTTTCTGCGGATGTTTACCATTCCGTAACTTAAACGATGTTATCATCATACTGTAATTAGGTTAAGAAACATTTTATAAGGATGAAAATTATATAAATGGACGCATCTCAAAACTATACGCAAAACCAGGTTTTAGGGCTTGAGCAGACAGAATTGGAAAGCCGTGCCCTTATTCGGACCGCTTCGGCTCTGAATGCAATTATGGAAAACTGGGATGAGCGTAAAAGTGAGTTGGATGAAGCGTTAGAAAAAAATCGCAAATTGTGGACGATTTTGGCTTCTGCCATGGGCGAAGCGGATTGTCCTCAGCCAGAAGAGGTCAGAAGAAGCATTCTGAACTTGGCAATGTTTATTTTCCAAAGAACTGTGGAGATTTTGATTAACCCAACTCCCGAAAAACTTAACGTATTGATAAACATCAATATGAATATTGCTAAAGGACTGGCTGGCAACGGCGGATAGAAAATTCCGCCGGCGGTCCCGTCTAATTCTTTCGGAAGCCCCAATTGTATTCGGCTGAAAAATGGTTGGCCGAACGCTTGGTTTCATGCCGCGGCAGCGGATGCAGGTATTTGCGGTCTTCCCAGCTTTCTATCATCTGATTAATGATTATTCCACGTTCGTGTTCGCCCAGCTCATTGGGAAGCCGGCTGCTGATGTTTCCCATCAAAAAAGTCGCAACATTCATTTTGGCCATTCTCGTCCTCCTCATCGTGGCTTTGAATGTGCTAAATATAATTCTTAGTTTTTTCTTAAAAAGTTGTGTATAACTAATGTTTATATGCTTGCCAGGTTGAAAGTATAATGTTTTCAAGGCTGCTGTGCGTGGCTGTCCAGCCCAGAACTTTACGGGCTTTGCCGACGGAAGCGGTCAGAACGGCGGGGTCTCCCGGGCGTCTCGGCGCAAATTCATAGTTAATTTTCAATCCTAAAAGTTCTTCGGTTTTATTCACCATTTCCAACACGCTGATACCCGTTTCGGTTCCCAGGTTAAAAATTTCGCTTTGCTGTTTTCGGCTCAAAAAATCCAAGGCGGCAATGTGCGCCGCGGCAAGGTCCGTAACGTGTATGTAATCCCGAATGCATGTGCCGTCGCGGGTGTCGTAGTCGTTGCCGAAAATTTGCATTTTCTCGCGTGTGCCGACAGCTGTTTCCATCACGATGGGCAGCAGGTTTTGCGGATTCTTTTCCAAGCCTCTGACATCTCCGTCCTCGTCGTAGCCGACGGCGTTAAAATAGCGCAGCGAAACATATTTTATACCTTTCAGACGGTCGTACCATTCAAAGTATTTTTCCATGTCGTATTTGGTAAAACCGTAAAAATTGATGGGATTGAGCGGGTGCTGCTCGTCAATCGGCAAATATTCGGGCATTCCGTAAACCGCCGCAGAAGAAGAAAATACCAGGTTTTTGACATTATGCGCGCTCATCGCGTTTAAGACGTTGATTGTCCCGCTGATGTTGTTGAGGGCATATTTTTCCGGAAACGACATCGATTCTCCGACGGCTTTTTTTGCAGCCAGCAAAACAACCCCGTCGACATTCTTCTGCATGGCAGAGGCGATTTCGTCATAGTTCAGAATATCGCCGACAACATATTCGGCTTTTTCAAAAAAATTGATTTTCAGTCCGGTGGAGAGGTTGTCAAAAACGGTGACCCGCATCCCTTTGTCCAGCAGAGCCTTAACCACATGGCTGCCGATATACCCGGCGCCGCCGATGACCAGAATATGCATAATTTTCTCCTTATCTTAAAAACTTCTCAGATATTATAAAAAAACTGTTGACGAGTCCAATTAAATATATTATTTATGCAAATACTTTGTGGGGGTATGGCGGAACTGGTAGACGCGCTAGACTCAAAATCTTGTGGCCTCAGGCCGTGTCAGTTCGAGTCTGACTACCCCTACCAAATTGAAAAGCCTTGGTTTTTTATCAAGGCTTTTTATTTTTTTTCTCTATTTCATTCTGACTTTAAAGCGCAAATTCCCTCATATAAATATCAAATACTTGGCATACCGAGTCAGAATGAAAAATGTTCAATGAATTTTTTTGGGGGGCAAATCGAATATGGCCCCTGAAAAAGTCTCTTCGTTTGTCGGTAAAAAAAAGACGCTTTGGAATTTTATTAATATTAATTTAGATTCTTTATGCTATACCCCGTATCAAAATTTCAAACAATCGGATATCAGAAACAATGTCGCAGTCCACAGCAGTACAATTAAGTTATGACAGCAATGCAGCCTATCGCCGCGGAGATTATGCCGCTGCGGAGCAATTGGCGTTGCAGGCTTTGCGGGTTGATAAAAAAAATGCGGATTCCCTGCTTATTCTGGGCAATATTTTTTATCTCCGCCGCAATTATGAAAAGGCGCTGGAATGGTATCGCAAAATGCAGAAAGTGGCGCCCGGGGATGTTAGTTTGAAAATCAACATTGCCAACACTTTTCATGCTATGCGCAATTATGCGGAAGCGCGCCGTTATGCGCAGGAAGTTCTAAAAACCGATTCCCAAAACGTCTCGGCTCTGACCGCACTTGCATATGCTTTTTTTGAAGAAGACGATTATGCGGATTCCATTCCCGTTTTTCAGCAGGCGCTGCAACTCGATTCTTCTGATTTTTGGCTTCACAATTATCTGGGGCAGGCCTACCAGAAAAGCGGCGACCACTTGCGCGGAATAGAGCATGCCTGGCAGGCCGTAACCTTAAGCGGCGGCGCGGATTCCCAGCATATAAATTTTGCCTATACGCTTTACGAAGCAGCAATCGAAAAAGGCGAAAAATACATTGATGACGCTTTGCAAAAATGGCTCGACGCTTATTCGGAAAATGCCGTGGTAAAATATGTCGCGGATTCCCTCCGCCACAGTCCGAAAGTCACTAAGGCGGATTCCGCATATGTGCAAAATATTTTTGATGTTTTTGCCGACACGTTTGAGGATTCTTTGGCGGCGTTAAACTATAGCGTACCTCAGCTGATTCGCTCTGCGGCAGCTAAAATTTACGGTACGGATTCTGAGGCTGCTCTCAATGTTTTGGACGCCGGTTGCGGCACCGGTCTGTGTGCCAAACTGCTGTCGGAGATTTTGCCGCACGCTGCTTTTTTCGGGGTTGATTTATCTGTCCGAATGATTATGGAGGCTCGCAAAAAAAACATTTATAAACAATTGTTTGTTGATGATTTGGAGCATTTTTCCGCAGTTGCCGAAACGCCGTACGATATGATTGTCGCCGCGGATGTTCTTACTTATTTTGGTGAACTGCAAAACGTTTTTGATTCGTTTTTTCGTATTCTCGCTCCGGGTGGAAATTTTATTTTTTCCGTAACCCGTAACGTGTTTGATTCGCAGGATTATTATCTGCATCTTTCCGGACGTTTTGCTCATGCCGAAAACTATGTCAAAAGCTGTGCGGAAAAAAGTGGTTTTGTCTTGGCAAACCAAAGCGAGGCAAAGCTTCGCAACGAAGGCGAGGCCGAAGTTATGGGGTGGATTTTTACGCTGCGGAAACCCTGATTCCGGACATAAAAAAAGTTCCTTAAACACAGGAACTTTCTTTATTGTTTTTGATGCTAAGACAAATCTATTTAGAAGATTTTTTAGCGCTTGAACTTTTGCTCGAGCTGGACTTGCAAGAAGAAGTTTTCTTGGCAGAAGAAGTAGAGCATTTCTTTGCAGATGATGATTTGCAAGAAGATTTGCTGCAGCTGCTTTTGTTGGAAAACTGCTCAACAGCCATAGCCCAGAAGTACTCATCCTGACCTTGCGGGCAGCCGGCGTTTTGCCAGTTGTAATAAGCAGCTTCTCTGATAGCTTGTTCGATATTTTTCATCATAATCACTAACTCCAAATAAAATTTTTGGTAAACAATAATTAATATACAATTAAATTTTAATACGTCAACTATTAATCCTCTGAATTTCTTGATTTTCTAAAATATTTTTTTCAGGGGGCTTAAAAAGCTTGCATTTAAAATTATAAGAAATTATAGATATTTAAAAAGACCGTGTCCCTAAAGAATTTAGGTCTGAATTATGTTGTTAATTTTAAGGAAATCTATATGGAAAACTTATTATCAAAAGAAGAGATGGAAGCCGTAATAAACGGTGATCACGGCAACGTTTTTGCAGTACTCGGAATACATAAAGACAAGGGCAGCAAAGAAGTTTTTATTCGAGCTTATCAGCCTCATTCTAAAGCCATTGAACTACTTGATAACAACAATAATTCCTTAGGGTTTATGACCCGTTTGGATGATCGTGGATTCTACCAGATTAACCTCGGCGCAAGAGAAAATTTCGCTTACAAATTCCGAATTGAAAATGATATGGGAAGCGTTTATGAAGCGGAAGACCCGTACCGTTTTCCGTCTTTCCTCGGCGATATGGACATCTATCTTCTGGCGGAGGGAAATCATCTTCAGATGTATAAAAAACTTGGTGCCCATCCCGCCGAAATGAACGGGGTCAAAGGCGTCAGTTTTGCCGTCTGGGCTCCCAATGCCAAACGTGTCAGCGTGGTCGGAAATTTCAACAACTGGGACGGTCGCATCAATGTAATGCGCAAGCATCCGACCTGCGGCGTGTGGGATATTTTTATTCCCGGTATCGGCGAGGGCGAGCTTTATAAATTTGAGGTCAAAACGCAGGAGGATTATATCCTGGTAAAATCCGACCCGGTTGCTTTTTATGCCGAAAAAAGACCCAATACCGCATCTGTGGTTTATGACATCAATCACTATGACTGGAATGACAGCAATTGGATGAATTACCGTGAGGAGCATAATTCGTTCGACAAGCCGATGTCTGTTTATGAGGTTCATTTGGGATCATGGCGCCGCAAAGAAAACAACGAATATCTGACCTATCGTGAACTGGCTGATCATTTGGTGCCTTACGTTGTAAATATGGGCTTCACCCATGTTGAATTTTTGCCGGTGTCCGAGCATCCGTTTGACGGTTCCTGGGGGTACCAGGTTATCGGTATGTTTGCTCCCACCAGCCGTTTCGGTAATCCGGATGATTTTCGTTATCTTATTGACAAGTTCCATCAGGCCGGCATTTCTGTTATTATGGATTGGGTTCCCGCCCATTTTCCCAAAGACGGTCACGGACTTAACGAATTTGACGGCACCCATCTGTATGAGCATGCCGATCCCCGTAAGGGAGAACACACCGACTGGGGAACGAAGATTTACAACTACGGCCGTACCGAAGTCGCTAATTTCTTGTGTGCCAGTGCTGTCTACTGGCTCAAGGAGTTTCACATTGACGGCCTTCGCGTCGACGCGGTTGCCTCTATGCTCTACCTTGACTACTCCCGCAAAAACGGCGAGTGGATTCCCAACATTTACGGCGGCAATGAAAACATAGAGGCGATTGCATTCTTGCGGCGGATGAACGAGCTTGCTTATTCCGAAGTCAAGGGCGCATTCACCGTAGCGGAAGAGTCAACCGCCTGGCCGATGGTTTCCCGTCCGACTTCAATGGGCGGGCTTGGTTTTGGCTACAAGTGGAATATGGGGTGGATGAACGACACTCTGAAATATATTTCGCATGATCCGGTTCATCGCAAATATCATCACGGAATGCTCACTTTCGGATTGTTATATGCCTTTAACGAAAACTTTATTCTTCCGATTTCGCATGACGAGGTGGTTCACGGCAAAGGTTCTATGCTGGCCAAAATGCCGGGCGACGAGTGGCAGAAGTTTGCCAACCTGCGCGCTTATTACGGCTTTATGTTTACCCACCCCGGCAAAAAGCTTTTGTTTATGGGATGTGAATTCGGTCAGGATTGGGAATGGAATGCCGAAGAAGGCTTGCGTTGGTTCTTGCTGGATTATCCCATGTACAAGGGAATGCAGAATTGTGTGCGTGATTTGAACCTGATGTACAAGGGCAATCCTCCGCTGTATCAGCAGGATTTCGACTATCGCGGTTTTGAATGGATTGATCATTCCAATTCCGACGACAGCGTAATTGCCTATATGCGCAAAGGCGTTAATCCGGGCGATTACCTCATTGTCATTTCAAACTTTACCCCCGTCGTCCGGGAAGACTATCGCATCGGCGTCAACGAAAATTGCGGTTATCAAGAAATCTTTAACAGTGATGATGTAAACTACTGGGGAAGCGGCGTCAAAAATGACGGAATGATGTATGCCGAAAATCAGGAATGGAATTGCAAACCTTATTCTATCCGGGTGAAACTTCCGCCGCTGGCAACAATAGTTCTAAAACCGATGAGATAGTGAAAAAAAGGAGTTTATATGCAGAGTTTCAAACCTTCAGGCGGCGCGGCTTATCCACTGGGTTCGAGTTATGACGGGAAGGGAGTGAACTTTGCCTTGTTCTCCGCTCATGCCGAAAAGGTCGAACTGTGTCTGTTTGACCGTTCCGGGTCGGAAGAGTTGGAACGCTACGTCATCACGGAAAACGACAACAACATTTGGCATATTTATCTGGCCGGGGTTAAGCCTGAGCAGGTTTATGGCTATCGTGTCTACGGCCCGTATAAGCCGGAGGCCGGTCTGCGGTTTAACCACCATAAGCTGCTGATTGACCCGTATGGCAAAAAGCTCATCGGCAAACTGATTTGGAATAAGGCCATTTTCGGTTATGACATCGACAGTCCCGACAAGGATTTGTCGTTCAGTGCGCTTGATTCGGCGCCTTATGTGCCGAAGTCGGTCGTGGTTGACGACGCTTATGATTGGGGCGATGACCGTCATCCCCGCCACAAGTTTGAAGAAAGCGTTATTTATGAAACCCATCTGCGCGGCTATACCAAACTTCATCCTTATGTTCCCGAGGCCAAACGCGGAACCTTTGCCGGCTTTAACAACAAAAGCGTAATCAATTACGTCAAATGGCTGGGGGTTACCGCCGTCGAATTTCTGCCGGTGCATGCCTTTTTCGGAAACCGTCACAAAAAAGGCTATATTACCGACAATTATTGGGGGTATGAAAGTTTTAGCTTTTTTGCACCGGAACAATCGTATCTGGCCACGAATAACGTGAACGAAATAAAAGACCTTGTCAAAAATATGCACGCCCATGGCCTTGAAGTCATAATGGATGTGGTCTATAATCATACCGGCGAGGGCAATCAGCTCGGGCCGACCCTGTGTTATCGCGGCATAGACAACAGTTCATACTACACGCTCAATCCCGATAATAAACGCTATTATTATGATTCCACCGGTTGTGGGGCATCGTTTAATGTGTCAAATCCGTATGTGTTGCGTCTGGTAATGGATTCCCTGCGCTACTGGGTTGAGCAAATGCATGTTGATGGTTTCCGTTTCGATCTTGCACCCACACTGGCTCGTCAGGGAACGTCGTTTTCCCGTGAAAGCGGTTTTATGTACGCGGTAGCTCAGGACCCCTTGTTGCGCCAAAGCAAAATGATAGCCGAACCGTGGGATGTCGGCTTTGGCGGATATCAGGTCGGTGCCTTTCTCCCTGGCTGGGCCGAATGGAATGACAAATACCGTGATAACATCAGACGTTTCTGGAAAGGCGACCAGTTTCAGACTGCCGAAATGGCCAGCCGTTTGACCGGCTCCAGCGATATTTTTGATTATAACAACCGTGATATCTGGGCCAGCGTAAACTTTATTACCGCTCATGACGGTTTTAATCTGCGGGACCTCGTCAGCCATAATCATAAACACAATACCAGCAATGGCGAAAACAATCGCGACGGAAATGATTCCAACTGGAGCTGGAATTCCGGAACCGAAGGCGACACGGACAATTCGGTTATTTTGGAAAACCGTTTTATGCGGGCCAAGGCCATGCTGACGACGCTGATGCTTTCCTTCGGAACCCCGATGATGGTTGCCGGAGACGAATTTGCCCATACTCAGATGGGCAACAACAATCCTTATTGTCAGGATAATGCTTTAACGTGGCTGACGTGGGAAGGAATAGACGATTTGCATCAAAGCCTGACCCGGTATGCCAAAAAGGTCATAAAGCTGCGTAAAAAACTCAAGATTTTTGAACGGAGCAAGTTTTTTACCGGTCGCCCGATAGACCGCAGCGGTTTTAAGGACTTAACTTGGTTTACCGAACGCGGAACCGAATTTACGCCTGACGACTGGCACGACGGCAGCCGCAAATGCCTTTCCTACTGCGTTTACACCGGCAGCAAATTTGTTATGTGCCTGTTCAATGCCAATTTTAATGATGTGATGTGGAAACTTCCGGCCCTGAGTTCCGATGCCCAATGGAACCTCCTGCTTGACAGTTCCGATAAATATGCTGATGACGCGCATGCCGCAAATGGTGCTGAGATAAAAGTGCCGGCTTGGAGCGTTCTCGTTTTCGAAATCAAAAAATGATAATCAAGGAGACTTTTTATGGTGCACGATTTGCAGGGAATTGCCAAACGGCTGGGAATAGCAACCAAGTTTGTTGATGCCGGAATGATACGGCGGGAATATGAAGTTTCTGACGAAACCCTGCGTTTCTTCATCAATAGTTTCGGCTATGACGCCTCAAACGACGAAGCTATTGCCAATTCACTGCACAGATTGGAAAATGCGCGCTGGCATCAGGCCTTGGAAAACATCTATATTGTAGAAGCCGGAAACGTCAGTTTTGACGTGGTTGTTCCTGCGTCCTGGGCCGGCGAATATTTTGATTTGGAGATCTTTCGCCAAAACGATGCCGAACGTGTCGACGTGTCTTATGAGGTTGTAAATGAAGAACAGTCCGCTTTTGTCGACGGGCAAGAGCTGCTGCGTTTGCAGATAAACATTAAAACAACCCTGAACATCGGTTATTATGACGTCAGGCTGAATGTAAAGAACAAACATTACAAAACGCTGTTGGCCGTGGCGCCCAAACGCTGTTATGAAGCGCCGGCGATGGCGCATAAGCTTTGGGGATTTTCAATTCAGCTTTATTCCGTTAAAAGTGACCGCAACTGGGGCGTTGGCGATTTCACTGATTTATGCAGCCTGGTTAAGATATGTGCCCGTTCGGGAGCGCAGGTCATCGGACTCAATCCGTTAAATGTGTTGATGCATAATTTCCCCGAAAATGCCAGTCCATACTCGTCTATCAGCCGTTTGTTCCTCAATCCGATTTATATTGATGTAGAGGAGGTTCCCGAGTTTACGCTGGAAGACAAATATGAGGTCGAAGGACGACTGGAAGAGCTGCGCAGTTCCGAGCTGATTCAGTATTCTGAAGTCTATCCTTTAAAAATTAAAATGCTTGAGCGTTGTTATAACCGTTTCTTAAACGGCGGAAACAAAGAACGTTTGGCCGCTTATAAGCAGTTTTGCAAAGAGCAGGGCAAAGATCTTGAAAAACTGGCCGCATTTCAGACGTTGTATGAAGATGAGAACATACAGTCCTGGGGCGGCTGGCGAGCCTGGCCCGAAGAATACCGCCATCCGGATTCTCCCGCGGTAAAGGCTTATGTGAAAGAGCATAAGCTGAGAGTTGATTTTTTCAAATTTTTACAATTTGAGGCTGACCGTCAGTTTAACAAAGCGCAGGGGTTGGTAAAGGAACTCGGATTGGGCGTCGGTTTCTATCGGGACCTTGCGGTCGGCGTAGGCAAAGACAGCGCCGAATTGTGGAGCCAGCCCGAATTGTTCTTTGCCGATGCCGGTGCCGGTGCACCGCCCGATGCCTTTTTTCCTGCGGGGCAAAAATGGTGTCTCGGAGCGTTTAATCCGTTTAAGTTAAAAGAGAACCGCTACGAGGCATTTATCAAAATTTTGCGGGCCAATATGAAAAACGCCGGGGCGCTGCGTATCGACCATGTAATGAGCCTGATGCGCCTTTATCTGATTCCCGACGAGGGCGAACAGGGCACTTATGTTTTTTATAATTTTGCAGATATGCTCAATCTGGTTGCTCTGGAAAGTCATCTTAACCGGTGTGCCGTTGTCGGCGAAAGTATCGGAAACGTTCCCGAAGGATTCTTGGAAATTTTGGCCGAGCGCAATATTCATCCGCTGAGCGTTTTGTGGTCTGAGCGTTATGACGCCGGCTGGGGCGATTTTGCACCGCCGTCGGCTTATCCTAAAGCTGCCTTTGCTTCTGTCGGAACGCATGATATGGCGCCGTTGCGCATGTGGTGGTTTGGTTACGACATTGAACTCAGTTATCTGCTGGGGCTGATTCCTGATGAGCAGGGCCGCAGCAATGCTTATCACAAACGCGAGCTTGACCGGTGGAAGCTTTTGTCGGCGCTGGACGGCAACGGCGTTTGGCCGGAGGATAATCAGCGTAAAAGCAATTACATTTACGGAGAAGGGTATCCTGAAGGAATTGAAGAAGCGGTAAACCGCTTTATGTCTCGCTGTGCCTCTCAGGTGTTCCTGGCTCAGCCGGAAGATATCCTTCATGTTGAAAAAATGCAGAACCTGCCGGGCACCGATCGTGACAAACATCCCAATTGGAGGCGGAAGCTTCCGGTGTCGCTGGAGCGATTGGAGACAGATATAGCCTATGTCCGCAACATTGCCGCAATAAAAAGGGAACGATAGGCAGACGGTCCGCCGGCTGTGCCTTTGTAGCGGTTAGGGATTGACTGTTCGTTTATAAGAAGCCGTTGTTGAAAATCAACGGCTTCTTTGCCTGTATATATCTGTTTTTTTAATTATACATACCGATTTTTTAAATTTTCTTTTCATTTTTTTGTTGCAAATTTTTATAGCTCGTTTATACATACCACGAGTTTAGTATGTATAATTGCGAGTGAATAAATAATGGCTAGAAGAACTAAAGAAGAGGCGGAGCAAACCCGTGAAGCGGTTTTGAAATCCGCATTGGATATATTTTATGAAAAAGGCTTTTCCCGTACGACGTTTGACGAAGTCGCCAAGCGTATCAACCTCACTAAAGGAGCCGTCTATTGGCATTTTCGCAACAAGGCCGATTTGCTGGCGGCGCTGATTAAACAAAAATTTGACATCAAACATCGCGAAATTGAACCCCGGGATACGATTTTAACGGTTGACGCCCTGCGTGAACAAATAAGGCTGCACGCTCAGGCGATTGAACAGGATCCTGATTTTTGCAAGTTTTTATTTTTCTTGATTTATCAGATGGAATGGTCTGAAGCCATTGCCCAGAAGATTGGCGAGCAGGTTCGCGAGATTCGTGATTTTCCTATGCAAAGAACAAAAGAAACATTGACTTTGTTGCAAAAAAGTGAGCAAATAACAAGCAATATTAATGTCGATGAATTAGCGTCAATCCTTTTAAGTGCGTGGCGGGGAACCCTCGGTCTTTACATCGGAAAGCAGTATCCAATATGTTTTTCGATCACGGTACTTAAGGCTTTTGATCTGATTATGGATGGTATTATAGTGGAGAAGAAATAAAGATGATTATAGGAAAAATTAAAAATCGCGTCATTATTCGACAGATTGTTATTTTGGTTTTATGTGTTGCTTTCGGATGGTTTCTGAAAAGCAAGTTAACGCCGTCATCGGCACCGATGGGCGGTATGGGAGCCGGCGAACCTTATGTTTTGGTTCAGAAGCTTGAAACCCGCAATATTTCTCCGGCCACCTCTTATATCGGCCATGTTGAAGCCATCAAGAGTGTTAACCTCAAACCGCAGGTTACCGGTTATGTCGAAAAGGTTCTGTTTCAGGAAGGTTCTCTGGTAAACGAAGGAGATATCCTCTTTATCATAGAACAAAAACGCTATATCGCAAATGTAGAGCTGCGCCAGGCGGAACTGGCCAGTGCCAAGGCTAATCTGGTTCGTGCCGAGCGTGATTATAAGCGCCAGAAGTCCCTGAGCAGTCAGAATTATGCTTCCAAGGCAACGCTCGATACTTCGGAAAGCAACTATCTCCAGGCCAAGGCCGCGGTTGCCCAGGCCGAGGCTAATCTCGATTTGGCAAAAATAGATTTGGACTATACCGAAATCAAGGCGCCGATTACCGGTTACATCGGTAAGGCTCTGGTTACCGAAGGAAACTACGTCAATTCAACAACGCAAAATCTTGCGCGCATCGTTCAGACTGATCCGATTCGCGTGTCGTTTTCCGTTTCTGATAAAGATATGTTGAATATGCGCGAGATGTACAAAAACGGTGCGGATTCTTCTCCCATCCGCACGGAACTGGTGCTTCCCAACGGCAAAATTTTGGTCAATCATTTGAAGTCCCGCTTTACGGACAACGAAATCAATTCGGATACTGCAACCATTGCAATCTATGCCGAGTACAGCAATGAACGCAATCTGCTCATCCCCGGAAACTATGTTGACATCCGCGTCGGCAAGAAAGATCCGCAGCTGGCGGTATTGGTTCCGCAGGGAGCTATTGCTCAGGACGAGCACGGCAACTACGTTATGGTTGTCAACGACGAAGACATTGCCGAGGAAAGACGCGTTCTGCTTGGTGATATTATCGAGGACAAGCAGGTCGTTACCGATGGTCTGACGGCTGATGACCGTGTAATTATCCAAGGTCTGCAAAAAGTTACCAACGGCCAGAAGGTAAAAGTCGGCGAGATTAAAAACGAAAAAGCCGAAAATCGTGTTATTGTTGCTGATTCGCTGAAAGAGGACGTCCAGTCTCCGGCTGATGATGCAGATACTGAAACCGCGGAGGTAGAATAATCCATGTTTTCACGCATTTTTATTGAGCGCCCGCGTTTTGCGATGGTTATTTCCATCGTGTTGACGCTGGCCGGTATTATCTCTGTTTTCTCGCTGCCGATTTCTCTTTATCCCGAAATCACGCCGCCGGAAGTTGTGGTTTCCGCATCTTATCCCGGCGCCAGCGCTGAGGTTGTGGCAAAGACAATCGGTATTCCTCTGGAAGAGGAAATCAACGGTGTTGAAGATATGCTTTACATGAGTTCTTCTTCGGAGAACTCCAGTTATTCTCTGACCGTTACCTTTAAAGTCGGTGTGGACCGCGATATGGCTCAGGTTAAGGTTCAAAACCGTATCCAGCAGGCTCAGTCCAAACTTCCGACGGAGGTTACCCGCCAGGGATTGACGGTTAAAAGCCGTTCTTCAAATATGTTGGGCTTTATCAGCATTATTTCGCCCAAAGGCACATATTCTCAGTTACAGCTGGCTGACTACGTTCAAAACAACGTCAAGGACAGTTTGAGCCGTGTGGCCGGCGTTGGCGAAGTCAACGTTTATTCTTCCCGGTTAAGTATGCGCGTTTGGCTTGACGCTGACAAAATTACCGCTCTGAATATACCTGTCGATACGATTAAGTCCGCCATTGAAGGGCAGAACTATCAGCCTTCTCTGGGCAGCGTCGGCGCTATGCCCGGCGACGGAACCCAGCAAATGGTCTACACGTTGCAGACGCAGGGTCGTATTAATGAAGTCGAGGACTTTCAGAATATTATCGTTCGCACTGCCGAGCAGGGCGGTCTTGTTTACCTGAAAGATATCGCCCGGGTGGAAATTGGTGAAGAAAGTTATGATGCGACTTCCAAATTCAACGGCGCTCCCAACGTTGCGATTGCAATCAACCAGTTGGCCGGTGCAAACGCACTGGACGCCATGAACGGCGTTAAAGCCGAGATTGAACGTCTGTCTCAGCGCTTCCCCGAAGATATGATTTATACCGTCGGCTATGACTCTACCGAATATATTAAAGCTTCCATCGAAGAAGTTATTTTCACGTTGGTTTTGACGTTTGCTTTGGTTATTTTGGTTTGTTATGTCTTTTTGCAGGACTGGCGCTCAACCCTTATTCCGACCCTGACCATTCCGGTGTCGTTGTTTGCGACGTTTGCCGTAATGCTGGCTCTGGGCTTCAGCCTGAATATGCTGACGCTGTTCGGTTTGGTGTTGGCCATCGGTCTGGTGGTGGACGACGCGATTGTGGTGGTCGAACGCGTTTTGTATTTGATGGAGTATGAAAAGCTTTCGCCGAAAGAGGCGACGATTAAGGCTATGGAACAGGTTTCCAGCGCTATTGTCGCAACCACGTTGGTTCTGTTAGCCATCTTTGTGCCGGTCGGCTTCCTCGGCGGTATTACCGGTAAGATTTATCAGCAGTTTGCAATTGCGATTTCTACGTCGGTGGCATTTTCCGCCCTGAACGCGTTGACGTTGTCGCCGGCATTGTGCGCAACATTGCTGCGTCCGCTGAAACCGGCCCAGTCGGGACCGTTGTTCTGGTTTAACCGTATTGTCAACAAAAGTCGCGATAAATATGCTTCCGTCGTCGGTTTTGTGGGCCGCAAGGTAAGTGTCATTTTCCTGTTAATGGTATTGCTGTTTGCCGGTGTGGGCGGTTTGCTGCACATCAGTCAGACGTCATTCATTCCTTCCGAGGATCAGGGCGTTATCTTTATGAACGTCCAGCTTCCCGAAGGTGCCAGCCGTATGCGTACGCAGCAGTTTATGGACAAGATTTATCCGCTGCTTAAGGAGGAGGCCGGCGTTGATAACGTTATGGGAATTATCGGTCACAGTATGATTGGCGGCAGCGGCGAGAACGTTGCAATGGGTATTATTACCCTAAAACCTTGGAACCAGCGTCCCGGTGACGAACTGTATTCAACCAATATCTTAAACCGGATTCGTGCCAAACTTATCGGTATGCCGGAAGCAGATATTCAGTTGTTTGAACCGCCGGCAATTATGGGTCTTGGTATGAGCGGCGGTATGGATTATCGTCTGCAGTCTCTGAATACGGATAACCCGCAAAAAATTGAAGCTGCCTTAAACAATATTTTGATGCTGATTAATCAGGATCCTAATATTATGTATGCCTATACCACGTATACGGCACAAACGCCGAACTTTTACATCGACATCGACCGTGAAAAAGCCGAAGCGATGAAAGTTTCCATCGGCAGTATTTACAGCGTGCTGCAAAATTATCTGGGTTCCAGCTATGTCAACGACGTTAACTTCGGTACCCAGGTTAACAAGGTAATGATTCAGGCTGACTGGAAATATCGTAAGGATATCGAAAGTCTCAAAAAGCTCCATGTTCAAAACCAGAACGGCGAAATGGTGCCGCTTGATGCCCTGGTCAGCCTCCGCAAGGTTTTGGCTCCGCGTGTTGTTACCCGCTACAACCAGTACCCCAGCGCTACCGTGACGGCAGTACAAAACCCGGCTTCCAGTACCGGTCAGGCCATGGGGGCATTGGAGACGTTGTCTCAGAAGCTGCCCGAAGGCTTCAGCTACGATTGGTCCGGTATGAGCTATCAGGAAAAATCCAGCGGCGGTCAAATCGGTTATTTGATTGCCTTGGCAATGACGTTTGCTTATCTGTTCCTGGTTGCCCAGTATGAAAGCTGGTCTACGCCGCTTCCGGTTTTGACTTCGGTTTCCGTGGCGATGCTCGGTGCACTGCTCGGTTTGTTCATAACCGGTCTGCCGTTGAGCATTTATGCTCAGCTGGGTCTTATCCTGCTGGTTGGCTTGGCTGCCAAGAACGCTATTTTGGTGGTTGAGTTCTCCAAGGAGGAACACGAACGCGGCAGCAGCATTATTAAAGCTGCGGTAATCGGTACCAAAGAACGTTTTCGTGCCGTTTTGATGACTGCATTCACGTTCATCCTGGGTGTTTTGCCCATGATTGTGGCTACCGGTGCCGGCGCATCCAGCCGTATTGCCATCGGTGTGCCCGTATTCTACGGAATGATGCTGGGTACCATTGCCGGACTGATAGTGATTCCTCTGCTTTATATCCTGTTCCAAACCTGGCGGGAAAAAGCGTATGGAAACTACCCGGAAGGCAAATAAGCCAAATAAAAAAGCCTCTCGTTTCGAGGGGCTTTTTATTATCCGAAATATTATTATTTATATTGTAAAATAAGCTTTATCAGCCGTTTATCCAAAATTGTGGAAAATTATCATAAAACTTATTTTACAATTGCAATAACCTCATAAAATGTTAAGATAAAAACCAAATGCATTTTAATATCAAACTACGGGTACCTTAATGTTGAAAATGAAGAAGATTCTCCTCGTTTTAGTGTCACTTTTTGCTGCGGCGGAACTGGCTTGGGCGGCGGTAACGCCGATTGCGGACACTCCGTTTAACAGCAACTTCAGCGTCAAAAGTGCCGGAAGCTCCGGTTCTGCGGGCAATGCCGGTACGTCCGATGACGAAGACACTTCTCATACGTCAACATACGAAGGGGCCAATCTCCCTGCCTGCGGCCCGGTAACCATCTCTGCCGAAGGAGGCGAGGCTACGGCCAAAAACCTTTGCGCCACGGCTTTGGGCGTCGATACCGATAAGGTCAGCTACACGCTTTGTGATGACGGCAACAAGGGAACCTGTACCTATCTTGAAACCTGTACCGGCGGCATCGGAACGGGGGAGGCAGTGTCCGGCTCTGACAGCGTGTCCATTTCCCGCTCAATATCGGCAATTGCTCAAAAGTATACCAACGTAGACAACAATTTGGGTGTTGAGGCCGGTCGCTGCAGCAGTAATGATACGCCCTATTTGTATTTTCAGTGTGACAGTTCTTATACGGAAACGTCACGCCCGGTTTGCGCTGACGGCAAAACGGCATTGAGTTGTTCCCTGAACGGAGCCTTGCTCTGGAAATGTGATTATGCGGCCTGTACTTCGGAGCAACTGAACAAAACCCTCGGCGACGACACGCCGGCTACTTCCGCATTGCTCGCGGGAACCAAAGTTGCCGGCTCCTGCTACGAGAATATGAACAACGGCACTCGTAAGCTGCGCACGATATATGCATGCGACGAAGAGGTTTATCCCTATACGGAAGCCTCCTGCAAAACGGCTAAAGGAACGGATTATGCCGTAGCGGCGCTCAACGGCGCCTGCATTTGGAACGGCGCATACCGAAACGGACAGGCGACATTGATTGATGAAGCTCAGGGGCGTTATGAATATTGCCAGCTCAAATGCCCGTCGCGGGTAACCGAAGGCACCGACAGCTGTGAAATGGCCGGAGATGTTCTGAACACCTGTGTCCTTGAGGGAAGCGTAATTTCCGATAACCGGTTGGTTCAGTACTGCGGCTGCCCGCAAACGGCGGACGGAGAAGACGCTTACGTAAGCCGGAGCGATTGCCCGGTCGGATATGTTGCCGGAGGACGGACCTGCAATTCGGCCCGCACTCTTGATGTCAAATATCAGCTTTGCCTGCCGGAATGTGCCGGAGATAAGACGGTCCGCGGCAGTTATCATTTATGTTTGACCGAGCTGGAGGAAACGAACCAGGCGTTGTCGCGCATCAGCACTCCGATTTCTCCGTTGGCGGTCGAAGCAACTCCTTTGGCTGCCGATAACGAGAGCGGTGATGATTACAACCGTTATGTTATCGGGCGAGAGTGCTGCCGCCAAAAGGATGGTTCAAAATATGACTGTATTGACGAACCGTTCAAGGTAAACGCCGACGGAACCTGTCAGGAAGACGCTTCGTATTACTGTGCCGACAGTTTTATGCTTAAAAACAAATGCGGCAATGATACTCAGATGTGCTGTCAGTTCAAAAGTTCGGGAGCTGTAATTAACAGCAGTTGTCTGGGACTGGGAACTTTCATCACCGATGAGGCGACCGGGCTGTGCAGCGAGGGAACGCCGCTTTCTTATACCTATGATTATTGTGCCGATGACAATAAGAAAAAAGTCTCGGATTGCTCTGCCGCGGCAACTCAGTGCTGTAGCTTCAAGGGTAACGACACTTCCAGTGAAGATGCCGAATGCTCTTCGGACTTTGTGTTGTTGAACGAAGCCGGAGCCTGCAGCAAAATTGTAGACAACATCGTTGATTCCGGTTTGTGCTTTACCGAAGAATTTGCCGAAAAGGCTTCTTACAGCTGCAGTTGTCCGACCGATTTGGATTATACCGAAGGAGCCTGCCCCGCGGGTCAGACGGCCGTCAGCACCTGCAACTATGACGGAATTGTTAAAAACATTTGCGCGGCACCTTGTTCTCAGGAGGATATTGCCGCCGGCAGCGTTAAATCCAATATTGATGAATGTAAGGTAAACAGTTTTGATACCCCGAATGCCGTCTTATGCGTTATGCCGGATCAAAGCCTGCGCTATCGTTGCAGCTGTCCGGAAAACTATACCGTTTGTCCCGGAAATTTGGGCGGCGGTCAGGCCTGTACTTTTGACGGTGGCGAAAAATATGCCGCCTGTATGCTGAATCGCAGCGCTATTCAGTGTGACGAAAATATGGTATTGGTGGACAGTATGGCTGAATGTCAGACGGTGGGCGGTACCGCAACTACGGCAACCCAGTGCTATATGGCTGACGAACCTGCCACAATCAAATATATGTGCGAATGCCCCAATACGTTTTCAGTCTGCGGCGAGGGCGAAGCCGGCGGCGGAGACAGTTGTAAGGTTCAGGAACAGGGTAAAACCTATTATGAAACCTGCGCTAAAAATTGTCGTATTAACACGGCAGCCCGTCCTGTTGTAGATACTGCCGACGGTTGTCCGAAAGTAGGCGAAGATGCTGCGACGACAACCGTATGCGTTACCAACGGGCAGGTTCGTTATGAATGCGGATGTCCTTCCACTTACACTGCAGTTCCTTCTGATACCGCAGTCGGTGTCGGAGAAGTTTGTACTTATGACGGCGATGCCAAGTTTAAAAGCTATGAAGAGGGATGTCCTGCGGACCGCCCGTTGTTTTACACGGAAGATGCCTGCTCGTTTGACGGGGTGAAGGGCATAAATGTTAAAACCTGTTATGCCAACGGACAGGCCTTGGAAGAGAACGTTCGTTATTATTGCGATTGCCCGGCCAGCTATCTGACTGATTCCCAGTGTGCCGCCGCCAATAAGGAAGGCACCGGTTTTATGTGCCAGCTTGAGGGCGAAACCTATGCCAAAACCAAGTATCAGTATTGTTATCCCAAGTGCAGCCTGTTGCCGAGCAGCGGGTCGTCCAACGGCACGATTATGGAAGACGATATCTCCGATAATCGCGCCTGCCAGTGGGAGCTGGGGCAGGGAGCCGTTTATGAGCAATGCAGCGACAACCATGTCATTCGCAATAAATGTTATTGTCCTTCCGCCTATGACAGCCGTCTGACCTGTGACAGCGAAGATAATCTGTCTCCGGTTGTAGATGCCGAACACCCGGCTTGTTCCGTGGACGGCATAACCTACTATCAGTCTTGTAAAGCGCGCAAATGTAATGAGGGCGCCGTTCTGGCAACTTCTGAAGGCGCCTGCCAGACATTGTTGGGAACCGCGGCAACGGCGATAGCCTGTACCAAGGACAACGAAACGACTTCGTATTATGAATGCAGCTGCGATACTTCCGTCTACAGCGAAGTTTGCCGCTATCCGCAGGTAGAACCGAGCGGCGAAAAATACTGCTATGCCGGAAAATACGACGCTTCAAGCAATCCCAGCCCGGATAAGCAATATAAGACGGGAATGTGCAAAGTCGGAAGCTTTGAAAAGTGTTATCAGGATGGCGACAACACCAACGGTTATCAGGTTATTGTAACCAAGAGCGAAAGCGAATGCCGCCAGAAGCTCGGCGACGGTGCCGAAGCCCGTTTGTGTGAAGACCGCAACGATCCCGATATCCGCCGCTTTAACTGCTACTTTAACCCCGGCGAATATAAGTGGACCGACGACAACTGCCCGGTCAGACACATTCTCGGCGGCGGCAGCATTGTTATTAACGGCAAACGCTACTATAAAGAGTGCAAATGTCATTCCGCCTATAAATATCACCGCTACAATTGTGCCGGACTGTTAAACGGCGGCGGCTGCGAGCAGGAGGTTACGTCGGAAAACAATGACGGAACCATTCCCGCCGGCGTCACCAGCCTGAAGTTCTTTGCTTACTGTGAATGTTCCGAAGACTACAATCAGGTTTGCGACGGAGAACGGTATGTCGGCGTTGGCGAACCCTGCAACGGCAAATATCAGGCCTGCGAGTGCAAAAAAGACGAACTGCCGGAAAACTGGGTTGACAATTATTACGGCTGTCCCGGCGGAGCCAAGCCGACCGGCGTCACCAAGCCTAACGGCTGCGGCGGAAAATACTACCAGTGCGAAGCCAGCCAGTGTACCTGGCAGCACACCGAGCAATGCAAGGGCGATTTCCAGATAGGCGTAGACCCCTGTCAGGATAACCAGGGTGAAATTTATGCCTATAAAAGCTGTAAGTGTCCTGACGGCTGGAGCAAATGTTCTTCCAATCAGGTTGGCGAGGGCAAACCCTGTTCTCTGAACGGCGAGAACTACTATGAAAGCTGCAAAGCCCAAAGTGAGTGCATTAAAGGCGAATACCTGACTTGTAACGATCCTTTGCAGGTTGGTGTTAACCCCTGCACCAAAAACGACAAGATTTATTTTGAAAGCTGTACCTGCGCCTCTGGCTATAACAAAGTCTGCGGAGACGGTGAAACCGGCGTTGGTTCGGCCTGCGTTGTCGACGGCGTGTCCTATTATCAGTCCTGTACCAAACCTGCGGCAGCCTGCAGCGATCAGCATCAAAAGGCTTGCGCCGCCAATCAGGAAAAATATGATCCGTGCCTCGGAGAAGACAATCAGATGATGTATAAATGCCGTTGTCCGGCCAACTATACCAGTTGCAGTTCAACTTCTCCGGCTGAAAATGCCACTACCTGCGTAGATAATGAACGAGGTACGGTTTACAGTGCCTGTACCGGTGAAAATACCTGTACCGAAGACGAAGAAAGCATTTACAAAACCTGTACCAAACAGCAGGTGGGCATGGGGCGCAGCTGTACCAGTTCGGACGGTACCACCAAATACGCCGAATGTCAGGATACGAAAGATTGCAAGGCCAACGGCTATAAATATGTCTGCTCCGGCTATCAGGCCGACGCTCTGGGTGAGGATTTCTGCATTGACGAAAACGGCAGCAAACTTTTCAAGGAATGCAAATGCCCGGCAAATTATCTGCAATGTCCCGCCAAAAACGTCAAGGGTACGCCCTGTACGCCGCTGCTGGCAACGGGAGAAAGCGGGGAAACCGTCTATTCCAAATGCGAATGCGGCAGTCAGTATTCCGAAACTTGTGACGGCAACGGCCAGTCTCCGGGGTCAGAAGATGACGCCTGCCAAACCACCAATACCGATGGCGATACCGTAACTTATTACAAATCCTGCGTCTGCGGAGATGAGTATTCTAAAACCTGTGCCGAAACCGGAGCTATTCCCACGGATAAGAGCGAGGTTTGCACCGAGATAAAATATGTCGGAAATCAGAAGGTTCAGACTCAAAAGTACAAAAGCTGCGGTTGCGGTGAAGCCTATAAGTACAAATGCGACGGAACCGATGACGGAGACGACGCCAACAATGCGGCCAAATATACATTATCCAACGGCTGTACGACGACGGTCGACGGAGAGTCTGTCACACGCTATAAGGCTTGTCTGTGCGGCAGCTCATATACGGTAACCTGTACCTCCAATATTCAGCCCGGTGCGGATTCCTGCACGTCGATTAATGCCGACGGCTCCAAGTCGACCAAATATGTTGCAGGCTCTTGTCCCGAGCCGGAACCGGAGCCGTGTGTTCCGGCAGACTGTTCGTCATACAGCATTGCCAGCCTTTCGGCTATTGTCGGACAATGCGGTCATCCCAAAAACTACAGCACTTGCAGTCCCGGATGCGACCAGCCGACAAAATATGCCTGTCTGTATCCCAAAGCTGACATTGAAAGTACCTGGAAATATACCCGCGAAAATTGTCCGGAACCCAATGAACTCAGCGATGGCAAAACCTTTGAATTTGCCGGAGGCGCGACTGAAACCCGTTATAAGGTTTGCCGTTGTCCCACAGCTTATAACAAAACCGACGCGACCTGCAAAAATATCAATACTTCTGAGGTTGCAGGCGCCTCCGGGAACATTGTCTGTTCTGAACGTTCCAAACCGGTATCCGGAAGCGATCCGACATTTACGCCGGCATCCTGCGGATCAATTCTGGGGCTGGACGAAAGTGATGTCTGCGTAGATAAAGAGACCAACGTCACTTACGGAAAATATTGTAAATGTGACGGTCCGAGCTACTCGTCGTCCTCTTGTCCGAATACGACGGCTCTGGTTTGCAAAACCTCAACCTCGACCAATTGGCAATATATCAAGTGCCTGTAAAGAAAAAACACCTCCGGTAACGGAGGTGTTTTTTTAGGCTTGCTTTCGTGTAACACTGTAACAAAAAAAGGAGGACAAAATCCTCCTTTTATAAGTAGTCAGCCCTTTGTCTTACTTCAAGTAGTTCAGGAGCGAAGTATTCAAAATACTGTTGAGCATCTGATAAGAAGCGTTCAAATTGTTCAATGCCATCAAAGCTTTTACGGCTGCTTCGGTCTGGTCTACGTTTTTCAAATCGCTTACGCTGTTTTCCAGATTGTTTTCAACCAACTTTAAATTACTGTCGCTGGTTTTCAGCAAAACGGCGTTAGAACTTATTTTGGCCGTTACCGTATACAAATCCGGATTGAGTTCGCCGGTAGTGTTGCCGCCGCTGTAAACAGCATCCTGAATAAGCTTGACGGCTTCGTCGACAATGTCAACCGGGTTCTGGTCATTGATAAGTCCGTCAAAATCGTCAGCCGGATTACGGGTATCGACAACATTACCCTGCGCAATCTGTCCGAGCGCGCGAAACAGCTTTTCAAAGGCCGGATTGTTGGCGGTAATGTCCATTGTAATCGATTGATTGTTCGAAATTCGCCGTTCTGATGTCAGATTGCCGCCCTTATAATATGATTCCGAACTCATGCTCCACTTGCTGGATGCCTGAACCGTTGTTGCCGTTTCCGGCAGACGGTTGGGGTCCGCCGTAATGTAAAGGGTGGTTCCGTCATCACTGATTCCGGTAACCTGAACCTGAGTAGCGATGTTCTTGTCAAACCCGTCCATTTCAATCACGGAACCGATTGGGTACGACGTACTGAATTTTACGCCGTCTCCGGCTGTTTCGTCGGCTTTCAGCGGGGTGCTGTCTTCCAGCGTAATGGTTTTGCCGTCGGCGGAAATTGATTTGATGACATAAGCGCCGTTGTTAGCCCCGGTATTTCCGAGAACCAGCGTGTCACCCGCCTTTAATGTATTAAAAGCGCCGTATTGCGTTGCATTAATGGTGTTGGCGTCTTGATTGAAAGTGAGGGTTCCCGCATTTTCGGCATTGGACGTCAAAACCTCGGTCAGAAATCCGCCGGTTTTTTCTGCGGTGATTGTTCCCTGATTGCCTTCAATTTTCTGAATGGTCAGCGAGCCGGTATTTTCGGCGGTGGTTTCCCTGCTGGTCAGGTTTGCAGCACTGTTGGTCGGGTACTTGATGTTCATCCCGTCGTAATATTGCTGAAATTCCTCCAGTGTGGTGAACGGAAAACTGACCGGAGCTTCAGAAGCTTCTCCGCCGCCGAACAGGTATTTTCCGTTTGCCGAAACGTTAAGGCTGTCAGCCAGTTGCAACATTGTGGCAAAAGCTTGGCGTTGCAGCTGCTGCAGGCTTTGATACTGATCCTGGCTCATCGTATGCGGTTCACCGGTTTTAACGCCTTCGCTGTTCAGGACTGAAGACGAACCGTTCACCGTATACAACGGAAAACTGAACTTGTTGTCTTCAAATTTAAAGTCAGGATTGGTGGCTCCGACTTTGTCTTTCAGAGCGTCCATAACGTCTTGGGCATAAGTGTCGCTTCCCGGTGTCAGACCGGAAATGTCAATGTTGTTTCCGTTTCCGTTGTCGGCAAAGGTATACTGTATGCCGTCAAGGGTCAGGGTCTTGCCCAGATAAACGTCATCGTTGCTGGTAAAGCTGATTTCGCCGCCGGTGTAATCCGGGGTCAGCGATTCCAAATCCATACCGGAAAAAGAGTTCAGCATACTTTTGAAGTCGCTGACTGATTTTGACACGGACTCCATCGCCGTATTCATCGTTTCCAGCTCGGTATTTAAAATTTTGTTGTTTTCCATAAAATTGCTGGTGACTTTCAATGAAGCTTCCAGACTGACAATGCTGTACGCGCTCATCCCGAAACCGGCATAAGTGGGAGACTTGATACCGGTATTAGACTGATAGCTGTATAAATCAAGCATGGACTTGGTGTTCATCGTCTGATTCAGCAGCGACATATAACTTGCGTAAGTAGGAACTCTAACCATGGTAAAATCTCCTTATTATACGATGCTCAACAACATATCCAAAATTTCTTTGGAGGCGGTGAATGCCTGGGCGCAAGCCGCATATGTTTGTTGAAATATAATCATTTGTCCCAATTCTTCATCAATATCGACGCCGCTGATTTGCGCTTCTTTTAACGAAATGGAATTGGTCAGTTCGGTCTGATAGCTCAAAGAGGCTTCCGAGTTGCTGGTCTGAGAGGCAATATTGCCGACAAACGTTGCCGCGTAATTGGACAGGCTGGTTTTGGTCTGCGCAATCGTTCCCGATTGTTTGAAGTCAAACGAAGCCGAGAATACTTCGCCCAAGGCATTGGCGATGTTGTTGGCTGCCGGGCTTTGGACATATTCTCCGGTTGCGCTGTCAAACTGCGGAGAACCACCCGCAATTTTTTCCGGCGAAGTCTGCAAATCGCTGCGGATGTCCAGCGAAATTGCCGCATTGACGTTAGAAGGCTGTAAACCGATTTTTTCCAGCAGGTTGGAAGGCTGTGCGCCCGGAGCTACGTTTTCGGCAATTTCAAGCTGTTCGCCGGAAGCGTTCGAAATCCGCAGCATATAGCCGTCTCCGTTGGGAACCAAAGCGGCACTGATTTGTCCGTTCAGGGCCGGATTTTCATTAATGGAGTTTACAATGTCTTGCAGACTGTCGTTCGGGCTGATCGTAATCGTTCCGAAGTTGAGTCCGCTCGAACTGTTGGAAAAACTTAAGGTTACCGTATCTTTAAGCCCCAGATTGACCGAACGGCTCATAACTTTGGAATCATAAACGGATTCGCTGCTGTTGTCGACAAAGAAGTCATTTAAGCCGAAAAAGCTTGAAAAGCCTTCAAACTCGCGGTCATATAAACCGTTACCGTTGGAATCAAACTCTATTTTGGCCGGTTGTTGGGCTGTTCCCGCGGCAGAACCCGCTTCATCGATAATCGAGAAAGTGTAGTTGCTGTCACCTGTATTAATAAAGAGCTTGCCGTTTTTATCAACGCCGACTTCCGCTTGGGGCAGGTTAGGACCGTCGGCTGAACGCAGCCAGTCCTGAATTTCTTGCGCCATTTCGGAAATCGAACCACTGTCAAACCCGATGCCGCCTTTAAGCGAGGTTGTGGCAACCTGTTTGCCGTTGGTGTCAAAAATCACAAAACGAACGTCGCCCTCGGCAATTTTGATTTGCTGCTTGTCTGGGTCAATGAAGGTTCTGGTACCGGTCAGTTCGCTGGGCGTATTGGGATATGCGGTACCTTGGTTGTGAACGGAGTTGATTTGCGCCTTTAAGGCTCCCGCCAACTCGTCCAACTGTGACTGCAGCGAAGGCAAAATCACGTCGCGCACTTCAATCAGCCCCTTGATTGAACCGTCTTTGATTGAAGCGGTAATGTCTTCCCCGTTGACATAAATACCGTCGATGCCGCCTGCAGCGTATGTTGTCGTAGGACTGGCCTGTGCGACGGCGTTGTGCGACAGATAATGCGGATCATTGTCAAGCAGGGTAATGCCGTTGGTTGTCTGAACCACGATTTCGCCGTTGTCCCTCTTAAAATAGGTAATGTCCATTTTCTCGCTGAGCGAACGCAGCGCCTGATCGCGCTGATCGAGCAAATCGGCGGTTCCGTCGTAGCCGAGAAGGGTATATTTGACAATCTGGTCGTTCAGGTTGTCAAGCGTATCCAGAAGCTTGTTGATTTCATCAACGTCAGCGGCAATGTTCATATCTGCGTCGCCGCGCAGTTTTTGGATTTCTTCCGAAATGTAGTTCATCCGGCTGGTCAGCGTATCGGCCTGATTTAAAAGGTTATAGCGGCCGGCGGAAGAGGTAACGTCGGAAGCAAAGGAATCAAACGCCGTTTGCAAGGCTGCTACATTGGCGGAAACCGAGTTTTCACCTTCCGGCGTTCCCAGCAGGATTTCGGTTTTGCTCAGGTAGCTGTTTTGCGCAGCGAGGTTGCCGTTCAGAGAATTGGCAGCCAGATAACTTTTCAGCAGGCCTTCGTTAACTTTGCGGGTAACTTCCCCGATTGATACGCCTTGGCTGTATCCGGCCAGAATGACGTTTTTTTGTTGGGCAATCTTGCGGGTATAGCCTTCCGTGTCAACATTGGCAACGTTGCTGCTGATGATGCTGAGCTGCGATTGGGCGGTTTTCATTCCGCTGAGAGCCGTTCCGAGTGAAGGTATTAAAGCCATGGTCCCCTCCTACAAAGTTCTGTTGACGGCCAGCGCATTCTTGCTGTTGTCCAGCGGACTGTATCGTCCTTGCGCTCCGTAAGAAGTTGCGTTGATGTTATTGCTGACCTTGGCAATATTGACAATGGTGTCCATGACGTTTTTGCTGGTTTCCATTCTGGTCTTCAATAACTGTTCGTTTGTTTTGATAAGCTCGTCCAGCCGTGTCGAAATTTCTTTCATTTCCTGCCGCTCTTGTTCCGCCAGGGCTGCAAGTTCCTGCTGGTTTTTGATAAAATAGGCCACCAGAGAACGATAAGCGCTGATTGTTTTGGCTTTGCGTTCATAAAGGCTGCTTACGGTTTCCACGTCAAACTCTTCAAGCGCCTTGTTTTCCAATGTCAGCAATTCGGAAAAACTGGTCACGATTTCCTTAAAATCGGCAATTTTGGAGCTGACTTCTGTCGTATGTAATTCTTCCATAGCTTTTCTCCTTATCCTTGAATATATCCGTTGGTCTCCATTTCCTGCATTTCTAAAATAGAACGCATAACTTCGTCTTTAACGCCGATGCTTCCGGTCTTGGCCATTGCTTTGCCGTATTCGTCCAAAAGCATGGAGCGGTAAATTTTTTCGGCATGTCCGCCGCCGAACATTCCGTCGGTGGAAATTCCTTCAAACATGCTTTCCATCATTTTGGTAATGAAAAACGCTTCAAAGTCTTCTGCCGTCTTTTCTATTTTGGCCATATCCTTTTCTTTTTTCAGGTCGGCCGCATTTGCCTGCGGGGCTTTTTTCAGCCCGTACAGGACATTGTCAAAGGTCATTGCGCTGTTTAATGCTTCCATCTTAAATCACCTCAATTTCGGCTTGCAGCGCTCCGCTGGCTTTAATCGCCTGCAAAATGCTGATTAAATCACGCGGCGTAACGCCCAGAGCATTCAATCCGTCAACCAGTTCTTGCAGATTGACGCCGGTATTGACCACCGTCAGTTTGGCGTCAATGCCTTCGTTGATGTTTATGGCCGTCGTAACGCCGCTGACGGTTGTTCCGTTAGAAAAAGGCAAAGGCTGGGAAACAAAGGGAATGTCCGTAATCTTAATGGTCAGATTTCCCTGAGCGATTGCCAGACGGTTGATTTTGACGTCTTTGCCGATAACGACAATGCCGGAGCTCTCGTCAATAACGACCCGTGCCAGCTGGTCAGGCTGAACCTGCAGCTGTTCCACTCTGGTCATTAAATCGACGATTTTTCCCTGATATTTTTTGGGAATGTCCAGCGAAATGGTAGCCGGATCCAAAGCCTGAGCCGCTGTCGTTCCCAACATGGCGTTAATGGCGTCGGCAACCCGGCGGGAAGTTGTGAAGTCGGGATTGCGCAAAGCAATGCGGATTGTTTTCAGACTGTCGAGGTCAAACGGAATTTCGTTCTCGACAATGGCGCCGCTTGCTATTCTGCCGGCTGTCGGAACGCCTTTGACGACGGAGGCGTTGGTACCGCGTGCACTGACCGCGCCGACGGCAATTTGTCCCTGGGCTACGGCATAAATCTCACCGTCGGCACCCTGCATCGGCGTAGCCAGAAGAGTACCGCCCTGAAGGTTTTTGGCATCGCCGAGCGCACTGACCATAACGTCAATGCGGCTGCCCTGTCGCGCAAACGCCGGCAGATTGGCCGTTACCATAACTGCGGCGACGTTTTTCGCCTTTAGCTGTCCGTCACGGGCGTTAATACCGATTTTATCCAGCATTGAAATCAGACTTTCTTTGGTAAAGTCGACAGATTTGATGTTGTCACCGGTGCCGTTCAAACCAACAACCAGACCGTAACCGATAAGCTGATTGTCCCGTACGCCCTCAAAATCGGCAATATCTTTTATCCGCGAAGTGGCAAAAGCCTCCCCGCAGTTAAAAATCGATAATGCCGCAATAAGGCAGAAAACGGCAGATTTTATAGCATTTCGATGCATCATCATCTTGTGATCCCATAAATTAAGTCAATAATCTAAACGGAATATATGCAATATTTGTGCCAATTTTTGCAGTTGCCGTGTTTGGCAAAAGAGGGTATAGTATTTGGTATAAACCCTGAACAGGAATGGTTAAGATGGTGCGGATACCTGTTTATCTGAAAAAATGGCAGCAAAACGGTTTGTTTGAAGAAACCGCAAACGCTTTGCGGCTCCGTTTTCCCGAAAAAGAGTTTGATGCCGGGACAGCGGCCGCCCAGGTGGCGGAAATTCTGCACAACCTCGGTTACAAAAAGCTGTTTATGAGCAAAATGCCGGAATCCCGTTTCGGCATAGACGGTTTTTCCGTTTATCGCGACATTTTGCGTCAGGCACCGGCGGATTTGCCGGAGTTGGCGGCGTATTCCCGCATATATGCTCAATTTTCCATTTCCGAAGAGGATAAATATCTCTATGGCAACGATTTTCTGAATATCAGCAATTTTTATAAGAAAATGAAAGCTGCGCGTTTGAAAATCACTCCTGAGCAGTTTTTTCAAACGAATGCCATGCTGTTTCAGAAAATAGAGGCGCCGGCGGGGGATTATTCGTCAAAAAGCAAAGTGATACGCGGGATTTACGGACGTTCCCAATCAACGCCGCTGCGGGATGCTTTTTGTCTTCGTTTTATGTCTGCGGCGGTTGCCGATGACATTACCGATTGTAAGACGCTTTATGCCTTGTTGGACGGTTTTGATAATTATACCAGAGATCCCGGGCGCCTAAACGACGACTTCCTGAAAGGCTTGCTTCGCAATGTAATTCCTCAGGCCAAGATTAATCCAGTTTTCTCTGTAAAAGAAAATATGTGGGGAATGTACCCGTTTGAATACGGCATCGGAGATTTCAATTATCGTGCAAAAACGTCAAGAATCACGCCGGCGCTGGTTAATGAAATGTTGTTGGTTTCACAGGAGTTTGCCACCGCTGATTTTAAAGTTTTCGAAACCAACCGCCGGGACGGTCTGACCCTTTCCGGAACTTTCGGGGCGCTGCGGGACTGTATCCATGACCAGCGCTGCGGAACCGATAAGTTGATTGCCGCCATGGTTGACTATTACGACACCGCGAAAGATATCCCCGAGCATCACCGCCGAGCCAAGGAAAAACTGCGGGAGGCGATTCGGGGGCTGGACTACAACCTTGATGACGGTCTGCTGATGAATTTGGAGCTTTATGACCGGCAGCTTCCCCGGCATGGCGACGAAAAGCATTCTGAAAGCGCAATTTCCGTTTTGCGCCGGCTACGGATTAATACTGTTCCTGAAACCGACAAGCCGCCGTTGACCAATATTGAAACGGTCAATGTGCTGGCCGAGGAAGTGGCGCAGAGTCCTTTTGTCAACGGCTCCCGGTTGGAAAAATATTTGAAAACCGTCAATGATTATGTTGAAGAAGCTATGAGCAGCCGCCGCATAGGCATTGAGCCCTCGTTGCTCAGCCATCTGGGATGGACCTCGCGCATAACGTCCCGCTTTTTGAGCGATATGGATTACGAACGTCAGGTTGAAGCTTATAAAAAGCCGTATTTCAAACAAATACTCCGTTTTGCCGAGCTTACCCATAATCCGGACCGCCGGTATGATGCCGCCGGCTTCGAGGCCTTTGCCCAAAAGGTTGCAGAAGCGCCTTGTATGGAATTTGCCTATGCCGAAGTCTGTAATCGCCAAACCGGCAGAATAATGGGGCTGATGAAGCATTACGGCAGAATTGCCGCGTATAATCGAAAGGTGGTGTCTTCAATTTATGGTCCGGGCGAAAGCCGAAACAAAGCCTACCGCCTTATTCGCGAACAACGGCAGCGGCGCATCAACCGGCTTTTTTCGGGGAGCCTGTTGAAAGAGCTGCAGAATATGAGTCAATATAAAACCGCCAGCTGCCTTGTCGGCCGGCGCCATCAGGAAGAGCAGCGCCGCACTTATCCCGAGCGGGCCAATTTCTATAAGCTGGCTGCTCAGGCCGCAGGCAAAGGCCTCGATTTCACCTCAAAACATAACCCTGAGGCGGAAGTTTTCGCTCTTCGCGGCAAAGCTCAAAACAACCGTTAAATTTGTTCGTTGATATGTTTGATGTAGTCAATCAGGGAACGGACCTTGGGAATGTCTTTGTTTCCGATATGACTGATAATCCAAAAATCATGACAAAGTTCAAATTCCGGAAGAATCGGCACCAAATCATTTTCTGCCTTAATGACGATTTTAGGCTGAAGTGAAATTCCGACGCCTTCTTTGGTCATACGAACGAAAACGGCTGATGAATTGGTCTGAACCTTAACGTTCTTGGCTTTCTTTATAATGTTTTTCCATTCCGGCCAGACCGTTTGGTAATTGACTCGGTCGCAAAGACTGAAGTTTTTGCTCAAATCGTCAAGGTTTTCGGGCATGCCGTTGAGGCTTACGAATTCTTTGGAAGCGCACAGGCCAAATTTCATTGTGTGCTGCGAAATGATGCAGGAATTGCTGGAAACCGGCTCTTCGTAAACCACGCCGACGTCGACTTCGCCTTTCTCTATATTGGGAACTTCGTTGGAGCAGATGATGTTAATGGAGATATTCGGATGGTTTTTATAAAATTCCTTAAGGTTTATCGGCAGGCAAAAACCTCCGAAGCCGTCCGTCGTCCACAACGTGATGCTCCCCGAAACCTGCTGGATGTCGGAAGCAAAATTGTCAATGTAATGCAAAACTTCGTTAATCTTGTTGGCACTTTCGCAGAGTCGTTTTCCGGATTCGGTGAGAACAACGCCGTGTGCAACCCGGTTTAACAGCTTGCATCCCGTATAAATTTCAAGTTCTTTTATCGCTTTGGAAAGAGCCGGCTGATGTGTTGACAATTTTGCCGCAGCCCTAGTGTAGCTGCCCTCTTGAGCCGCCGCCAGTAAGTAAAATAAACTCCTAATAGTTGTAATCTTTTTTGCTATAATCATATTAATATATACCTGCTATATAAAATTAGTGTCTTCTCATTAAACTATAAATTTTATTATAATAATAATTAAACTATTTATTGAAACTTGTCAAGGCGAACCGATGCTTGATGGTATTGAAATAGATGTAGCAGATCCCTACAGAGACAGTGCCAAGTTGAACTACTTGCGAGGCATCATCTTTGGCGGCGAACAGGGAATTAGTTTCAAAGATGAATATGCCAGCGAAGCAGGCAGCATTTTTATCTTGGCTCAACACGAAGGAGAGCCGGTCGGCCTGATACGCTTTCGTCCGTTTAAGGATTTTGCAAAATTGGAAAGAATGGGCGTTCTTCCCAAATACCGCAAAACCGATTTAGCGTCACGCATTTTCAAAAAGGCCTTGGACGTTGCCGGAATGATGGGTTACGACAAAGGCTACGGCATTTGTGAAAAAGAGCTTATCCCTTACTGGCAGGAACAAGGATTTTCTCTCGTCGTTGATGCTCCTCCCTTGCACCTGACCAACAAAACCTTTTATGCAATCACATTACCGATTCATGTTCCCGACAATCACGTGCGCATTACAGACCATCCTGACCGCATCAATGCTCCGGTTGGTCATTGGGCGGAATATGATGAACGGAAACAACAGTCTTCTGCCGTCAACAAGCAGAATAAGCCTGGCGTTTCCAACCTGACGCCGGAAGAGGCTAAACAAACAATGTTGCTGAAAATAAAACATGCCAAACTCTACGAAACAAAATATTAAATATAAACCCGTGTCCGAGCAGGAATTCACACGTTTTATCAGCGAACTGAATGATGATTACGGACGCATCGTCAAAAAACTTGAGCGTTTGGGCTTTTCGCATTCAATAGAGTCCGTCAACAGAGCCCATCGTTCCTTTGTCAGCGAAGTGTTTAATCACATCAAAACCCTGCATTGAGGTTTTTCAGGATTTCTTCCTGATCGCTGAAGTGATAAATTTTTCCGTTAATGTATTGTCCCGTTTCGTGGCCTTTTCCCGCAACAATCAGGATGTCTCCTTTGTTTAACGCTTGCATTGCCTGTTTTATCGCTTCTGCCCGGTCGCCGATTTCTTTACCTTTAGGGCAGGCCGCCATAATCTGAGCCCGGATGCCGGCAGCGTCTTCGGTACGCGGATTGTCGTCGGTCACAATGGTCTCGTCAGCCAAATCATTGGCCAACTTGCCCATAATCGGACGTTTTCCGGCGTCTCGGTCGCCGCCGCAGCCGAAAACCACATGCAGTTTGCCCGCGGTGTGCGGCCGCAGGGCTTTGATAACATTCTCCAGGGCATCCGGCGTATGCGCATAGTCAACATATACGGCAGCGCCGTTTGGCATGGTTCCGACCAGTTCAAGACGGCCTTTGGCACCTCTGATTTTTGTGACGTATTTAACGACTTCGTCCTTGTTGCCGGTTATTTCGGCAGTCATTCCCAGAGCGCATAAAATGTTCATTGCCTGAAATTCACCGGCCAGCGGAATGTCAAGCTCCAGTTCTTTGCCGTAGTAAATGATATTGAGTTGCTGTCCGTGAGTTTGCGGCGTTGCTTTCAACAGCTTAATGTCCTTGCCGTTGTATCCATAAGAAATGACTCTTTTTCCGCATCTTAGGCAATTTTCCTTAAGTTGGTTGTAAACTTCAATGTCTGCATTTAAAACCGCAGCGCCTCCTTCTTCCAGAAGTTCCGTAAACAAAATCATCTTGGCTGCCAGATAGTTTTCAAAGGTTTTATGATAGTCAAGGTGGTCGCGGGTCAGGTTGGTAAAACCGGCAACATTGACTTTGACGCCGCCGACGCGGTATTGCGCCAGTCCGTGGCTGGACATTTCCATCGCGACGTACTCATAGCCTTCGTTTTTAAGTTCGCTTAGTTCCCTTTGCACGGTAACAGCGTTGGGCGTAGTGTTAGGCGAGGGAATAGGGGCTTCGGTTCCTTTAATCAGGCCCAGGGTTCCCATGCTGGCGGCTTTTTTTCCCATCATGGTCAAAATCTGGCGTATGAAATCGGCAATTGATGTTTTGCCGTTAGTGCCGGTAATGGCGCAGATGTGTTCCGGCTGCCCGCCGTAAAACTTGGCTGCCGCCCGGGCAAAAAGCAAGTTCGGATTGGCTGCGGGAATAATTGCAATGCCTGCTTTAACGGCCGTATCGTCGTTCTCGGGCACGATTACCGCTGCCGCGCCGTTGTTTATTGCCGATTCGAGATATTGGCTTCCGTTGAGCGAACCGAACAGAAACCCCGGCCTGATTTCTCGGGAATCAGCTGACAATCCGCAGATTTCGACATCATAGTCGCAAGGAACAAGTTGATTTAGTTTCATAACCGAAATCCTCAATATATAAAGTTTATTCAGACAACTTAACCCAAAACTTTAAAAAAGTAACTAAGTTTTTGCATTTTGCCGACAGACAAGAATTCTTGACAGTCTGAACCGCATATGCCATAAAACCGGTTATGATAGATATTAATGACATAACCGTACGCATCGGTTCCAAAGTTTTGCTCGACCATGCCTCGGCGCATATTGCCGACGGCTGGAAAGTCGGTTTGGTCGGAGCCAACGGCTGCGGCAAGTCCACTTTGTTCCGGGTTTTGCAGGGCGGGTTGGAAACCGAAAGCGGAGACGTTTTCTTTCCTTCCGGCTATAAGGTCGTTTTTGTAGAGCAGGAACTGCAAGGTTTGGAAATGAGCATCTTGGAGTTCATTCTTGCTCAGGACAAAGAACGGGCGGAGCTGATGTCTCGGCTGGAAAATGCTTCTGAGCTTGAATTGGCCGAAATTCATGAACGCCTGAATATGATTGGCGCTGCTTCCGCCGAGGCGAGGGCTTCGGTCATTCTTCACGGACTGGGGTTTGCGCCTGAAGATTTGTCCCGCAAGGTAGGGGAATTTTCCGGCGGATGGCGGATGCGCCTGGCTCTGGCTGCCGCCTTGTTCCAACCCTCGGACGTGCTCCTGCTTGACGAACCCACCAACCATTTGGATTTGGAGGCTTCGGTCTGGCTGGAGAGCCATTTGCAGAAATATCGCGGTACTTTATTGCTTATCAGCCATGACCGCAACATTCTCAATGCACTGTGCAGCCATATAGTCCACTTTGATCATTTGCGATTGGAAACGTATAGCGGCAACTACGATACTTTCAGCCGTACTCGGGCCGCGCGTCGCGAACTGTTGGCCAAACAACACGAAAAACAGGAAGTGCAGCGGCAGCATCTGCAATCCTTTGTTGACCGTTTCCGCTATAAGGCCAGCAAAGCCAAACAGGCGCAGAGCCGGATTAAGATGCTTGAAAAAATGGAAATTCTTCCGCCGTTGGAAGACGATGCTTTCACGTGTTTTGAGTTTCCCGACCCGTTGCCGCTGCCGCCTCCGCTGATAACTTTAGAAGACGTTTCCGTCGGTTATGGGGAAAAAGTTGTTCTGAAACATTTAAATTTATCCGTTGTCGACAATGACCGGATTGCGTTGCTCGGTGCCAACGGCAATGGTAAGTCGACCTTGGCCAAGCTGCTTTCCGGACGTCTGTCGCCGCTGTCCGGAGAATTAAAAGCTTCTTCCCGGTTGAAGGTCGGTTATTTTGCCCAGCACCAAACTGAGGAACTCCCCCTGGATATGACAGCGCTGCAATATATGTCGTCGCTGATGCCCGGTGTATTGGAGCCGAAGGTTCGGGCGCATCTGGCCCGCTTCGGACTGTCCCGGGAAAAGGCGCTGACCGAGATAGAAAAGCTTTCGGGGGGTGAAAAGGCGCGTCTGCTGTTTGCCGTTATGACCCGTGATGCCCCCGGCCTGCTGATTTTGGATGAACCGACCAACCATTTGGATATTGACGGCCGCGAGGCTTTGACTGCGGCATTGAATGCTTATGCCGGCTCTGTAATCTTGATTACCCATGATTTGCACCTGATAGAACTGATAGCCGACAGTCTCTGGCTGGTTAAAGACGGCAATTGCCGCCCGTACACCGGGGATTTGGACGATTATCGCAAACTTTTGCTTGAAGAAAACAATGTGCCGTCGGCTGCTTCAACTGCGCGCTCGGATGGCCGGCAGCAACGGGAACAGGCTTTGGCCCGCCGTTCCGAAGTCAACAGTCTTCGCACAAAGGTTTCCCGACTGGATAAAAGTCTCGACGAACTGCATTTGCGCCAAAAGGAGCTGACCTCGCGCTTCCTGAATATCACCGGCGGCGAAGAGGTTATCGAGCTTCAAAAGCAGCTGTCCGCACTGGAAAAGGAAATCGCCGCGGCGGAAGAAGAATGGCTGAATGCGTCCGGCCGTCTGGAAGAACTCACAAGAGAGGCATAACTCAAAAAAAAGTTTTAATTTTTGGCTTTTTTAAGTTAAGATGAAAAAAAATAATCAAAGAAGGTTTGATGATTGTGAAAAAAATGTTCAAAACAGCCGTCTTGGCCGTTTTCTGCGGGGCAGTCGCTTTTCCCGCAGTTTCTCGTGCAGCTGCTTTCTATCTTTATTATAATATAAACAGCCCTCATCTGGATGAAATCGGCGTTGACGGTTCTGAAGTCGCGAAGGTTTTTGACGATGAATTCGGGCCGGCCTCCGAGGAGCTTCCCTCCGAGGTAAAAATCACCGATTTCTTTGTTGCCAAATATCCGGACCAAAGCTATGTGTTTATGCTTAACGCGCCGTTTAACTGCGGCCAGCTGGGGTGTAATACGAGAGTTTACCGCCGCGATGCCGATGGGGATTTGATGCTGGAAGAGTCCTCTTTTCCGGTTAAGTGCAAATATTATGAGTCGGACAAGCTCCTTTGCATCAAGGGCGGATATAAGGTTGAGAAACCCAAACCGGCGCCGAAAAAAGGCCCGGTTCATTATCCTGCACCGCGGGGAAGCTATTAAAACCAAAATTTCCGGCAGCCGGATTTGACGGGGAAAACAGATGTGGGCTGAAGAAAGCGTTTTTTATCATATTTATCCTTTGGGATTTTGCGGCTGCCCGCAGCATAATGATTTTGTCTCGGCGGCGGAACATCGGCTGGGCAAAATAAGCGCCTGGCTTGAGCACATCTCTTCTCTTGGCGTCAATGCGCTGTACCTCGGGCCTGTTTTTGAGGCGTCGGCGCACGGATATGACACTGCGGATTATCTGACGGTTGACCGCCGGCTGGGAACCAATGACGATTTAAAGGAACTGGTACGTCTCTGTCACCAACGGGGCATCCGGGTTGTCCTCGACGGCGTATTTAACCATGTCGGGCGGAATTTCTGGGCTTTTGCAGATGTTCGCCGCAATCGGGAAAATTCGCCTTACTGCTCTTGGTTCAAACTGAATTTTGATTATGACAACCGGTATCACGACGGTTTTTGCTATGAGGGCTGGGACGGCTGTGACGATTTGGTAAAGCTCAATCTCCGCAACCCCGAAGTCCGCCGCTATCTGCTGGATGTCGTTTCCCGCTGGATACAAGAGTTTGACATTGACGGGCTGCGTTTGGATGTTGCTCATTATCTGTATCGCCGTTTTTTGCGTGAGCTTCATAATACCTGTACCGGCCTTAAAAGCGATTTTTGGCTGATGGGTGAGGTTCTCTGGGGAAATTACCGCCGCTGGGTTAATCCGGATATGCTTCAGTCCGTAACCAATTATGAGTGTTACAAAGGGCTGCATTCCAGCTGTAATGACCATAATATGTTCGAAATAGCCTATTCGCTGGAGCGTCAGTATGCCGCTCCCGGAGGGTTGTATCAGGGATGTAACTTTTATTCTTTCCTGGAAAACCACGATGTTTCGCGGATAACCACGCTTCTGCGCGACGAACGCCAGCTTAAGCCTTTGTATGCACTGTTGTTTACGGTTCCCGGTATTCCCGCGCTTTATTATGGCGGCGAATGGGGCGTAAAAGGTTGTCGTGAAAACAGCGATGCCGAGGTTCGTCCGTCATTGGAGCTTTTGCCTGATAATGATTTGACCGTACATCTCCGTTATTGGATAAATCTTCGCCGCTGCTCAAAAGTCCTGGCTTACGGAAGTTATCGCCAGTTGGCGCTGAACAGCAATTTGCTGGCCTTTGCCCGCGAATATGGGGGCGAAAGACTGGTAATTGCCGTCAATATCGGAGACTTTCCTCAGAATTTTGAACTTGAAGGCCGGACTTATACCGTTAATCCTTTTTCTGCCGAATTGTGTTCGTAAAAAACGCCGAAAACAAATTTTTCGGCGTTTTGGCAACTTTTGTGTCTGATTATTTGGCGTTGAAATCCATCAAATTTAGTCCGGTATTTTTGTCATAAGTTTTTTCTATTTTTCCTTTAACCGGTTCAATGACGATTTCTGCCGTCAGGCTGACCTGAGCCTCGGCCATATGTCCCGCAAGGGCCTTGTAGTTGTCGCCGGCCACCACGGTGTGCAGGTGCAGTACCGGTTCGCCGTCTTTCATCATGACATTGCCGGTCAAGCCGGCCATCTCCATATATTCGTTAAAAGTCTTTTGATCGTATTTCTTTGATTCCGGGTTAAAAAATCCGAGGGTAACGGACTTTAGCGAGCCGATGCCGCTGACCGTTGCCAAAGTGATTTTTTTCGCTTTGCAAAACTCTTTCAGAGTGCTGACCAGCTCCTGGCCGGGGTTTATTCTGATAAAATATTGAGAACCGAATTGTTTGTATTCCATTTTACTTGCTTTCTCCGGGTTTAGTTTGGCCTGAGCTGAAAATACGCCCAAAACCGTAAATAGAATCGCCGCAGCGGTTGAAAATTTTTTCATTTTTCCGATTCCTTTGTTGAAAAACGTGCCTTTTTGCCCTTAAAAATGATATTTAATGGCTCTTGACCCTTTTACAATAGCTCAATTTATCCGAAAAACATAATTTATTAAAAAAATATTAACAAAAAACTCTTGATTTTAAAAAGAATCTGGTTATATTAAACAAAAAATATAAAAATTTTCGAAAATATTGTCGATTGTCGGCTAATTTAGAAACGAACTTGATAGGAAAATGACATGAAAAAACTTTTGATTTTGTCAATCTCGCTGTTTTTAAGTGCTTGTGCCTGCATGAACAGTGATGAACCGCAGGAAACCGAGATTGTTTACCGCAATACGCAGTCTGTTCAGGATTGTGATTATTTTGACGGTCAGACCTGCTACCGTTACCGCAATGGCTCCAGCCGTTATTCTTACGGCAGCCGTGAGGTTGTTCGTTATCGCGAACCCCGCACTTATGTTGTAGCAGAGCGTAATTCTTACCGTAACACTTCTTATGCGGAGCCTCGTCGCACATATGAAGTCGCCTCTCGTTCTTCTTCCTGCAGCGCAAGTTCTGCAGCTGTCGTAGAAACCGGCGACAACGCGCCCTGCAAAACGACTATCCGCGAAACCCGCGAGCCGGTAGAAGTCGTTTATAAGAAAACGACTTACCGCACCGTATACGAACCCAAAACTTATGAAGATGTAAGTTATGAAAAAGAACCATATACCGGTTATAAGAGGGAAGGCTGCGCCGACTGCCTTTAATCTCGGCAAAATGTAAATCCTCAAAAATAAACAACTAACAAAAAAAGGCTGATTTGTATCAGCCTTTTTTTGTTTATATGGCAATTTCCAGAAAAAGCGGCATATGGTCGCTGTAGGAAAGCCAGCTGTCTTTGTCTCCGATATGAAAATCTTTGATGTCTTTCAGTTTTTTTTCATGAATAAAGGCATAATCGATGTGATAAATGCGTTCCGGGTTGCGATACATGCAGATTGTCGGAATACTTTCCTCGCCGTGGTTTTCGTGTTTGATGCAGTGATAAACGCTTCCGAAATGCATCTTGTCCAGAAATTCAAGCATACGGGAATGGTTGTATTTTCGGTTAAAGTGTTTGTCCCACAGTTTGTTGCTGTTAAAATCGCCGATAATCAGCGTGTCTTCGTTCAAATAATGTCGGTAGGCTTTCAGAGCTTTGGTGGCGTATACCACGTAGCTGTTGCGTGATGACGGTCCGCCTTTGGTCCATACTGCAATCATCAACAGTTTCCGCGAACCGTGTCGTACTTCAAGGGGAACCACGTGTTTATATTCGGGAAGGTAAAAATCGGCTATTCGGGCGTGATAACCGTTAAAGGTAAAAATACTCAGCCCCTGCGTATCGCTGTCTCCCACCCAGATATGGTCCGTGCAGGGAATACAGCTGCGAAACTTTGCCAGTTTTTGCGGGCTTTCGCTTTCAGGAGCAACAATAATGTCGGCACAGTAAGATTCAAGACAAGAATATTTTTGACGGAATGCACGATTACAATTCCAGCTGATTAATTTCATCGCCAGTCTCCACACAGTCTAATATAATTTACACACACAGGAGTAAGGTTATCACCATAAAAGCGGAAAATGAACGTCTGTTTTACAAATTTTTTCCGGGTTTGCATCCGCAATATAATTGGTTATATAGGGAAAGCTCTTTAATCAGCTGTAGCCGGAGATCTTGCATTCCGTTCTTTCTGCCTTCAATCTGTAGATAACTTACGCCGGTCTCGGCAGAAGCTTTCTCTGCGGCAAGGTTAACCTGTTCCAGATTTTTATAGCGGGACACGCCCAGAACTGAGGCGACGGCCTTATAGCCTCTGCTTTTTGCAAATTCCATGACCCTTTTGAGACGCATATAAAAGCAAATGCTGCAACGCTTGCCGCGTTCGGGTTCGTTTTCCAAGCCGCGGGTGAGCATACACCAACGATCGTTGTCATATTCCAGCTCAATAAATTCGACATTGTAAATCCGGCATACTCTGCGGTTTTCTTCCATACGCTTAAGGTATTCCTCTTGAGGACGGATGTTGGGATTATAAAAGACTACGGCAAAATTTTCGCCCGCTTCCGCCAGTTTTGCGATAACGGCGCAGGAGCAGGGAGCACAGCAGGAAAGAAGTAAAAATGGTTCGGACATCGGGTTAGTTCTCAAATTTATCAAACAACATTTTCAGTTCGTCAATTTTTTTCTGGCGGTCGTTTTCAGAATCAAACGAAGCCGCCACGCAGTGTTGCAAATGCGTTTTCAGGATATTGCCTTCCACCGCTCGTATTGCGGAACGGATGGCTTTCAGCTGAATCAGTATTTCTGGGCAATAGCGGTGGTCTTCAATCATTTTCTTTACGCCTTCCAGTTGGCCCGAGATTCGGTTGAGTCTGGAAAGTTCGCCTTTGTGGCAGGGAATGTCCCCGCTTGAAACCCTGTGAGAGCCGGACATATGTTTTTCCTTTGAAAAATAAAGAGACGGAAAGCTTTTACACCTTCCGTCTGCGGATTAAAGCATTATTTGCAGCTGCATTTGTCACTGCATTTATGTTCGTCGTGGCAGTGGCAGTTGTCTTCGCAATGGCACTCGGAAGAACAATTACAGTTTTCCGAACATTGATGATTTTCGTCACAAGTACAGTTGTCACCGCAGGTGCAGTTGGGGTTTTTGCATTTAGGATTGTTGCAAGCCATTATTTTTCTCCTCATATTAAATCTTATACCCCTCGAGGGTATAAGATAATGTACCCTTGGGGGGTATAAAAGTCAAGCCATACTTTTGGTTGATTTTGCCTTTTTAGAAAAAAACTGCAGGAGGACTGCCGTTTTTCCATTGAGACTAGTTGGCTTTGCGAATGTTGTCGACCTCTATTTCGAGTTTGGTCCATCCTTTGTCGACTTCGCCTTCGATGATTACGACGTCGTCAGGGCCGACCACCAGGCCGCGCCAGTCTTTATCGTCGATTTCAATGTCAATGCTGCCGCTTTGGTCTTCAAAAAGATACTTCTCGCTGCCGATTTTTTTGACGATTTTGCCTTTAAGCGTAACATAGGCTTCGTCTTTCATATTTTTTGCGTCGGCAACCGAAACGCTCACATCGGTTCCGTCTTTGGGGCCGGTAAATCCGCCTTTGTTGAATTGAGCCTCTGCCTGAGCCCCCCAAAAGAGGGTTCCCAATGCCAGACAAAACGATAAAAGTGCCTTTTTCATAACTTTCTCCTTTTAATGTTAGAACCTCATTATATAGAGGGATATTCTAAAAGTTAATCATATTTTTGCGAAATTGAATAGTTTTGCAAAAAAAAGCAGACACCGCGGTGTCTGCCGAAAAAAAATTATGGATAAAGGCTAATAAGAACGTGCGGTGGGGAGAATTCTCGCCATACCCGTACGTTTGTCCTTTTGCTGGAGTTTTCCGCTTTTGTCGGTATAAAGTCCGTGCTTTTTCATATTTTCGGGATGATTCTGCATAAAAGCCTGTTCCTGTTTTCCGAGAATTTCGCCTTCTCCGGCCCGGTGGGTTAAATCCTGATAAATCACCTCCTGAACCGCCAGGTTGCGAATGGCCTGTTCTTCCAGCATTTTAACCAGTGAAAAGTTTTTTCCCCTTTGGGTGCCGCAACGGTAGATGCCTTTGCCGTCTTCATAAATCTCCGGCAGCAGCCTCTGGGTATGCAGCGAAACGGTCGCGTCCGTAACAAGTCCCTTTTCCGTAAAAGCATAGTTGACTTTGGCATAAGAGCTTGCTGCGCGGCGCATTTCCGGCTTTGTTGCGTTTGCGTCTTTGTCTTTTTCCTTTTTGGAAAACTCCAGCAAGGCTCCCCCCGCTTTAATGACTTCTTGCTTGGTAAAACCTGCTTTTTCGAATGCTTTGATTAAACCGCGGGGCGTAATTTTCAATTCGCTGTCCACCGCTGCCATATAGTTTTCCAGAAAGGCTTGCCGCTTCTCTTTCGAAACGCCGCTTTCATGAACGGCTTTGGCCAGTTGTTCGGTGCTGAAAAACAAGCTGGGTTCCCCTTGTTCCGTCGCTTTGCTGATTATCTGAGCTTTGTCGGGGTTGAGTTTGCCGTCGGCAACGGCAATGTCCATCATCCAGTCAAAGTTTTTTTCGGTTACGCCGTTTGCAGATTGCATAAGCTGATTAAATTTTTTCAACAGGTAAACGCGTTCGGCTTTGTCAACTTCCGCATTGTCCATTGCTTTTGAGAAATCAGCCTGAGACATCTCCAGATGCTTGTCTTGAAAAAAGACCGGAACCTCCATGCTGCGATGAGGATTTTGAGAATATTCGAGTTTGTGTTCTTTTTTTTCCTGCGTAGAGCCGGTTTGGGCCGCGGCATGTCCGCCCGCGGTGAGAAGAGTGGCTACCGTCGTTCCTTTTATCAATGCGGCGCTGAAACGTTCTTTGAGTGTTTTTCCCATAGGCTCCTCCCGATACTGAAAATTTAATATTACTATATCACACTCCTTTTCTGGACACAACAGTTTTGTCTAAAAAAGAGGCTTGCCTAATTCACCGCGGCGCATTAAGGTATCAGCTCGAAAAGGACAAATGCGGAGAACGCTGATGGAAGTCAAAACCAATGTAATGCGAATTTTGGAAAAGCAAAAGCTCGGCTATAAACATTACTGCTATGTCGAAACCGGCGCAACCAACGGCGAAGAAGTTGCTGCGTTGTTGGGGGAAGATCCTCTTCGTGTGTTCAAAACGCTGGTAACGGTAGCAAAATCCGGACGGAATTATGTGTTTATGGTGCCGGTCTGCTGTGAGCTGGATCTGAAAAAGGCTGCTGCCGCCGTCGGAGAAAAGTCGGTTGAAATGCTCAAGTCAAAAGAGCTTTTGCCGCTGACCGGTTATATCCACGGAGGATGCTCGCCGATAGGAATGAAAAAGTTTTTTCCCACGGTTATTGATTCCAGCGCCGCCGATTATGACACTATTATTTTCAGCGCCGGCAAAATCGGCTATCAGGTGGAACTTTCTCCGGCGGACCTGGCCCAAGTTATTTGTTATGCCTTTGCCGACATTACGGTTTAATGGCCGCTGTTTTTCCGGTTAGAAATATACGATTCAATGGTTCTTTCCGCACATTCGCCTTCGCTGTCGGAATTTTCTATGATATTGCGCAGGTCTGTCTTCGGTAATTTGGTCATTTCGGCCAAAGCGTCAAGATATTCGTGCTGGTCCCCGCCGCTGAAAACGTCGGTTCTCAGGCCGCCGAAATTTTGCAGAACAAAGAAACGTATTTTGTTTTCACGGTCGCGTTGCTTTGCTTCAGCCGCGTTTTTCGGCTCTTTTTGCATCATAACATAAAAGGAGTTGGGGCTGTACTGCCAAAAAGCGCCTGAACTCATATCGGTTGAAAGGCCGAAAGTCGAAAAAATTGTACTAATTCCGTTAAACAACGATGCAACATTGGCTGAACTTGTTACAAAAATGGTTTTGTCCTCAAATCCTGTTTTTTTCGCCCGTACCAGCAGTTTGCTTCTGCTGCGGGCAACTTCGACGATACAGGGAGTGCGGCAGACTTCTTTGTCTCCGATGAAAATTTGGGTGTCTTTCTCGTTTGAATCAAACGACAGTTCCTGTTTGCGTCCGTTGATAACGGTGGCGCAGGAGCCCAGCAGCAATACGGCGGCGGTAAGAATAAGTGCTTTTTTCATTTTAGTTTCCGGATAAGGTTGTTTTTTTATATCAATAACACAAAAGGCCCTTGTGTAAATATTTTTTTGCCGTTTTTAGAATGCTAAAGGTTGCCAACAATCATTTTTGCTCCTAAGCTGAGGCAAAGGTGTTTTTTTCAGGAAAGGGCAAAACGATGAAAAAACTTTGCTTGTTTGCGATAATCGGAATGTTGGCGGCCTGTGATTCTCCGTACCGCTTCCCCGGGGATGTAACGGCCGATGCCGTCGGTGAAAATCATCAGGTGGTGTATTCGCCCGCCGCGGGAGTTTGGAGTAACGGCTCAATGGCAGAAGATCGCATCGTCTTCACCAAGCATATTTCGGCAGGGTCCGGCAGTTATTCCGAATACAAGTCTCCGGAGCAGGAACTGTATTTGTCTTCAACTTATGAATTTCTTTCAAACGGACGCTTAATCGGCTACAGCGGGCATGAATTGAAGTTTTACGAGCTCAAATACATAAAAGACGGCGTTTGGCAGGTGGAACTGACGCCCGAGCAGGTTGCCGAACTTTTTCCCGGGTTGGAAATTATCAAAACATCTTCCGCCAAAGACGGTATTATCGAAGTCGAACGCCGGCCTTTCGGTACTAAAACGGTTTTGTTGCTAAACGATACTCCCGCTTCGTATTACCACTATTCATTTGAAAACTTTGAACATAGCGGGGAGCCCTTCAAATCGGTATTAAGGCTGAACGACGCGCGCGACATCGTGTTTTCCCATTTTGGAAAAGCCGACGAAGCCAATCCGATTCTGATTTTGAGAGTGAAAAATAAACTGTAAGCCTATTTTTCAATTTGCCGCCGGAGCCATTCCATTATCAGGCTGACGGCATACCGTTGTTGCTCGGCACTCAATTCGACACCCGGTTTTACGCCGTGCCACTTGTAAAAACACTGTCGGCAGCAGGTTGCGGTGGCATGCTGCGCGGTAAAGACCGGATGATTGCGCATCGGCGTCTGCCTGCCGTCGTTCGGAATGACAGCCGGAGCCAGCCGTTTGGCAATGAAATCCTCGGCATGCCGGCGAAGTTCTGCCGGGCCTTTTTGTTCGGCATAGGCTCGGTCTTTGGCCGAAAGCTTGAATCTGGCCCGAAAAGCTGATTTTTCCAGTCTTGTAAAAATGTCGTCTTCCATCTTTTTTCCTTTGTCTTTCCCTCATTATACCGTTTAAAACGGCCGATGGCGCAAAATTTTTTTCCGGCGCTTGTTTGGGGATAATCCTGCTTTATATATTTATAGGTTTTTACAAAGGAGAAGTAAAATGGATTATTGGCTGGTGGCCTGGCGGCTGTTGATGTCTTTTATATTGGTGTTGTTTTTCTTCCAGCTTTCCGGCTCTAAACGCCAGTTTACCCAGATGACGAGCTTCGACCTCATCAGTAATTTTTTGCTGAGTGCGGTTTTGGGCGGTTTTTTGTTTAATCCGCAAACGACGTGGTACGGTTTTATGGCGGTTTTGTCCGTATATTTTGCCTTGAACTGGCTGGTTAACTATATTGCCCAGCACACCAAATGGGGAAGGGGAGTAATTATCGGTACGCCGACGGTGATTATCTCAGACGGGCAGGTAAACATCAAAAACCTCCGCAAAATAAATATGACGATGACTGATTTTATGTCTCTGCTGCGCACTCAGGATGTCCGCTCGTTGGCCGAAATCAAAACCGCCCAAATTGAAGTCGGCGGCGACTTGAGCATTGTCCGCAAGGGTGAACGGAACTTTGCCGTCGCTTTGATAGAAGACGGCAAAATCAATGCCGATGGCCTCCGACAGGTAAAACAAACCCGCAAATGGCTGATGCGGCAATTGAAAAAACAGCATATTTCCCGGATTGAGGAGGTCTTTTACGCCCAGCTCCAAAAAAATGACTTCTATGTTGTCAAATTCAAATGATTTTTGACAATGCCAGAAGCCGCGTTTATAAGTAAAACGCGGTTTTTTGTTGCCAAATTAAGTCTCCGGCATTACACTCGCACCGTCAAAGAAAGCAAAAACTTGGTTTTATGTTTTTGTGGCGAAAGGTTATAACAACTTTTCGGCAAGAACATCTGGCCCTGTATGCCAAATCTCTGTGTCCGGTGCAATGCCGTCCTCAAACGTAAATTCAGTTCTGGGCAATGGGATAATTGAAAGTGCAAAACTATGAGCTTGAACCGAAACGAGATTATAACCCTCCTCTCAGACGAGGAAAATCAATCGCAGCTGTTTAAGCGTGCAGACGATATTCGCCGTTGCCATGTGGGCGATGACGTCCATTTGCGCGGCTTGATAGAATTTTCCAACATTTGCCGTAATGACTGTATGTACTGCGGTATCCGCCGGCATAACAAAAAAGTGTGCCGTTACCGTATGGAACCGGAAGAACTTGTTGAAACAGCACGCAAAGCAGCTGCCATGGGGTTTAAGACGGTGGTTATGCAGTCCGGCGAAGATATGTATTACACCGCCGAAGTAATGTGCCGCATCATTTCTGAGATCAAAAAATTTGATGTGGCGGTCACGCTCAGCATCGGCGAACGCAGCTATGACGAATACCGTGCTTTTCGCGAGGCCGGCGCCGACCGCTACCTGCTGCGTATTGAAACGACGGACAAAGACTTGTATCACCGGCTGGACCCCGGTATGAGCTGGCAGCGGCGTTATGAATGTCTGCTCGCGCTCAAACAACTTGGCTACGAGCTGGGGTCGGGAATTATGGTCGGACTTCCCGGACAGACAATTGAATCGATTGCCGATGATTTGCTTTTTTTGCAGAATTTGGAAATCGACATGGCGGGTATCGGACCTTTCATCCCCCATCCGGAAACGCCGCTTGCCGATGCCTCCGGCGGTTCGCTTGATTTGGCTTTGCGCACTATGGCGGTGATGCGTATCCTGATGCCGGACATTAACATTCCGGCCACCACGGCAATGGAAAGTCTGAACCCGCGTGGCCGGTTGATGGCTTTGCAAAGCGGTGCCAATGTGGTTATGCCCAATGTTACGGAAGGCGAATATCGCAGGTTCTATGAACTTTATCCCGGAAAAATATGCGTAAACGACACGCCGGTGCACTGCCGGAGTTGTATCGGATTGAAAATCCAAAGCATCGGCCGTATCATCGGCAGCGGTTTCGGCAGTCATAAAAAATAAAAACCCACTTGCCGTATCTCGTGATTTTTTTTTGAAAAATATAAAAAAATGCAATTGAAGTTTGTCATTGTTTAATAAAATTTAAAACAATCGGCCGTATAACCGTAGCATAACCAAATGACGAAAAGGACGACATATGAAAAAAATATTTATTCTCGGCGCCGCGCTGGTTCTGATGGCCGGTTGTGCCGATTTATCCAAATATACCGCAGTTGACAGCAACGCTTCCGCCAAAACCCGGATGCGGGCTTGTATGGTCAGCGAGGCCAATGCCAAGTTTCAGGCCGGAACTTTGCTGACCAAAGGCATCAGCGCTACGGCCGATGAGATTGTCAACACCTGTATAAAGAAGTTGGCCCTGCAAAGTGCAGGTATCAGTGAAGAATCTCAGTCTACGGCGGAATCTATTATTACCAATCTCAAAAATATGGGCTACGCCGATTAAGTTTTTATCTGAAACGAGCAAAACAGCGTTATCTGCGGATAACGCTGTTTTTGTGTTAAAGGGCGGCGGCAATACCATTTTTTTGTTTCCATTTAGTCACTGTCTTTTTTTTGTCAATGTTTTTTGGCGGAATGGTGCGGCGTAAACAAACAACAACCCCGGAAATCCGGGGTTGTCATCGTCAAACGGAGAATTCTGATTATAGGGACAATACAATGCCTAATTCAATTTATAAGAAAAGTTCAACATTGCCGCATGACTGTTGCTGTTATTGCGAAACTGCCCGTAATATCCCAAATAGGCCTGAAAAGTCTTTTCGTCGTGCAGTTCAATTCCGACATTGAGCTCCGTCGCATAACGAGCCAGCCGATTAAGCTCCAGCAAATGAGTCTGATTCTCAAACGTCCCTGTAATATACCGGTTGCTCTGCGAAAAATCGTATAATCCGGCAATTTTTATTTGCGGAATCAACTGATATTCGGAGTTCAGAGCAAATTCTTTGGCAATTTTCATTCCGATAATGCCGCTCAGAATGTTTTGGCTGCTGCCGTCAATGTTAACATTCCGGGCATTACGGTAGTCGTCGTGCCAAATATAAAGATATCTCAGCCCGGCTTCTGGGGTAATCGTCCCAAAATCGTAACCGTTCATTATCTGCAAACCGATTGTCTGCAAATTGTAGCGTTCGTTGTTTTCTTCAAATCTGGCGTGAGAATAGCTCCCGGACAGATTGATATACCATTGCGCCGGCTTGTATTCTCCATAGGCAAAACCGCTGTGTGTAACCGCATCGGCATCGTGAAACAGCCCCTCAATATCATTTTCCAGATAACTGTAGCCAAAACCGAATTTATGGTTGGACAGACGTTTTTCAAATCCGGCAATCATTCCGTAGCTGTCTGTACTTTGATAGGTATTGTGCCCGTATAAGGTATTGACCCACATAGAGCTGTTTTCCACGGTATTCATCTGCTCGCCGCCGGCAAAGCTGTTTATTCCGCCGCTGGTGCGGGAGCTGATGCCGTTAAACAGCAAACCGGCATTTTGGATTGCGGTGTTAATCGGATTAATATTCATTGCGGAATCAAAATCTCCTCCGCGGAGGCGAAGCACCAAGTGCAAAGTTGAATCTTTTTGAATGGAATAATCCTGCAAAGTATTGCCGTCTTCCAGTTGCTTTCCCGCAAAAATCAGTCTTTGCTGATCAGGCGGGATACCTTCTTTATCCTGAATTTTGGCCTTCACATCCTCAATTCTGTCCGTGGGTTCAACTTCTAAGGTAATGTGCTTTCCTGTTAATGTTTTTACAAAAATCTGCATCGCCCAAACATTGTTTGACCAAAGCAATGCAACAAATAAAAAGATACAAAACTTTTTCATGCTTTTTCCTGTTAGATGACGGCAATTGGCAGACAGCATTATAGCTTGACAAATGTTATCATTCTTTTAAGACGGCAAAAATTTATTAAATATATGGTGTCGCCTCGACAAAAGCCCCGGAAGACCGGGGCTGCCATTGTCAGCACGCAAAATATTTTTCTGATATTTCTATTGGCATATTCTTAAAATTGCTCGGTATCATCGGCATTTTCAGCTGATACAGTTCCAGCAGGTTGGTGATTTTTGCAAAATCATAACGGCCGCCCCGCGTTTCCAGCTCATCCACATCATTAACGGAAAGTCCGCTTTTTGCAGCCGCTTCAGCAATGGAGAGGCCGCGGTTCCGCCGGGCTTCAAAGAAAAATAAGGCTATTTCCAAACAGAGGTCAACTCCAAGTTCGTGAGCATAATAAATCGGCATCTTAGTCATTGTAACTCTCCACATTGATAAACAGTTTTTCCTGATATAACTCCAACAGCCGGCAGGTCAACGGCAGATTAAACTCGCCGCGTCCGGTCTCCAGGGCGTCAATATCTTCTATGCTGCATCCGGCTTTTTTTGCCGTTTCCTCAAGAGAGAGTTTCTGGTCGGTTCTGGCCCAATGCATTGACTCTCCAAAATTTCTTAAATTATCGGGACTGATAAAGTCAGACAGATTTTTCACGACATTTCCTTTCAAAAAAAAAGACCACCTAAGCACTAAGGTGGTCGGAGAGTTCGTAAATCACATTTCGCAAAATGATTCCTTTAGCCTTTAGAATCCGAAAATCCCTATTGCATACGCTAAAAGCTCCCCGACCTTAGCCGGGGATATATTTATTGCCAACTGTTATAAGTAGCTGACAATATGACGATGTTATATCCTAACACCGTGCGAAATGAAGGCTTACGACAGCCCCGCACCGAAGTGCTAAACATGAGGAATAGCCTCAAGTCTGAAAACAGGATACCTGTTAAAAATTAATTTTACAATAAAAAACTAGAAAATCATATTTTTTTATCATTGATTTATAAGAGTAAATGTAAAATAAAAAAGCCCCTGTTTTTAGAAATCATCTCTAGGGGATTTAAGGAATAAAACAACTTTGTGTTATTGGGCTATTATCTATAAAAACTTATGATATCTAATAGATTTTCACGACATTTTATTTCAAAAAAAGACCACCTGAAAGGTGGTCGGGTACGTCGCCAAAATCATTAATCCAAGAAAATGATCCTCTGACCTTTAACATAATGCCATCGGCAAAACCTCCGACATTACGTCTGTTGTATAGTCAAAAGCATCCCGACCTTACATCAAGCCGAAATATACGCCTTAAAAAGGCTGACGAAATATATCGTTCCGCCAAGATAAATATTCCTTGATAGTGGAGCTGGCGAGCTCCAGCAGCCAAACACCGCCAGTCTAACGAAAATTTGTGTAAAGTACAAGCGCATTGTTATCGGGGGAATGATATTTTTGTGGCAAGAAGCCTGTTCGCAGAAAACAAAAAGACCACCTAAGCACTAAGGTGGCCGGAGAGTTCGTAAATCATATTTCGCAAAATGATTCTGTTAGTCTTGGGCAACAGAAGGTTTCTGTTGTTTTAAAAAAGCGCCGACAGCATCAAACAGTTCATTCTGATTTTTGTCGCTGACAAAATTGTGTTCGCTGTCGTTAATAATTGCTATATATTTTGGGTAGGGCAGGCGGTCATATAATTTTCTGACGTCCTGCGGCGAAACCACAGAATCATTGTCTGCCGCCACAAGAAGAGTTATGGCTTTTAGATGCTCCGCATCGTTCAGGGCATTAAAGTTTTTGGCATCATCAAGAGTTTTATAAGAGATAAGGGCTTTGTCCTTTCCGTCCGGCGTTTGATAGACATAAGCGCCGTCAGATTTCCATTTTTGGCAGAATTCCGGCATATTCTTAAAGCACGAACGTTCCCACAAATCGCCGCTGACCACCGGAGCAATGCCGATAAGACGGTCTACTTTTTGGGGATTCTGCAATGCATATGACCAAACCGAAGCGCCGCCCAGCGAATGTCCGGCGAGGGCAAAGGGTTCGCTGTAAAAGTCTTGTTCGGCCGCCCAATTTATGACATTGGATAAATCTTTGGCAAAAGTCGATATTCTTGTGTTTTCAACATCTCGACTGCTTTTGCCCAGGGAATGCCTGCTGTCAAAAGTAACAACGACATATCCGTTGGCCAGAAAGGCTTTCTTGGCAGCCAGAACCGCTTGGTGCTGCTGGTTGGAAGCCAGCCCGTGCTGTATAAACGCCAATTTATGGCTGCCAGCATTGCCCAACCCCTCGGCCGTCACGAAAAGGGTTTCGTTTTGCGGGGTGGTAATGGTGGTTTCTTTGACTGCCGGAGGCTGAGAACAGCACCATAATAAAAAAACAAGCAATAAACTGGCTTTACGCATAATCATCTCCTGTGTTGCAAAACAATAACTTCCAAAATCTGAAAGAAAATAACATAAAATAATATGCCTTATTTAAATTAATACCATCATCCGGTGAACATACTTCAACATTTAACGGCTGCCGTCATTTTCCTGGTATCATAGTTTATTTTAATTAAAGTATCTGTCTACTATGGAGAATAGCCCTGCTTTTTTCCATAAAGTGCGATTTCCGATAATGTAAATACATTCTTTTGCTCGGGAAACGGCAACGTTAATTAAATTAGGTCGGTTTCCGGCCCAGGTTCGGGCCCCTTTTTGACTAATATCGGGAGCGCCTAAAACAAAAATAACAGCCTCGGCTTCTCGTCCCTGAACAGTATGAATCGTTCCTACATGATCATAAACCCAACTGTTGACATCACAATCCCATTTGTCAAAAATATGGCTGTTTTTTATAATATTTCTGAGGTTTTCAGCAACAATAACAAATGGCGTAATAATATATAAGTCGGGCAATTCCGTACAGCTGTCTTTTAGTTTTTCTAAAAGCTTTAATACTTCATCTCCTTCTTCCGAACACCATTTATTGTTAGATTTTCCTTTTATATCAATCCAACAGGAGTTTCCTAAACAGGTTTTTATTATGGATTCTTTGGGTAACTTGGCTTGAACCATTTTGTTGGCATAAGCGATTTGGTTTGAAATACTAAACATAGGCTCTGAACAACGCCTGTGAACCAATAACGGCATACCAACCGTTCTTTCTCCTGAAAAATCCTGAATATGAGTATAAAAACGGCTGCAGGCATCTGCCATCGTCTGGACAGAGGCAGATGGCGCGTTATAAATGTCCGGGTCAACTCCAAAACTTTTGCAAATATTTTCTGTCAGATTCTGAGGAAGCGGAACAACGGGTTCAATTTGTAAAGGATCCCCGACGATAACTGAACGTTGTGTGCGCATTATCGCTCCCAATGCTGCTTGTGGAAGAGCTTGCCCTGCTTCGTCAACAACCAGCCAACCAAGGCTTTCGGGAGGCAGACTGCCAAACATACGGTTAACGGAAGCAAATGTTGTTGAAATACAGGGAATAACTAAAAATAATGAGGACCAAAGATCCGGAATTAATGCATTCTGTTCTGGCGTCGCAAAATTTTGGCGGGAAAAATTTTGTAAAAGAATGCTTAAATTATGACGTAACGGCTTAGCCGCAGCATCAATAAAAGCTTTGTGTAGCTTAAGGGAAGCAAAAAAAGTTTTGTTTCTCAAATATTGAAACTTTTCATCACACCACGGAGAACTTAAATTTTGGTCTTTAGTGGTCAGTTGGGTGAAGTCTTCATCCCACAAAGTCGTTGATAATTGAGACTTGTATTTTTTTAGTAATACTTCATTCCTTTCATATTTCTCTTGTTGTAAAGAAACCTCAATTTTTTTGATTCGCAAATTCTCTCTATATGAGAGAGCTTCATTTTTACATAAAGAAAACTCTTTTTCAGCGTCCTTAAATTCTGTAAGAAGTAAATGGTGTTTTTCTTTTAATGTAATGACTTTTTGTCGCCAATTTTTATAGCCTTGGGTCCACATTAGAAAAAACCACAAAAAAGGTTTCTGAGTGCTATGCATTTTTAACGTTTCAGAAATGTTGTCCAGCTGCTTTTGAATAAGTTTGAATTTATCAAGAGCATTTTGCAGTGCTTGCTCTTTATCTCTCAATGATGCCGCACAGTTGTCACAATCTTCTTCAAGGCATATTATATGCTTGCGTAATGTAATTTGATTAAGAATAGTATTACGTAGCTCATTTAAAATTTCTTGCTGTTTTTTAGTTTCAGCATAAACCGACTTAAAATTTTCTTGTTCTTTTTTCCAGTTTCTTAATGCCTCGATTCTGCTTTGGGGACAATTTGATTTAAGTACCATCTCAGGAAGTCTTGTCCCTGTAATTTGTCCTGTTTGGGGATCTTTGATTTCAATCAGTTTTGGGGTGCCTAACGCATGGAGCAGATAATAAATCATACTGCAATCATCATCCCAAGCAAAAGTTTTACAGAATTTGCCTCTGTTTGATGCATTTCCCAAGACAGCGGCAACTGCTCCCCAGGTGGGAATTTCCAATAATTTATCGGACAGGCAGCGGAAGTAATTAAAGTGCTGAAAATTTTCATCAATAGCATTTTGCGCCGGCAATTCTTTGCTTATATTTTCGACGGCTTTATTGTTAGATGAGGCAAAAACAATTTCATAACCTTTTACTTTGGGAGACATTTTATAAAAATGCAGCCAACCGTTTCCTGCTTTAGTTCTTACACCGGAATTAACAAAAGCTGTTTCAGGATCGTCAAAAGTACTCAATACCTCAGCTCTTTGTTCCACAATATCTGCGACCAAATCTCTCAATAAAGTTGTTTTTCCTGTTCCCGGAGGCCCGTTAACAGCTAAAATGCCATTGTCTCCTTGATAATTTTTGGCAGCATTAACGGCAGCCTGTTGTAACAACACTAAAGGATAGTTACCTTTTCCTGGCCATTTGGCCTTTGGCATCATTTGAGGAGAAACCAATTGTTCTAACTGATCAATGTTGTCAAGAATATTACATTTTCCTGATTGCTGAGTTAGTCCGAGGTATTTTTTCAAGGCAGAAGTTGCATGATTATTCACAAACATCTGTTTAACAGCATTGATGTCATCTAAGTAAAAGCTGTTTAATAACAAGTTATCCGGGGCGTCCAACATATAATAAACATCATCCCGAAGAACAAAAAGCTCATTTTTTACAAAAAAATCTGGAATATTTAATTTTTTGAATAACCATTGTTTGGCGGAAAAAATCATGTTTGAATCTACAGGAATTGGGTTTCCGTATTCATCAAGTTGTTTCAAATGTTCTTCCAACGTTGAAACAATAGCTATTTGTTCTTTACTCCATGTTTCCAAATTATTCAGGTCTCCGTGAAGAGCCTTTTCAATTCCCCAGGCAAAACTGGATATGGTTATAGGCGAATTTTCAATTAAAATACCTTTGCTGTCAACAATGGCAGTTGCCGCCAAAGCCATACTTTGAGGAATCTTTTGATTGGGATTGCTGTCTCCGTATACTTGTAATAAAGCATCAATAACTTTTCCGTAATCTATAACGCCGAGAACTATATGGTAGAATATACGGGATTGAGGAAGCGCCTTGGGTTTAGTTTTATCAAGCCAAGGTAGAACGTCTTTATCTAAATTGTAAATGATTTTTCTTTTGGTATCTTTAACTTTTAATAAATCTTCTTTTTTGTTAAAGGTAACAGGAGACAGTATTTCCAACGCACCCCAGGCAGAGAGTATATCCGTCGTTTTGTTTGTTAAAGAACGTTGGAGAATTTTATTTAATTCAAGCTTCTCAAAAATTTGTTGAGAGGCATCATTCTCAATAAATTCTGGGGTTTTATTGGTTTCAATGTTTTTTTCTTCTGCTCTTTTATGTTTTGTAATATTTGGAAAAGCTGCAATAATTGTGTTTGTTATTTTATCTTTTAATAAGACCGCTTTTTTGCTTTTACGAAAGGATAGTTCATTTACTATTTTTTCCAGAACTTCCTGATTATTTTGATTGTTGTCAAATTCTTCCTCTAATTGTTTGAACGAATAGTTGAAGTACGGACGATTTTGAGGCATTATGCAGTTCCCAACATAAAATTCAGAACATAGATATTTAACTATTCAATTTTTAGCATGTTTTAATAAAAAATCAACGAATAATAGTGTTGTTTTCCTTATTGAAAAAATGCTAATTCATATATTATGTTTTTTATCAGAAAATAATTTTAGTTAAGACATTGTTTTTTATTAAGTTCCTTTATAAAAATAAAAAAACCACTCCAAAAGAGTGGTTTTCCTCATAATGGTGAGCTCGGGCGGGCTTAAGGAACAAAAACAACCGTTGCTCCGGTTGTTTTTGTGACGCAAGGCGAAGTTTGGTTAATGAGCAGGCAAGAGAGAGCGAGCGTAGCGAATTTACCAAACGAGTGACCGCAGCGATTTAGCTTTTGAAAAAAAGCTTATGAGCCAGAAGAACCGGAGGTTCGAACCCGCCGGCAAAAAAATAAAAAAAACCACTCCAAAAGAGCGGTTTTTTTACAATGGTGATGCGGTTTCCAGTCATCGCGAACTAGTCTAACCCGCCGCAAACTTTTGCGTATAAATGCTTTGAGGAAGGAACGGACTTCTGCGAATCAACCGATTTTTTATTAGAAGCACTTTCGATCCTTCTCGAACTTGTCTAAAGTTTAATACACGTTTTTTTCTTTGTCAATAGCGAAATAAATATTATATATTCAAAATTTCAGAATATTTATTTTTTACATAATCAGCTCCAGTATTACTGGATAAGTCTATTTCCAAAGATTGCTTTAACATATTCATGGCATAACTATTTTTATCTAAAATATCACCCCACCGTTTTATGTAAATTTTTTTCAGTGGATTTTTTTCGGAGTATCCCATTAATCCTGACTTTGTATCAACTATATCTCCATCAATAATATTTTTTTCAATATCTGAAGAAATGATAATCAGATCAATTTTCCAATTTTGAAACTCGGGACAATCCTTTATAATATCATAATAATCGCGAATTTGCTGGGCTTCTTTTTTACCAATAGTTACTTTAGGTCTTTTTAATTCTACAATAAGAGCCCAAGGATCTTGCTCAAAATATTGCTTTTTTGTAAAAAATAAATCTGGAATTCTATGTCCCCCTTCAAATTCTTCCTCAATAGATAATCCATCAATTTGACTACGGATTTCATTAATAAGCGTATTAAAACTCTGGTCAGAAAAGGACAAATTAAATTGTTCTCCAAATATCCAAGGTTCTTTTTCCAAAATTTTATGCAATTGAGAACGTTCTCTTATAGTTTTTGCCAAATCTCCATAAACCATATATCTTAGGCCTGATAAAAATTTGAGGCGATCTGATACTATCTTAGTCGTTTTAATCATCGCCGGTAAAGGAGTTTCATTTAATAATTTCGAAAATTCAATCGTTTCTTCACTTGTAAGCTCTAACAAATTTTGTAAAATATTTACAAAATGCTCTGGCTCTTGTTCAATAAGCACTTTAACTGTTGCTGCAATAAATTTTCGAGTAGAAGGATTCCGTAAAACAGCTGGTTTTTTCTCATTGATCTTTATGATAATATTATCATAAAGAGGCTGGCTGACTTTTTCAGAGGGAGAAAGATCTTCCTCATTATAAGGATAAAGATTTTGTTCTTTAAGAGATTTAATAATATCATTTGTTTTTAATTTTTTCTGGTAAATTAAAAAATTTTCCCGAATTTCTTTAGCTTGCTTTTCTATTTCAGAAAAATCTTTATTCTCTTCTGAGAATTCAAGTGTTTTATTATTCTTCGCTTCTTCTACTCGCTTAGATGCAATATACAAAGAATTATTTGTTTTTTGAACAGAGCTATCTAAACGTTCCTCTTTTAAAATATTGTAACTATGATCACACCAAAACAATCTATTATTATCTGCTGAATTTTGTTTCCAGATAATTGTTTTGACATTAACATCATCATACGGTGCTTTTAATGTTTCTGTAGACGAGGCGTCAATGTGTTCAGAAACAGAAAGTTTCTCGCCATTCAAATAAATTGATACAGAATTATTTGTTTTTTTATCAACATCTAAGACTGTTAAAAAATGCCGTTCCAAATTTTCTTTTAGTTTTTCACCATCAGGAAGATCAATATTACGATCGTTAGCATATGCTGTAAACAAAGTTCCCGTCGGGGTATTTATTTCATCTAATTTGTCGCCATTTTTAAACTGAAAAGCCTGAGGCGCATCCTCTTTTCCGACAATAATTGTAGTTGTTTCTGTTGTTTTACTTTTCCATTCAACAACAGCTCCTAAAGCATAGCTTTTAAAGCGCCCATCCCCATTTTTTCCATGTAAATTACGGTTAAACTTATTTGTTTGTCCAATCTTTTTTTCAGAATATCCCCGGCGAAGGAAAGGATCCCACTCATTATTTTTATCCGGTGCTTTTATACCGCATCCATTATCTAAAACGCTTATTGTTTCAATTACACCCAATAAATTATACTTTATTGATACGTCAATACGACTTGCTGATGCATCTAGAGAATTATGTATAATCTGGGTTAATGCTTCAAAAGCATTACCTTTTATATATGCATCCATTGTATGATCATCATTGATGATAGAAGCAATTTCAAATTCAGCCACCATAACTCTATCCCTAGAAAAAACAATTATTGTATCGTTAACATACCTTAATAAAAAAATCAATGATGATAAAAAATATAATCTGCAATTATATTGTATATTAATACAACATCTTATCTAAAAAGTTTTTGAAATAATATTCATTCAAGGTTTTTATGACACCATGTAATTTTTTCTCTTTGGCTAATTTTAGGACATCTTTTCCATTTTTCCAGTGTATTTCCACGTTATTTTTAATCGTTACCGAAGTCAATAATTCAATTGCTTTTTCGTCAAAATCACTAGTAGTCCAAAAATTAAATAGAAATTTTTTACCATTATTTTGTGGATCTTTCTGTAATAAAGTCTTCCTGACAAAAGGGATTGTATCTTTCAGCCATTCACTAATTTCTTCTGCAGTAACCTTATGATTCGGTAAATATCCTTTACATTCTATAATAATAAATTCACTAGAATTTTGAGCAAAAACATCTAATTCTTTTTCTTTATCATTTGAAGTAATATGCTTACTGTTTTCTATGAATTGTGCTGAAAAAGTATTTTGTGCCAAATGTACACAAATCATTTCAAACAGAGGTCCTCGAATTTGATTGGAAATCCCTTCAAAGGTTGATAATTTATCGAATAATTCATACATTTTTTGAGGATCTTTAGTTATTGCTGCTGCTAGATTTTTTAGGCTTGTATATAATTCAGCAAATAGTTTTGCAGTTTCTTCCCCATATAAATTGGAATAAGTGGCAACGATAATACCTTTATTTCTCAATATACTAAATGTATCTGTTTCAAAAGAAGGAGCTAAAATTATAGGCAGAAACTTCGGTATATTACGGCATTTCTTTAACATTTCCAACTTATTTAAATAATATTGGATTTGTGACGAAGAAACTATTGAATTTAAAAATAAGTCACAAACAATAGATCCCTGTTTGGGTATTTTATTACCAAGTAATGGATAAAGGTATGAAGGGCCTGTCAAATCCCAAAAAGTTGAGACAAATTGAGGAGGAGAACCTTCTAAAGAGGTTCGATATATATTTTTTTTAAAAGAAACAAAATTTAATTTTTTTAGCCAATCCTGTAATAATTTAAGCTGAATTATTCTCATAGTTTCATCAGCATGAACTGAGATACTATTATAAACTGGTAAGTATAAATAAGTACCCATCGTTTCAATATTAATAGATGAAAGAAGCCCCAAATTTAAAAGGTTTTGCTTAATCAGTTCTGGAGGAATATGGCCTTTTTGATTTCCCGAACCACAAATAATAGGAAAATCTTTTTCAGCAATGAAGCCACTTCTTGCTCTCAAAGCTTCTAAAGCACAGCCATAAACAGAACGTTCTTCAAGTAAAATTTTAGTAAGTCTTTCGCAGTAATCAGGTGTTTTCCAAAAAGCTTTATGATAGAATATCTTAGCTTTATTAGCTAAATGAACTTGGGAAATAGAAAGAAATGGGTCTTTTAAACGTGATATGGCTTTTCTGACGGAAGTATTTGTTTCGCCTCGCAATACAAAATAATGTATTATTTGCCGTGATGACACAACAATATTGTCCTCGATATAACAATGTAGTTCGCTTCTATTCATTATGTCACACTCCGCTATTTATAAATAAAAACAATTACGTTCCTGGCGCATTTTTTAATGGAGAAATTATGTGCTTATTTTTCAATATGTTAATAAACAAATAATACTGACAATAAAAAAACAATTGTCACATAGATACAGAAAACTAATTAATTATGCCGCTACTTTATTAATTTTTCAATCAAATATCGCATTTTACCTCAAGCTTTTCATTGAATCTTAAAATATTATTGGATAACATTCCGCTATGAATTCAGACTATCAAAGCAAATATTGGGCCTTAGAGGTTCAAACATCAGCTAATAATACGGACATTAATAAATTATCCGCTTCTTTGGTAACGTCCAATATTGATCTTAATCCGCATCAGATTGATGCAGCCCTGTTTGCCTTGAAATCTCCTGTTTCTCAGGGGGCCATTCTCGCTGACGAGGTAGGTCTTGGTAAAACTATTGAAGCAGGAATTATCATGTCGGAGTATTTTTCTCGTAGCAAAAAACATCTGCTGGTAATTGCGCCCGCTTCTTTGCGAACACAATGGAAAAACGAACTGGAGGAGAAATTTAATCTTCCGGCTCAAATCATTGACAATACTACCTGGCAGCAGCCCCGCCGCAAAAAAGGTGTCAGTCCATTTGACTTTGAAGGTGTAACTATCGTTTCTTACAATTTCGTTGTACAAGGAACTAAGGATTTTAGCCTGTATCCGTGGGATTTAGTGGTTTTTGATGAGGCTCATAAACTTCGGAATTTTTATAAAGGGGATAATAAAACGGCTAATATTATCTATAAAACCTTTGCAAATACGAAGAAATTGCTGTTAACGGCGACGCCGATCCAAAATTCCCTGATGGATATTTTCTCACTGGTGTCACTAATTGATGCAAATATTCTGGGCAATCAGGATTCTTTTATTGAAACCTATATGTATACGGAACGAAAACACCAAGAACTTCGCCAACGGTTACAATCGGTTCTGCATCGCACTCTGCGCAAAGATGTTCTGGAGTATATTCGTTATACGAACCGCGAAGCCATGACCGTAGCTTTTGAGCCTTCGCCGGAAGAAGAGGAATTATATAATCGGGTTTCATTGTATATTAAGCTCCATGCAAAATTTGGGATACAAAGTCATGCCCGTAATTTAGTTGTCATGATGATTCGTAAGCTCATGAGCTCCTCTACTGCTGCAGTCAAAGGTACGTTAAAGGGAATAAGAGATAAGGTTTCTATGCTTCAGGAATTGATGGATAATGGCGAAGATGTGACCGATTTAATAAACATTTACGACATGACATCACAACATGATCCGGAAATTAAGAATTATAATCGGCTTTATAAAGGCCGTGGGAAGATCCTTAATCCAATGGAAATAGATCCGGAAAGAAAGTTATTAGACGATTTGATTGCTCTTGCTGACAGCATTAAGGTTGATGGCAAGACTTTGAAGCTGATTTCAGCCATAGAAGAAGGTTTTGCAAAGAAGAAACAGCGGAAAGTCATCATTTTTACCGAAAGTTATCGTACTTTGGAATATTTGTTCGATTTCCTGACGGAAAACGGCTTTCAGGATAAAATTATTACCTTTAGCGGCAATAATAACTCTCCGCTGCATAATAGAATATACAAGGATTATTGCCGCCGGTATCCCGGAAAAGTAACAGGTTCCAAGGCAACAGACATGCGGCAAGCAATCGTCAGTCACTTTCGGGATAACGCAGAAATTATGATTGCAACGGAAGCAGCCGCGGAAGGATTAAACCTACAGTTTTGCTCGCTTTTGATCAATTATGATCTGCCATGGAACCCGCAGCGAATAGAACAGCGGATCGGACGTATCCACCGCTATGGGCAGAAACAGGATGTTGTCATCATTAACTTCATTAATAAGAAAAATTTGGCCGATATTCGTTTATATGATATCCTGCAGTATAAATTTAAGCTGTTTGATGGCGTTTTCGGTGCCAGCGATGAGATTCTCGGCTCCATGTTTGATGGTGTAGATTTTGAGCGGGCAGTCGCTAAAATCTTAGATGAATGCCGAACAGAAGAAGAAATAACCAAAGCCTTTGATGCTTTACAGGAAATGTTGAACTTTAAAAGGGAGCAAGGTATTGAACAGGCAAAACAGCTTGTTTTGGAAAATTTGAATCCGACATTGCAGGAAAAGCTCCATGTAACTCAGACACGTGTTGAGACCTTTTTAAGCCGGGACAAGCAGGTTTTCTGGAATCTGACGAAAAATATTCTCAAAATCATTGAACCGGACTTTTTTATCAATGATGATACAAAAACTTTCGGACAATTTGAGACTCAGGTCTTTCCAAATGTTCATTCTGAGATTAATTTTGCCGTCAATTTTTCCCATCGTTTGGATTATACTAAGCGCGATACGATCCATATGTATTACAAGGATAAAAAAGCGCTTCGCCGCCAACCTGCAGCATATAACCCTCAATCCGCATTCGGAAAAAGAGTTTTGGCCACCGCCTTGGAGCTTAAAACACCACCGACGCATCTGATTATAAAGGCACTCAAGCTCAAAGCCGGATTACGGGGGCGTGTCCGTGTCAGTCTGTATAAGCAAACGGCTCCGGATATCAACCAGCGCCTTATTTGTACTTTTATTAGCCATGAAGGAGAAAAGCTGGATATTTCTCCGGAAATATTTTTTGATAATATTATCGGTACAGAACCAATTCGTGATTATAGTTTTGCCGATTTGTTAATTTCTTTGCATGAAAATGATGTAAAATCAGCCGCAGACAAGGATAAAAAAGCAACAGCAGAGCTTTTACGGGAAGAAACGGAAAAGCTGAACCGTTGGCAATATGATGAAGTTAATGGTATTCGTTTAGGCGTAGCCAAGATAAAAAATAAAATCGATGCCGCGCATAAAAAGTTGTTTACGGAAAAAATAATCAGCAGAAAACTGGCTCTCCGTAAGAAAATTGCTCATCTGCAGGAAAAATATGAGATGGACAATTTTGCGTCACTGGATAAGGAAAAGGCAATAAATCTTGCTTATAAACGCCTTTTAGAGAAGAAAAAGAAGGCCCTTAAGTTTAATTATTCTTCCGAGCTTGTTTTTGATTGCACTTTTACCACTTTTTTATAGGAAGCTCTCCAAATTATTTCATCAGTTTTAAAATCATGAATATAAAATTTCGATCGAACATCGTTTAAAAGTTCCCAAAAATAATTCTTTCCAAGATCTGAACAAATTTCCTCCGGATATATGTAGAAATATTTACCCGGTATCGTTGAATCATACTTTATGCTTTTCTCATACAAAGGAGTTAAATATTCTAAAATACCGATTCTTATATTATTTAAAAATTCAGCCAGTATTGTAGTTTGCAAAATTAGATTATCACTTTTAAATCTTTCAAATAAATCATCTAAGGCAATTATAATATCTTTAGCAGGAACTTCTTTATAGCATTTTCGGATTATTTTACCTAAACGAGATATTTTCCAAGACAAATTAGTAATATTATGTTTGCTAATGTTTCCACAGATCTGTATGAGATCTTTTTTACTTATTATCAAATCAAAAAAATCTCTTTTATCTGCGATATCAATATCTTTGATTACTATTTGTTCAGATAACCATCTTTCAAATAATGTAACCGTAGCTTTTAAGGAGGTTATTTTATCAGAAAGCAAAGGGTTTTCACAAATATTTTTTAAATGATCTAAGTAGGATATTCGTTTTTTCAAAATATCTTTTGTAGGAGAAAGAAAATCAATTAAAAGAATTGTAAATAATTTTTGATGAGATGCTGACTTCATTCTAGCTTCAGAAAAAGGTGTGCCATAAAAATCCATCATTTCATAATTAACCATACCGTTAATCATATCTAGAACTGTTTTTAAAATGACACATTCTTCCTCTTTTGATGTCAGATTTAATTCTTCTGATAAAGAAAGACAATTATTACTTGCTGGATTAGCCATTTATTTTACTACCCAATTTATCAAAGCAGCTTTTCCAACCTCAATAGCGGTTGAAACGCTAAAATCTTTAATTTTACTGAAAATTGTATCATTTTTCAGAACGTCTAGAAACTGATATCCTTGTGCAGTTAGGCGAAAAGTTTGAAAACGATAGGAAATACTGCCATCCTGTTCTCGAAAAGCTCCCAAATTTTCATCATCACAATCCAAACAAAGATTATCATTTAAAATAAACATATGCCCCCAGAACTTATCCCAAAGTAATTTATTGCAAATGTCAAGATCAAGTTTATCTGTTAATTGATCTGTTCCAATAAAATGACTTTCATTATCAACCATTACAGTTAAAATCTGTTTCAAGAAATCATAGTCTATTTTCATTTCTATTCTTCATCCTCAAATTCAAAATCTTCATCGGAAAAGTCTTCCCGGACCGGTAACGGATAACCGGCAGAGCCCCATTGGCATTTCTTTAGAATTGCCTGCGGGATTTTCTTTATGGTAATATTATCATAAGCCGTTTTATTACCGGTGAAAGCACCGCAACAGATCAGCAGGTTGCCATCCCCCAGGGCTTGAGACATCTCCGCCAATAGCTGTTCCTCAACATTCATCGTTGTTGTGAAAATAAAGTTCTTTTCGCTGGAGTAGCCTTGTTTCCAATAAGTTTCCTTGTCCGGCGCATATTTATATCCCATCAGCTTACACATGGCTTCAGCCAACATTTCCGGATTATATTTGTCCGAAATAACCTGCCGCCCGTGCTTATCCGTTACAATCAAGGTTGAACCAAGTTCATAGAACTTAAACCCACCACCGCCTTGCCATTTCACTGATTTCGTAATACCACCGGCATCCTCACAATCAATGACTTTCTTTAATCGCGGCAGACAATGGGAATAAATATGGTCCCCCATCTCAATACCAATCCAGCGCCGCCCCATCTTATGAGCAACAGCAGCTGTCGTACCAGAACCTAGAAAACTATCAAGGACTAAATCGCCGGGATTGGAGGCTAAAGTTAAAACACGCTCAATAAGGTTTTCTGGTTTAGGATTAGTAAACGGATTTTTTCCAAATAATTGTTGAGAGTGTTTTGTTGCATTTGTTGTCGTGTCAACATCGTTCCAAAGTGTTGTTAATACTTGTCCTTTGTTAGTTGCTTCATTCAAATATCTTTTTAGCTGAGGTTTTGATGTCCCATTTTTTCCAAATACAATACGTCCTTCTTTTAAATATCTTTCATATTCATCTTGGGTTGTTCTCCAATGTCTGCCATAAGGAGGCAAGTAGTCCTCTCCCGTATTAGGATTTTTTATTGGATACATTAAATTTTCTCGAATTTCAGGAGCATCAAAAGGCGTTGCAGTCCATTTTCCTCTCGGATCATTATCGGGATTATCAAATTTAGTCTCATCAATTTCTCCCTTAAATAATTCATTTTTTTTAGCTTTGGTACGAATAATATCGATTTGTTTTGCGTAGACTAAAATGTGATTTGTATTTAGGGAAATAATTGCATCATTGGATATTGATTTTCTAGAATTCCAAATAACATCAGCAATAAAGTTTTTTCTTCCAAAAATTTCATCACATAATATTTTACAATAATGGGTCTCATTATCATCTAATGTTATCCAAATACTTCCATCATCTGCCAGCAAATTTTGTAAAATTTCCAATCGCTCTCGCATTAGTGATAGCCAAATGGAATGTTCATATCCATCATCATAATATTCAAAAGCATTACCGGTATTATATGGTGGATCTATGTAAATGCATTTAATTTGTCCTGAATATTCAGCTTCCAAGGCTTTTAATGCCAATAAATTATCACCATGGATAAGCATATTGTCAAAGGTTGGAGCAATTTCCGGTTTTTGCTTAAAAAGCTGCCGGTTCATTTTTTCCTGAATTTTAGGATCAGCCGAGTATGATTTTTCCGCATCCTCAATTAAAATCCGCGGTTCAACGTCAACGCGCTCATTTTTTCCCGGCCATACCAGCTCTAATCTCTGCAATTTATCTGACATTTATTTCCTCAACATTAGGACGGTTAATTTCTTCAAGTAGTTTGGTTTCATACTCTGTATAAGGAATATTAACTAACTTGATAAAATCATTTTTACTATTAATAGCCTTAATTTTTTCTATAAGCACTAAACATTTTTTTGCACAATTTTTTGCTTGTTCGTTTATATCTTCAAGATATTTCTGTATTTCAGGTTTTTCAGAAGGGTTTAGTTTTCCAGGCAAACTATTATGGTATCCCTCTAGTGTTGTTATTAAAATTTCACAATCGTGTTGAACATCCAAAAGCACAGAAAGAAATTTATTATCATAAGGCAAGAAAGAAATAAAATCTTTTGCCTTTATTTGTGCGTAAGTATCATGATAGGTTATCGTATAGTGATTATTACGTAAATTTTTAAAACGGTTCTCATAGTTTGTCTGTTCAGTAATTTCCTCAAAATCAAAGATACTTTTATGCAAAACGGCCAATAAATAATTAGCATTATCACTAATACTTTGCTTCAGTTTTCTTTCTTCAGCTTTATCCATTCCATAATGTTTGGTCAAAAGCCATACTATAATAGGTATCCCAATAGCTCCCATTGCAGGAATTATTATATCTTTCCACCAATCCCATAAAGTATGCATCTTTTATAAAATTCCTCATATTTTACTTTTTACACACTATATCGGAGGAAATTTAAAAAGTCAAAAAACTAAAGAACAATTACAATGAATTTTATTATTATCTCTTTATTTTTATCTGTTCTTGACATTTTATCGCTTTTGTATCTTACTCTCACTCAGAGGTTCAGCTGAGAAACTGCTACTGGTGGTTTCAACTGCATTACCTCTTTTTTATTTAAAAATTGTTGAAAAATAGGCCGATAGTATTGACAAATTAAAATAAATATGTTAAATATTACATAGTAATAGAAAGACTCTCTCAGTAACTGATAATTAGAAGTTCTAATTATCAGTTACTGAGAGGATATAGCAATATTACATATTGACAATAATAATACTAAATGTAATATACAATCATTGATCATCTACCATGTTGTAGAAAGATTTTCGGGACCGTTCTCTTGAGCGGTCTCCGCTTTTTTAAAATCTTGGATCACGACAGATGGACATATCTCTCTGAATGCTTCTCAATGTACCGCGATAGCTGACACAGTATGCAGTAATTAACTCAAAAGATGTTTTTGCTCTATTCTCACCAAGAATGACATAATATTTTTCATTGGGAAGCCAAAAGAAAATTCTGCGTTGTTTACCTTTATGGGTAGTGCATTCTTTCTCCCAGCATATTATTTCTCTGTCTGTATAGTGTAAAAGAACATAAGCACACCAATGTAATCTTCTGATGCGATTAAAATCGGGTGTTCTTTCAGGATCCCCTTCGGTTATCAAATGCCAAAAACACTCATGTTTTCCTGCGTCTTCAGGATTTTGACGGCAGGTTATGGGTTTTCCTAAAACTTCGATTTGTGGTATATATAATTCATCCAAATAAATTCTATACAGATTTTCCAATTCTTCTGTATATTTATTGATGTCAATATCTATTAAATCAGGGAGAACCAGACTCATTGTTGCCCTTCCCAAATCAATAAATTAAATTTTGTGTTAAGATAAGGAGTTTTACTGTTAAAATTAATCTGTAAATCTTCTTCAATTTTTTTACATAAACTTAATTTCGTTGCATTAGGTACTGTTTTAATCTCAGGCAGCCTATCCTGATATCCCACAGCCCCGATTAATATATCTGCTAGTTGAATAATTTCAGATTCAAACGAACGAATTTGTTGGATTTTAAGTATTTCACTAGTATTTTTATTTGGATTCAAATTGTTTAAAAATTCTTTTAATTTTGCAACCCGCTCTCCGCCAACTGTATCTTTAATATCCAGATAAATATTATAATTTTTATATGGCTGAATAACCTGCCGAAGCATGGTATAGTACATTTTATAATACCATTCATTATGGGTCTGATGGAATTTAGCATGAGAAAGGCAGCTTTTATCTTTAACTTTTACTGCACGAAAGCGTAAACATTCGTTAGTCAAAAAAATGTCAATGAGTTCATGATAGAAATCTGCTTTTCCCTGAGAAACCTTAACCCATTTAATTTCTCGGTATTTAGGCATTCCATATTTTTCTTTGAGTTCCTTTATTTTTACAGAAATATCTCTCACTTTACTGATCGGACAAGATACACCTCCAAGAACCATCGAAGTGTGCTTATCATTTTCTAAATGACAAGATTCGTCACAATAAATATTGATTACAGGTAACTCCATCATTCTCTCACAATACAAATACTGGTTAATTTTTCAAATGTCAGCGTAGCATCAAACAGCATATCGTCCGGGACAAGCAAATATATCCAATTTTTTCCGCGATATCTGCTTTCAAAATCGTTTGCCGTCTGACACCACTGTTTGGCAACTTTTGCCTTGGCCAAAACTGCCGCATCGCTCATTTTATTGCGAGCCTTAGTTTCAACAATGTATTTGGCATCAGTCGTTTCAATAACAAAGTCCGGACAATACCCTTTTAATTCCCGGGTGTCAGGGTCAGTATAACGCAGGGTGAAAATTGTTTTTGCCCGGTCGTCATTGAGTTTCAGCCATTTAAGGACATCCGGCGTATCTTCTAGGAGACAGGCCAGCTGTCGTTCCGTATCGCTGTCGAATTTCTGTTTGGGAAACAGGCATTTTTCAAAGCCTTCAAACACCATTGATTTAATCTTGGTTTTATCCAGAGGTTTATTACGGAAAGAAACCGCCGGAAGCTGTTCGTTTTCAATAATTTTATAAGTTCTGAGGGAAGCATATGCGCTGCCGACAGTGGTCGCAACCTCGCATTCTCCCGGAATCAAGTGCTGTTTCATCTGGACTAACAGTTCATCGGAGATGTATTGCCCGTTAAAGAACAGGATTTTTTCCAATTCTTCTTCATCCTCAGCATAACCGCGAAGATACTCAATTACCTGTCCTATAAGGTGGTACAATAAATCACTCTCAGTATCGTAGTTAACTTCCAGATTGTTTAATAACGGTTCAAGAACATAGTCTTCAAGGTTATCATAGAGCTTTTGAAATTTAGCCACGCCTTTTTCTTCTCTTTTGCCGGAGACAAGGTCTTTTACCAGAATTTTTTGTGTAATTGCCTTTAATTCTGCAAATTTACTAACGTCCGCATCAAAATGTCCGAAAGTAAACCCCGGTTCCTTAAATTTAAAACTGACAATTACTTTTGGAATATCTATGTTGAAATTGATAAATTGTTCCACCACGGCATCGACCGTTTTATCAATGTCTACCTGTTCTGTGTCAAACTGCAGGGATGGTTCAGTTGTTTTTGCTGCAAGGAAAGCTTTAACCCCTTCTACCAGTTGAGCCTTATTCTCGGGGGTGGCCAAATCCTTGGATGAACTGACTTTCTTCCCAAAGTCCTCAATAACGTCCAGTGTTGCTGAGGCAATTTCATTGACTTTGTTAGATTTGTAAACATCCAAGGCCGGTTGAATTGGAGCTGTTTCCAGCGTAGCTTTTTTAGCTTCTATGGCAGATTCGCTCGTCTTTTTCTCTGCCGGAGAAACGATTTGTTCGGAAATAATCCGGGTTATTTGCTGTTCCAAAAGAGAAACATTGTCAACAGCCTTGACTTTTCCTGTCGCAGAATCTTCTTCCAATTGTATTTTCTGGAATTCAAACTGCTGGTCTTCCGCTGCTTTGACAATTGCCTGGAATTTGTCATGGGCAATAATATTCAGCCGGTCAATCGCATCAACTCCGGTACATTCGCCAAACGGCAAACGCAATCCGCGACCAATGGACTGTTCCACCAATATTTTGGAATCAGCCGCTTTAAGCGGAATGATTGTGTAAAGGTTATTGACGTCCCAGCCTTCTTTCAGCATATCGACGTGAATGACAACTTCTGTTGGTTCGTCATATTTTTCGACCCGCAGCAATTTTTCAATCGTTTCATCTTTTTCTGCGCCGCTGGCCTGGGAATCTACTTCAATCACTTTTCCTTTATAACGTCCGTCTTCAAAGTCATCGCTGTCTATTAAGGCCTTAAGTTCCCGCGCATGTTCAATGTTTCGGGCAATAATAAGCGCAAAAGGTTTGACTTTGCGAACATTGTGGTTGGCCGAATAAACTTCCAACTCAGCCTTAATCGTTTCATGGATTTGTAAGCCGTCTTTGATTTTAATTTCATTGATCGCTTCTTCAGTATAACGGTCGGTATCAAAATTGGAACGCCCGACAATGGCCGGTTTCTTCACATATCCGTCACGGATCGCCTCTGCCAATGAATATTCATAAACGATATTCTTAAACCTCTCCCCTCTAGCCCCGGTAGATTTCGGTGTTGCCGTCAACTCCAAGCCTAAAACAGGCTTTAACTCGTTGATAGCTTTCATTCCGGCACTTGCCCGGTACCGGTGTGCTTCGTCCATAACAATGACCAAGTCATCAAGACTGGCCAGATAATCAAAATATGACTGTCCGAGGTATTCCGAAAAAGCACGCACTCTGGGTGTTCCGCGGCTGTCTTTGTCAGAGTTTATTTTTGAAATATTGAAAATATTGATTTTAACCCGGTCTTGATTAGTTTTATCCAGCAAGTCGCCAACCTGCGAGTAGGTCTCGCCGGTAATAACCTGCGGCCGGTTCATTGCAAATTCTTGAATACCCGGAAAAACATATTTCGGAGTATTCGGGGTAAAATCTGCAATCAATTTATTATAAATCGTCAGATTTGGAGCCAAAACGAAAAAATTCTTGATTCCTTTTTCCAAATGTAGATAAGCAATAAAGGCTCCCATCAGCCGGGTTTTACCGACACCGGTTGCCAGAGCAAAGCAAACAGAGGGAAACTTTCGCTCAAAATCTTCAACCATAGGTGCAATTTCACGAATAGCATCGAGTGCTTCCTCAAGGCTTGTATCTGGCTTCAGGGTAATTTTTTGTACAATTTGCTCAAGTAAATCAAGACTTTTCCTTTGCGGTGTCCGCAGAGAAAGAGCGTTGGCAATCATTTTATTGTTTTCGTTCATAGGCTTTCACATCAAATTCAGCTAAATTTAACCAATTTTAACGTGATTATTCTGTTTTTCAAGCAAATTTTACCATTTTCAGGCAATTACTCCCGTTGTGTAACCATCTCATCTACGATTTCTTTAATAAAGTCATATTCCCGCATCAGAAGAATGAGATGATATGCGCTGATTCCCGTATTTTTCTGGAACCAATTTCGCGAGACATACATGTTGATATCTAAATTATGTGCCACATATTTGTAAATTTGCCGCTTATGGTGATGTCGAAGCAGTTTGGTCAAAAGAGCAGAAAGTTCCTCATTGTTGTCGATAATAAATTTTTCTACACCAAAATAGCACCAGATCTGGTGCTTTTCTTCATTAGACATTGTTACTCCTCTTATTATTATAGAACGCAACAAACATTATAAGAGGACTGAGTAACCAATGAACAAAGACAAAATACCTGCAGCCATGTATATTCGGATGTCGACGGAGCATCAGAAATACTCTCCGGAGAATCAAGCGGCTGCCATCCGCGAATATGCGGAACGCAATGGCTATGAAATTATCAAAACATATACCGATGGCGGTAAAAGCGGTTTAAATATCGCCGGCCGTGCTGCTTTGCAGCAAATGCTGAAAGACGTTCAAAGCCATCAGGCTGAATATAAAGCCATTCTGGTTTTGGACGTTACCCGCTGGGGACGGTTTCAGGATGCCGATGAAAGTGCATATTACGAGTACATCTGCAAAAGATCCGGAACGCCGGTAAAATATTGTAATGAGCAGTTTGATAATGACGGCAGTCCTGTCGCGACTATTGTTAAAGGCGTTAAACGGACAATGGCAGCCGAATATAGCCGAGAGCTTTCTTGCAAAGTCTTTGCCGGAAAATGCCGTTTAATCAACCTCGGCTACCGTCAGGGTGGCTTTGCCGGATTCGGACTGCGGCGTATGCTGGTAAACGAGCATGGCGAACATAAGGGGATTCTTATTGCCGGCGAACACAAAAGCATTGCCACAGACCGGGTCATTTTAGTTCCCGGGCCGGAAGAAGAACAAAAAATTGTTCGCTGGATGTATAAAATGTTTACAGAAGAACTGAAAACCGAGCAGGAAATCGCCGACATTCTCAATCAACAGGGAATTCTCACTGACTTAAATCGTACCTGGACTAAGGCAACGGTCAATCAGGTTCTAACCAATGAGAAATATATCGGCAATAATGTTTCCAACCGTATTTCGTTTAAATTAAAGACTAAGCGCGTGGTCAATCCGGAAAGCGAATGGATTCGTAAAGAAGGAGCTTTTGAGGCAATCGTTGAACCGAGTGTTTTTTATATCGCCAAAGGCATCATTAATGCCCGCGCCAGACGTTTCTCCAATGATGAGCTTTTGCAGAAATTAAAGGATTTACAAGCCAAGAAAGGCTATCTGTCTGCCCTTATCATCAACGAAAGCCCCGATATGCCGTCAAGTTCCATCTATTCCAGCCGCTTTGGCAGCCTGGTCCGGGCTTATCAGCTTATCGGTTACGATCCAGAACGGGACTACAGTTTTATTGAAATTAACCGCTTTTTGCGCGGGCTACATAAAAATATTTTTGAGGAGACGATAGGTAAAATCCAGGAAATCGGCGGGGATGTTAAGATTGATGCTGAAAATGACCTCTTAAATGTTAACGACTACTTTTCGGCATCCATTGTTATTTGCCGGTGTAAGCAGCTGCCTAATGATAGTTTCCGCTGGAAAGTCCGTTTTGATACTTCTCTTTTCCCGGATATAACCATTGCCGTGCGTATGGCCGCCGATAATAAAAACATCTTGGACTATTATCTGCTGCCGGCTCTGGACTTTAGGGATCCTAAGCTATTGCTTTCCGAACAGAACAAAGGGGTACTCGATTCTTACCGTTTTCCGGATTTAAGCCAACTGTTTGAAATGGCCCGTCGCAATTCTATCCGCTATTGGGAGGCTGCCTAATGAATCGCCGTCAAATTTTGGAAAATATCCCAATTGAAAAGATTAACATTCTCAATCCGCGGGAACGCAATCGCAAAATTGCCAATGAAATCAAGAAAAATATTGAAGATGTCGGTCTGAAGCGTCCGATTACCGTTTCACGAAGATTAGATTTCACAGATGGCAAAGAATACGATCTGGTCTGTGGCCAAGGACGTCTGGAGGCTTATATTGCCAATAACCAGACGGAGATTCCGGCAATTATTATTGACGCCGATGAAGAAGAAACCCTGATTATGAGCCTTGTTGAGAACATTGCCCGGCGAAATTATTCCCCGACCGAACTGCTTCAGGGAATCAAACAGCTCAAGGACAAAGGATATTCTTCGGCCGAGATTGCCCGCAAAACAGGCTTTACAGCAGAATATATTAACCAAATCAGCAAGTTGTTGTTTCGAGGTGAAGAACGCTTGATTAACGCCGTCTATACTGATCGTATTCCGCTAAACGTAGCAATTGATATTTCGGATGCAGATGACAAGGATGTTCAGAATGTCTTGCGTGAAGCTTACGAAGCCGGAAAGATTCGCGGTAATAAATTAGCTTTTGTAAAGGATTTAATTGAACGGCGAATTAAGAAAGGCAAAAGCATTTATAAGAAAAAATGCAGTGCCAAGCAGTTGACGGCACAAGATGTTCAGGCTCTTTACGAGCAGGAAATCAAACGGACAAAGCTGATTATTGCCAAGAATGATCGGGTCGAAAATTCACTGATTTTTGTTACCCAGAGCATCAAAAGCCTGCTTGGCAACGAGAATTTTTATAACTTATTGAAAGCAGAAGAATTGGAAAAACTGCCGAAATATTTGGCTGAAAGGTTACAGATTCATGGATAAAAAATTAAATAAGGCCTTTGAACAGGCAGTCATCCGTTTAAAACTTTCAGAAATAACCCCTTCAAAAGAGATAAATAAGGATGTATTTGCTTCCCGAAAATATGCCCAGATTGTTTCTTCCGTTCGAGAAATCGGCCTGATTGAAGCGCCGATCGTAACCTTTAGCGATGACGGTTATACGCTTCTGGATGGCCATCTGCGTTTGAATGCACTTAAGGACTTGGATATACAGGAAGTAGATTGCCTTGTTTCTACCGATAATGAAAATTTTACCTACAACAAACATGTCAATCGGCTCTCCAATGTCCAGGAACAGAAAATGATAGAAAAAGCCATCAATCGCGGTGTTTCCATTGAACGTCTGGCACGGGTTCTAAATATGAATCCTGAAAATATCCGTCATAAGAAAAATCTATTGAAAGGCATTTGCGAAGAGGTCGTGGAGATGCTGAAAGATAAAATTGTGAGTTCCAAGGTATTTTATTATTTGGCCAGAATGAAACCGGAGCGCCAGATTGAAGCGACTAAGATTATGGTCGAAAGCAAAACTTTTACTTCATCATTTGCTCGTTCCATCTGGCTTGCTACGTCAGATGAACAGCTTGCCGTTCCTCGGCGGCAGCAGAGGCCGGCTGTAACAGACTTCAGCCATTTTACCAAACTGGAGGAGGAAATTAACCGGCTACACGGCGAATATGAGGAAATTGAGGAAAATTACGGCCTGAATGTCTTAAATTTTACACTGGTCAAAGGATATGTCAAAACCTTGGTAATGAACCCGCGTGTAAACCGCTATCTCCGGATCAATAATCCTGATATTCTGGAACACCTGGAAAGCATTGTAGATATTGATAATCTTAATTCCGAGGAATGACTTTATTCAAAATGAGATAAAAAATCCATTTTATTAAAGTAATTTTGCTTGAATTTTTCAAGATTAAAATTCGTGTTAGGTGTTAGTACTCCGTTCGTAGCAATGGCATTTTGCTCATAAATCCAATTTTGCTCTATTGGATAGAAAAATCGATCCACATTATCTAAAATATAGTCTTTGTAAGCAGTGTTTGCGGAAGTGTAGAATGAATAGCCTTCAAACCCCGGAAGTTTAGGAGCCAAATTTCGATCAAAAGAATTAAACTTTTCATGATACTCAGATCCAAATACTCTCTTAGCATATGATTGTTCCCCATAAGAAATGGCAGATAAAATTGATTGGTTTTCAGGATAAGGAGCATTACGCAATGCATTAAATATTCTTATGTCAAATTCATGCAAACACACCAAAAACACAGCTAAATCCGGAGAGAAAATCTCATGTCCCGAGGCGATTTGCTTTATAAATATAGTCAATCGGTCAAAAACTTGTTCCATTTGCCGCAAAGAAAATTTGAACCAAATGCTGTAAGCAGCAAAGTAACGCTTTATGATGCTTTCTGACGTCTGAAGTACATTATATTTTTTTGCTTCAATTTCTCCGGCTCCATCGCCGTATCTACTATATGAAAATGAGCAGCGGAATACATTATAGATATCAATCAGAAATACTAACTCCCGTTTTTCTTCCTGTATTTTCTTTATAACAGTATCAATTCCGGATCTATCATACAAAAATTCAGCAAATGCTTTTTTATCCGGATGTGGCAATAAAAATGTATTATTTATAAATTTGCGCTTATACCCCTCAAAATTTTCAGTTCCAAATAAACATTTTACAGAACTCTCAAGATGATTTTCATCTATTGCAAGCACAAAAACAAATCCGGACACATCAAAAAAGTGTTTTAATACCTCTAAGGTTCTTACGGCATAATCCGGACTGCAACGATCCAATTCATCAATAATTATGATTATCGGTTTGTCCGAGCTTTTAGCCCATTTAGTTAATGCTTTTTTTAGTTCCTTGAGAGCTTTTTGATATTGCCTAAAATCATCATAGAGTGATTTTGAAGAAAAATGCTTCTTAAATTCTTCTATAATATCAACCTTCAATTTTTTCTGAGATATGCTTTTAATTGCGGTGCCGCATAAGAAAGCAAGCGAATTTTTAGAAAATTTTAAAGTGGAATCTATAATTTTTGTTGGCAGTTTTCTGCCATCCTTTTCATAAATTTCATTTAATTTTGCCAATATTGGCATAAGAGGATCTTCATAAAAATCCATCTCCCAGATATTCATTTTGGTTGTCTGTACGCCATCTTTTTCAAGGACGCTCTTTAATTTTTCGCAAAAAAAGGTTTTTCCGGTTCCAAAATCCGCTGAAATTGAATAAACTTTAGAAACACCGCCCTCAATATAGGTGTTTTGCTCAATTAAATGGGCAAAATCAATGACAGATGATTTTATGCCTAATTTATCGTCTTCAAAAATTTTATCATATTCAATAGCTAAATGGTCGTCACTCATAGATTTTTCTCTTAAATTTAATTACAATTCTTGTCCTAACAGCCAGCCAAACACATTCAGGCGTTTAATTCCGCTATTTTCTCCCGAGCCATAATCCATTGACAGCAGAAACTTAGGATAGTTATCGTCAATTGCTTCTAATGGTGCCAGCTCCCGCTGCAAAATTTGAGGTTCAAGAACATTTAAGGCTACTTGGTAATATTCAACCAGTCCGCCACTTTTTCTGGCGACAAAGTCAACCTCTATATTTTTACCGCTTTTAATGAGCTTACCTACAGATACCTCATAACCGCGCCGTATCAGTTCTAAGTAAACGATATTCTCCAGAATATGCCCTGCGTCCATATCTTTGATACCCAACAGAGCTGTTCTCAGACCAATATCGGCTACATAATACTTGGCATTGCTGTCCAAATATTGTTTTCCTTTAATATCGTACCGCTCGCACTTATATAGCAGGAAACTGTCCACCAAACCTTGAATATATGTATCAATGGTTGGAACCGATATTTTGCGCCCGCTGGCTTCCAGGCACTTCGCAATATTACGAACAGATGTCTCACATCCGATATTATCAAACAAATACTTAACCACTGCATCCAGCTTATTGGTATCTGCAATATTAAACCGTTTTACAACATCTTTTTGAATTGTATTTAAATATACGGTATCCAGCAAATAATCACTGATAAGTTGCTTATCATAGACTAAACGTAATGTTTGGGGAAAACCACTCTCTCTGATATAATGTGAATAAATTCCCATCGCAGTAGTTAATCCCAAAATATCTTTTTTAGTGAATGCAAAGTGTTGAGCAAAATCAGGATATGCTCCAAAATATTCCTTAAATGACAAAGGCTGCATTTTGATTTCAACATAACGCCCACCTAGTTGATTGGCCAAATCACTGGAGAACATATAGGCATTTGAACCGGTCAAATATAAATCAATATTGTTCTGCAAACGCAGAGTATTCGCGGCTATTTGCCAATTCCTTAATAACTGTACTTCATCAATAAAGACATAATTCATCTTTTGAGGATTAAGATGTTTTATTATATAATCTAGAAGCTTATCATAACTGGTTAAAAAATTTTCCTGATCATATTCCAAACCAATTTTCTGAGTTTGCATCAGATCTTCAAGATTAATATTGATTATCTGGCTATCATCAGCAATCTTATGAACAACCAGATCAAATTGATAGAGAGAAAACAGCTTCGATTTGCCACAACGTCTAACACCTGTGACGATTTTAATCAAATCCGTCTGGCTCTGCCATTTCTTCAGTTGTTCTATATATTGAGGCCTGCCAACTATTTTTTCTGTTCCTTGTAACATGTTTATTCTCCCGATATTTTGTAAAATTATAATTTATAAAAGCACAAAAATCAAGATAAATATAAAATACATTTTACAAAATACAAAAATATTATTTTTTATTAAATATGTTTTAAGTTGTTCGTTATGCCAATAAATATGAATATTCCTAAACATATTTGTATTAATACTGACTTGGTCATTTAGCATTATTTTCTCTTGTTGATATCTATTTATGTAAATTAATTAGAAGATTTTTAAATATTTTATTAGTATACTTAAATTAGAAGTAATGAATAAAGGTGACTAATGAGTGCAACAGCTTCTAAGATTATAACTTTTTTAAAAACTCATGCTAAAGATTTTACTGACAGTAAAAGATGTTTTATTATTGTTACGCATATTGTTTCTAATAGCATAGATTTTTTAGAGGTCTTGGCTTCTAAAGGAAGAATAGCTGGAGTCATTGCTAAACCTAACTCTGTTGATCGTGCTACATTTTCTAAAATGAGAGCAAAAAGAATTCCCTTTATTAATGTAGCAAGGGATGATCTACGATTAGAAGACACGGTCAAACAGAAAATTATTCCCTTAGTTAAAGAGGATGAGAAATTAATAATTATTGATACCGGAGGTTATTTTGCTCCATCATTAGAGGTACTGAATTCATATTCTTGTATTACTGGAATTGTTGAAGATACAGAAAATGGCTTTCAAAAATATGAAAAAGCGCTACATACCCTTTCTAAAAATAATATTCCAATCGTTTCAATAGCCCGTAGCTATGCCAAAGATTTTGAAGATTATTTAGTTGGCCGTTTTATTGCTAAAGCAACGATTGATAAGATACACGAAAAATTTTTAATGAATCTTACTCCTCAAATCGGAATAATTGGGTTTGGCGAAGTCGGACGAGGAAGTGCTTTTTATCTGCGAGAAGATAAAAAACTAAAAGTTAGTATATATGATAAAAATATAGAAGTTAGAAAGCTTGCAAAAATAAGTAATTTTGTGGTCATATCAAAACGAAAATTACTTGAAACTTCAGATATATTAATTTGTGCTACAGGAAATAAGTCTATAACCGATAAAGATTTAAGGTATATTAAAAAGGGATGTATTATATCGTCATGCACATCCAAAGATGATGAGTTTGATCTCTCAACGGAGGTTTCGGAGCTTAATGATATCATTTTTTTAAATGGCGGAAATGCAATAAATTTTACATATCCGGAAAAATGTACTCAGATGTTATTTCCATATATTTATCTTACATTTTCGGCTTTAATTACATGTATTGTAAAATTGGATAGGAAAGAGATAAAGGCTTCGAATCAGATAAAAACTTTATCTCATCGTGAAGAAAAAAGTTTAATTTCTCGCTTTTTTAATGAAATACAAAGTAACAATGATAATGATTGTTTTGTAAACAAAATAAAATCTACTAATTTATGGAGGCGTTTAGAATGCAAGAACACGATATCATAAATATGACATATAAATTTGCAGAGGAATATCATGCCTCAGATAATTCTGGACATGATTTTGAACATATAAAACGCGTCTACGCAAACGTAAATAAGTTGCTTGAAAGTGAGAAAAATGCAAATAACTTTATTGCTAAGATGAGTGCTTTGTTACATGATGTAGATGATCACAAATTAAATACGGATGGTAAAAATACAGAAAGGTTTTTACGTAAGATCGGACTTGAAAATAAAATAATAGATCAAATACTCGAAACGATAGGTGCTATTAGTTTTTCCCAAAGCGGGTGCAATCCTAATTTTAAAACATTAGAAATGAAGTTGTTATCAGATGCCGATAAATTAGATGCCATGGGGGCTATCGGAATTTGCAGGGCTATTTGTTTTGGAAATTCGCGGCAGCAACCTTTGTTTAATAGTAAGGAATTTCCCTGTGCTGAAAATAATAAAAAACATGTTATAAATCATTTTTTTGAAAAACTTTTACAACTAAAAAAAGCCATGCAGACAGAAGTTGGCAAAAAAGAAGCAGACAACAGACATCAGTTTATGGTCAGTTTTTTATATCAGTTTTTTGAAGAACAAAAACAAGATGATTGGAAAGAATATTTGAAAAATTATCTGGATAATTTCTGATTATAAAAGAAGTTATGTAAATGAGCCGTGGTAGCAGTGTCAATTTTCGATATTTGCTTTGCCATTTCTTGAGCATTCAGATTATCAGTGTTGAGAAATAATGTTTGAAAATTTGTTTTTGTGAGAAAAAAATCTTTATTTTTATTATTGAATTTTTCATCCAGATAGAATTCCGGCATATCAAAATCTCCTCGGTCATAACATCTTTGTCTACGAGTATCACCATTTACATCCAAATATACAACCAAGTCAGGTTGTATAACCTGGCTCATGATTTTTTTATCCGCTAAAAATCTGCTGCAATCATCACCGTTCATCGCATATTCATAAGCAAATAATGTTAAAAAGGATCTATCCAGAACAATATTTGATGATTTATTAAGATATGTATCTTTTCTTCTCTTTTCTATTTTAAGTAATAACCCCAATGCATTCTCGCCAGCATTATGAAGATTATCTAGCTGCTGCTGTTCCGCCGGAGTGATAAAATCCATGTATTCGGGAACCATAAGATAAGAATATTTTGTCAATTCTTTTGCGAGAGACGTTTTGCCGCCACATATACCGCCTTCTAATGCAATAATCATATTTCACTCCAACATTTTTAATAATGTTAATACATGTTCTGCACTGTCGACACAAAAGCTTGTCCCCCCTAATTTTTTGAATATTTCACAGTTTCTTTTTGAATTGTCGAGCAAAACAGATTTTTTGATATCTGAATTACTATCGGATAGCGCTTTTGTGAATAAAGATTCTTCAATAGAGTCATCTTTTAATTTTCCATAGTCGGCAGAATTATAAATTTTATCAAAATGTTGTTTTAACTTTAATCTGGGTTCGGTAAAACGAGTAAAACTGTCCATATTATCTGTAATTAAAAAGACGTTGTTATTTTTTCTGCACTTATCTATAGCCATTAAGATTTCTGATTTTACAATCATTGTTTCGCAGTCATTCACAAATATCTCAAAAATATCTTCATAATTCAATCCGCGATTTTCGCTAATAAAATGACAAACTTGTTCAGAAGTTAAGTTTCCCCGCATCCAATCTTCAACAATATTTCCATTATCTCGAAACAAGAATGGCTCAAATTTTTGTTTGAATGCATCTGGAGCACTTCTCCAGAAATAATCAAAACATATAGTTCCGTCAAAATCGATAAAGATATTTTGCTTTTTCATATTGTTTTCCTAAAAATCTTATATATAATAAGTTTAACTATATAGTACAGGATTACAGATGCAAGATATTTTTTTATCTCCACACTATGATGATATTGCATTTTCTTTGAGCTCATTTTTTCATAAGAATGATATTATAATCAATATTTTTACGGAATCCAATTACATAGAAAATAAAAATATGAATTTATCAATGTCTGTGTCCGAATTAAGAGAAAAAGAAGAGCAAGATTTTATATCAAGAAATAGCCTGAAATATATTAAACTTGGGTTTCAGGACCGGAGTTTAATAGGTGCACCCTTTTCTTTTTTTCATACTATTAAGGAAAATGCAGAATTAGAAAGGGTTTTAATTGATAATTTAATGAATTTAAGAACTTTTGATAACCAACATGTTTATTGCCCATTAGGTATAGGCAAACATTATAACCACTTGGAAACATTTGACGTCATATATAAAAATTATTCCCACCTAGCTAAATTCTTTAAAATAATATTTTACGCAGATATTCCTTATATATATTATAAAAATAACTATCAAAATAGAATGAAATATCTGCATGAATTCTTTCAGCAATATGGCTTGACAGCTAAAATTATTAAATTGAATAAGGAAGAAGTTGTCCAAAAAGTTAATAATTTAAAATTATACAAGAGCCAATTTGCCTATTTAAACGATAATTTTATTCAAGAAAAAATTGGCGGTGTTCAAAAAGATTTTAAAGAGATAATCTTTTCTTAATAATTGTAATAAATTCACTCCCAATATTTCGAATAAACTTTTTACTGCCTTGCAACGCTTGTTCATGGAGCTTTGTATAAAAGTTTATGTTATTGCATTTGGTTATAGCTTCTTTCCAGATATTTACATCCAAATTATCCAATAAAATTCCGGATCCATTTAAGGCTTCAGCAATTCCCCCTCTGTTATGTGCAATAACAGGGATTCCTCTAATAGATGCTTCAACAATAACTCTGCCAAAGGCTTCTTCAACAATAGAAGGCACTATCAATAACTTAGTTTCATTCCAAATATTGTTCATATCCATTTGAAGCGGGTAATATGTAATATTGGAAGACATATGATTACAAAACCCCTCATTTTTATACCATCCTTCGACGGCTATAAACTGTTCATGAGGCATTCCCTTTGCTAATTTTAAAACAAAATCGGAACCTTTTTCTTTTACAGGATTTATAAATGTAATTTTCTTTCCAAAATTAACACATGTTTTCTCAGGATTAAAACAAGGGTAGAAAACAATATTAGGTATATCATACCATTTACTGGACAAATTTTTGATAAATTCAGACGTGCTGAATAAAATATCCGGTTTTCCTTCGGCTACAGCCATTCCTTCTTTATTGGCAGAGTGTAGCCAGCCAATAGTGAATGGAATATATCTTTTCGCAATTTGAGTTAATTCGTCAGAGTCTTCCATAGATAGAATGGCCGCTGTAATTTGTTTATTATACTCGTTTAATAAATTTTTCAGCTGTTTATTAAAATCATGCTGATGAAACAAGTAACATTCTATTCCTGAATATGTATAGGTAATTTTTTCATTTGAACAAGTGATATTTTTTATAGCTGGCATATCATTCAAAAGTTTCATGTATAGAGCCTGTCTTTCTTCAGCCGGAAAAGTTGGATTTTCTATACTACCAACAAATAGAACTCTGTGTTTCATCTTTGTTAAGTTTTGAGCCAGAAAATTGTGAGTAATTTCTGCTCCACCTAAAAACAGCGGAGGCGTAGGTCGTTTTGTGATAAAAATAAAAAACATTGCAACCTCATAAATTCTAATATAAACCTTATGGTATACAGAAGGAGTTAAAAGATGGTGAAAAATATTTATGTTGTTTGCCCCACCTATAGAAAGAGACATGAAAATTCTTTCAGAGAAATAGGAATTCTGTTTCTGATTGAAAGAGTTTTGCATCAAAATAACATTCGCCTTTGTATAGTTGATTCTAGTTCTAAACCCCTCAGTATTTTTGAGAACAAGCCGGCAATCAATAACAATATTATTTATTTACATGCACCAAGCAAGAAGGAGATGGTTGAAAAATATTCCAGTATTGTTCCCAAAGCGGTTGACTTTTGTATAACGAAAGAACACAAAAATTTTGCTTCTGAACTAGAACGAGTTTCTTCGTGGAGTAATTTTATTCCGTGGGATAAAGATTTTCCTAGCCATGGTACATTGAAAAGCCACTTTTTACAAAAACGCCCATCAATAGGGATGAAACGTAATATAGCAATCGCGGCTCTTGATGAAATATTTAATGACGGAGATGTGATATGTTATGCAGATGATGATGATTTTAGGACCGCTCAGTATTTCAATGATATGGCTTCTTTTTTGCGGGATAACGATTTTATTAGAATTTCAAAATGGCTGACATGCTGCTTTGATTCTGATCCTAATAATCCAATATGTGGTATTCATAATATTTCATTTAAACAAGATATAAATGGCTATTTTAGCTTACAAAAAAGAAAAAGCGATACTCTTTTTAATTCAAAAAATATTAATTTTTGCGGATTCTCTGTAGAGGAACATTATTCAAAAATTAAAAATTTAGCTTTTTCTCCAATTTCATATGACGGGGCGGTGCATGTCTTTTCCACACAGTTATGGCGAAAATCGGTAGAAGCATTTGGTGGAATTCCGCCAGTCAGTTTGGGGGAGGATACTTGTTTTTTTAAGAGTTGCCAAAATTATTTTGGAAAAAATTTTAAATACGATTTGATTAATAATAAAAAACTTAATTTTTTAAGAGGTTCTGGCAACAATGCGTCTCTTATCCAATGGACTGATAACATTTCGATTGACGCTATGCCCCAATGGGCATCACAAACAATTACAAATGTTTTTGCTCTTTTAAAATTTCCTGAAAAACTACACCAATTGGAATACAAAATATCATGTAGTATTTAAGTAACAATCAACTGCTTCAAATAAAATATTGTAAAAGGCACTATCCTCTACCTCTCTCTCATACTCTCGTTGAGGTATTTCATCACTGGAGAGAGTAGATATTCGATCACGCGGCGTTTGCCGGTTTTGATTTCGGCGGTCACGCTCATGCCGGGTTTGAGCTGGATAATCTGTCCATCGGCTTTGATTTTGTTATCCAAGAGCGTTAGTCGGGCGTTAAACACCAGCCCGAGCTTCTCGTCCTGTATCGCATCGCCAGAGATGTTGCGGACTTTGCCTTTAATTGTACCATATTTGGTGAACGGGAAGCTGTCGATTTTGATTTCCACGTCCTGTTCCGGTCGCACAAAGCCGATATCTTTGTTCAAAATCTGCACTTCGGCCTCCAGCTTATAATCTTCAGGCACAAGGTTCATAATCGGCTTGGCGGTTTCGACCACACCGCCTTTGGTATGATAAACCAGCTGCTGAACATACCCCGAAAGCGGCGCTTTAACGATGGTGCGTTTCAAAGCTTCCTGATATTTAATCAGTTCCTGCTGGTAGGACGCAAGCTTCTCGCGGCTTTCAGTCAGCTCCTGCATAATATTCTTGTCAAACTCGGCCAGATATTGCCGCTGCTCTTTTTTAAGCGATTCAATGTTCGCTTCGGTTTCCGCCATTTTCTTGGCTTGTACGTTACGTTGCTCTTGTAAATTGGTTAATTCTTCTTCCTGTTCCAGAAAAGTCAGCCGCGCCAAAAGCTTTTTATCCACGAGAATTTTCTTTTTCTCAATCCGCTCCTGCACACTCGGCAGCAGTTTCTCAATCCGGGTCAGGTCAGCCTGAATAGTCTCTTTTTCTTTCTCGGCCTTGGTAATCTGCCCGTTCAGAACTTCAATCTTGGCCGCTTTCTCGGTCATCTGGCTTTTGAGCAAATCCGTATGCATTTTAATTAAATATTCGTCAATATCCGGATTATAGCTGAAATTCTTCTCTGGATCATCCGATAACAGGGCTTTCAGTCTTGAAATCGCGATTTCCAACGCTTCCATTTCATTTTCTACTCGGTTAATGTTCGCCAGAACCTCGGTTTGGTTAAATTTAATCAGGTCTTGACCCTCTTTGACATATTGCCCTTCCTGAACATAGATTTCTTCAATCTCACTGTCGGTCAGGGTCTGGATGGTCTTGATGTTCGAGGCCGGCATCAGCTTTCCGGCCGAAGTGGCAATAATGTCGATTTTGCCCAGGATTGACCATAAAATCAACGTTGTGAACATCAGCATGATGACGTATGTCAATAACCTGGCCGCATGAGACGGCGGCATTTCGGTAACTTCCAAGACCGCCGGCAGGAACTCTTTTTCATGCTCGTTCATACCCTTAACTTTGCTGTCCTTAGTCGCTTTCTCTTGTAATAAAGCCAACTTGGCGATTGTCCAATAGCGGGAAAGCTCGTTTTTAATACCTTCCCACCAGTCACACAGATTCTCAAATTTTTCTCGCATATTCCACCTCTACTCAGCAGCAACCTCGTTTGGCACAATCGGCGCAGTCTGGCTGTTCCACAGATAAGCATAGCGCCCGCCGCGTTTCAAAAGTTCTTCATGAGTGCCGGTTTCGGTAATCTCGCCTTTTTCAATGGTGATAATCTGGTCGCATTCCCGTACGGTCGAGAGCCGGTGCGCAATCATAAACACCGTCCGGCCTTTACAGATTGATGCCATATTCTGCTGGATAATCCGTTCGGATTCATAATCAAGCGCCGAGGTCGCCTCGTCAAAAATCAAAATCCGCGGATTGTTGACCAAAGCGCGCGCAATCGCAATCCGCTGCCGCTGTCCGCCGGATAACGATGAGCCGCGTTCTTCAATAATCGTGTCATAACCGTCCGGTAACTCGGTAATAAACTCATGCGCGCCCGCCAGCCTGGCGGCGGCAATAATCCTGTCCATCGAAATGGCCGGATTAGTTAAAGCGATATTCTCCCGCACACTCTTATTAAATAAGTAGTTCTCCTGCAAAACGACGCCGATTTGCCGCCGGAGCCACGCCGTGTCCACAGTGGAAATGTCAATCCCATCAATCAGCACCTTGCCGCTCTCAGGGATATACAGCCGCTGGATCAGCTTGGTGACGGTCGATTTGCCCGAGCCGCTCGGCCCGACAAAACCGATTTTCTGTCCGGCCTTAACTTTGAAACTCATCTTTTTGAGAATTTCCGGCCCGTTCGGTACATAGCGGAAAGTAATGTCCTTAAATTCCACATCGCCTTTAATCTCCGGCATCGAGCCTTTGGACAGGGTTTCGGTATTTTCGGCCGGATTATTAAGAATGTCAGACAGCTTTTCAATAGAGATTTTAGCCTGCTGGAAATTCTGCCACAACTGCGCCAAGCGCAAAATCGGCTGTGTTACGCGACCGGATAACATGTTAAAGGCAATCAGCTGTCCGACCGACAGTTCGCCTTTCATCACCAAACTGGCTCCAATCCACAAGGTCAGCGCCATGGTGATTTTCTGCACTAACTGGACAAGCTGTCCTGCAATATTGTTGATGTGAGAAGCTCTGAAAGAAGATCCGACATAAGCCGCCAGCTGCTGCTCCCAACGGCGTTGCATCTGCGGTTCGACGGCTAAAGACTTAACCGTCTCCACGCCCGAAACCGCTTCCACCAGAAAACACTGGTTTTCTGCCCCGCGGCGAAACCGCTCATCAATCCGCGAGCGCAAAATCGGGGTAAAAAACAAGGACAGCAAAACATAAAAAGGAATGGAGAGCAAAACCAACAGCGTCAAGGTCTTGGAATAAAAGAACATTACCGTAAAAAAGATAATGGTAAAAAAGAAGTCAATAATCAGGGTTAAGGTCGAACCGGTCAGAAAATTGCGGATATTCTCCAATTCGTGCACCCGCGCCACCGTGTCGCCGACCCGCCGCACGCCGAAATAAGACAGCGGCAGCCGAATGAGATGCTTAAACAAACTCGCCCCCAACTCCACATCCACGCGGGTGGTGGTGTGCGAGAAGGTATAAGTCCGCAGCCCGCCGAGCAGGGTCTCAAAAATCCCGATACAGATTAACGCCACCATCAACACGTCAAGGCTGGAGAGTCCGCGGTTAACCAGCACTTTGTCAATCACCACCTGAAACAACAGCGGCGACACCAGCGCAAACAGCTGTAAAAAGAATGAGGCCAGAATAACCTCGCCGAACAGCCTGCGATATTTGACCACCGCGGGAATAAACCATGAAATGTCAAACTTGCGGTTTTTGCCGTTGATAAACTCACGGCAGGTCATCATTAAGAGCCTGCCGTTCCATCTGTTCATAAATTCTTCTTTGTTCAAAACCTCGGGGTGGTTGCCTTTGGCGGGGTCTTGAATCAAAACTTTGTCCTCGGCAACTTTGCCGATAATAAAATAAGTATTGTCTTTGCTCTGGGCGATTGCCGGCAGCGCCGTCTTGTCCAAACGCTCCCACTTGGTCTCGACAAAGCGGGCTTTGAAAGAAAATTCCTTTGCCAACTGCAGCAGTTCATATTCTTCAAAATGCGAATTCTGTCGGTCATATTTATGCTTGATTTGGTCAATAGAGATTGGCTTTTCAAAGAAATTTGCCATAATCGCAAAACAGGCCAGTCCGGTATCAAGAGTTTGGGGATTTGAATTTTCTTCTGTCATAAATTTGCTCACTATCCCGTGGGTTGTAATAATTTTATAGCAAATCCTAAAACGAAAGAAATCAAAAAGCAAAGAAAATTTTTAATAATTGTTAACAGAAAACTAAAAATAAAGAAAAATATCAAATTTATCCACAAGAATTAACGCGGCACAATTCCTCATTTTTTTAAGCTTTTACTTAGAACAATCTAAGAACAGTAGTAAAATTTAATTTTTTCACTTGCTTTTTAAACTTAACGGTAGAAGATAAAAGCATAAAACTCTCTACCGGAGTAAAAGATATGAATAATTATACAGAACCGCCTATCCAGGCTATATATCTTGACCAGCATCCATCTTTCAAATTCTTAGATGTTTCTTTTGATGCGCTCCGCTTAAAATTTTCTCTCGCTCGATTCTTTTTTCTGATTTTCACGTTTTGTTATCTGCTTTTAAGCTATGCTTCCCAAAGTGCTAATTTAATTTTCACCGTTGGAGGTGCTTATGAACAAGATTAAACAGACTATAGAAAAGTCAACTAATTCATTGGATAAAAAGGTTAAACAGAAAATAACAACTTCCATATATGGAACAAGAATTTATCTATTTTTTCTTACCATAATAAATTTTATTTGGTTATATTGTATGGATGTGAAAATTAATCTTTTTTCTATTATCTCAGCATGTATTATATTATTATTTCTCTTTTTTTTATATAGAAAAAATGGAAAAGAATATATGTTGGAAATAGTTCACAGTAATTTGTTTTTTTCTCTATTTTTTTTAGTTTTTCCCTTTTCCTTTTTAACTTTAATTGCCGCGGCAGCAAAAGATTTTTTTCTTCGCGATTTTATTATATGGTGCAGTTTTGCATCAGTTTCTGTATTTGTTTTCTCTGCATTAGGTGGGCTTATCATCTCATTTTTTCCAAACAAAGAAGTAAATATCCAAATTCCAATAGCTTTGGGGACAAGAATCAAAACAATTTTAATTATGTTCTTAATTTTATTGGTATTTAATTCCTTATTTTTACGCTATTTTTTACGATGAAAGGATATTATAATGACAACATATGAACTTAGAATACATGCTCGCGATGTAACTATAACGGAAAGTGGAAATGTTGATATTGGGAACCATACAGGTTATGATCTTATTTAATTTTTTCCATGTGAGGTTCTACTATGAATAAAATTGGTGTTGCTATTAGTCACAGAAGTATAAAATTACTCAAATATATATTTTCTCTATATATAATTATTATTACATTATTGGCAAGTGCATTATATATTTTTAGTACAATAACAAACTGGTTTTCATTAAAAGGCGGAATTTGTGATATAATAATGTACTATTGGATTTATCCTATCTGTATATTATCTGGGGTATTTATAAAAATATATACCAAGCAAAACAATAATAAAATAGTAAGTCACATAGTAAGTCACAAAACTTTATTTTCAACAATAATAGCTATAATTTTAAGCATTTTAATTTATATAGCAGGACATTGGATATTTATTTTTCTTTTCGAGAATGGTTATAAAAACTCACTTATATATTCATTTTTATTAAGTATATGTTTTATTGTTTCCATGAGATATTTCATCAAATTCTATAAAAAACATGGAAAAACAAATTTAGCACATGTTTTATACTCTCATGTATTTTACTCTATTCTGTTATTCATTCCCAATGCTTATACAACCCTAACATTTTCTACAGCAAAAGATAAAACTTTTGTAATCCTATTTATGAATTTAGCTATTTCATCGTCAATTTTATTGTTATTTTCGGCACTTTTAGGGGTGATTATGCTGTTTATTCCTAAAACAATAGAAACAACAAATAACCCAAGCAATATCCCCCAAAGTAGCTCGTTTTTTATACAGCTAATTGTTTATATGATGATTGCTTTTACATTGATTTTATCATTAAAAATAATTTAATTTAGACAGGAGGACACTATGGTTACCTATCAATTACGTATTCATTCCCGGGAAGTTTTCAATTCATCGTTAGGTTATCATACTGGTTATGATTTAATGAGGATGATTTCAAAACAATTCAATATTTAGCCTATGAAAGGTAGCTGGATATGTTAGTTTTATATATCTTGATAGCTGGGGTATTTTTATTATTAAATTTTCCAAATTTATTTAATGCGTTTTTATATTTTCCAATATTTTTAGGTTATTGGTTAATCGTGGCTTATCCTATATTTAATATATATAAAAAAATGGGAAAAAAATATATTCTTGAACTAATTCCTTGGAGTTTGTTTTTTTCACTTTTCTTTTTAATTTTGCCTAGCTTACTACCGGCAATCTTAAGTCAGGGAAAAAAGCCTAATATATGGGAAGATGTTACAATGTACTTATTGGGAAGTTCAATTTCTATTTTTGTTTCATCTGCTATAATGGGAATAATAATATCGCTAAAGAAAGAAAAAATAGAGAAAAATACAGTTTTTTCAATAAAATCAGCCCTAATATTTGTAATGAAATCATTTTTTATAACAATTGTATACAGTATGATTTTACAGTTTTTTTTATAAATTTTAAGTTGAAGGAGAATAACAATGGCAAAACAATATCAATTAAGAGTGCATGCTCGTGATGTTAATGTAAATTTATCTCCTGTTCCAGGTGGTACTGATATAGGAAATCATACAGGCTATGATCTTATAACTATTCATGAGGATGGTAGTAAAACGATCCAATATATTGATCTCTATACAAATTCTTCTTTAGATATAGGATTTTATATTAGTGCTCCAGTACCTGCCCAAGAATATACAATAACGGATGAAGATGGGAATAGCAGAACAATATTATGGGGAACACAAACGGCACATGATGGTACTATGCAGGCTACCACTGTTGAATATCTTACGGAATATAAAGTTTATACATCAACTATAATAGATGAAACAAATTCAACAGAAGCTTTTAAAGCCTTTAATAAAATAAAACTTGAAGCGACTTTTTTACAATCATTAAAAGATGAGTTAGTCTACAATCCCAAAACACGAAATTGTAACACCAGTACAAATTATTTTGCTCAGCAATATTTAAATGGTCGGAATGTTTTTGCCGGATTACCTTACGGAATATATATGGGATATTCGGATCCATTCTATGATCCTAACTCCACCTCAACTACAGATGTAACAATAAAAGCTGTCCGCAATATTATTGATAAGTACTACTCTTTAGTGGGTTCAAATGTTGATTTAAGCAATGTCAACTATGGTGTGGTCAATCAGTCTAATGCTTGGTACGCCAAGTTTACTACAGATGATTATAACTATGTTTTTGCAGGTAACGGAGAAGCTAATATTGTTGATTTGTATGGCGACAGCTTTATTTATGCCGATGCGGGAAATCATACAATAAATGCCGGAAATGGCAATGACGTCATTTATGGGCGTGAGGCAAATGTCATAGATGGTGGTGATGGCAATGATATTATTTATGCCGGAGATCAAACTTATGCAGCCCACTCCATCGGAGCTGGCGCTGGAGATGACTATATCTATGCTGGGCATGGTGGAGATGATGTCCGTGGTGGCAATGGCAATAATACCGTATATTTAGGTTCAGGAAGTGATAAATATACAGGCGGTGATGATATTGATATTGTAGATGGTGGTTCTAAAGATTTTATTTTTACAGATTCTGCTGATAGTAGTTTTGAATATACCTTATCAGCAGACTTATCTGAAGATATTAATGAGATTCATTTAGGCGGAGGTAACGACCAATACACAGGCGGTATTGGTATTGATAAGGTTTGGTCAGGCTCTGGAAATGATGAAATAAGTACAGGAGTTGGAAACGATATTGTTTATACCAATGATAGCAGTGATAAAAATGATAACAATAAGATATATCTTGGCGCAGGTTCTGACGAATTTTATGGAGGAGACGGTATTGATATTGTCAACGGAGGATCTGAAGATGCCGCAACCGACGAAAACACAATCAAACTCGGAGGCGGAAATGATGAGTACTATGGAGGATCTGGTGTTGACAAAGTTTGGGCCGGATCGGGCGATGATAACATAAATACAAGAGCCGGAGATGATGAAGTCTATACGACAGATGGTAGCAGTAATGATGAAAACACCATTGATTTAGGTGCCGGAAGCGATCACTTTGAAGGTGGTAACGGAAAAGATTTTGTTTATGGTGGCTATGATGATGCTTCAGGCGATATTAATACGGCCAATCTAGGCGGCGGTGACGACAGATATTATGGTAGTATTGGCAAAGACATCGTCCATGGCGGCGCCGATGATGATTATATTTGGGGTGAAGATGGAAATAACGAACTTTATGGTGATGCCGGTAATGATTATCTTTATGGTGGAGCAGATAATGACAAACTTTATGGAGGCACCGGCCGAGATTATTTCTATCCTGAAAAAGGTACAAATAGAATAGATTGTGGCACAGACAACAATACAGATGTTGTTATGATTAATAATGATGCCGGCGGGGTTGATACAATTTATAATGTATCTGCTCGAGATATCATTTCTTGCTCCGGCGGTTTCAATCTGGAAACTCTGCAACAGATAGGAAACGATGTTATTATATATGGCTATGGCGGAAATCAAGTAATATTCAAAAATGTGAAGCTACCAGAGGAAGATGAGCCGGAAAATCCTGATTCCAATATTCCTGCCGAAAATATGCCTGTTTTGTATCAGCCAGATGGTTCAGTTCTGCAATGGAATGGAGCTGGATATATAGATAGTGGAACAGAATTTCCTCCTTATGATGAAGAACCTGAAAATCCTGAAGATTTGCCAGATATTCCGATGCCAGAACCAAGTGAAGACGATAATCCCCCATTACCGCCCATTATCCCGGAAAAGCCGGAGGAACCGGAAGGCGGAACTGAGAAACCCCAAACGGATAATCCGCCGTCAATTCCAGAGGATACCAAGGGAGATATTGGCAAATTATGGGAAGATGCTGAAAATTCCCGCTCCCCTCTTGTTGTAGATTTAGACGGAGACGGCAAAATTGAAACCGTCAGTACCGATGGCAACGTCCATTTTGATTTTGATAGTAATCAAAAAATTGAAAACAGCGGCTGGATTGGCAAAAACGAAGGTTTCCTTGTTCGGGATATCAATGGTAATGGTCAGATTGATAACGGTATCGAAATGTTCGGTAACCATACCGTGCTTCAAAATGGTAAAAATGCCGTTAACGGTTTTGAAGCTCTTAAAGACCTCGATTCTAACGGTAATGGCAAATTTGATGCAGAAGATGATGCTTGGAGCCAAGTCAAAGTGTGGCGTGACGCCAATACTAATGGAATTGTAGATTCCGGAGAACTGCTAACCTTGGAACAAGCCGGAATCGAAAGTATCAATCTCAAATATGATTATCAAAAAGAAGCTGACGAAAACGGCAACCTCGAAATTCAGCAGGGAACATTTAACCGTACAGATGGAACAACAGGAAAAGTATCTGACGTGTGGTTTGATGTTGATGGTACCAATACCATTCTGAATGAAGATGATATTACAATTCCCGATGATATCAAAAATTTGCCGGATATTAAAGGCTGGGGAAATGTTTACTCTCTGCATGCAGCTATGGCTCTGGATGAAACAGGTACGCTCAAGTCGCTGGTCGGACAATATTTGGCGGCAACTGATGACAACACTAAAGATACGCTTTTAAATGACATTATTTATCATTGGGCTGGTGTCCAAGATATGGATCCTGTTGGTCGCAATCCATCTCAGGTATATGGAAATGTTTTAGGTGATGCCCGAAAATTAGAGGCTTTGGAAGAATTTATGGGCGAAGACTATCTTGGTACTTGGTGCTGGGGTGAACGGGAAACCAATCCACACGGACACGCCGCTCCGATGATTTTACAGGCCTTTGAACTTCTCAAAAATTATGTCGGTACAATTTTATCGGCAGACATGGCAAACAATCCCTATTTGCAGAAAATTATTTTAACCTATAATGCAGAAACCAAACATTGGGATGTCAATGTTGATCAGGCAGTCGCTTTGCTGCAGGAGGCTTTTGAGGCAGATGCGACAAATGGAAAAATAGAAATGCTGCAATTGTCAAATATATTGCGTTTCTATGATAATGCAGAAGATGTTATTGCGGCTTTCCAGGCCAAAGGTTCTGCTGATGGTACATTTTTTGAAACCGAATTACTTAATTTTGGTCACAATTCTGTCGGAAGTGCAGCCAATGATAACCTGTTCGGCACCGAAGGGAACGATTTGATGAATGGTTTGGCCGGCAATGATATCATCAAAGCAGCCGAAGGCGATGATACGGCTTTGGGCGGATCAGGAAATGACTATATTTATGGCGAAGATGGTGACGATGTATTAGATGGCGAAGAAGGAAACGATTATCTGTTTGGCGGCAATGGTAATGACACTCTAAAGGGTGGTGCCGGTGATGATGTTCTATCCGGCGGAAACGGAGCAGATATATATCTGTTTGAAAAAGGTTTTGGGAATGATTCCATTGACAATACACAAGATGATACGGCACCCAATGCCGATATCATTAAATTCGGAGAAGGAATCCTGCCGGAGAATGCCATTTTGCAACGCCAGGGATTCGATTTAATAATTTCTGTTTCCTATGAAGATGGGACAACGGATTCTGTTAGGGTTTTCAGCTACTTTGACAAACAGGGAACATCCAGCACGACAGTCAGTGCAATCCAATTTGCAGACGGAACATCTTGGGATTATGAATATGTCCTTGATCATTGGAACAGCTTGCCTGACATCAATGGTGGTGTGACTTTAGAAGGCAATAATGACGATAACAGGATTGATGGAACTGCCGCAAATGATATTCTTGGCGGCAATGGAGGGGATGATACAATCTACGGCAATGCTGGTAATGACTTCATCTATGGAGGTACAGGTAATGACCGGCTGGAAGGCGGAGCTGGCAACGATACCTATCTTTGGCATTTAGGGGACGGTTTAGATACTATTTATGATAATGCAAATCAAGATACTATCCAGTTTGGTGAAGGGATTGTTTGGGATTATCTAACATTCCGCAACTCCGGTAATGATCTGATCATTTTAGTTCACGAACAAGAAGATCAAGGAATTATTATTCAAAATTTCTTTTCTGGCCAAGATTACAAAATTGAAAAAATAAACTTTTTTGATGGTTCTTCAGTCAATCTGTCTGAAATTGGTTTGACCTTAAAGCAGTTGAAAACTGGAGAAAGTATCAAAGGTACCGAATTTGATGACATTATTTATGCCAATGGTGGCAATGATACTGTAAATGCTGGTATAGGAGATGATACTATATATGGAGAAGCAGGCTTTGACACATTATATGGAGAAAATGGAAATGATGTTTTAATTGGAGGTACAGGCAATGACCGCTTAGAGGGTGGTTTGGGAGACGATACTTATATTTATAATGTAGGCGATGGCCTTGATACAATTTACGATGATAATAGAGGAAATACGGACAACGATACCATTAAATTCGGAGAAGGAATATCATTCTCAGATATAACTTTCTCTCGTAAGGATAATAATTTAATTATGACTCTATTTAATGACATAACCCAAAGAGTAATAATTCAAAACTTTTTCAGCAGCTCATATTATCAAGTTGAGAAATTAGAATTTGCGGACGGTACTACTGTGCCATTAACAGAACGAGGGTTCGAATTCATTCAAAATGATGGGGCTGATAATGTTTCCGGCACCAACTATGACGACACAATATATGGCAAAGGCGGCAATGATACGATATACGGATACTCCGGCAACGACACGCTTATTGGCGGCAAAGGAAATGACCGCCTGGAAGGCAGTTATGGAGATGATACCTACATCTGGAACTTAGGAGACGGTTTTGACACGATCTATGATTACAATGGCGGAAACACGGATAATGACACCATTAAATTCGGTGAAGGCATTTCCTTTGAGGATTTGTCATTTGAAAGAGATGGCAATAGCTTAATCATCCATGTTAACAATGACAGAACTCAGGGAATCAAAATACAGGATTACTACTCTAGCACTTATTACAAAGTAGAAAAATTGGAATTTGCCGATGGAACTATTATAGAAACTTCAACCATTACCGTTGCCACAGACAGATCCGATGCCTTGGCTGCACAAAATATTACCGGAACGGACAATAACGATACCTTAACCGGAGGGAACTTTGGTGACACGCTTAGTGGTAATAGCGGAGACGATGTTGTTGATGGCAAAGGCGGCAATGATACGATATACGGATACTCCGGCAACGACACGCTTATTGGCGGCAAAGGAAATGACCGCCTGGAAGGCAGTTATGGAGATGATACCTACATCTGGAACTTAGGAGACGGTTTTGACACGATCTATGATTACAATGGCGGAAACACGGATAATGACACCATTAAATTCGGTGAAGGCATTTCCTTTGAGGATTTGTCATTTGAAAGAGATGGCAATAGCTTAATCATCCATGTTAACAATGACAGAACTCAGGGAATCAAAATACAGGATTACTACTCTAGCACTTATTACAAAGTAGAAAAATTGGAATTTGCCGATGGAACTATTATAGAAACTTCAACCATTACCGTTGCCACAGACAGATCCGATGCCTTGGCTGCACAAGATATTACCGGGACGGACAATAACGATACCCTAACCGGAGGGAACTTTGGTGACACGCTTACTGGTAATGACGGGGATGATGTCATTGATGGCGGAGCTGGTAATGACACATTAAAAGGCAATAGCGGCAACGACACGCTTATCGGCGGTAAAGGAAATGACCGTTTGGAAGGCAGTTATGGAGATGATACCTACATCTGGAACTTAGGAGACGGTTTTGACACGATCTATGATTACAATGGCGGAAACACGGATAATGACACCATTAAATTTGGCGAAGGTATTTCCTTTGAGGACTTGTCATTTGAAAGAGATGGCAATAGCTTAATCATCTATGTTAATAATGATAAGACGCAGGGAATTAAAATACAAGATTACTACTCAAGCTATTCTCAGGTTGAAAAGTTAAAATTTGCCAACGGAACTATTGTAGAAACGTCAACCATTGCTGTTACCACAGACAGATCCGATGCCTTGGCTGCACAAGATATTACCGGGACGGACAATAACGATACCCTAACCGGAGGGAACTTTGGTGACACGCTTACTGGTAATGACGGGGATGATGTCATTGATGGCGGAGCTGGTAATGACACATTAAAAGGCAATAGCGGCAACGACACGCTTATCGGCGGTAAAGGAAATGACCGTTTGGAAGGCAGTTATGGAGATGATACCTACATCTGGAACTTAGGAGACGGTTTTGACACGATCTATGATTACAATGGCGGAAACACGGATAATGACACCATTAAATTTGGCGAAGGTATTTCCTTTGAGGACTTGTCATTTGAAAGAGATGGCAATAGCTTAATCATCTATGTTAATAATGATAAGACGCAGGGAATTAAAATACAAGATTACTACTCAAGCTATTCTCAGGTTGAAAAGTTAAAATTTGCCAACGGAACTATTGTAGAAACGTCAACCATTGCTGTTACCACAGACAGATCCGATGCCTTGGCTGCACAAGATATTACCGGGACGGACAATAACGATACCCTAACCGGAGGGAACTTTGGTGACACGCTTACTGGTAATGACGGGGATGATGTCATTGATGGCGGAGCTGGTAATGACACATTAAAAGGCAATAGCGGCAACGACACGCTTATCGGCGGTAAAGGAAATGACCGTTTGGAAGGCAGTTATGGAGATGATACCTACATCTGGAACTTAGGAGACGGTTTTGACACGATCTATGATTACAATGGCGGAAACACGGATAATGACACCATTAAATTTGGCGAAGGTATTTCCTTTGAGGATTTGTTATTTGAAAGAGATGGTAATGATTTAGTGATTTATGTTAATAATGACAAAACTCAGGGAATTACAATTCAAAATTACTACTCAGGCTATTCTCAGGTTGAAAAGTTAGAGTTTGCCGATGGGACTATTGTAGAAACTTCATCTGTTTCTATAGTTGAACCAGAAGAACCAAGCGAAAACGCCGGACAGACAATCTCCGGTACAAGTGATGATGATATTTTAATCGGCAGTGACGGAGATGATACAATTAATGCCGAGGATGGTTATAATGATATTACGGGCGGCAAAGGAAACGATATTATCTCTGCCGGATATGACCGGGATACTTTCTATTACAACCTAGGCGACGGTTATGATAAGATTACAGATTTAGGAGGACGCGACCAAATCATCTTTGGGGACGGAATAAGTAAGGAAAACATTTCTTTTTACAGAAAAAATGATAATCTGATAATCTCAATCAACGACGATTTCTCACAAGGTATTGAAATCATAGATTTCTTTAGAAATAATGATAACCGAATAGAGAATATAAAATTTGCCGACAATTCAACATTGCGCCTAACTACAGGTTTAATTTTGAAAACAAATGAATTGGATGGTTCAATTACAGGTACTGTTGAAGACGATACATTAATAGGAAATATTGGGGAAAATAACCTGAATGGTTCATCAGGAGATGATATACTGAATGGAGGCAAAGGCAATGATACTCTTGATGGCGACGTCGGAAATGATACCTATATATGGAATTTAGGTGATGATATTGATACAATTCGAGATACAGCCGGATTAAATACTATCAAATTTGGAGAAAATATTTCGTTTGACGATTTAACATTTAAACAAGACGGTAATAATCTGAGACTGATTGTGAAAAATGATATTTCCCAAGGGATTATTATCCAAGATCACTTTTCTTCAAATAATATCAATAACAATTATCACCCCATCACTATTTTTGAATTTTCCGATGGTAGCAAATTTGATTTTAGAGAAAATAACATTACTCTCACCTATGATAACCGCGCTGAAACAATTACCGGTAATATTGGTGATAATATAATAGATGCTCAAGGCGGAGACGACACCATTACGACCTATGGGGGTGATGATATTATTAATGGTGGAGCCGGAGATGATGAAATTTCTTCCGGAAACGGAAATGATATCATAACTGGTGGTTCTGGAAATGATATCATTAACGGTGAAGCCGGAAATGATACTTACATTTGGAACCTTGGTGATGGTATGGATACAATAACGGATTCCAGTGGATTTGATAAAATCAAATTCGGAGAAGGTATTACATCTGCCAATTTATCATTTTTCAAACAAGGAAATAATTTACTTATATTTATCAATGATAACCATCAAGAAGGAATAATAATAAACAGATATTTTGAAGGTAGTTACAATATTGAACTCCTGGAATTTACAGACGGCTCATCCATAAATCTAAGTCAGTCTTTAGATATCAAGCTAGGTGATACCGGCGAATCCATTGATGGTACAATATATAACGATACAATAACCGGAGGAGATGGAAACGACACCATTAACGGAGGTAATGGTGATGATACTCTTTCAGATGGGATCGGAGAAGATACCATGTCTGGCGGAGATGGTGCGGATATCATCTCTGGCGGAACAGGAGATGATACAATCGACGGAGGTGCCGGAAATGACACTTATATCTGGAACCTTGGTGACGGTATGGATACAATAACAGATTCGCAAGGAACAGATAAAATTGTGTTTGGCGAGGGCATTTCATATGATGACCTTTCATTTAGTCAAACGAATTCAGACTTATACATTAATGTTCAGAATATGCCCAACCAAGGACTTTTGATCAAAAATTATTTTGCTTCAGGAAATAGTAACCGTATTGAAACCTTGGAATTCAGCAACGGGAACCTCTTTGATCTGAGTAAAAATGCGTTAATATTAAAAGGAGATGGGACGGTCAATGGAACGATCTATGATGATTCTATAACAGGGAACAATAATGATGACACCATAACGGCAGGAGATGGCAATGATATTATCTACGGCAATGCTGGAAACGATAACATTGATGGCGGCAACGGGGATGATATAATCTATGGTGGCCAAGGATGTGATACATTAAAAGGAGGTTACGGAAACGATACATATGTATGGAATCTCGGCGATGATCTTGATACCATAGAAGATGATGCCGGTCAAAATACATTACTCTTTGGTAACGGTATAAGTTTCAATGATTTAGATTTTAATATGTTAGGCAATAATCTGTTGATTACCGTTAATGGCGACAAAAACCAAGGTGTACAAATCAATAATTTCTTAAATGAAAATGATTTATACAAAATAGAGTACCTCAAATTTAGTGACGGAACATCTATATACCTTCCAGATTTAGGCTTAAATATGGCCTATGGTGCAACAGATGATACTATAAACGGAACTTATAACGATGATACTATCATCGCCGGAAATGGTAATGACACCGTTAATGCCGGAGATGGTAATGACAGTATCTATGGAGGAAAAGGCAATGACGCCTTGAATGGAGGTAATGGCAGAGACAGTTATTACTACAATCTGGGTGACGGTTATGATACAATTACCGAGACCAGAGGAAATGACAAAATCATTTTTGGTGAAGGCATCTCCATAAATAACCTTTCTTTCCGACAAGATGGTTCAAATTTGGACATTTTAATAAATAATGATGTTTCTCAAGGAGTAACAGTCAAAGACTTCTATTCGGGAACTAATTATCAAGTAGAAACGCTCCAATTTGCTAATGGTTCAACGTTTAACCTGTCAACACAGGGAATAACACTGCAACAAACCGATGCTGACGACACTGTTAAAGGAACCTCTTATAATGATATCATTTACGGAAATGGCGGTCATGACACTATCAACGCCGGAGAAGGTAATGACACAATTGTTGGAGGTATCGGCAATGATATTCTTAATGGAGGAAACGGCGATGATACCTATATTTACAATTTAGGTGATGGCTTCGATACCATCACTGAATCCGGAGGCAATGATAAGATTGTCTTTGGTGAAGGTATCAGCCAAAGTGACCTGTCGTTTGAGAAAATAGGCAACGACCTGAAAATCTCCATCAATGGCAATGAAGTTAAGGGAATCCAGATAAATGACCATTTCCGTTATGACAGTTCCAAAGTCGAAACCATAGAGTTCCATGACGGTTCCACGCTTGATATCAGCAATGCTGATCAGCTGATACAGGCGATGAACAGCTTTAGCATCAGCAATTCGGCTTCGACAGATACCCTGTCTAATCCGACTGAGGATGTCAGTGATATGTATTCTCTGGCAGCCAGTCAGGATTTGACCAGAAAAGCAATCTAAATAAAGAAAGTATTTAAACGACAAAAAGCCCCCTACTCCGTAGAGCAGGGGGCTTTTTCAGGTGCAAAGGTCATCATAGACCAGATTGTTGCGGTCAATCTGGTCTATGGTTTCCTGAGTGTCATGGTCATAATCAGCAAAAATCGGTTCATAGATCTGGCAGAATTCAAGGTCGGCGATATTTGTCGTGCAGCCGCTTAATCCGCTCAGACTCAAAACGAGTATTGCGAGCCACGTTCGCTTGATGTATCGCATTGAGCTGTCCTTTCTGTTTAGTGTCGATTTGTTTAATTTTTTCATCTTTTCGGCCCAGCCAGTAAAGCAAAAGACCAACTCCGGCAATAATCCAGGCCTTAAATTTGTTTAAAAATTCCACCATAGTACCAGTCCTTTACATTAAAGTTGGGGCAAGACTTATACCGGCATAACTCATAATGTCCGAATACTTCTGAACCGGGGAAGAGTTTCCGATAGGAGCCGATAAGGTTTCTCAGCGAGACCAGCTGGGCCGGTGTGAATTCCCGACGGCCAATCAGACAAATGCCAATGCTTGTTTCATTGTACCCCTTGCAATGAGCGCCGATCTGAGCCAGAGGACGTCCGTTTTCAACCGTGCCGTCCAATCTGATGACATGATGGTATCCGCAGCATTGCCAGCCGCGTTCCTTATGCCAGCGGTCAATATCTTTAATGGTGAAGTCTTTGCCATCCGGGGTATCTGCACAATGAACAATGATTTTATCAATTTTTCTCAGTGCCATGATGACCTCCCTTAATCGTATATCCGTCAATTTTGATGCCGGCCAGATCCCCGTTAAATGAGGTAGAAGCCTGTTCCAAGTCAAACTCAATAGCGTTCAAAACCGCATAAATACAGAGGTTGAGGTAATTGTAGTTGCCGTTGAACCGTGTCAGCATAAAGGTTAAAGCCTTAATGTCGCCGGCAGAAACCTTGTTGTAAGCCCGAATAATATGTTTGATTTTATCCTTTGCGATTCCCTGAAATTTACACCAGGCTGTAAATTCTGCCTGCCATTTTTGACGGGTGGCATCCAGTTTGGAGGTCTGATATTCGGACGAAGCCGCTGTCGCAACAGACAGCTTTTTCTGCTTAATGTCATCCAATTCCTGTTTTTTCCAAAGGTAATAGCTGCGCAGAATTTTCTCAGCCAACCGGTTGAACAGGATGTTTTTGGCATAATCATCGGCAAAATGGTATTTATTTCCGGAAAAAATAAGAATATCCTTTTCCCACTCTGAGAGCATCATTTTGGTGCTGTCAATTTTTCCGGTGAAAATATTACAGGGTATTTTCACGATTTTTTTAATAAGCAGCCAGAAAACAGCGGCCGTAAAAACCAAGATAAGCGTAAAGATTTTATTATGTTCCATGAAGGCAAAGAAATACTGCCAGACATTGGCATCCAGATTGGTGATATCCATGTTTAATCCTTTATAATTGCGTTGATTTGAGTGACGTATCCCGAACCGGAGAGCTCGTGGGTAGCCGATTTGATGATCCATTCGCCGTTGGCTGCTTGGGTCAGGTTGGAGATTTTTATGATGCTTTCGGCACAGATTGCCGTATTTCCGGCAACTGTCAGCTCAAGCTCATAAATGCCGCGAATAAGAGCTGCCAGTTTAGATTTGGCAATCCTCATCGCAGTTGTCGCCGAAGCATAGGTATGCGGAACACAAAAGCAAGGCTTGCCTTTTCCGGTGCGAACCGTGTCAAGAATCCCTTTCTTCTTGTCATGATACTTAACTTCGACGCTGTTGATTTTGTTGCGCTCGGCGATTCTTATCCGCCAGCTGTTGATGTCTGTAACGTCTAATTCCGTTGTCGGCATCGGCTTTTCTTCTTTTTTAAGAGAGATAGCCGTGCCGATCGGGGCTACAATCAGCTTGCCGTCAGCGGGTTTTACATAAGAATCAACCGTTTGTGCAACACGATTGAGAAATGCAAGGTCGCTTTCCTCTGTCTGGTCAATATGGTCAACAATAATCCCCTCAAGTCTTGGCGAGACCAGAGGGGACAGTTTGTTTTCTTTGGCTATGGCAGTCACCATATCGGGGAATGTTATGTCATGCCATGATCGGCTTTTGGGGCTGACGATACTTCCAAGATTGCTTTTTTCAAAGGTATCGGATGAACGAGCCGTAATGCTGATTTGGTTAGGAGGCCCCGAAAGCTCAACTTCATCGACCATAAATTTGCCCATTTTAACCAGCGCATCTACGTCATAGCCGAGGTATATCTCTAATTCGACTCCTCGTGCCGGAACTTCCACCTGATCATCATGATTGTCTATGGTAATAGTTACCGTATCTGAAACGAAGCCGATTTCGTCTGTGATTGAAAGACGGATTAACCGTTCTTTAATCTGTTCTGTGACATTATCATTGTTAGCAAGAATTTTAAAAACCGGTTGCATTACCATAACCTGACAGTTTGGGTTGATTTTTTGTCGTTAATTTCCGGCAGTTGGATTTTCAGTCCGGCCGGCAGCACAGGCGGCTGAAAACCTAGAAAATCGTTGGCTTCCAGCACTTTTTCGACTGTGCCGTCTAGATGTCCATAAAAGCGGTAGCAGATGTCATCCAAAACATCGCCGTCTTTGGTATTGTAAATAATCATAAGTATTTCCCAACTTTTTGCACAATTCCCATAATGCCGCGCTTCTTGTCATCGCCGTATTTCTTCAGATTTATGGTGAAGTCAATCCGCCGCGGCGTGCCGTCTTTAAAGAAAATCGTCTGATTCTCCTGCACGGAGGTGATACACCATTGCCCAAATGCAAAGCCATAGCCGGAAATCAGCATCAGCGGTTTACCCTGCATTGCAGATGTCCGCATCAGATTGAGCTGCCGGAGCCCGCCGAAAAGCTGCGGATAAATGATCCCATCCAAGCTGATTGTCTCACTGCCGAACCCGGTAAACTGCAGAGACGGATTGGTGTTAATACGCTCCAATTCCGCCCATTTGTACTCATTTTGCCGTTTCAAAGTCTGATACGAAGCATTTTTAAGGCAAAACCGGTAAGCTCCGAGCAGCATCATATTGTCAATCGGTATTGATGTTTTCAGACGTCCGGTTTCATTCAGAATTGCCCCGACGACGCTTAAATCTACATTAACCATAGTTTAATGCCCTTTTTCTGCTTGCCATTTGGCGTTCTCGCTCATCCATCACGCGGCCGACTTCTCTGGCCAGCGTCGCTTCGTCCATGCCTTTGGCCGCGTTGACTGTGATATTGTTATGAACCGTCATCCGGGCAGAATTGTCGTTGGCAATTGCCGTCTTAACCTTGCTGTTGAGCGGATCGATATTTTTTCCGACATCCGCAACAACGGCCTGACCGACTTCAGGCTGGCGTGCTGTCGCAGGGACAGCCTTTTTGTCATCATCACTGCCAAACAGCTTGTTCCATACGCTTCCGACTGCCTGTTTCAATTTGGCAATCGGCTCGGTAACTTTTTTGATTTTTTCCCAGACTTTCTGCGCTCCAGCAGAAATTCCTTCCCAGAGATTTACAAAAAATGCCTTAATCGGTTCCCAATATTTAATAATAAGTAAAGCCCCGACAGCTATTGCTGTAATTGCAAAAATTATCGGATGTTTTGAAATAACCGTGCCCAAAAACTTCAAAGCTGAAAAAGAGCCTTTGAAAAGAAGCACGGCAGCTTTTCCCAGTTCCTTAAAGCCGGTTCCGATACCTAAGATACCATTTTTATAAGCACTCAGCTGAGCCATTGCTCGGGCTGCTCTAAAGTTTGCAATAAGCCCAAGGACAGAAAGTACCGGGCTGGCCGCAAAGGTAAAGGCATATCCGACGGCAATCGCCGCAACTTTAAGGCTGATCAGACCGATAACAGTATAACCGATTACTTTGCTGACATTCGGATGTTCTTCTGCCCATTTACTGACGGAGTTAGCCCATCCGGCAAAAGTTCGCATTGTTTTGGCCAAAGTCGGAAGTAAAACCGATCCAAAAGAAATAGAGATGCTTTCAAGTGCTGATTTCAGTTCCAGAAAGGCACCATAGGTGGTTGCTTTCATACGATCAGCCATTTCCTGAGCCGCACCCTGCGAGTGATTGATCTTATCCAGAACTTCATCCAGTCGCATCGTCTGTATGCTCTTAAAGATATTCAAAGCGCCGGGCGCAGCACGATCACCAAAAATAGCCTTAACAGCAGACAGTTTTTCTTCATCACTGGCATCTTTCAGGGCAACATTCATATCCCGCAGAATGTCAATCATTGACCGCATTTTGCCGTTGCTGTCAAAGATTTTAACCCCCATCTGGGTTAAATGTGCCTGCGTATAAGCAGCCTGCTTGGCAACATCGGGCATTTCCTCTGCTGTCAGATGAAGTTCTTTCCGCATTTTCTCCAGAACTTTAGCCCCTTTGCCAACCGGAGCAGCTAATCGCAGATAGGCTGCACGGAGCATGGTACCTGACATCGTCGCCTGAATACCTGCATCGCCGAGCACACCTGCCAAAACGGCCGTTTCTTCCAAAGTTCCGCCCACAGCCGCAGCCACCGGCGCTGCGTACTTCATGGTTTCTCCCAACATAGAGACATCGACGTTGGTTGTTCTGGCTGCCTGTGCCAAAACGTCTGTTACTCTGGTAGTTTCCTTAGCTTTAATACCAAATCCGGTTAAAATATTGGAAGCAATATCAGCGGTCCTGCCCAAGTCCATATTTCCGGCAATTGCCAAATTAAGTGCTGCCGGGGTAGCTTTAAGAATTTGCTGGGTATTGAAACCGGCCATACCAAGAAACTGCATGGCTTCCGCAGCCTGTGCCGAAGTATATTGCGTTGTTCGTCCAAGTTCTCGCGCTAATTCAGTAAGCGATTTAAATCCCTGGCTATCTGCCGCCTCGCTGGTAATCGCGCCGACTTTAGCCATTGCAAATTCAAAGTCAACAGCGGGTTTGATTGTGCCGTATAGTGCTGTCCCCAGTGCGACGGCATCAAACATCTGTGAACGCATGGACGAACGTCTGGCCAGATTAGCAGCTTTGGCATTGTCAATCCTCTGTATCTGAGCCTGACGGGCTTTGAGCGTGTTCAGGGATCTACCGAGCGCATTGGTTTCTTGGGTCAACGTGCGGGTATCAATACCAGCCTGCCGCAACGCGCTTCCCATGTCACGCGTCTGACGTCCTACCGTTTGGAAGGTTGTTTTAGCCTTGTCAAAGTTTCTTTCAGCCTTTTTAATATCCTGAGACAGGCTTTTAGTCGGAGCTCCGACTGTATTCATCTCCTGTTTGAGGCGGTTCAGCCGTTCCCGTGCCTCTTTATAAGCCTGTCCGACTTGGTTCAAAGCACGGGATTGCTGTTTGTAGGCCTCAATTTGCGCCGCTTTTCCCTCTACGCTCTTAATCGTCGCTCCGAGTTTGGTGAGCTGTTTATCGGCAGTGCTAAAAGAATTTTTGAATGTACTGCCAAGTTTGGCTCCGATTAAGATTGATACTGCGGCTCTGGTATCAGCCATTATTTATACTTTCATAAAATTTAACGGCTTTTTCATACCAGCCGACAAAATCTTCCTCGTCCAAGTCCAAAATCTCGGACAAAGACCAATGTGTAATGTGTGAGAGGGTTATTACGGCTTCTTGGAGGTCACCCTTTATTTGAAAAAATCCAAATAAGCGCGCTGCAGAGCCTGATAGTCTTTCTCATCCAGCTCTTGCAGAACTTCAGGTGCTACTTCACAAAGATTAGATAAGAGTCTAATTTCTCGTTCTTCATCGCTCAGATTGAGCTTCGAAACCGCCAAACGGTCTTTGACTTTTGAACGGCGGATATTTAAGGATTGATAAACGGTTCCGTTTACTGTAACCGGAAACAGAAGTTCTAATTTTGTTGTATTTTCCATGATTAAATTCCCAATGCATCTCTGATTTCAGACATAACGTCGGTACCGTTGATCTTGCGGATCATGTTATCGACGTCGATTTCAATAACATCGCTGTTGTTGATGGTGAGTTTGTAGTAGCGACAGGAAACGGAAGCGCTTAAAGTACCTTTGTCTCCGGCTTTGAATTTGCCGAAGTCCAGTTCCTTGTACATTCCGCGCAGGCTGATAACCATCGGTGTGACCGAATTGTCATCACACAAAGCGCCGCGGAGAGTGACCTGCACTGCGTTTCCGTCAACCAAACCGAAGAGTTTCATCAGTTCCGCGTCAAAATCGACCAGTGTAAACTGACATTCCATTTTCTCCATGCCCAAATCGATATCGATCGGGGCATCCATCCCGCCGCCGCGGAATTCTTCGGTTTTGATTGTAAGTTTCGGCGGCGTGACTTCTTCCGCTTTTCCGGCATAGCCTCGGCCATCAACGAAAAGCGAAAAGTTTTTTAAGACTTTTGCTGTCATGATTTTCTCCGTTATTTGAAGATTTCTTCAAGGTAGTCGTTAACCATCCGGGAGCGGAAAGTTATGTGTTCTGCCGGATACGGTGGGGTAAAGTCAAAATCAAAGGTCACTTTGCCCTGTTCAACCTGATCCGGCGTGTTGATGCTTGCGTCTGCCCAACATTTGCCATCTATAATGGCTCCGATGTTTTTAAGATACCGGAGATAATTGTTGACACCTTCGCAGACGTCTTCGACGTAGGTTTTGGTAATATTGCGATCCACCGCCCACAAATGTTCTTTCTGCAAGCTGTCGTTTATCATATCGGCAGTCCGCCGGACGGAAAGAAACGCCCATTTTTCGTCAGCGGAGGCCGTTCGGTTGCCCCAGAGGCGGAAACCGTCTTCCTGAATGATTGTCGCAACTTTGTTTTCGTTTAAAAAGTTAGCTTTGCAGCTTGTATCGCCTAAAGCAAAGTCAATCGGTTTGGATATCCCGATGATGCCGTTGATGGTCGTATTGGAGGGAGACCACCAGAAACCGCGCTCATTGTCGGATTTAGCCAACAGTCCGGCAACTGCCGCGGAAGACGGAAAACTGACGATCTGATCGTTTTCGTCCAGGATTTTGACCCACGGATAAACGCTGTAAACACGGGCAGAACCAAAACATTTCTGATATTTGATTGCATCCTGCTCGCTGCCGTCCGGACAATCGGCGATAATTACGGCTTTCAACCGTTCGGCAATTCCCAGAAGTTCGGAAACAACAGGATTTGCCAGTGTTTCGCCATCATCATCCGGCTGATCATGTGTAAATCCGGGAGCTATCAGGATTCTGGGCTGAACGCTAACTTCGGTCTGAGCGGCTAAGAGGCAATTGACACCACGATATGTTCCATCGGCGTTAGCCCCGCCCACAACATCGCTGGATTTGATTTTAGAGGTATCCAGATATTTGTAGCTTACCATCAGAGCTTCTTTTTCCGGAATAGTCGATTCTCCGGTTTGGGTAAGAATTCCATTAAAGGCATCTAATGTATAGTCGGTAGTTTCCGTGTAAGTAACGCTTTCATCGGCTTTTTTGACGACGACATCCGATACAATCTTATGATCAAGGACGATTTCTCCGTAATCATCAAATTTTACATTGTCCTGTTTAACATCAGATTTTTGTTCAGAATTTGTTTTATCAGCAACATTGATGACAACGACCATTGCACCGGTCTGATCAAAAATCTGATCCAACGCGCGGGGAATAGTGAAGCCGTCAACATGGTTTCCGAAGTACTTAACGGCTTCGGTAGGAGAACCGTTGATGAGGATCGGTGTATTGACCGGCCCTTGCGGAGCTGTGCCGACAAGCCCGATGACGGATGATTTGACCGTTTTAATAGCCCTCGCGCCGTCGTCAATTTCGATGACTTCAACGCCGTGCAGATATTGATCCGGCATATTTTTTCCTTTCATAAAAAAATAAAAGAGCTGAATTTCAGCTCTCTTTTGTTTCCTATTTAACAAATTGTATTTTTATGTATCCGGCAGTTCCGGGCAAACCGCTGGTACCACCGCGGATATTTCCTCCAGCTCCAAACCCGTTTCCTAAAATAGAAACGGTAGATTGGGCTGTACCGTTTGTTTTGATTTTCGTGGAAATAATCTTTAATTTGGAGGAAACAGTTATTATTCCTCCGGCTCCGTTATTGGCTCCAGAACCGCTTCCGGTACCGCCGCCACCGTTACCTCCACCAAGTGTCAACAAAGTAACATTGTTTACTGAAACCGTTGTCGCGGTGCCATTTGTACCGGGACCGGCATTTCGTCCAGAACCATTTCCGCCATTACCGGGAGTACCAACAGTTATCTTCAAAGTGCCTTTTTCTAACTGTACAATTCCTTTGAAGGCAGCAGCAGAGCCTCCGACCTGACCATACCAGGCATGTTTTCCGGCAGAGCCGCCACCGCCGCCACCAGCACCGGAACCGGTAACTTCAAACTGAGCTTTCTTGATTTCGAATGTATATGTTCCGGGGGTAGAACTTTCAAAGACGACAAAATCTTTTTTGTATGCCTGATTTCCACCACCTAAAGGTGACAGCTTAGTTTTTAAAACCATCTGTCTCCCCTTTAATCATATCGTAGCAATAATAATATAGATAAAAAAAGTCCTCAGTTCCGGCATTACTTGCCGTTCCTGAGGTACAGACATTATTTTTTGCCATTTATTATTAAGAATCCTTTTTATTTTATAAATGTTATTTTTATGTAGCCTGTTTTTCCGGGATATCCGGCGCCTTCGTCATTTCCTTGAGCGATTCCGCCGGCCCCATAACCAGATGATGTATTGTCTATGTAAGATAAAGCATAAGAAACTCCTTCCTGAGATTGAAACAATGTATTAGTAGTCTGTGCCAGCTGATAACTTAAAGCACCAACCGTACCGCCGCCACCGCCGTTTCGGCGTCCGTTGCGGCCTAATCCGCCGTTTGCCGTAATTTTGCAGGATGGGCCGGTAATAGAAGAAACTCCGCCGGGTTTACCATTGTTATTACGAACATAAGCACCGGCACCATCGCCAAAGTTTCCAACGACTAAGACATAAGAGCCCGGCAGCAAGATGCCTTGAATGTGAAGAGTAGCTCCCGTTCCACCGGCACCATTTGAACCACCGCCACCGCCGCCGCTGATCCATATATCGCAAAAAACCTTGGTCAAAACCTCCAATGAATAAGTTCCGGGTACTCCGCTTTCAAAAAGAACCTGTCCTACGGCATAAAAGACTTTATTTCCGGCACCCAAAGGCGTGATTTTGGTTTTAATCGTCATGTCCACATTCCCTGTAAGCTGCCTACCCAAGAAGCGCCATTATCAAAGGAACGGAAAGCCAGCAGATAATTTCCGGCTTCGTCAAACTCTGCCACATCATCATTTAGCCAATGTATCTTTGCCGCCTGAACAAAAGAGACATTGAACTTTGTTGGCATTTCAATAAAAAGCTCAAAAGTAATGACTTTCTGGTAGATATTTGCCTTAGTAACATTGAAGTCCAGAGCAGTATTAGCGCTGATGGTTTTCTTATAGATTGAGTATTTTTCGGATACTTCGACAGTATTTCCGCTTACGACAAAGATATTCTGGAAGATTTCTTTGGACGGCGTAACCGTAAAACCGTCGCCTTTTTCGTTGAGGATAACGGTTTTGTCTTTATTGTCGCCAGTAATCAGGACATCCAGAGAGGAAACCGTTGACTGCTCATGTTTGGTCAGATGATACCGCTCTGTAGCGTTTCCGCCTTGCAATCCGGGAAGTTTCTGGTGTTCTGCCGCGTTACTGAAATCTTTCAGGGCATAATCGTCCAGTTTAAGTTGCAGAGCTTCAAACTTGTCCGAGCTAACTACCGAATTATGTGGATTGATATAGATGTCAATATTCGGAGCTTCCGAAAAACCAAGCACCATGCGGATATACAGGTCTTTAGATGAACCGCTTTCGCTCTGCGGTTTATAGGTTACCGGATATTTGCCGACAGCAAACAAATCGCTGTCTTCATCAAAAACACCGATTTCCCGAATAAAAAAGCCGCCGATTTCGGCGGCAATCGCAGCTTCAATAATAATCTGATTTGGATACTGACTGTCTACTTGAACTAAAGTGAGTTCACATCGATGAAGTTCTCGTACCAGCTCTGTCTGGCTTTTATCCAAGGTATAATAGTTACCGTTTCCGTCGCCGACCGCCATATGAGTCAGATTGACATTTTTACCGGTTACTTTGGTTTCAGCCAGCTTTTCAAGCCCTTTTTGCGTAACGATTGAATAAAACTCTTTTGCTGCAGCGGCATCTGTCATATCTCAAAAACCTCAAGACCGTAAATTGTTGTTATTTCGCCGGTAGAAAAAGCACTTCCCAGCCGGGGCGTTTCCGAAGTCGTACACAGAAAAGCCCTCAGCATTTCTAAATGAGAGCGGACGTTCTTGGTTTGGTTAATGACCGCCTGAACTTCCGTCAGGTCATTGATGTCAAATCCCTCAGTTACAACTTCAATAAAAACCCGGAATGTATAAGGATTGCCGCCGTAATCAAACCATTCCTCAATTGTGACATGGTCAAATTCAAAGGCTTCCAATGCCCGTTTGAGGGCGCCGAGCGTACCCTTGTGCCGATGAACGCTGATACTGGCCTTAATGACATTGCGCCGGATAGATTCCGCCCAGGTCTCATTCCAAACGTCTACCGATAAAGCCCAACCCAGCCATGGCAGAAGATGTTCCGGACATTTTTCCGGATTTCGCAGGTAACGGTTTAGAATTTCCAGAAAGGAAAGCCTGCTGCCGGTTTTCTCTAAATTTCTCAGTAATTTTGAAGCATTTGGCGGTAACAGGCTCTTGAATTCGTTATTCATTGAAAATTTCCATCGTTAAACTGATTTTTTCGCAATAAGCCGCCTGCAATTTGGTTGTCTCAATATCCTGTAACGGCTGATCAAGCTGGACTTTTTTGACGCCGTTGACGTGCAAAGCCTGATAAACGCCGGAAATAGCTACCAGTTCGCCCATGGCGTGGCGTTCGTTGGTATATATCTTAATAGCGTCGTTGGCTGCGTCCTCGACCACCGAGAATGACGGGCCGGAGTAAACGGTAATATGTGCAGAAATGCTGTATTTGATAATTTCCGCCGAAACCACACTCACATGGTCGGTCAACGGTCTGGCATCCTCATGGTTGAGCGCCAGCTCCACCAATTCCAGCACGTCTGCCCGCTCATAAGAAACAAGCAGTTCGGTGTTGTTTGATATTTTGGAGTCAACCGTAACCGCAAGCAGCGAATTCGCTTTATCAAAGGTATAGTCAAAATTTTCTTTGTATGTCTGGCCGCCGGAAACGTCTTTGACAACCAGATGGTCAATACTTTTGCCGGACAGCGTCGCTTTCCCGTCGGTTACCGTGATTTTGGTTTCTGATACGCTTTCTCTGCGAACTGCGGTACCGTCGCCCTCTGTCGAGAGAATAGTCACAATAACTTTTCCCGGTTCATCGCTGCGAACGTCGACCGATTTGACCTTTACTGAAGCAGAAAGCGCAAAGAATTTGTAAGCGTCAATCGGCCCGGCAGTCGAAAAACCATCCAAAGCCATCTGTCCGCGCATTCTCAACCGGTCATCTTTTTCACCTTCCAGACGTTCAACCCCATATTCCGCCACAATCTGATCAAGATCGGAACCTGTTGCAAAAGCCAATAGGGTCGCTTTGGCAGATTCATTGATTCTTTTACGAACCAACATTTCACGGTAGGCCATGACTTCAAGGATAATAATAGCCGGGTCGCTTTCAAGCAAACCGTCATATTCCTCATCTCGGGCCGTAAAATCGTCTAAATATTCCTGAAACAGGGCTTCATAGTCTAATTCTTCAATGACTTTCGGGGTCGGCAGCTTAGACAGGTCAATGACGGAAGAATTCGACATTATTCTTTAGATTCCTTTGATTTCAATGTTATCCAATTTGACAACTTCGCCATTGGAGAGAAATTGTCCTTCCAGATCCAGAATGATTCTGCCGCGGTCAATGGAAACCACGGTAACGCTTACGATTTCAAACTCCGGTTCAAAATTATAAAGAGCCGTAACACAGTCGGAATAGATATTGGCAATCAGCTCGCCGTTGGTCGGGTTATCAATTCTTTTAAACAGTTCAGAGCCATAGTTGCGGCGCATAACCCGTGAGCCGAGCGGCGTGGAGAGAATGTCTCGGATTCTCTGCTTCAGATATTCAAACCCATCATTGTGCTTGCCCGTTCTGTCATTCATGCCGCGCATTTATCCCGCCTTTACTTTTGCCGAACCGGCCAAAATCGTACCTTGATGGGTGTTCGCATCGACGGAAACCGCATCGCCGACACGGGCAACCGGCGTGCCGCCGCTGAGGCTGACAGTGCCGGAAGTCGTCAGATTTTGAGCGATTGTAAGGCTTTTGGTGATTTCTACATCGCCGTCTAAAATGATTTTCGGAGATTTAATAACCGCTGAAACTTTTGCTTCAGCGGTTATTGATTTTTGAGAAACAATCGCGGCGTTTCCGGTAATCTGTGCATTCAGCTCTCCACTGCTGCGATTAAAGGAAATAATCGAGCCATCCTTAAACCGCCAAAGCAGAAGATTGCCATCATCGGAAATCGGCTCTTTGTAAACACTCGACAGGATCAGCCCTTGGTTAAGGTCGCCGCAGGGAGACAAAACCAGAACCTGTTCATTGAGGTCTACGCCATGCCAAGCCTTGTTATCGCCATCCCAGAGCAGCCACGGCAGCCAAGTCGTCTCCAAATCTCCGATTTTAACTCGTGCCACGGCTTCCTTATAATTAACGGCGGAAATCGTGCCAATTCTTAACAAATTGCTCAATCTCCGCCGCAGATCCGCGATTTCGTATTTATCTTCAAAGTCCACGATTTAAGCCCTTGATTTTACTCTTGTCGGTCTTAATCGGAGCCGAAGACGTCTGCTTTTTGGCAAATTTACTGACTACGCGCACGGCATATCCCTGCGTCAGCAAGGCTTTAGCCTCGGCTTCTTTGATATCTTTGACTTCGCCTTTTTTATGGTTGTGAACGTCTCTCAAGATTCTCAGTTTCATTGTTTATTCCTTATTTGTTGCTGTGTAATAGGTGATGGTATAGTTGATTCGCACTGCACCGTAGCAATGCGCCCCGTCAATCACGACATCGGTTTCCGTCGAAATCATTTTGATTACAGCATTCAAAAAGCCCGGAATTTCAAAGCCGAGCAATGCGTATTCTATGTCCAGAGCCAGTTTGTCAATCAGCTCATCCAGATCCGGGCTGTTTGCCAGAATCCCCTCAACGGCAATGTCCAATTGCCGTTTGTAGGGAAAGAACCCATCGCCGTCATACTGGTTTTCCAAAACCTTTTCGTCTCTGGTATAAACCAGAAGCGCGGGCAAATGCTGATCGAACAACGGTTTGACCCGGCTATCGTAAACATGATCTTTGGCCAGAGTATCGGATTCTTTCAATTTTTCGACAAAGGCTTTACGGATAATACAGCGGGGATGAGGCGCATTGTTCATGGAGGACAACTTTCTCAGTTCCGGGAATGTGATATTCCACGTTTATGATGTCAAATGTCTGATTTTCGATTTGCAAATGGTCTCCCTGCAGTATTTTGGGATAATTTTCCGGCATTTCGCAAAGCCTGATGAAAGCGGCGATTTCCGTTGAAGTAACCGGAGCTTCGGCGGTTTTAAGCTTGACTTCCTGATAGCCTTTATGAAAGTCAATCAAAACGTCAAAAGGCTGAAATTCCTTGTTATCCGGTATATAGAGGGCTTTTCTTCCGAAAATACCCTCTACAAGGCCTTCTCCAATACAGGGGCGATTGATGAATTTATCAAAATCAAACATCTTTAGGCTTTTCTGTTTGTCCGGTGCTTTGGGTTTCAGCCTTTTTCGGTGCTGTTTTTGCCGCAGCAGGTTTTGTTGGAGCCGCCGGTTTTGCCGGAACGGCCTTTTCCTTTGACGGAGCAGCTTTTTCCTGAGGTTCTGCCAGTTCCAACTGTCCAAGTGTGGCTTTTGTTAAATTTTTAGTAACGATATCGATGATTTCGCCTTTTTTAAATTCAACATTGGTCAGAACTTGGTAGTTCTTGCCGGATTTTTTTAACTGTAAGGATCTGATTTTGGCTTGTTCATCGGAAAGCCCTAAAACAAGCCCGGTTCCAAAGACGACTTTGGAACCGGTAACAATATATTTCACCATTAATCACCTGCCAATTCAATGGAGACGAGGCAGGTATTCTGCCAGTATCCATAACCGACGTTGCGCCAGGTATCAACACCATACCAGTGCTTGCCTTCTTTGAATTCAAGCTCCGAACCTTCTGCAATGGCTTGGATTTCAACGTCCTTTTCTTCTTGGCGAATAAAGGCTTGAACAGAAGAGTCGCAGCGGAAAACCACAAATTTGTTTTCCCATCCGGTTAAACGCGGGTTCTGAACCAGAGTAATGTCAAGCTCGTCGAGAACTTTAATCGGGTTGGTTCCGCCACCAACAGCCAAAGGCACGGCAATCGCCGATTTGGCAACATGCCACATCACTGTCGGTACCATAATGAGAAAACGGGAAGCGTCTTCGTTGAAAGGCTCTCCCTGATCGTCTTTATAAGACAGGATGCTTTCAACACCTTTCAGCATTGCCCGGCGGAAAAGGTCTTCCTTCAAAGATGTTTCCCCGGTTTCTCCCGTATAGGTGATTTTGTTGCTTTGCTGCCCGGACTTTCCTTCTTCATGGTCTGTATCAAAGAAATACTGCCCGTCATAGCAGACGGTACTTTCGCCGTTAACAATAAGTTTTGACAGTAGTTGTGCCCAATGGGAGTTGGTTCTGTCGGCCAATTCATTGATACGGATGCGGGTCTGTCCGGTTTTATCGCGGCGCAGATCTTTAACAGGCACTTCAAGTGTTGCTTCAAAGTGCTTGTTTTCAATCGTCAACCCGTTGGTCGTGAAACCTTTTGCCTGTCGGCCGCCGGCCCATTCTCTCATAACCGGAACCTGACCAAGCCAGTTATAGGTTTCACTGTCCTGATCCGATTGAAAATAGTTACTGATGGCTTCAACCCACTTCAAACCGGAGTTTTGTTTCAATCTCCGGTAAAAAGAGCCGATAATAGCCCGTGATGATAATGCGGATGCACTCATTTTTTAATTCCTTTGTAATATGTAAGGGGGAAAAATAGACTTTAGGCTGTCGGCACAGCGTCGGCAAAAGCCTGAAAATCTACAATGATCTCGTTATCGGATATGCGGCGGATTTTGCCGATATACGGTGTACTGGCAGACGTTGTCGTAAACGTGTTGTCATCAGAGGCAAACAAATTTGAACCGACATCTGTCAGAGACACGCCACTGGGAGCCGGAAGGACAACTGTTCCCTTAAATTTGGTTCGAATTGTCTTTTGTCCGTCCGTTCCGGAAGTATTATCTACCCGTTCATCGGCAAATCCGGCAAATTTATCGCCGGTTTGCAATGCATGGGCATATCCGTTGCTGTTAATCCCTACGGCGGCGCCTTCATAGATAATTTCACCACCGAGCATGGGATATTCGCTCGTATCGCCCAATTCATAAGTCCGGGCAATATCGTTGGTTAATTTTGCCATATTGATTTTCCTTTACTTACGGGTTGAGTAAATTTTGACCGAACCGTTTTCTTCCGCCTGCTTATAGGCCAAATAGTCTTCAAACTCATTGGCAAATTCTCTGCGGAGATCAGCGGATTTATTCCATTCAGCTTTGGCTCTGTCCTCCAAAGGGGCTTCGGGATCAACCTGCGGAGCAGCCACCGGGGCGGGAGCTTCAGGAATTGGCGGGAGTTCTTTTTCGGCAGTTTGCAAACTGGCAAGATGGCTGATTCCCCGCTTTTTCTCTGCCATGACCATTTGCATTGCGACGGTTTCCGCCGTCACCGAACCGTCAGCCTTGGCTTTTTCGATCAAATCTTCATGTCCGGGCATTGCAATTTTTTCAATTGCCAGGATACGTTCACGTTCAGCTAAAACACCTTTGTTATAGGATTCTTCAGCTGTTTTGCAGCCTTCAGCCATTCCTTTATCATAGGCTTCATTAGCAAGAGCTTTTGCAACTTCAGGATAGTGGCTTTGAATATAAGAGGCCGTAATCTCCGGAGCTGCAGGAGTTTCTGTTTTCGTTTTATCCATAGTTATGTTTCTTTCAATTTTAGGGGTTACGGTTAGAGAAGCGAGAACGCTCTCAAACGAGCCAAGCTCGTCGGCCATGCTTCGTTGGAGAGCTTCATGGCCTATCACGACACCGCCTTTACCAAAATCATTTCGGATTTTTTCTTCCGAAATATTGCGAAACTTGGCAACGCTGCCGATGAATTGTGCTTCCAGAGCGTCAAGCTCTGCCTTAATTGTTTTGATTCCGTCTTCCGTGCGCGGATCCGGACGTTTGGCTTTGGCGTTGGAAGAAACGATTTCATAACATTTAGTACCGCTTTCATCCGGTTGTTCCTGTACCGGTACGGCGGTGACCACGCCGATACTGCCAAGCAAAGCGGCCGGATGTGCAATAATCTTATCCGCGGCCGAGGCCAGCCAATAAGCTGCCGAGCAGCAGTTTCGACCAACATATGAGATGATTGGCTTGTTTCCGCGAGCATTAAAAATCATATCAGCCATTTCTGCCGGCCCGACGGCGATTCCGCCGGGACTGTCAAAATCAAGCACAATTGCCCGAACATCACTGTTTTCCAAGGCGGTTCGGAAGTCTTTTGCCAGAATATCAAGAGCTGTGCCGCCGAGTATATAAGTCAGAAAATCCATTCTGCCGGTAATAACTCCGCTGACAGGGATAATTGCCACGCCATTCTGGATTCGAACTGTCCGCGTATTCTCTAAAACCGGAGCATCTTTTGAAACTAATGCCTCCAAATTGTTAAAGGTATCAGGCTCAATTGCCCAATATTTGCCGAGTGATAACAAACTTTTCATTGGTTTTCCTTATTTTAACGATTTACGCATCATATGTTCTTTGGCTGTCTGCGGATGTTTCCGCTCCCAATCGCCGCCGGTCAAAGCTGCCGTTTCTTCAGCCAATGTTGTTATGCCGATTTCGATTCTCTTTTCTGCAGCCCGGATTTCTTTGTACTGGTCAATCTGGCCACGTGGCGGCCCGACCCAATCTGCACCGAGATAGGCTTCCTGAATAAGCGGATGCGAGAAAAAGCAAGGGGCATCCAAGATGCCCCTTGCGACTGCTTCACTGATGACCATGTCATAAACCGGTTTGCAAAATTGAGTTGCCAGCCACCGCCGACGCGCTGAAAAGAACTTCCAAGCTTCGACTAATGCAGCTTGTGCCGCAGAATAGCTGGCCGTAAAGTGCTTGATCAGAATTTCAAACGGCAATTCCAGTGCAACACCAATCTGACGCAAAACCGCTTGGACAAATGGATCAAACGCTTGATTTGGACGTTTCGGATCAGCAATTTCAATACTCTCATTCGGCTGCAAATCCAGAATAGCACCTACGCCAAGCTTATAATCATTGTCATTCGTGCTGTCGGTTTGCCCGCCAAAGGGAGCCAGCCCGTCTTCAGATTCGCTCTTGACAAAGACGGTAAACATTGCCGAAACCACGGCAGACATAATCTCGGCTTCCGAATATTTATCGAGTTGTTTGAGTGTTTCGATAACTGGTGCCAGGTAAGGAACACCGCGGGTCAATCCCGGACGGATACGGTTCATAATATGGTACACCTGCCGTTCTCCGTCTTTTGAGAAAGCCGGAACCCGGACATATTCGTTGCTTCCTTCGGTATAATCGCCGGGAAAACGCTTATATATATAATAAGCAACCGGCGCCCCGTTATCGTCTAGTTCCACGCCGCCGCTGAGATTCGCCCTGTCCATTTGAAAATTCGGGTTTGCTACCCGGTCAGCTTCAACCAACTGCAGACTCAAGCCCAGCAAAGCATTGGGCCGTTTGATGTAGCGGCGGACAACAAAAATATCGCCGCTTTCCAAACAGGAGCGGATGATCAGGTTTTGCAGTTCCGTGAAAGTTTGGTAGCGCGTAGCATCGCAATTTGTGCTTTCCGCCCAGTGCCGGAAGATTCTTTCGGCTTCCCGTTCCCATTTGTCAAAAGCTTCCTCGGTTTTCATAAACGGTTTCAAGACCTCACGGTCAATATTGCTGTGTACCCGAAGTCCGGTACCGACAACATTGGTGACCACCGTATTGACCGCACCGGTTGCTAGCGGGGCATTACGCAACAAATCTCGTGACCGTTCGCGCAATATCGGCAGATCCGGCAATGTTACATTGTCCGCAGAGCCATCTGCCGTTCGCCAAGCTTTTGTTTGCCGCCGGTCAAGTTTTGCTCCGGTATATCCGCCTACCAGAGCCATCCGGGTACGGGCTTCCAAGCGCCGCAGTCCGTGAACCGGCGCAAAGTACGAGAACGCTTTGTCAATAAAATTTGGTTTTATTTCAAGATTTTTCATTTTTTTACCATTATACCGGAGTAATTCCACGAACGCGGATGCCGCTACGTCCACTGCTGATGCCACCACCGGAATCTCCGTCTCCGCCACCGCTTGGATCACGGGAAACTTTGCCCCGCAGGTACTTTTCTTGTGTAAATAGGACATTTAAGTCTGCTTTTTTGACTTTTTGCCCGTTATAAGAAGCTTCCTGCGCACCGGAAAGAATATCCGAAATCGCTTTTTGGATTTCTTCAAGCTGTTCTTTATAAGATTTCATAAACTGATTCCTTTACTTCTAACTCTTGATCTGACCGTTGGGGATGTTGTTTGGTTTCCGCCGTTACCGGTTGGAATTTGCCCGTTTCTGAGCGGATAGCTCTGGAGGCGTTCATACGCCGCGTTAAGGTCAAACTTCCAATTTCGCATTAGTCCGCGTAATGCTGCGAAAGCATAAACGCGACAGTCCAAGGCTTCACAGGGATGTCCTTCTGTTCTGGGCACCCATTCCCGAACCGGACGTCCTTTAACCATCCGGGTTTTGATAACCTCTGCCGTAACCTGTGTGAACCACTCGGCATCCCGATCAATCGGAAAATGCCAACAGCCTGGTCCGGGTTCTTTAATTCGCAGCCGTTGCATGAGCGTTTGTTTGGCGTCATTCACGCCAATAACATACACCGGCTTCTTTAATCTCTTGTTTTGGGAGGCTCTCGCTGGAAAAATCGGTACACCAAAGCCCGAACTGCTTCCCTTGATTGCGAACACGCGCTGATGCAGTCTCTCACCGCAGAACGTAATAACATGATCTGTATAATGACCACCACTATCAATACAAGTTGCAGCAATAGGCATAGGGGCAATATTACGTTCATGTTCATATGTCCTTTGTAAAATACTGTCCAAATCATCCCAGAGCTGAGGGGTTGACGGGTCTCCATGTAAGACGTGGTAATCAATCGACCACGATTCTTCATCTTTGCCCCAGCCGACAATCTCCAGTTCCAAGCGGTCATCCTGTACGTCAACGCCGCAAGTCAGAATAACCACATTCATCGGAATTCTCGGGCCATAATTTTCCCGGCGTGACATCAATCCGGTCGGATCAATGGATTCTCCGGATTGGTCTTCCCATGTTTCCGCCAGTTTGGTATTTGTCCAAACCTGCAAACGTGCCGGGTCTTTATGGACTTTCACAAACTCACTGGCTATGTCTCCCCAAGATGTCCAGCCATGCGGGCTGTAGAGCGAGGACAAGTGGAACGAAACAATTTTTCCGTTTGAGCGGTCAGGAGCCGTTGCTATCCATTCGCCTTTTTGCAAAATCTCAGCTTTTTGATAGTCCTGCCACAGCGATTTGCACTTTTCGCATTCATAGCATGCCGTTTCGGGATGTCCGCTTTCAAATTTAATATTTGCCCATTTTAAGGTTTGCATTGTACCGCAAAACGGACAAGGAACGAAAAAGTAACGCTGATCTCCCTCAAGAAAAGCCTTTTCAATCCGGCTGTAGTTCTTGAGCGTCGGGGTAGAAGCCAGAAAAATCTTGCGGTTCGAAAACGTTGCTGTACGTTGGATGGCCAAATCTACCGGGTCTCCTTCGTCCCCGGCATCATTCGGATATCCGTCAACCTCATCCAAAAACAAATAACGGACGGGCATAGAACGTAAGCCAACAGCCGAATTGGCTCCAGTAAGAACAAGAACGCCACCGGGAAATTCTTTCATTAAGACCGTATTGCCGCTGTCTCTGGTTCGTGGGCTTTTGACCAATTCCCTGAGTGACGGGCAGTTGTCAATTGCCGGATCAATCCTCATTTTTGAGGTTCGTTTGGCCATTTCAACCGTCGGATTGACGATCAGCATCGGGCCGGGAGTATGGTGGATGACAAATCCCATCCAATTATTGCCGCATTCGGTACCGCCGATTTGAGCGCCTTTCATTAAAATGACACGCTCACACGGATGCGAGGGCGACAGACACCTCATGATTTCCCGAAGATACGGAACGCGGGAGGTTTGCCACGGCCCGGGTTCGCTTGAAGATACAGATGATAAAATGCGGTGCGCATCAGCCCATTCGTCGACGGTATAGTCCGGATCTGGACGTATTCCTTTTGCAAATCCATAGTTGAAAAAGCTGTCAGTCTCGATTTCCATCAAACAAATTCGCCAGATTCTCTAAAGTTCGCAGCAATTCTTTCCGTAAAATCTCTTTCATTTCATGGATGTCAGTCTTGCCAATCAGCAGCGGAATGACCTTGTCCGGGACATTCAGGATCATATCTCTGGTTTTCCGCGCGGCATTAAAGGCTTCCCGTTGGACGGTTTCCGTGGAAATCAACTTTCCGGTGCGTTCGTCAAATTCCAATTTTTTAAGGCGGGCTTCGTAGGCTTCCCGGATAGCTCTGCTTTGTTGATAGGAAACGCCAATACCGCCAGAACCTGCCGATGATGCCGGTTCCGGAGAAGCGGTTCGCGTCGATGAATCCTCTTTAATAGCATAAACCTGAGCGGGGTCAGTGTTGGCTTCCCATTGCCGATCAGCCAACGCCGGATTGATCTTCCCGTTTTTAGTGAGCGTTATCCGCCCGGATTTGATTGCCTTGCGAACAGCGGTATCGGAGATACCTTTGCGGGCAGCATAAGCTCTGATTGAAATTTCCATGTTTTCATCATTTGTTTATCACAGTTTATTTTGCTGTATTCATTAGTTTTTCCGGGTTAAATTTTATAAATTCTAAAATTTCGTTAATATCTTTGATTGGCAATCCGGCCATTTCAAGTTCACAAAATATTCCGCATTCGGGAATATCGATACTTTGGTGTTTACCTGCATCTGGTTCTAATTCAGCCAGATAGAGTTGTTTGCCACGATCTTTAAGGCAGGTATGTCTTGTTTTTAGTTCCAACTCGGCAGTCTGCCTGAAAACGTCCGGGAAATCTGTCCGTATTTTGTTCCAGTACCCTTTGCCGCCTTTGAAACAGCCGATACAGTTGTTGTTATTGTATCCCAGCCGATACATGGCCGGGATTTCAATTTTGTTAAGTAAAAGTTCCTGCAGGCAACGCCGTTTATTCCACCCTTGTTCAATAAGCGGAAAATAAACTCTTGAGGAATTCTGCTGCTTCCACCTAAAGGCTCGGTTAATTTCTTTTTTATTATACTCAAAGCCGAATACGTGAATCGGTTGAGTGTAATTTTTTTCAATTCTCTGGCGAACTTCCTTTTTTAAGTATTTAGTGCAGGGAGCGCCCCACGGTGTATTAAAAACTTCAATAGCAGCAATTTCCAAAGGATTCTTAAACTTAGGATGCCGGGCTGTCAGAATTTTCCTGCCATACCAGTTTTCGCAGTCTTCAATAAATCGTTGGTTGTCCGAATGAGCCGCACCGGTTTCGATATACCAGATGTCAACATCATCGCCATATTTATCAATCGCCAGTTTACAGGCAACTGCCGACGTAACCCCACAACTAAACCAAGCCAAGAATTTCATATATAAACCAATAAAAACAACGCATTAATATAAATAAATGACTGGACAAGTCAGAAATACTAAGCAAAGCTCTAAACATAAAGAACAACATAGTGTTATTCAATTTTCAGGAGAAAATAAATGAACAGAACTTTTAATTTCGTTGGATGTCAAACATTCGGTATTTCAAATATTATGCGGGATAGGATATTAAACAAATTAAATGATGCAAATGTAAAGAAACAACTTTTAGCATCTCGCTCCACAAATATTTCACTAGACAATCAAACATTCCGTATTATTGCTGATACGGGCATTGTCAGTATCATTCTCCAAATGTTTGAGTTGAAAGTAAAATTCAACAATAAAATTATATTAAAAACGATTGTTTCAATACATTAATTAGGCTCCTGACTATTCAGGAGCCTTTTCTGCAAGTTTATCTTGTTTCTCCCGCTCAATCTTAAGTTCTTCATAACTTTTGCCGGTTTGTTCATGAACGGCTTTTTTTCGGGAATATTCTTCCCAGCGCTTAATGATGACGTCGACATACTTTTCATCAAGTTCAATCATCCGGCAACGCCGACCACTTTTTTCACAGGCAATCAGCGTTGAACCGCTGCCGCCGAAGGTATCCAAGACAATGTCAGTCACCCTGCTGGAATTGCGGATGGCTCTTTCAACCAGTGCGATAGGCTTCATTGTTGGATGCAGTGCACTTTTCTGCGGTCGGGGAAATTCCCAGACATCTGTTTGGTTGCGTCCGCCATACCAAGCCGGAGCCGTACCGGGCTTTGCACCCAAAAAGATTTCTTCATGCTGTTCTTCATAAGGATTGCCGAATAAAATCCATTCGTGCTGATGTTGATGCTTAGATCGTGAAAGCGTGAATTTGTCTTTAACCCAGACGATGTAGGCTTCCCATTTGCCGCCCGCAGCCGTAAAGGCTTGGTATAGAGTATGCAACTCCGAGCCGCCCATACAAATATAAAAGGAACCAACATTGACTTCTAAGATATTACAGCAGAAATCATACAGAAAAGCAGGAAAACCCTCGCCAAGATTGTCGTTGAGAATTGAACGCTCGCCTTCTTTTCCTGCCAGTTTATCTCGCAAGGCATTGCCATAATTCACGTTGTATGGCGGATCGGTGAAAACCATCTGGGCCTTTTCGTCGTCCATGACCTTTTCAACGTCTGTCTGGCTTGTTGCGTCGCCGCACAATAAACGGTGATCGCCTAAAATCCAAACATCCCCGCGGCGGGCAACCGGTTTTTCCACGAAATCAGGGACTTCGTTTTCGAATTCAAGTTCTTCATCGTTGGTTTCAAATTCGTCCCGGTAGTTTTCAAGCTCTTTGTTGGAAAAGCCCAAAATATCGATGTTGAAATGAGCATCCTCAAGTTTTCCAAGAATTTCGACGATTTTTTCTTCATCCCAACCGGCATTGTCAGCAATTTTATTGTCTGCTAAAGACAGAGCCATACACTGGTTATAGTCAAGATGCGGCAACCGGATGATCGGAACTGTTTCCAATCCGGCTTTTTTCGCCGCCAACAAACGCCCATGTCCGGCAATAATCATATTGTCGATGCCGACCAAAATAGGATTGACGAAGTCAAACTCTCCGATGGAGTTAACAATCTGTCCGACTTGTTCCTTAGAGTGTATTCTGGCATTCAACTCGAAAGGAATGAGTTCTTCCAGCTTCACATATTCAACTTTTAATTTAACTTTCTCGTTCATTTAAGATACCTGTTGTTGTAAATTCAAGGTTAGACGTAAGAATTGTAAACGCATACGCCGCCACCAGAGGCACCACGCCGTTGCCGCAGGCTCTAACTCTGTCCACCCGGTCGGCCAGCCCATCAGCCATTCGGTAAACTGCGGGTTTAAGGTTCTCTGGGATATTTCGCCAGTCATCAAAGTCATTTGGTCTGGGTGGCCACAGAGGCAATTGGCAACATGTACGGAATGATCGCGAAGTTTGATCCGGGCAGAGGTTCCCAGTCTGATTTCCATCACGCCGCCTTCGGCATCCGAGGCATTCGGTGTCCGCCATCTCAACGGCTGTTTCCACAACAAAACTTCCTCTTTCAGACGACTTCGCGAATACCCGGTCTGAACTTTTTTGAGTGAAGCGCCGTTGGCTTCCGATACCAGCACTGTCGGCCAGAGACGTGCTGTTCTCGCTAATCCCAGACTGCAGTTGTGTCCGCTCTTGATGTATCGGCGCAGGGTGCCGTTCTTGGTTTGGACATACCTGTCGTTGGGCGTGATTGTTTCCGCAACCGTTGCATCTGCTGTCATCACGGTAGGCCAAGATAAAGAGCCGCTCGCGGCGATGCGGAGCACCGACTTCTTCCGCAGTGAACAAGCCTGCCTTAACTTTGTAACCCAGTCCTTGTAGGTCATCATGGACTTGTTCGAAGCCCAACTGTAGATGTCCGCCGACGTTTTCAAAGAAACAGAGAGTTGGCTCAACCTCGGAAACAATTCTCCGCACATGGGGCCAGAGATGTCTGGGGTCTTTTTCTCCGAGTTTCTTTCCTGCAACTGAAAACGGTTGGCATGGATATCCGCCAGTGATAAGATCCACTTTTCCACACCACGGTTTGCCATCAAAGGATTTGATATTTGACCAAAGAGGTGCCGGATCCAAGATTTTTTCTTGCATGCGTTTAACCAAAATTTCGCACGCATAGGCTTCGATCTCCATATAAGCGACTGTTCGGCTAGTTGGCATTGCGAGTTTAAGTCCAAGGTCAAGACCTCCGACCCCGGAACAGAGTGATAACACTCGGCAGGTAGGTATATCCACAATTCTTGCTTCCTTATATAAAAAAGAGGTTCGCAACTGCGAACCTTTACTGTTATTACAAAAATTCTTTTGTATGCCTTACTGGGCAACGGTTTTGATAATATCAGGTGCGAACCTGTCTTTTTTATAATAATATTCGCGCGAAGCCTTGTAATACATGGCTTTGATGCAAATTCGGTGCGAACTTGGTGCGAACCCTTTTTTTAGTCTGTCGGTAGCGACGCGGCGGGGTTCGCGTTACCCGCGTCGAAAAATCTTCCGACAGTACCTTTTTCAACGAAATAAATTAAAAAATGTGTTTTTTTCGGCTCTCGGCTCAAATCTAAATGAACTGCCAAACAACACTTTGGGACGGCCTTACTTCCTGACAACATCTGAAACATGCTTTATTGAACGATATTAAAGTTAGTAACCGTCCGGTTTTTCTTGCCCATTCCCGATTTTTATTTTTTAATACGCGACGGAGGCACGAATGAAGCAGTATTCAATTAGGTTTATCGGGCGCAACGCCTATATTTCAGATGCAGATGGCCGCAGCACGCCGATTCTTTCAATAGATTTCAAATCGGTACAGCCTAACAGGCCAAATGGCACGACTTTGGACATAGATCCGTCGCAGCCGATCATCGTCAATACCCAGACACAAAATATCAAGATATCACAGGAAGATACCCTGTTTTTTAGCCTGGACAGCGATGTCAAATAATTCTGCTAAACACCATAAAATCAAAACCTACGGTGACAACGCCTTAATCAAGGTCGTCAACGAATACCTGTTTTTCAACGGTAGATTATGTGGAAGGCTTCATTTTTGCCCAGAGCAGAAAAAGTATCAAACGCAAATAAACATTTCGATTGATAAAAAATACCATTCCGCATTGCAAGTAGCTTTTCCTGAAGTTAATGTCCAAATCCGCACCTGCGATTATGCCCTCTGTCTGAGCGGAGAGTTCAATAATGTTGCTGCAGTAGATTCTTTTTTCGCTTCTCTATGCCGGATTTATGAATCTTTCTTTATTTTGTCCGTTGAAGATCCCAATCCGGAAGATGCTGACCTTTATGAAGGGACAGCAACGATTGATACCTATCGCTGGCGTTTTCACTTGAGCGCTGAAGATGATCCATGGCCGTTTCGCCTGCACGGACATCACGGCAATCAGGTTTTAGATATCCGAACCGGAGACGTTTACAATCACAGCCACCGCAAAACCGTTATGCGCAGGCTTAATCCTCAGTCGCTCCGCCAAATTCAGGAAAAAGTCCGTCAGCATCCGGATTTGAAAGAATTCTTATAGTTCACGCACTTTGGCTTCCAATGTCCGCCCAAACTCCCGTTTGGCTGTTTCCAAAACAATTTCAATCATTTTGAAGCGTTTTGGTACATCAGCCTGTTTTCTGAGGAAATAAAGAAACTGCAAGCCTTTTCCCGTGCGCCGAACCAATGCGCTTTGCCCACCGGCCAACTGCATTTCAAAGGCATCTGCAATACTGCGCACTGACCGCCGCACCCTAACTTCGCTCAAATTCTGATAGGAAGGGATTGCCAAATTGCTTCCCTGTGGCTGCCGCAATCCACCGACTTGTTGTAAAGCTGCAAATCGGGCCATTGTATAAACTTCTGCGGTCTGGCTTTGCTTTGTTGCCGGTTTAACGGCAATGCTGCTGGCAAACCCACCGCTTTTCCGGCGAATGGTAAAGGTTTCGTTGATATGATCACGCACTTCGGTTTGGGCAATCTTTGCCACTGCCGTCAGAGAAGCCGCTACGGCAAAGGGAATTTGCCGCGAAGCAATCAGATGCAGCTGCCGTTCCGCAGCGTCATTTATTTGGAGTTCTGTGATGATCATATGAGGGGGATTTTCCTTTTTTGCCGGAGCGGTATCTATACAACGCCCCGATTATACCTGATTTGATAAACCATTTTTGCGAATATGTGAAGTAAAAGAATATGTGAAGTACGATTCAAGGAAATCCGGGCCTTTGCAGCCTGCCATCTGAAAAATTTCCGCCTGTCTGCACCGCCAGAATCCCTTACAGAATAAGGCTTTAAGCTGTATTTCACTTGAAAAGGCAGATTTTTATAAAAAAATCAGCCCAAAATAAATTTTTAGGCTGATTAATTGTTAAGAAATTTTTGAAGTTATTTCTCGAATATTATGTTCGCAGTCTATTCTATAATCTTCTTTGACTTGAACCCGTTGTCCAAGCAAATCTAATCTTCCATAGGGAAGCGTATAGAAGGGGCATCCCCTAGCCGCAGATACTACACCAGTTGTTCCAAAATCACGAATTTCAACAATTCCTTGCTTAATAGATGAAAAAGTAAACAGCTGAGGATGAACCTTTAGAAGATCAGTAATATCTTGCTCTATGGCACTTAGAACTGTTGCAAAAGCGGATGCTGGCCCCATGTATTGGGTTAGTCGATTTTTCAAAATCATATGTACTTTAGGCAATTGTCTCCCCTCATCTTTAAGTTTTTGGGCAAAAGCATATTTTGTGTATATTTCGGATGGTAACTTTAGCCCATAAATTAAAGAAAATGCATTCTGAATTGCACGTCTTGATGAATCATCCGCCATCACAGGAAGGAGCAATTTAGATGTAGCAGCCAAAGCAATTTGGGTATAGATTGAAAAGCTAGGATTTAGGTCGAAATATGCAATATCATATTCATTTTCAATTTTTTTTAAAAAATCATTAATCCAATCGATAATTGCAATCCATGTATTTGTTCCGGGGATTTGGTTATTAGCTAATGTAGAAATAGCATTTGATTGCAATTCCAACATTGGATCACCACACAATAAGTCTATATTTTCTGGTATATTTTTATTGTATTTATATGGTTGAGTTAAAAAGTCTTGAGCTGTAAATGACGGTGGTGTATATGGAGAAGGAAGACGAAGCTGAAAATAGCCGCCAATGGTTGCACGAGGAGTTGCCCCTTGTCTTTGTAATAAAATATTACTTCCACCTTGGTGTAATCCTCCAAGGAGTAATTCTGAAAGATTTGCTTGAGGACAAACATCAATAACCAAAATTTTTTCAGATGGATTTTCATGTGCGTATTGGCAAATTGTTTGAAAAGCTAAGCTGGTTTTTCCTGTTCCACCTTTATTATTCCAAAATGTGATTCTTTCCATTTATTTTTCCTTTATCATAATGTACTCTGCGTACACTATAATGTACGTTTTGTACAATGTCAAGGATAATATGTACATATAGTTAATAAGACAAATATTTGCTTAAAAGAGCGCTGTATTTCATCTAAACAGACGGAAAAAAGGCTTTTTTAGCAAAAAAATAACCCGGAGACGTTTCTTCGGGCTTTTTCTTCCACCGTCGGGCTTGTTTTCAATCAAACACGTCCCTGCGTTTTAACCTCTGCAAACGGTATATAAAAATCTACTTGATGATACAGAGCTTTGGCGATTGCCAAAAGTTTTTTCTCGGTTTCTGCCGGAATGTCCTGCATCGCTTTAACGACGTTCTCAATCGTTGAACCGTTTGCTTTCTTTGTTTTCTCTATGGCATTTTTGAAAGAAAAGTTAATTGCTCCGTTCGTATAAACCGACATCGTAATATCGTTGTATTCAATAATTTCCGGCTCGTCATCGTTCAAATCCTCGTCGTCGTTGGCAATAACGAAAGGTTCACCGTCGATTGTCCGTTCAATCAGGTTAATCTTATAACCGTCAACGGTCATGTTTTCCAAGTCAACAATATGATTCTTGCAGTATTCTGCCGCATCGGGAGCCATAGGATCATAATCATCGGAAACATCAACCACCAAGGCATTATCGGGAGAGGTGGCTTCAATATCATTGAGCTCTAACAATTCTCCGGTTTCCGTAACGCCGAAGACCTCATTTATTTTGTAAATGTCTTGGCCTTCGTCTGTTTGTCCCCATATTTCCATGCTTATTCCTTTCTTATGTCGAATACATTTATGTATATGGCTTTACTATACTGTTAAGAAATGAAAATTCAACATAAATCTAGTTTTCCGTCTCCAGATTTAGGAATTTATTTACAAAAAAGCCCCACCGACTTGGGTAGGGCTAAAACAAATAATTAAGAATTTTCAGTTTCTATCTTTTGCTTACATGAAAGATAGAATTGCACAAGTTGCATATCTCCCAGAGCGGCAAGTTTATCTTCCCCTTTAGGAGTAAGAAGATATGACGAAATATAAGTTTTTATCATATTTTTATCGCCATAGGCAATAAAATCAAGTTCTGCTTTTTCTGGATAGAAATATGTTTTACAGTTTATCAGCTCACTGACCGGAAAACCATATTTTTTGACATGCTCTTTCATGATGTCAAAAAATCCCTGTACAGCAAGTTCATTAAAACCGCGGAAACTAAGAGAACTATCTTTCATCAAGAAACGAATTAACGTTTCATCTCGGGTACGAACAGCCAAATCATGAAAATAAGGATCTATTTTATGCCTTTTTACATATGACAGTATTAAATCCGGCATTTCTGATGATAAAAGCTGTACGGTACCAACATGCCCCAGCTCATGATGAGCGATCAAAACTTCCAAAAGCTGTTTGTTTTTCATCTTAAATAGTTCAACAACCGATTCATCATATAAACCATGTTTTGTAATATAAGATTTGACCAGTTCCGTGTTTTTATATCTCATAAACAGAACTTCAGCTTCAGCTGGATAGCCCTGAGAACGGAGGGGATAGCGAGAGATGTATTCTTTCAGAAGAGTGTCATCATTTAATTCAACAAGCTTTACCAGTGCCTTGCCAAACAACGGTTTTCCCATATGAGCCTTAATATAATCAGTTTTTTGATGTTCAAACATCCATAACATACTACTTTCATAACGAAGACCATGTTGCCTAATATAGGCTAACGCAATATCATCGTTACCAAGCTCCAAAAACATTATTTCGGAATTTCCAAGTGATATGTTACAGGGAACTGATGTATATGCCGCAATTAATTCTGTTTTTCCTGAAGATATTAACTTTTTAATATTTCTTTCAAACAAAATTCCGTTTCCTAAACAATAATAATTATGACTGATTAAGGATTCTGCGGTTGGTTTTTTATTAAGAGGGATTGCACCATGTTTTTTGCAATACAAAGCAATAAGCTCTGAATTTCCCTGAATTGCCAGTTCCAAAAGTGCTGCACCGCTGAGTGAATATTTGGAAATGTAGGCTTTAGTCAGATTAAAATCTTGCAATTTTATCAGTTCTTCAGCCGCTTCTTCATATAAATTCCATTTCTCAATATACTCATAGATCAGCTCTTTGTTTCCGAGTCTTACCATATTGATTTCTGCATCAGGATAGTATCCCTCATGATGAAGCGGAACATTCTGGAAAGTCAGTCGCATCATTGTCGGGTCTTTTTTCTGTGTCATGGCAACACGGCATTCATATTTTCGCAGAGAATAATTGGTCAGATAGTGTACCAACATTATATCCCGCCCAGGTACAAGCAGAGCATCCACCGCTTCATCAAACAAATCATATTTGGTAATATATTCCCTAAATAAATCAGAGTCACCAAGTTCAATCAATTTGATTTCAGCTGCCGGATAACGATCATATTCATGAAAAGCCGTTTTATTAAAAGCTTTACGGATAAGATCCTTATTCCCAAATTCAACCAGTTTTTCGCAAGCTCCAACACAGGGAGTGTATTTTTCCAGAAAATCATTAATCCAATATTTAGTCATATTGGGAAGATCCCGCCGATATAAACTCATTAATTCCATTTGCGCTTCAGCATAAAAACAGTGCAAATGAATATATTGCTTTATCAGCCAGTCAGGAGCATGTTTCAACAACATGATTTCCAATTTTGGATAAATTCCTGCAGAATGCAGTGGATTGTGCCGGATATATTCAGAAATAGCCAAGAATTTCTTTTGTTTCAAAAGATATTCCAGAGCATCTTCTGCAATTGTGCATCCTGATTCGATAAGCTCTGTGCCTAAACCTTCACTCAGCTCAAATAGAGTCAAATGAGAAGCCGGCCGCAATGAATAAAATTTCATATAAGCTTTGATCAAATTGACGTCGCCATGCTGCATAACGACATATTCGCCAAAAGAGGAAAGCTGTCCATCACCTGTCATGTACTGCTTCAAAGAGTTATAATACCCTTCAGAAACCACGTAAGATTTAAAAGTTTTCATAAAAATAATTTTTTATAAGTGAATATTTATTTTAATTCTCTCTCAAAAGTATTCTTATGAAAATCAAGCCCAATATTTCCATAATTATACTTTTGTTAAACAAGGCTTAGCACTTTAAAACAAAATTTCAAGAAAAATTAACGGTAAATTTGTATTTTGTCATATTTTTTTCTGATGTAAAATTCATCCCAAAGTTATGCTTGAATTCTAATTTTTTTTACATTAACATAAATCAGCATTTGTAAAAATGCTAATTATTCTGTCTGGCAAAAGACGTCATAAACCTTTTGCCGTTATTACAGGTAAAGACTTCGAGAACCTTAAAACAGATTCATAAGTAAGTTTTACAGAAGACTTATAGTCGCAACTTCTGTGTCATGAACCTTTACGGGGGAGTGCACAGAATAAAACAGGCGCTTCCCCAAAGGGTAGCGTCAAATAATGTGCGACCGCGTTATGAACGGTGTTTTAAGACTCCCCCTCCTTGATTCAAAGAGGTGGAAAAAAGTCTTATAAATGCAGTATAACACCTTAGTTAAAGGAGTCTATCATGACACACAATGATCAACGGACTATCAGTGACTACGGACTTTTGCAACACGAACTTGAAGTTCAGGAAGTTGCCCCTCTATTTGACGAGGACGAATTTGCCGCCCTCTTTTCCTTTGATCCCGAGGAATTTGAACAAATCCTTTTCTCTCACCTCAATGAAAAGGATAAAACAAAATTCATTAATTAACTTTTTCTTTCGGAGATCAAAAATGTATGAGTTAAATCAAAATCAAATAAACTTAATTGTTGGTTACAAAATCAATGAACTAATCAGTGTTGTTGGCATCACGCCAACCGAACTTGCTGCGGCAACTAAGCTGGATTTGAACAGCTTAGAGGCGTTCCTCAGCGGCGGCCGGAAGCTTTCTTCTGCCGAAACGCAGAAAATAGTTGACGTTTTGAAGGCCGAAATCAGCGATATTTTTGCTTTTTCCAATCATCGGCAAAGGCATCCCGATATTAACGGTTATGCCACCGCCGACGAACTGGAACCCCTGCCAGTTGTATAAATAGGCAAACAAAAGCCCTGCCGGATGTTTTCCGTCAGGGCTTGTTTTCTAGCGTTCTTCATGTTTCACACATTCATAGGCATCACCTTTGAGCTGATAAACATTGGTAATATAAATATCCGGTCCATCGAGGTATTCCCGAACGCCTTCATAGGTTACCGTACCATCTTGAGCCAGACTGCAGCTTTCACGCTCATATGCCGTAGCAATATGCTGCACATCTTTTTTGCCCAGATGCCAGTATCCGTTTCCGACCCGAAGGACAATATTCTCCGGTATCGTTGATGCCACGGCAGCATCTCCGCCAAGTGCTTTCAGTTCTCCGGCTTTGTTAATTCTGAGGCCAAGCCCTGCCACATTAAAAATGGCATAAGCATCGTTCTGATAGATCAGATAACTGTAAACCGGTATAAGCTCGTTTTTACTGTTCAGAGTATAACCGCAACCACTGTCCGGCCACCAGAAACTCAGTACATTGCTGTGTAAACAGACAGGCATTGTCTCCGACGGGCTAAACCCATTTTCTCCGTTTGTAGTATAAACCCGATACTTGCCATCCTTTGTTTTCAGTACAAAAAGCGGTTTTCTATCTGATGCCTGCGGCAAAAATACCTTAGCGTATTCTTTGTCCAGCTTTTTGAACCCCGGTTTATTGGGATTGATCATCAATAAGACATCGCCGATAAGTTCGAACTGTTTTTTAAAAGGTTGTTCGGATTCTGTAACCGCAAAAAGTTCGGCATTCTGGGCAAACAGCGTATAAGTTTCGCCGGCCTTTAAATAAAGATCCTTGCCAAGGGCAAAAATCATTCCATTGTAAACATCCTGAAGCTTTTCAGCTTTTCCCATGTTTTCCATTCTCGTGCCGTCAAACAAATAGGCGTTTGATGCGGCATCCAAAATAACTTTCTTCATATGAAATAAATTTTTTATGGATGAATAAATAAAAAAACATCTCTGCAAAAGTATCCCTTATGAAGGTTGTCCAACTTAATAACTCCATAATTGTACTTTTGTTAATTATCCTTTAACACTTTAAAATATTTTTTCAAGTAAAATCAAAACCTCTGATATTGTAAACATTTGTCGTACCGCAATCATTTCAATAGAGTTTTTTACTGTTTCATGAATTTGCCAAAGATAAGGGTGATATTTTTTCTCTGGCCATAAAGTAAAGCTAATTCTTGTACCAAAGGCGATTGCGGATTGCATAAATCGTCTTCACCGATGTCTATAAAATTATTGCCGTCCACCGCCCGCAGAAAATACTCATATTTTGTATCATCAGCCATCTTTTTCCGTTTTATCAGCCATTGATTCGTACCCGGCAATTCCGTATCATGCAACAATCGGAAGACGGTAATTTCTCCAAGATTGAAGTTGGCTCTGCTGCTATCGGTTTTGTCGGCCAAGGGAACTGTCTGCAAACTCTTTTCTGCTTCAATTGTAATGACTTCTCTGTTTGCTACAGCAATTTCCAAAGCTTTATTTTCAGGATCAATAGTCAGGCAGACGTTTTCATCGCTCATTGTATTTTCCTTTCTTTTAACTTTTTTGCTTTACAACAAACACAAAGCCGGAAACAAACGTATAAGTCCAGCTAATAAAGAAGAATTTACTTTTTAGGGGTGTTTTTGCAACGTTGTCTGCCAAAGCTAAAATTGGCAAATAAAAAGCTTGACTTTGAAATCTATAGTCTATATGTAAAGGAAAGTTTTGTAATCCTCATCGGAGGGTATTAAGCCGGATAAGATGACTGGGTAAAACCAATTATTCTATCCGGTATTTTTGTATCTTTTTTTCAATATCAATAAAATTAAGGTGAAATGATGGATTTTGCAAAAGATAAAATTTCGGTTTTGTTTAACAAAATTTTCTATCCGACACTGCTTGGCATGCTGAGCGTATGTGCAGTGACGGCAATTGACGGTATTTTTATCGGCCATGGTGTCGGAAGTGACGGAATTGCGGCGGTAAATATTTGTATTCCGCTTTTGATGATTTTTACCGGTGCAGGATTGATGCTGGGTATTGGTTGTTCAGTCATTGCGTCAATAGCTTTGTCCAAGGGCAAGGTGAAAGTGGCTCGATTGAATGTTAGCCAGTCATTATTATTTGTTTCGGTGGTAACGGTTGTACTTTCAGCTTTGATGATGTTTAATCTGGATAAGACAGCATATATTCTTGGCAGCTCTGACTATTTACTGCCTTTGGTCAAAGATTATCTGTTTTGGTTTGTTCCGTCGCTGGTTTTTGAAATGATAATTCTTATTTCCATGTTTGTTATCCGTCTTGACGGTGCGCCCAAACTGGCAATGTGGTACAGTTTTATTTCTTCAGCCATTAATATTGTTTTAGACTGGTTATTCGTTTTCCCAATGCAAATGGGGGTTGGCGGAGCTGCGTTGGCAACGGCTATCAGCATTGTTGCCGGTGGTATCCTGTCTATTTGGTATTTGCTGTTTCAGGCAAAATCTTTGCGTTTGTATCCTATTATGATTGGTGTAAGAGGAGCTTATCTGTTTTTTAAAAATATGACAGAGCAGTGTCATATCGGCGTATCAGCACTTTTGGCCGAAGCAACCATGGCCGTGCTGATGTTTATGGGTAACCATGTTTTTATGCGCTATTTAGGTGACAACGGGGTTGGCGCTTTCGGCATCAGCTGCTATTATATGCCATTTGTCTTTATGGTTGGAAATGCCATTGCGCAGTCTGCACAGCCGATTATCAGTTACAACTACGGTACTGCAAATTATGAACGTATTGCCACTGCCGAAAAAATCGCTTTGCGAACGGCTATTGTTTCAGGGGCTTTGGCTATGGCATGCTTTACCTTTATACCGCAAATCATGGTCGGATTGTTTTTAGATGTTTCAACACCGGCCGCACAGTTAGCCATCAGCGGATTGCCTTATTTTGCAGCCGGATTTGTTTGTTTTATCGTTAACCTGACGGCAATCGGTTACTTTCAAAGCATTGAGAATGTAAAAGCGGCAACAGTCTTTGCTTTGCTGAGAGGATTTGTTTTCCTGATTCCGGTATTTTTAATAATGCCGCAGTTGTTTGGAGTTATGGGAATCTGGCTGGCAATGCCGGTTTCTGAAATTTTGACAACTGTTGTCATAGGTTTTTACTATACGGCAGGAAGAAGAAAATATAAAACCGACACGTTTTCTCAACCAATCACAGACAAAGCGTAATTTTAAGGTCTTGTTGCATAAACAAGACCTTTTTCACAAGTTTAAAGAGTGTTTAATTTTTTCAATGCCGTACTGTTTATTTTTTCCTGTTTTGGTTAATTTCCCGCACCTTGGCACCTTTGCCGAGAATAGCGAAGATGTCAAAGATGTATGTTGTCAGCGATGCCCGGCCGCTGATCCGGTAAGACGGCAGGTCGTCCAAGTCGTACTCACAAATTTCAAACTGTCCTGCCGTGTTGTCCGAACTTAAGAAGTGGCTGATTTCATCTTCTTCATCAGCAATCGCCGGTTTCAAGGCTGTCAGCCTGCAGCTTTCTTCTTCCGTCGGCTGAAGGTCTTTGGGCAGGCGGAAGACAACGATTTCGCCAAACCCGTCTCCCAGACCGTTGCTGTAATGCTCCCCGTTAATTCTAAATCCGGCCAAATCCGCTGAAATCGGCAGGCTTTTCTCCGGTTCTATCTTGCGGATGGTTCCGTCCGGCATTTTGATTTTCAAAAGGCATGCTGCCGGGTCAATCGTCAGTTTGATGTTTTCATCGCTCATTGTATTTTCCTTTCTTTTGATTTTTTGCTTTACAACAAACACAAAGCCGGAAACAAATCTATAAGTCCAGCTAATAAGACAAATATTTGCTTAAAAGAGCACGGTTCCTGGCAAAAAGTTCGCTTTTGGGGTTGTTCAGCACCTTGACGATGACATCAATCCCGGCATTATGCCAGTCAATCAGCGTTCGGCTGGTTTTGCCGTATCTTTTGCAAATCAGCCGCCAAGGATAACGTTTGGCCCGGTGCCAGATAATCCACCGCTGATCGACATTATCTACCAGATAGATCCATTCCAGCACTGCGTCCAAACGGGCAATGTCCAGACTGTTGGCCACCAGACGAATAGGTTTCCTGTCCATCTGCAAAAGTTCCATCTCTGTATACCTGATGCCCGGCCAATAACTCTTATATCCCTGAACTTTTTCTCTCGGCATCTTTTTCAGTGTATAGACGGCGCTCTCAAACCAGTCTTTGACCATCTCCCGTGTCCAAATTAATTCTGCCATGATGATTTCCTTTGTTGTTCCTGTTTTCCGTTCCTGACGATGGTCACGGCAGCCGGTATATATATTTTAAAAAATATATATACCGACCGCGCTGTTGTGAATTTCGCCAAACAGTAATGATTGTTTTTCAATGAGTTAAAAGCGATTCCTGAACCATTTTCTAAACACCGGAATCCGTCACGCTCATGACGGAAGCCCTCCTGTGCCTTAGCGCTCATTCCGCTGTAACCCGCAGTTTTCCTGCATTGCGGATTCCTGACGGCGCATTCCGGCTTTTTACATTCAGGAAAGTATGGTAACGGCGCCGTCATGCGCACCTCCCGGCATCGGGAATACCGAGCCATTTTTTGTCGCCGTTGCCGGTCTGGCCGGTACGGCAAATCTGTCCGGAAGCCAACAGCCGTTTGGCTGTATTGCGGATAAAGTCGCGGGAGGCATCCTGCAGCTCAAGCGGCAGTTTCTCACGGTTTTCATAAAGTCCGGAAATGCCCGAAATTGCAAACGGCGTTCCGGCATTCTCCGCTTCGCCGATGGCTTCAATCAGCAGCTTGTCAAATTCTTCCGCAGACAGGGCTTTCGGTACAATCTTGACCGGCACTTCTTCCAACACGGCTCTGGCTTCGCTGCGTATGTAGTTGCGCACCGTCCGGTCGGCTCCGAAGTTCGCTTTGACCACCGCGCCTTTGAAGCAGGCATTCGGGCGATATTCCTGATCCAGTTCGGCAAAAATCTTCTTTTCTTCAGCAGTATTTGCCCAAAAGGCAATCGCAAACCGCACCCCATCCACAATTGCAGTTGTGCCGCGGATAGCGTCGCGCGCTTCCTGCGGCGAGGTAATGCCGTCATTTTTGCGAATATGGTGGGCAACAATAACCGCGGCATTGGTTACGGTCGCCAGCGCGGCCAACTGTCCGGTAATATAGCTTGCCGCCCGCGGATCGGCATTCAAATCCAATCCGGCAAATGAGGCCAGCGGGTCAAACACCACCAGTGCCAAGTCCGGAATGGCTTCAAGCTGCGTTTTGATACTTTCAAATTCTTCGGTCAGGCAAAATTCGTCGCTGCCGCGGCATTTTCGGGCAATGGCAAACGGTCCGCCGGTATTCGGCAGCGGGATAATATGGAGTTTTGCCGGGTCAATCCGTCCGCTCAGGCCACCCGGCATCAATTTGTAGATACGGCGGTGAATTTCGTCGGCAGTGTCCTCTCCGGCAAAGATGACCGCGCTGCCGGTTGTCGTAACCGTGTTGCCAAAGGCTTTCAGGCTCATTCCGACCTTATCTTGACAGATTTTGAGCGCCAAATCCAATAACAGCATGCCTTTGCCGGTGTCGCCCATCGCCGAGAGCAGCCCGACCACGCCGCGCGGAATTGTGTTTTTGACCACAAATTGCAGTTCCGGCGGCTCAGCAGTGAACATTGCACCGGTAAAGTCAGCAATTTTCAGGCGTCCGCTTGATTCCGTCTTTTCCTGCGGTTCATAAATTTCCGCTTTGGCCAGAAATCCGGCAATGTCAAATTTCTCCGCCACCGCATCCGCCGCATCCCATTTGGCTGGCTTATCCGGCGTCGACGGAGTAATTTTGAGAGAAGCCACCGGCAGCTTCAGCAGAGCTTCCGCCACATTGTCGACATATTTCCGCCCCGGTACGTCGTTGTCCGGCCAGAGAGTAATATCTTTGCCTTTGAGCGGCGAAAGGTCGGTTTTCTCAATCCGGGTATTGGCGCCGCCCATCAGCGTCGTCGCCGCAAATCCGGCTGCCACCAGCGCATCGGCACATTTTTCGCCCTCAACCAGAATAATTTTGTCGGTCTTCATAAGTTGCGGCAGGCGGTAAAGCGGCCGCGGCGACGGAAATTCGGTCTTGCCGGTTGCCGCGTTCCACGGCAGAAACTCTTTGCTGCCGTCTGTATATTCGTAGCGATAGATATAACAGCTTATATCGCCGTCGGCGTTAAGGTAAACATGCCGCCGGTTTGGGCTGCCGCGTTTTTCCTTGGTTCCGGGAACTTCACAGCCGTTAATGCCGTAATATTCGGCAATGTCCTTGAGAATATTGCCAAAACCGGAGATGCCGCGGTTAATTCCCCACAAAGAGAAAACGTCGCCGCCCTCGGCCGTGGCAAAATCATACCACAAGCCGCGTTTGGCTCCGGTAAGACAGATTTTCAGGCTGTCGCCGGGTGTGCCGCCAATATCTCCGATTTCAAAATATCCTTTGCAGCCGCGTCCTTTCGGGTACCATTGCGGCAGCCAGATTTCCAAATCCCGCAGGACTCTTTTTTTCAAGAGCCCGCTGTCATAATAAAATTGCATCGGCTTATCCCCCTCGATAAACTTTAGCGTTCGCGGATTTTGAGGTTATATTTCTTTAGCAGTTTCAGAACCTGATCAATGCTTTTCGGCCCAAAACCGGGAATATAGAGCAAATCTCGTTTTGAGCGTTTCAGTAAATCCGCAACGGTAATAATTTTGTTTTCCGCCAACCGGTTAACAGCAACTTTGCCTAATTCGGCAAAAGAGGACAACGGTCGTTCATGCAGGTTTTCGGTATCAGTCATCGGCAGTTTCCTTTTTGGCCAGAGTAATGACCGCACATCCGGGGCGGATGTTTCCGGCTGTATTCAGACTCTTGCGGGCTTCATCGCTGAGCGAACAATATTTTTTCTCTGAAATCGTATAGTCGATGTCCATGTAGTCTTCCGGGTTGCCACCGTTGTCCGCAATGCGTTTGGCATATTCTTTGAGTTTGTCTTTTTGCCATTCCAGTACCAATGGCCGGTCTTCCGTAATTTCCACTCCGTCTTCCTGCAAACGGATTTCGCCAAACATGCGGCCGAGTTCCCGACGTCTGGCGTCAAACCGGTCACGATATTTCAACTGCAAAGCTCCGTTCAGCCACTTGCGCACATTGTCCGCCAGCGCGATCAGGGTTTCTACTTCTTTTTGCATCTCTGCCAGCTCGGCTGCGGGCAGTTCCGCCAGCTCACCGATGGGTTTGGATGATATTTCATAAATAATGTTAGTCGGTTGCATAATGACCTCCGCAAACAGTTTAAGATTACGGAGGTATTGTGGCAGTCTCAAACAAAAACACGATGTAGGGAGCGGGCGGGGAAGCACGCATTCAACCTGTTCTGTATTTCTCCCACCGATATTTTCATCTTTTTTTTGACGGAACTTTGTAAAAAACTATTGCAGTAACAAGGGAATATGATATTTTAACATCGTTAAAATAGAGATATGCCAATAATTATGTCAAACAATCAAATTTTTAAGCTATGATAACGAACAAATTTGCCGCTCTTGAAGCTTTTATGTCTGCTCAGGGAATCACCAAAAGTGAATTGATGGATTGGATTAATGGCCGCAGGACAGAAGTTATACCGACAGAACTGCCTTTGGTGTATCGCCGCGGCAATGAATTGACAGTTGAAAGCGGACTGAATTTGAGCCGCAGGAGCGAGTTATGGGGCATCCAGCTGTTGTCCGGTGTGATGGTTGCTTTAAAATGCGGTCCGGGAAACAATGTTTCATCACCCACGTGGGAAAATGTAAAAAGCTTTGCCGAAAAGATGCGTTTTGAGGGAATGCCGTGCTTTCTTCCGTCCAAAAATGCTTTGAAAAAACATTGGGGCAATGAGGAAAAAGCAAAATTTGTGGCAACGGTTGAAGTTTTGGAAGAGAACGAAATTGAAGCCGACGGTTACCAGGGATGCATTTGGTGCTCTGAGGCTTATTATCCAGACGGTGTCTATTTTTTCTCTTTGGAAAATGGCTACGGTGGTTGGAATCTTAAGTACGGTACCGGCAGCAATGTCCGCGTAGCGTTAGTTTTCAATTAATTCTCAAAATCTTCAAACAGCGTCATCTTCAGATGACGCTGTTTTCTTTTTATCTCTGCTTCCGCGGCTGCTTTGTCCCGATGAGAGGCCTCCCGCCGTTCAATTCTCCTCTGCGTTCCCGCCGTCCGCAACATCTCCCGAATAGTTCGTCTTTTTCCGAACCACCGCAAAATAAAACCCCGCCGAAACTGATTGTTTTCATGCGGGGATCTTTACTAATTCTCAGGCTGACAATGTAAAACTATAGCTATATAAAATAACAAAATCATGATAGCTACTAGATCCTCAGGACGCCCAGAAATTTTGTCGTACCATTTGTCGTACCAATAAGCATACCGGCTGTCATCGGGGGCGAACGCTCTTATAATCCCTGTAATTAATACAACAATAGCCGCTGATAGGATGGTAATGATAATTATTATTTTTCCCATATTAAAAAATTTTATTGTTTTACATAATTATTTTCATATCTCTATTTTTAATGACTTTAATATATCATGTTTTTCCTATTGTCGCAACATTTTTTGTAAATTTCTGTCAAATAATAACTATTTATGCTAATAAAGTCCGACTAATCTAAAGTCAGATTTTAAAATAGTTGGAAAAGTTTTTGTGTATTTTAATCAAAAACTTTTATGCCGGCAGGGTTACAAATACCCAACCGGAATGATATTAACATCACCAGTCAGCGGCAGATGTGTCGGTGCCATACAGACAACGGCGCCGGTTCCTCTTTTTTGTTTAAGCGTTTCAATAACGCTAAAAGCCTTGATATCTCCTTTGTCCGGGTTGCTTTTTTTCTTAATCTCTATCGGATACAGCGTGCCGTTTTCATGGAGCAGCACATCAATTTCCCGTTTATCTTTGTCGCGGTAATAGTAGATATCCGGCTGCTTGCCGTTATGCCAATAGCTTTTGATGATTTCAGAAACAACGTAGGTCTCAAACATATTGCCGCTCATTGCGCCGCTTTCCAGAATTTCCGGCGTTTTCCAGCCGGTCAGGTAACAGGCAAGCCCCGTGTCCATAAAATAGACTTTCGGCGTTTTAATAAAGCGGTTACCAACATTGTTATAATAAGGACGCAGAATATAAACAAGCCCGGAAGCCTGCAAAATGGAAAGCCAGGACTTTATTGTCGGTTGTGAAACGCCGACATCGTTTGCCAGTTCGCTGTAATTCAGCATTTCTCCGGTTCTGGCCGCCAGCGCTCGCATAAATTTCACAAAATCAAGCTCATTGCCCACCGCGCTTAGCGCTTTAATATCGCGTTCAATATAGGTTTGCATATAAGATTCGTAAAAGACTGCCCAATAATCGCTATCTGCCGGATAAAGCTTCGGATATGAACCTTTCCAAATCAGTTCGTAAATTTTTAACAAATCTGTTTCAGCCGCACTATGTACTTTTGTTTTGATATATTCTTCCGTCGGCAGAAAGGGCGGAACGTCGGGGTGTCCGTTCTTTTCGTCCTGCGACAAGCCTTCCAGTTGCAAAATACCGACCCGTCCGGCCAAACTTTCAGAGACGTTTTTCATCAGATGAAACTGTTGCGAACCGGTCAACCAATACATTCCGCTCTTTTTTTCTTTATCTACGCTGGCCTTGATGTAAGGAAACAATTCCGGCGCATACTGAATCTCGTCAATCAGCACCGGCGCGGGATAACGCTGCAGAAACAATGTCGGATCATTTTTCGCCAACTCTCTGTTTTCCAGTGTATCTAGTGACACATAAGTCCGAGGCTGGGTTTCGCAGTTTTGCAAAACCGTGGTCTTGCCGACCTGACGCGGCCCGGTAACTAACACTACCGGAAAAAACTTGTTGGCTCTCTCAATGCTTTTTTCTATAGTTCTTTTAATATACATGGCAAAATCTCAACTAATTTAAAGTATAACTTTAAATTAGTCGGAATTTTATAAAAGTCAAGGCTTATTAATATAAAAAATCCCCGCCGAAACCTTAGGTTTTCATGCGGGGATCTTTAAGATTTCCATTTGGTCAGCAGAATAATATTATGCATGCGAGAAAGAGCATACAAAGGATGATGAGACCAAACCAATGACGATTCTTGTTATACCAATAGGCATACCGGCTGAAAGGCAGCAATACTCTTATAGATATTAGTATTACCACTATTATTGCCGGAATAATAAGTGCGAAAAGAATGATGTCATTTTTTTCCATAATTTTCTTATTAGTTTATTTTCATTGGATTAGCAGAATAAGATTATATTTGCTAAAAAGAGCAGACAGAAAGTGAAAGCAAACCAATGACGTTTCTTATCATACCCAAAGGCATACCGGCTGAAGGGCATCAATGCTCTTATAAGTGCTAGTATTACCATTATTACTGCCGGAATAATCAGAACGAAAAGGATGATAACATTTGTTTCCATAATTCTATTTTTTATTTGTTTAACATAATATTTACATATCTCTAATAGTGTACGGTCAATATATCATGTTTTTCCTATTGTTGCAATGTTTTTCTGAAATTTTTTGTCAAAAATCTTTCTCATTCCAGATAGAGCCGGTATAATCCCTGCTTATTACTTTTAATCAGTTCCATCCATTCCTTGTGCGGGCGGAAAACATCACCAAGACGATAGCTGGTAGAGCCTGCATTTTTTAACAATGTTTTGCCATAAATCCAAATCCGCCCGTCTTTGGCCGCATCATACAATTGTTTAATAATTTTTGATTGTACAAAGCCATAAATATAGTTTTTACCATGATAGCTGAATTTTGTATATCCGTTCGGCAGCTCCTCAATAAAGAAATCATCAATGTTATGACGGATATCGGCGCTTTTAATTTTAGCTTTTTTATCAAAAAATCCTAGCTCTTTCTCTAAACGGAGCTTATCTTTGCAAACCATTAGCATATCGTCGATTGTCAATTCTCTCGCTGCTTTCAGTCGTACAAAAACTGCTGTATCATCTTCACAGGCCAGCCGAATAACATTAGCCGTTTTGTAAACGATAATTCGCCGCACATCTTCAGTAGTCAGTGGAAACAATCCATTGATCTGGCAGTTTTCAAGAGGAAAGTCATAAGTCAGACCGTTATTACTTTCTTTTCGAAAGCGGATGGCATCACTCTCCGGCAGATTAACCCAAAACCGACAGATATTGTTTTCTGCCAGATACAAGGCATCATGCAGACAAAAATCCCACCGCTCCGTAAGTTCTGTCAATGTATAATATTCTTTTTCCATCCTGAATTCTCCGTTATTGCTTTATAGCTGTATTTTAAGCATATCAAAAACCGGAAAAACAGACGGGCATAGGCAGTTCTGAAGTATAAAACATATTTTTAATGACTTAATTATTTTTTTATAAAAAAAACAAAAGATTAATAGAAATGGACATTAAATGTTACATTATTATGTTTGGAAAACCGTTAATTATGGTACGGAAGTCGTATGGAACGCAATGGTTGAAATAAATAAAAAAAATCCCGATATTTGTCGGGATTGTTCAAACAGATAGTTCTAGAATTTCAGACAGCAAACTGCAATTGCAACTGTGACTGAACTGGAACAATATGCCGAAGGGGAAGCCTTAAACGATAATAGCCGCGACGATCGGAAAATACAAGTTCTTGCCAGCCGATATTTCCACGAAACAGGGCTGCCACTCGCAAGCTTTCTGATCCGGCTTTGTTTAACAGATCTTTTCCGTGCACCCAAGGCATTTCCGTCCTGCTTGCTGCATAAAGCAATGCAATGATTCTCGCCTGTATTACACCGAACTGATATCTCCGGTTATCATAATATACTTCTCGAAAATCTCCCGAATGTCTGAAGATATCAATCTGCCTCCCGTTCAAACACATTCCGTTGTTTATCTCAAAACAATGCTTTTCAGCTCTGGTTACGACCAGGTCTGTATAAGAAAGCATAATTCCCTCATTTTCTATAATATCTGAAATTTTCTCATGGAATCTGTATTTTGTATGATAAACAGGTACAGCATCTGTACCTGCTTTCATAATCCGGTAGATATCTGTTGGTAATAAAGGTTGAGGGGAAAAGTGTTGTCTTTTCCCCTCTGTAAGATAATTTGCAAATTCCGTATTATAGCAAACTCTTTCTATTCCTGCTGCAATTGCTGCTGGTCTGACACTAATTTCCAAGATGTTATTTTCCCCATAATAAAGTAAATCATCTCTTGAAACAGCCCAAATATTACTGATTTCTTGAAGGCTGAAATATTCTTTGGCTAATAAATTCATAAAAAACTCCCATATTTTACAACTCAAAATAGAGAATATAAACATTTGCAATTTTAATAGATTTTTAGTAATTTTCAAGTAAAAAATGAACCCTACAAGTTTTTCTTGCAGGGTTTTACGGATAACTTCTTGTTTTATGTCGTTTCGATTGCTTCTGCGGCTGCAATATAATAGAAGTTTTGTTTGTTTTCATCCTTTTCGCGGCAAATTGTCAGGTGCTTTTCTTTTTTCAGTTGGCTCATGACACCGCGTACTGATTTTTCTTCCCAGCCGGTTGCTGCTACCATCTCGTCCAAGCTAACTTTCGTACGCAACATTTCAAGAATCAGTGCTTTTTTGTTAATTTTTTCTGGTTGTTCCGATTCGCAATTTCCAATCTCTTGCATATCAGACATTTCTTTACCTTCCAGACTTTCACCATTCTCAAATTCTACATTCGGAATTTCTTCTGTTGTCGTTTCATTGTCAGCTCTCGTTGCTGTGACCATATAGTCGGGGGCAAGTTCCCGTAGACCTGTTTCCGGATTTAGCTGTAAGATGCCAAATTTCAGCAGCTTGTCAATCATCTCATCGGCAATTGCCTGATTATGGATGTGGTTCAGATGCTCTTGAGCATCAGTTCCGGGATTAGCTTTTAATGCTTCAATCAATTTTTCCTGTGCAGCAGTCAATTTAATATCCATAGTTTTTCTCCTTTGTGTGTTATATTAATTTCTTTCCAATCGAGGGTTCTGTTGCTTACAAACACACAAAGCCGGAAACATTTTCATAAGTCCAGCAAATAAATATAAAAAATGCAATAAAATCAAAAAACTATAGAAATGATCTGTTTTCTACGGCAAATCATCTGTATTTTTTGCATAAACATAGGATCCTTTTGACATTTCCATCACAATCTGATACAAACATTTTCGTATATCAGGAGCAATTTTATAATAAGCGCGTACCATCGCAAGGGTTTCGCTTTTAGTCAGCGGATCTTCTGTAGTTTCCTGCAACTGTTCAGCCAGCTGGGCATCACCCCAAAGTTTTCTCGGACTTCTTTCCAAAGTTTCCTGATCCATATCTTCAAAAAAGAAGCTAATTGGTACTTCAAGCAAGACGGCAATATCCCATAATCGGCTTGCGCTGATTCTGTTGGTTCCATTTTCATACTTTTGAATTTGTTGAAAAGTCAGCCCTATCATCTGTCCCAGCCTATCCTGAGACAAACCGAGCAATAGTCGCCGCAACCGCAATCGTTTCCCAACATGAATGTCAATGGGGTTTGGTTCGCCATTTTGAGTTATACCACGTGACTTTTTTTGTTTGGATAGTTCCATAATTACCTCCGTTGTGTCAGTTTTTTCTAAAACTTCATAGTCCTAACACACGAAGAATACGCTGACCTGTTCAAAAGGTCTGAAAGCGACATCATCCGTGCCGTATGGCCACCGGATAAAAGGTGGCCGGGAATGTCGCCAAAATCATCATCACAGAAATGAGACCTCCGACCTTTGGCTTGTCGGCGGCAACTGCCTAAAAGGTATCGTTGCTTCCGACACATGCCTTTTGTATAATCGGAAGCATCCCGACCGCAGTGTCGAGATATTATGCCTATCGGCTGACGGGGAATATCAAACCCCGCTGTGATTATATTTCTGTAAAGCTGAGTTTTGGCGTCACTCAAAATTACCACTCCACGTTAGAGCATAAAATTTAAGATTTCAATAACATTTTCAGTTGTTTCCGGTATTAAAATACTTGCTTTTCGACACAAAGGTTTATAACCTATTCAAATAGCCCAAGGGGAAAATCCTAGACATCATGCAGGCAAAACATTAATGGAGTTTAATATGGAAGCAGATAATAAATGGGAATTTGCAGCAGCCATTCTTTGGCCAAAGTTAATCGAATGCGCCAAAAACAGCAATTTTATAACATATACGGCGGCAGCCCAATGGTGCGGATATCAACAATGCCCCACCGGATTTGGAAATGTTTTGGGAATGATAGCAAAAAAATGCGATGAAAAGGGATGGCCGCGGTTCAATACCCTTGTTGTTCAACAGGGCAGCGGTCATGCCGGGGACGGGGTAATCGGTGATCCTGCCTTAGATCCGCCTGCGGTATTTGCATTTTTCCAAAGTGATGAGTTTTTTTATGATGAAAAAAAATATCTTAATCCTTTCAGAGATTGACACAAAGGCGGCTTTGAGCCGCCTTTTCACCATTCGTCTGCTTTCATAATTGTCAACACCCGTCTGGTCACGGTCGGATCTGCCGCATCCGGACTATGGAAGCAGAAGTCAAGGTCATAATAATCTATTTTCCAGAAATAGTCTTCTCCGGCTAAGCTGATTTTTCCAAAATCATGCTCTTTGTAAGGATCATTTTCTGCAGTAAAGTTTTTAAATTTTACCACTTTCTGTATAATCTTTACACGTTGTTCTGGAGACAAAGCACTTACCTCGGCAGAGAAGACAATCTGTCCGCCGATATGCCGAATTCTCAGTTGGTCGTTCAGTTCTCTTATTTTCGCGGTTTTTGTGTCCATTGTTTTATCCTCATTAATTGTTTCTTTTTCAAACACACAAAGCCGGAAACAAACTGACAAGTCCAGCTAATAAACATAAAACACCGCATATTTTGCTGTACGGCAAAAAAATATCCCCTCGCATTAAATAAGGGGATAATCTTTTTAATATAAGGAAAAGAGTTTTACAATTTCTTGAAGAATGTTTTTACCATCTTTCAGCTGCACTGCTGCGCCAAGATCAAGAATAATATCCGCAACTTGCCTTTGAGAAAGGTTTGAGTTCCAGAGAATATCCTTGGCTCGGATATATAGTTCGATTGCATCCTGTTTCGGATTGATGTCACTGACTTTCAGCTTCAGATGTGGAAATCTGGGTTCACCAATGTCAAAGTCTCGTTTAATCTGAGTCAGTAGCTGTAACATTTTTGATTGTTTTGTCATATCTTTTTCCTTCCGTTATAGTTTATCTTTTACAACAGCAACAAAGCCGGAAACATTTTTATAAGTCCAGTTAATAAATACACTATCGCAATAAAATTACCATTTGCGGCATAACCGGGAGCAACCGCAGGCCCCGTATAATCATTTTTTTTAATTGCATTTTAAGATATAAGCCCTTACAATTACTCTGTCGGGTATTTCCGACGATGATTATTATAAGTCACATAGGGGCCTCTCAGCCCTTCAGCACAAGTCCGTAGAACTTGGTGTAATTCTGCACAATTCCTTTTCGGAGGAGGGTGCGGAATAAGTTTTCTTTTGAAAACAAATAGGCACGGACGCTTGTTGAAGTCTGAGAACTCCTCCACCTGAGGCTTGTCCTGGAGTGTTGTCAGAAAAGGGGTTATGAATTGAACAAAAATGTATTTTCGTTTGCCAATGCAGGATTTGGCCTGCTTTTGCTATCCTATCGCCAACGTTTTGGAGTTACGCTTCCGGAGCTAAGCTCGGAATCCGGCATTCCTCTTTCTGTTCTTGAAGAAATAGAGCTTGGCAATCTTGCTCCGGATAAAAATGTTTTAGCTATCTTATCACTTTATTTTAATGAAGATTTTGAATTTCCTGAGGATTCTCCTCTGGATACTCCTGCCAACAATAACTAATCCTGAATTTTCGGCTGTTTTTAGGAATTTTTACTTTGTTTTTACCAAAGAGTAAACAACAACTCCCGAATAAGAGCTGTTGTTTATATACCTGATTGCTGCCTATTCCACGTTGACCCACCGCATTATAACGGCCAGCGCTTCCACATAGCTTCCGGCATGCGTTACTTCTTCAACAAACATATCACGCTCTGCTTTGCTCACTTTTGCACGCCGCAGTGCCTGCGTACAAATTCCGATCAGGTTGAAGATATTTCCGTTCTGACCGATCAGTTCTACTGTAATTTCCGGGTATTTCACTTTATCCATTGTTGTTTCCTTTCGTTTGTTGCGAACGACACCATTACCGTCCATAACCAAACAAAGCCGGAAACATTTTCATAAGTCCAGCCTAAAATGAAATAAAATCTATCTTTTCATAACTTAACAAACTGTTTTTGCGTCGTTTCACCTCTCCCGTATTTCTCCCTGCATCGGCAATTCCATTTTTTTATGCAACCGTTGATTCACCAAATCAGAGTTTAACAAATGGAGTTTGTTGTTATGGACACCTTGCCAAATCCTCAACCGGAAAATCTTATCGTCGTCACCAGTCTGCTCACACTTGCCTTTCATCGCCACCTTTCGGCAAAAGAAGGGGTAACAGGCAAGAAAAGACTGGAACTAATTTCAAATGTAAGCACAACTGACACCGACGCCAACAACCATGGAGATACAAATAATGACTAGCGTATTACAAGAGGTGTTAGAGGTCAACAAAATGCCCATCGAAGCACTTCGCAAAAAATATAAAGAATTGTTTAATGCTGAAGCGCCGCTGACGGCAAGCCGCCGCCAACTGATTCCCAAGATAACCTATCAGATTCAGGTTCTGGCTTTCGGCGGTATTAATTCTAGCACCCAACGTATGATAGATGACCTAAATCAGGGAAAAATGCCGGTTTATGCCCAGCGCAAAAATCGTATCACTCTGCCGGCCGGTACGCTGATTGTCAAGGAATATCGCGGCGAAACCTACAAAATCAAGGTCACCGATGAAGATTTCATTTTAAATGGTATCCACTACAGTTCGCTGGCAAAAATTGCACGTTTTATTACCGGTGGCACCAACTGGAACGTTCAACGCTTCTTCAAACTCTCGGAGACTGTGCAATGACCTATGCCATATACACCCGCAGCCATCCGGCCGACACCGACTGCAAAGCCGATCGTGAGCAATATCAGCGCTGTCTGGATTTTGCTGCCCGCTATCGTCTGGGAAAATCCCTGCCGCATTATTCCGATACGCTTGCTTTGTCCGCAAACGGAGAGACCAACGGTCTGCAAAATCTGTTTGAAGATATCCGCTTTGGGCAGATCGATGGCGTCATAATTGAAGATACAACCTTTTTTGGCGAAAATTCTACTCGTTTAATACAGATTATGGACTTTTTCGCCGCTCACCAAACCCGCATCCAAGTTGTCAGGGAGACCGTATCATGTCCGAAAAAATAATCAATTGCGCCATTTATACCCGTAAATCTACCGAAGAAGGCCTGGAACAGGACTTCAATTCCTTGGATAACCAGTACGAATTCTGTACCAATTATCTCAAATCCCTTAATGATCCGACTTTGCACCTACTACCCACCCGTTATGATGACGGCGGATATTCCGGTGGCTCGCTTAACCGCCCGGCACTTCAATGTCTGCTTGCAGATATTCGATGTGGCCTTGTCAACCGGGTTATTATTTATAAAATTGACCGTCTCACTCGTGAAATCCGTGACTTTTTCAAACTGCTTGACGTTTTCGAAAAATATAACGTTGAATTCGTTTCGGTCAAGGAAAACCAATATTACAATACCACCACCGCCATCGGGCGCTTGATGGTTAATATGTTTCTTGTATTTGCCCAGTTTGAACGCGAAAATGCCGGTGACCGCATCCGCGACAAAATCGCCACATCCAAAGCCAAAGGTATGTGGATGGGCGGTTGTCCGCCGTATGGTTATGATATCGGTGACCGTTGTCTGGTTATTAATGAAACGGAAGCGCAAAACATTCGCTTTATTTACCAAACTTTTTGTGACACCCATTCTCTGGCAGATACGACAGATGCCCTCAATTCCGGTGGCATCCGCACCAAATGCTATACCACCCGGCAAGGGCGGACTTTCGGCGGGCGCAAGTTTTCGGTCAAAACCGTACAGCGCATTTTACAAAATCCGTTATATAAAGGCATGGTAACCCATCGCGATAAACAATACCCGGGGCAACATGCCGCGATTATCGATGCCGCACAGTTTGACTTGGTACAGGCAATTTTTGCCGCCCATAAGGATAAACGCGAGGCCCGCCGCTGCCCCCAAAAAGCTTCCGGCGGAGAGCGGGAGACGGCAGCGCTGACCGGACTCATTTTCTGCGGTTGCTGCGGTTCTGCCATGACGCCGAGTTACTGTTGCAAGGGAGACATCCGCTATCATTACTATCGTTGTTACCGACGCGCCAGCAAATTGGAAGACAAATGCCCCATCAATCAGATTCGCACCAGCGAGATTGACCGCGTAGTTATGGAACAGGTACTCGCTATCCTGAAAAGCAGAGAGTTTTTTGTACAATACATTTCTCATCATCACGAATTTGACGTTTCCACCGCCTTTGCACTTTTTAATAACCTTGATGACGTATGGAACAGCCTGTTTGAAACCGAAAAACGCCGCATTTTGCGCGAACTGCTGGCCAAGGTTACCATTTTCAAGGATAAAATCGTCCTTGATGTCAAAAAAGTCGGGCTGGCCGGCGTTTTTGCCGAACTCTCGCAAAATAACCGGCTCGCCGAAGTAGAATATAAAGAAAACGAAACATTTCAAATCTCCATTGCCTACCGGGCGACACGTTTGGCCAACGGCGCCAAAATCATCGTTCCGGCCACCGCCAAGGAAGAAAGCCGCTTTAACGGATCGCTTCGGCTGGCTCGGCAGATAGCCAAGGGCTTCGCTTGGCGAAAAATGATGGAATCAGGGTTGTCGCTTCAGGAACTGACAGCATCCGCCAAAACAAATGAGCGAGATATTCGTTTCGCCATGCGCCTTTCGATGATTGATCCGGCAATCGTTGAATCTGTCTTATCAGGCAAATCCCCGGAGTTCTTAACCTATGCATTTATGAAAAAACACCCCATACCGCTGCTCTGGTCTGACCAGCGTAAGCTCTATGGTTTTGAAGAAAGGAAACAATAATGAACAATACCAATCAATCTGCCCGCCGCCGTTTTGATGCTGATTTTACCGTCGGTGCCAGAATTCGACAAATGCGTAATCTGCTCGGACGCTCGCAAATGGATGTTGCCAGAGCTCTCGGACTCACGTTTCAGCAACTTCAAAAGTATGAGAAAGCGCAAAACCGAATATCAGCCGGACGGCTTCACCAGCTTGCCGTTGAATATTCTTGTCCGGTAGCGTGGTTCTTTGGCGATTACGATAATTCCGGTGCCACACCGTTAACCGATGAAGAGCTTGATTTCCTGCGCCTGCTGCGTTCCTGCAGCGCCGAAGGACGGCAGATTGTTTTCAAACTGCTTGAAACCTATCGCTCTCCGGCCTTGCTCAAGCAGACCAATGCCGCCTTGGCTGAAAACAGATAGCCGCTTTGCTGCGTAAACGGGGCGTACGGACAAACAAGCGTACAATAATACGCCGAAACAAAATTTTCTTTTCCGCTGCCCCGAAAAGCCGTTTGTCGCCTGCAAAATTCTTTTTCATAAATATTTTGTGAAATAAAACAAGCAAAAACAATAAGTTAATTGCGAACAAAGACTGGACAATGCCGAAACATTAAGTAAAAACAAACACATCAAGGGGCGACGCGGTGTTACCCCGAAATTTAAGAAAGGAAAATAAAATGGGGTATACTATTCGTATTGGTGAACAAGAAATCTACTGGGAAGACGGCAAAAGAAAACGCAGCGTTTATTCTGCCGATGCCGATGAACCGCTGGATTTTGCCTGCGGCGAGCAAGAAAACTGTATAGATTTGACCTATAAAGACTTTGGTAAAATGGTTGAGACCATCGGCGGCAAATTTCAAGAACGCATGTCAGTCGGCGGCATTTGGCTTAAAGATTACCCCGGTTATTTCAAAATTACGCCTTTTGTTATTCGTTTTTTTGAACAAACGCTTGCCGAATATCAGGCCCGTCCGCACAAACCGTCCTATATCGAAACCGTCGGAGACGAACTTGGTTGTTATATCGGTTTCAAATCTGAATTTATGGAGCCGGGCTACGACTGGATTTCCGATCGGCTCGGCTGGTTTGTTTATTGGATGAAATGGGCATACCGTCATTGCCAAAAGCCAATCGTCTGCATTAGCTGAGATCTCTGAATTCCCTATTCGGGAGAATCTTTTCCTTTGTTTGCTCTGTTTTCAAAATAAAACAAGCAGAAACAATAAGTTAATTGCGAATAAAGACTGGACAATACCGGAACATTAAGCAAAAACAAACACATCAAGGGGCGACGCGGTGTTACCCCGAAACTTAAGAAAGGAAAACAAAATGGGAACTTGGGCTTTACCTCAGACGAAACAATCAGCCGAACAGCTGGCCGCTCTTATGGTCAAACCGCTGAAGGCTTCCAAGGCGGAAGCTGCCATTTACAATCTTTTAGGCGATGACGAGCTCAGCGACAGCATCCACGGGCAAATCAAGACCGATGGTTCAAAAAGCGATGTCCGTTGCCTGATTGCCGCCCGTCTCGAAGATTTTCTTGATGATTATGCCGACCGTCCGGAAGCCTATTCCGAAGAATGGAACCCTTCGGCCTTAAAAATCTGCCGTCGCATTGTCAACAGCGTCTTTACTCAGAATTAATGTCAACCCGGCTCTCTCCGGAGAGCCTTCTTTTAAGGAATAAAACCATGCCAAACGAAAATATCATTGAAAGCATCGTTTATCCCGGCAGTCAAAGCGTTACCTGCCGGATAATCTACCAATTGAACGGGCGTACCATAAAGCTGGAAATCAAATCCGACAGCTTTGCACCGCAAAGCTATGCCAAAGCCAGTGTCTTTGATGGTACGTCTTGGAAAGACCTGTACGCCATTCCGTATGCCTTAATGCGAACGCCGCATGAGCTGTTTTACTCCCCTCGCTTCTGCGGGCGGGATTATAAAAATCTGACCGGTTCCGCTCTCCAGCTTGTTTTAGATGAATTTTCCGCCGATCTGGATACACTCCGCACCAAAGTTGAGGCCATTCTTTTTTCATAATGCGCCGAAATGCAGATTTCTCGGGACGGCAAAACCGTCCCAGCGGCTCAATTGGGGGAATATATGATTTCCGGCGTACAAAAGAACGCCGAAATAAAATTTCCCTCCCGACGCGGCAAAAAACGCTCCCTGCGTCGCTCAAAACCGCCTTATGAAAAAATCGCAAATAAAAATAAGCAAAAACAATCGGTTAGCTACAACAAAAGACTGGACAAAGCCGAAACATTAAGCAAAAACAAACACATCAGGCGGGCGACGCGGTGTTGCTCGCGAGTTTAAGAAAGGAAAATTAAAATGGCTAAAAATTCAAAAATCTCTTCCAAATTCATGATCGATGAAGTGCTGTGGTATGAGGCTACCTCTATTCGCGATGATGAACCTTATCTTGCTGATGTTTTGGTCAAATTGAAGCTGATTGAACCTCTTTGGGAAGGCGGTACTACCGAAAGTGACGCTATATGCTGGCTGGAAAAAGAGCCGCCGCTCAAGGACAAGCTCCGCGTTCTCGAAGAAATGGGCTATGACCTCAGCATTCTGAAACTGGAAAAATAAGAACCATAGCTTCGGTGTTTTGCCGCCGGAGCCGTCATCGCGGCTTCCGGCAACCCGATCCGCTGCTCCACCGCTTTTTATTAAGGAATAAAATCATGGAAATTAAAACTTCCCGGCATCCGCTTATCAATACGCTGGCCAACACCAACCTTATCCGCAAACCTCATTCCATACGCGAGGTCGAAGAGCGCAACCGCTGTCGTCCTGCTTCTGACATTGTCTTGGTAACCGAAGTCTGGGAGCTGACAGTCGCCGAATACCGCAGCTTCTGCAATGCCTGTCTGGAAAGCCGTCCTGAGTTTAAGGGAAAAGGCGGTTGTGTCAAATATAACGGGACACAGTTTCCGTCTGTTATTGCACTTTGTTGTCCAAACAGGCCAACTCTGTTGATTGATCCTGAAGGCTGCGACTATGCGCGTTATATTGGCTTGCTTAATAAATTTTAATCTTTAAGAGCGGTTCTGCCGCCAAAATTTTCAGAAAGGAAAATCAAAATGTTAACTCCCGAACAACGTCTTATCATCGCTCAGGCAAAATTGTCCTCCGTCAAAGCTTTGCTCAAAAAAATAAACCATTATGCAAATTCGGCATCTCGGAATGCTTTTCCCGAAGATGCCGACCGTCAGGCAAATTATATTGGCGGCTGCTTGATGGAACTTGAAGACCCCGTGCAAATTCTGTCTGAGCTGATTCATACGGCAAAGCTCTGAAAGACCTCGCTTTTTGGAGAAATACGACCAGCCTGTATATAAAACCTTTGTTCGCAAAATCGCGCAGGAGAATGCCTGTAAAAATAAATAAGCAAAAACAATGCGTTAATTGCAAATAAAGATTGGACAATCCCGAAACATTAAGCAAAAACAAACACATCAGGGGGCGACGCGGTGCCGTTCCCGAGTTTTAGAAAGGAAAATTAAAATGATAAATTCAAAAGATAAATTAATGCTCATGCAGTCTAACCTCAACGCTATGCAGAATCTGGTTCACCAGTTGTCAGAACAAATCGACCATGCTTCCGAACCTGCCCCGGAAGGCTATGATTATGATCAACGCTGCCATTTTCTGATTGGCGGTTTAGGAAACATAGACGAGCTTGCCACTAATATTAATGCCTTGTCACAGGCTACCAAGGCCCTGATTAAACTTTAACTTCATTCTCCGGGGCTTTAGCCCCGGAACCATTTTAATTAGCGACATAAAAATAAGCAAAAACAATGAATTAATTGCAAATAAAGACTGGACTAATCCGAAACATTAAGCAAAAACAAACATATCAGGGGGCGACGCGGTGCCGCTCCGGTTTTTAGAAAAGGAAAATAAAAATGTTGAACAGCTCAGAAAAATTAAAACTCATTAGAGAAAACCTTTTTTGGATAAGCATTTTTGCCAGCCAGTTGCTGACCATTACCCACAATTCATCTTCTCCGATGCACGATGCTCATGACGATGAAGCCCGGTGCAACTGCCTTGTTGCCCGCCTGGAAAATCTGGAAGAAGTTGCCGCTAACATTGATACTTTTGCCAAAGCCATTGCCGTTTTCAAAAAACTCTAATCTGCAAAAAGGAGAATCTTATGACCCAAAATGATATTGAAATTCAAGCCCCCGTTGCCATTCGGCTGGTTCCGGCCGGTACTGCCGAAGAACTTGGCTGCACCACCGCCCGCTATGACGTTTCGGTTACCGTTGCCGCTTCCGGAAAACGCATCGGCTATCTGACCGTCGCGCCCAAGCCGGTGTTCGGCGGCGGCACCAGCTGCTTTTGTGCCGAACTCAGCGATGAAGACGGCAATCTCGGCAATGCGTCCGTGCTTGAAGCGGCAGATCTCACGGAAGCCGCTGTTGCCATGCTGTCTTTCAAACTTTTTGATTAACCCTCAACGGCTCCGGTGTACCCCGGAGCCTTTTTTTAGGAGAAAAGCTATGTCTAAACAAAATAATGAAATGTCTATCTCTCTCACGTCTGGTGATAAGCTCCGGCTTCGCCGTGTCGCTGAACCGCAAACCGATGCCGAACCGGTCATTCTTCAACTGATCTGGCAATCCCAGCGCACGACCTATCATTTTGCCAATCTCTATCACTATCCGTCCGCACCGCTTGGCTCTCCGCGTTATACGGCAGAGCTGCTTGACGAGGCGGGGACGGTGTCCGCTTCCATACCGCTGCAAAGTTTTACGGCGCGCAATGCTGCGCTAGAGGTGGTAGAAGCTAAAGTCTGCTTCTGATTTCCTTGCCCCGGCTGAGTCCGGGGCTTTTTTTGTGAGTTTCGGGCTTCGGCCCGTTTTCCCATAAACCGGCTTTTGCCGCGTTTATCCCATGGATTCCGCACTCGTGGAACTGTGGTGTTTTTTTGCAACCTAAATTTAAGGAGAACAATCATGGTACTTCGTACTTCTCTCACGCCGCTTGGCGGCGGGATTAAAAATCCCTATAAACCTCAGACTGTGCTGGTCTTTTCCGGCGGCGAGCATACTTTTACCGCGGAGCTTCCCAAAGGCGTTTTCAAGGTCTGCCTTGTCGGAACCGGGGCTTCCGGCATCAGCTGGTGGTTCAATTCCTACGGTTGGGGATCCTGTGGCGGTTCCGGCGCTGCGGTTGAGCTTGTATTTTACAATCCCCGCAAACAGCAGGTGGAGCTCTATGCCGGGGGAGCCATAACTTCCAAAGGTGTTGACGGTACTGCGGCTTGGATGAAGCTCGGCGGCACTCTGATGATAACTGCAAACGGCGGAACCAAGGGCGGCACCAGCGGCGGTACGGGCGGAACTTATGAAATCAGTCCGGCGCTTCAGGTGTTGCAAATCCTCACGGCAGCCAACGGCAGCAACGGCAAAACCGGCTATTCCGGCGGTGTCGGCACGGTCACTTCGGCCAGCCCTTATGAAAACTGGGGCAGCTCGTCCGAGGGTTCCGCTGCCTGCGGCGGTCTGCGGTTGGAATATCTCCGCCCCAAAGCGTAATGCAAAACAAGCCCCGGCTTTTCTGCCGGGGCTTCCTTTGAAAAAGATTCAGAGTTTGCCTGCCGTTCTCATGTTTTGCATAATTTTTTGCATATACAGGTCGGCGTTTGCCGTTTTCTTTTCCGGAGCTGCCGTCTTTTCGGAAGCGGAGATTCCCCGCAGGCGATCAAATCGGTTGTCTGGTGTAACTTCTTTACTCTTTTCGTTTTCTTTGGCCTTTATGATATTGGTATATTGAGTTTCCTCTGTATATGCGTTGTCCAGCGTATATCCCACGACGGGTGAATGAATTTTTTTGTTTTGGTACATTCTTTCCAAAAAATCTTTCTTTTCTTCTTTGCTCATTTCCAGTGGCTGTAAATTACCGTTGGCCTGATCATAAGTAAAAATCGGCAATTCTTTGCCCGTTTGCAGCTTGTAATATTCCTGTGCCAGCAAAATCATTGCTTTCGGGCGTTCGGAAGGGCACTTGTTGACAAACAGCCCCACAATTGCATCATCCTTAATATTGACGTTTACTTCATTCATATCGCGCAGTTTTTCGGTTCTTGTTTTAGCCGCCAAGTCAGACAGGGTTTTCAAATTTGTCGGATTTGCGACAAAATCTCCGTCCGCAACATTCCCCATACTGCCGCTGTCGCTGTCTGCAACATGAATAATATCGGCTTTTTCGCTGTTTAACAGAAACCCCATATTTTTATAGGTCGGGATTTTTTCTCCGGGCACCAAAAGCGTAGATGAGAGGGAAGTCAGTCTGTCATTCTTGGCAATATCTGCTTCTTCAGCCCAAACCGAAAAATCGTAAAACAAACTACTGTCATTTCGGCGCAAAAATGGCTCGTCCATTGCCCGTACCAGCATTTTATCTTCATTAAACAGTTCTTCAATGGTCTTTTCTGCCATAATCGCTTCTCCGCAACGGTTTTCCTAATGTAAAGACTAGCATAAAATTAGCTGAAACTCAAGTTTTATGTCCACTCGGTTATACGGAAAATTCCACGGACAGCCGCTTTGGAGCTTTCTTTTTTACCATTTTTCTAAAGGCATATCGTCTTTGATTTCTTCAGCCGTCATCTTGAACATTGCAAGCAGGTCTAAGTCCATTCGGTTTCTTAATATTCGCAACATCACTTTGGTGCGTTTGATTTTCAGAACATCTTTAATCTCTTTTATGGTTGCGCCGCCCGGACGGCTTATTATTTCCTCAATAACCGGGATAGCTTTGTTCAGGTTGCAATACATTTTCTTTTCCTTTCTTTGTCGTTTTTTATCGGACAGCTCCCACCGCTGCTAAACAAACAAAGCCGGAAACAATTTCATAAGTTCAGCGCAAAAACAATATTTTTTTTGCAGAAAGGACTGGACAACCCTGTTTTTTTAAGCCAATCATACTCTTGTAATGTTACTGTCAAAGATAAAACCCACCCCGGTAAAATTTCCTGCCGGGGTTTCTTTTTGTCGCCGTCTGAATCAAAAACCGGCAAACGCCTGCTGCATCGGCCCAAATCCGCCCGTACCGCGAAACATTTTTCAAAAGCGTACAATAATACGCCGTAGCGTTATATTCCCCAAAAAAGCCGCCGGCCTTTTCGGGCAGGCGGTTGTTTCGCTTAGTTGCGGAACCAATCTTTAATGTCTTTCCACGTTCCTTCGACAATCGGAGTTTCAAAATCGTTCTTTGGGCCATACAACTGGGCTTTGCCGTTGTCGCATTTATGTCCTGACTTCGGAATAATGCAATAAATAACGCGTTTTGTTCCAATCTCGCTGATTGACATACTGTCGTAAAGGTCGCCGTTGCAGGGGCAGTGGTTCTTGAACCAAACGTAGGTATTGTCCGCGTCAATTTTTTTGCTGTCCGCAATCTGGTTGAGCTTTTGCAGCAGGCTGCGTCCTTTGTTTCCCAGGCTGCTGTCTTTGCAGAACCAGTCCCACCACAGCTCTTTGACTTTTGCGTCGCTGCCTGTTCTGTCTTTGTCAAATTCTCCGTTGCGGTAGGCTTTGATTGTTTCTCGCAGGGGTTTACGTTCTGACATTTTCTTTTCCTTTCTTTATTCTGTTTATCCCGGCCGACGCCCATCGCCGTCCGTAAACAAACAAAGCCGGAAACATTTTTATAAGTCCAGCTAAAAATGCAATAAAATCAACAAATTAGCTAATAAATAACTGGACATTTCCGAAACATTAAGCAAAACTTCAAACATAAGGAACGACGCGGTGTCGTTTCGGATTTGGAAAGGAAAATCAAATGACTAAGAAAAAAAAGGACATGCTCATCAAAATCTTGTACAATGATATTGACACGCTGACAAATATTCTGTTAGCCGAAAATCTGATTGAAGACGGCCCGATATTCAATCACTCCCGTGCCATGGACTGGGTAGGTGAAGCTTCGGATGCCGAAAAACGCCGGATTCTGGAAAAAATGGGTTATAATCTTAACGAGCTGAAGGGTTAATCTCATGTCAATCTGTCAAAAATTCCCCAAGAAAAAAAATCTCAACACCGCTTTCCGCCTTTTGCGTCACAGCGGCTACTTTGCAGCGCAGAACTTTTGCTGCTGCCGAACCTGTGCCTGGGCCGAGGTACCGGACGAATATGATAAGGTTGTTTTTTATCACCGGCAGGAGACTGCCAATCTGGCCGAAAGCGGTGAGTGTTATCTGTCCTGGTCTGGCGATAAGAACGAGATTGCTGATATCCTGTCATCCTGCGGCGTTCTGAAAGAAATCCCGCCCACAGACAATATCTGCTTCCGCATCTCCATCAACTGATCTCTTGCTGCTTCTAACAACCCCGTTTGAAAACCGGGGTTGTTTTTTGGGGAGTGTAAAACAATAATCTTTTTGCATTAAAAAAGGAAAGTCCCGGCTTTTCTCCGTCGGAACTTTTTATTGTATCTCGAAATTAAAAATCTGCAAATACCCGCCGCATTGGCCAAAATCTGCCCACACCGCGAAACATTTTCAAAAAGCGTACAATAATACGCTATAACGGTATTTTTCCGTTTTTTCGCTTGTGTTTTATAAAAATCTTTTATGTCTTATGCCGTTTTCCATTTGATGCAAAAGACATAAAAAAATAAGGCAGATTATATATCTGCCTTATTTTAGGGATAAATTTGTTAGTTTACAGCATCCTGCAAGCTTTTGCCAACCTTGAATTTGGCAACCTTTTTCGCTGCAACTTTGATTTCGGCACCGGTGCGCGGGTTGCGTGCGGTTGTTGCGGCACGTTTGGAAACCGAGAAAGTTCCGAAGCCGACCAGACGGATCTCATCGCCTTTTTTCAGAGCAGCGGTAACGGAAGCGATGAACGCATCCAGAGCTTTACCGGCATCAGCCTTTGTCATACCGGCTTCAGCCGCCATGCTGTCAATCAGTTCGTTTTTGTTCATGAATAAAACTCCTATATGTTATTTGACAATGGAATCTAAGCCGATTTTCCGCCATAAGTCAATTAAAATAACGGCTTTTCGCCGTTGTTTTATATCCGGGCATTTCCGTTTTTCTCTTTCTCCAACTTTTCTTTGTAAGCATAGACGTCTTTTCTCCGATAATATATCCGGTGGCCGCGGCAAATGTAGGGAATCCGGTCTTGCTTATAGCGGTTGCGGTCAGCCTGTCGCCAGTACCCCAGCATTGCCGGATATGTTTCCAGAATTTTTGCAGCTTCTTCCGCGGTACAATAATCGTTTTTCTCCAGTTCTTCCGGCTCTTTTTCCCTTTTGTTTTTATATTCCAGCGCATCACTTTTGAGATAATAATGCCGTCCGTTCTCTTGGCGGTAGGCTATTCTCGGCGGCAATCCGTGGTTTGTGTCCCAAGTACGCCAGAATGACGGGCAGCTGACCGATACCCCAAGCATTTTTACCAGTTCTGGTTCGGTAACCCATTCCTTTTTCAATGTTTTTGCCGTAATTTTACCGTATTTTTTCTGTTGCCTGTCCATTTCAATTTTCGGCAGTCGGAGAGCCTTTCCGCTCAGGCATTTACGCTTGTAAACATTCAGGTCTTTGAGCCGGTAGCGGTATTCGCCGTCCACCACCCGGTGTACAATCGCATGTTCTCCCTTTTTGTTTTTCATTCTGGTCAGGCGGATAAGGTCTTCTTCGCTCATATCCATGATTTCTGCCGCCTGTGCCATAGTCAGATAATATTGCGCATCCAGTTCATTCTGATAAGCGGATAAATCGTTCAAATGGTAATAATAAATTCCCTGTATCATAACGTAGGGAAGTCTTGGCGGACGAGCTGAGAGGCGGTCGTTGCGCCGCCAGCCGATCAGTGTGTTAGGCGTAACTTTCAGGATTTTCGCCGCCTTGCTGGTGTCGACCAGACATTTCGGCACCGGCGGGCGCAGGTGCAGAAGAAGCTCGTCGAGGTCATAATATGCCGTCCTGCCGTCTTTTTTAACAATTTTCGGCGCCGAACCGTTTTGTTTTTTCATTTTGTAGAACAGCACCCGGATGCTTCTGGGCGTATAACCCAGAATACTTGCCGCTTCGTCAAACGTCACCACTCTGCGTTCTTCCGTAATCGTTTTCATTCTTTCCTCCCTTTGTATAACTTACAAACATACAAAGCCGGAAACAAATGTGTAAGTCCAGCAAATAAATGAAATAAAATCAACATCCTAAAACAAAAAATAAAGCTTGCTGCCAAATCTGATTTTGCTTGACATTTTTTGCGGGAATACTATTTTATAGCCAATATTCGTATATTTCTGTAAACAATTATCTCTATTATATAATTTGATTGTCTAACCCCTAAAACTTAATATTATGGGAAAGTATGATGACGATGAAGGAGGCTACTTCTCTGATATTCTCAAAGAAGGGCTGACCGATAGTGAAATGTCCGGTTGGGGACGTGTATGGAGTATTGGTGTTGGTTTGGTCGGAACGGTTGTCGCCGATCCGGTTATCTGGGCCAGTAAAAAGCTTGGTATCAAGAGCGAACCTCGTGATTACGATCCGGGCGATCCTACCCATCCGTGCAACCAGAATTATTAAACTCAGTAAGGAAAAAGCCCCATTGCATTAAAGCAATGAGGCTTTTCTTTTAACTTTCAAAATATTTGTTTGCCAGCGCCCGCGGCATTCGCTTCAAACCCTTTGCCGACATCGGCAGTTTTTTCTTGTATAAATCCAATAGCTTCACGATTTTTGCAAAATCATATTGCCCGGCCTGCGTTTCCAACTCGTCAATATCATTGACGGCAAGTCCGCTCCGCACTGCCGCTTCCGTAATTGTCAACTCGCTGTTTCGGCGGGTTGCAAAAAGGAACATGGCAATATTCAGGCATGTATCCGGATTGAGTTCGCTGGCATGATAAATCGGCATATCAGTCATTGTAACTCTCCACGTTAATGTACAGCCTTTCTTTATAAAGCTTCAACAGCTTGCAAACCAGCATCAGATCAAGCCCTTTGCGTCCGGTTTCCAACGCGTCAATGTCTTCGACGCTGCATTCGGCTTTTTTAGCGGCGTCTTCAATGCTCAGCAGACGTTCTCTCCTGGCCCAGTGCAGGTTTTCGCCCAGTTTTATCTGACATTCTTTGGAAATAAAATCTAACAGCTCTTGCACGACATTTCCTTTCAAAAAAAGACCACCTGAAAGGTGGTCGGGTATGTCTGCAAAAATCACTATCTTGAAAATGATCTTCTGACCTTTAACGTAATATCGTAAGGCAAAGCCTCCGACATTATGTCTGTTGTATAGTCGGAAGCATCCCGACCTTACATCAAGTCGAGATATTTGCCTTATATAGCAAGGCTGACGAGAAATATCGTCCCGTCAAGATAAAATTCCTTGATAGCGGAGTTTGCAGATCTCCGACAACCAAACACCGCCAGTCTAGCCGATGTTTATATAACTTGCAAGCATATAATTTTGTAGCAATAAAAGAACATTTTTTGCAACAAATAACTGGACTTATCCGAAATATTAAGCAAAAACAAACACATCAAGAGACGACGCCGTGTCGCTTCAGAATTTAAATAATAAGGAGCATCAAAATGAAAGCAGAAACAATATTGAATGTAACGACTTCCCAATATCAGCCGGGAGAGTTTGGCTATTGGTGGATTGTTACCAAAGGAAAAACTGATATTGCCGGGCAGGTCTACAAAGGGGACATTGACTGCTCAAATAATGACTTAACATCCTTGAAAGGCTGCCCTGCAGAAGTCCACGGAGATTTCAGGTGCTATAATAACCGGTTAAAATCTTTGGATTATGCTCCGGAAACAATCAAATATAATTTTGATTGCAGCAACAACGGGTTAAAATCTCTCCAAAACGGTCCCAGAGAAGTTGGCTTCTGCTGTGATTGCTCATATAATGAGTTAACTTCTCTTGAGGGCGCGCCTGTAAAAATCGGTGAAGATATGGATTGCAGAAATAATAATTTAGCGTCTTTAAGCGGAACACTCCGGGAAGTCGGTGGCGATTTTAAGTGCAAAGGCAACCCTGATTTAAAATCTTTAGCTGGAATTGGTCAGGTTAAAGGAAAAATTATCAGCGATATAAAATAAGCGTGTAGGGCTGTTTAGCATCAGCTCCACGACGAACAGCCCCGGTTTCTTCCGGGGTTTTTTGTTTCCTTTTTTCAGAAAAAACTCCCCTCCCCCGGGGAGGGGGCTTCCGCAATGCGTTGGTTTGCAAGGATTTCAATTTTGCGGCAGTTTCAGGGGAAAGCCCGATAAACAACTGGACTAATGCTGACGCATAAGCAACCCTCACACTTAATTTATATATAGAGAGAGGGTACAAAATGTCAGACCAGCTTGCTTTTGATTTCACGCTTCCGACACTTCAGGCACCTGCCGTTCGGTTTCCACCGCATTCTGTGTCGGAGCCTGAAGTTCGGTGTCTTTCAGCACTAGCTTCGAAACCTGACGCTCCAGCTGAAGATACATTCATTTATGGCGGCGGTTCGGCCAAAGAAGCCGAATTTTTCAAAATGTTTGACCGGCTATCTGCAGAAAGTAACCGGGCTTTGCATACCGTTTTTGACGATTTCTGCCTGATGGGGCGGTGCATTGTTCATAATTTCGGCATGCAGGAACCGCTGCTGGCACGCTATATGCCCAAATACGAACAATGCCATACCGAATATCACGAGCGGGAAAAATATTACAAACAGCCGCAGATAGTCCTTATTTTAAATATGCTTAAGGCATTGTCCGAGCTTCTGGCTTGGCAGCCGGATGACTATCTCGGCCGTTATTTCGGGCAAATGCGGCTCGATAAGCACTTTCACGGGCAGTTTTTCACGCCGGTTCATATCTGTGAGTTTATGGCAGCCATCACTTTCGGCGACGGTCTGCCGCCGGAGAAACCTTATGTTAAAGTTGCCGAACCTGCTTGCGGCTCCGGAGCAATGATCATTGGCCTGATCCGCCATTTGCAAAAGCAGAAGTTAAACAATCTCGGCGGCAAACTGTTGATTATGGCAACGGATATTGACCAACTGTGTGTCAACATGGCTTATCTGCAGCTTGGTATTTTGGGGCTATCCGTACGCATCACCCACGGCAATACGCTTACCAATGAGGCTTGGGATGCCTTTGATACGCCCAATTTGCAAATCAACAATTGTTTAGGATATTTTAAATAAGTAAAGGGGGAAACCTGAAGTTTTTTGCACGCTGCTATATATTCGTACCATTCTTATCCTTACAGGCAGGATTGTTTTCTAGCATATAATCCTGGATGTTGAGGGAAAATTCTGGTGTAAATCTGGCGGCTGCCCATGCCCCATTACCAACTTCCATACAGGGAAGATAATAATTTATAAAAAGATTATCTACAGTCGGAGCATCATCTCTTATCTTGTTTGACATTAATGTCAGGTCTTGTTCGGAAAGTTTGTTCTCTAGCCGGATAACAAAAGAACACTTGAATGGCTGCATACATTCCTGTTTTTCAACTGTATATGAAGCAACATTACTATAATCATTTCCACAAGAGGAAAGTAAAATAACAGCTGTTGAGGCGGCAATTGTCCAGTTAAATTTATTCATAATAAATTTCCTTATTTGATTGATTTATCGAAATCTTATCATAATCCAGAAATCGGTCAATATATAATCATAATTAAATATAGGGCTTTTTGATGCAAAAGTTCGTGAAAACCTATGTTTTCAACCGACTGCCAAGCAGTTTTTACTCACAAACCGATTTTAACCATTTTACCCTCAACACCAACAAATCTGATGTAGGGACACTGTCTAAGGTGTCCCTACATAACGTAGACTTTTTGCCCATTTAGACCGAAATTTGGCTTTTTAAGGCGGGACTCCTTAGACTAAAATCCCGCCTTCAAATCTCTCAAATCCCCTGATTTCCTAAGTCTCAGCGCATAAAAAAGTCTCTGCATTTCTGCAGAGACTTTTTTAATTGGTGAGC
>ENA-UONV01000026-UONV01000026.1-human-gut-metagenome-genome-assembly--contig:-CS4-NODE-26-length-204077-cov-40.526571_pt1 | contig 204077 bp, 185 predicted proteins | sample MGYA00242461_ERZ724008 | MGnify/ENA metagenome assembly ERZ724008 | reverse complement strand
AAACATAAAGCCAAAAGGAAACGTAAGAAAAACTAATGATGAATTATCCCTCTAAATAAGAAAAAGGCACGGTTACGGAACCGTGTTTTTTGTTTGGGAAATGACAGCTTTTTTGTAAGTGTAAGACAAAAAAACTGACTGCATTTTGTGGTCAGTTTTTTTATACTGCACCGGTGGGGTTCGGACAGACGACACGCCGCAGCATTTTTGTGCAACAAAAAGCGCACGAAGGGGTTGCCGCGTTAAGAAACAGCACGGTGCGCTGTTTTAGCGATAGCAACGGGCATTTGCCCCGAGAGTTCAAATTAGACACAGGTAGCCAGGAAAAAGCCAAGTCAAAGCGACTTGGCTTTTTCAATGAAATTCGCTTGCGCGAGTGAAATCACTCTTTGAGTGATGAAATCTCACTTCGTGAGTTGATATCTCGCTCTGCGAGATTATGATACTTTGAAAAGCGAATTTCCTTTCATCGTGAACAACGCGAACGATTTCATCGTAAGTGAAACGCGCGATTTCATTTGTACTTCTTCATTTTCTTCTTATATCTTGACTTTATCACTGACTCGTGGGAAAATATGGTATAGCAAAATACGAGGAATTATTATGAGCCAAAACAAATTAGTCGATTTGTCAACCGAGTTTGCAGTAAAAATTCTTAATTTTACAAGCACGATTAACGGCCATTCTTCTTTGTCTAATCAACTTGAACGAAGCGGCACCAGTATCGGCGCGAATATCAGGGAAGCCAATTACGCCCACGGCAAGTCGGAAAAAGAAGCAACCTCTCTTTTGCACGATTGCGGCGTAATTCGAAAACTTTTAATTACGTCAATTAATACAGCCAAAAAAAACAATATGATTTGCCCCACCCATCGTTTTCCCTCCAATGACAATATCTTTACTGTAACTTGCTGCACCTGAACGAAAAAGTCATAAATAATAACGACACGCCTTTTTGTTTTCATTGCATTTTTTTAACTGAATAATGGATTTATATAATAAAATAAGGATAATTAAAAACACCAATATTCTTCATACAACTTGTTTCGAAGAAAACACTACTAATGAAAGTCTGTACCGGAAAAAATACAGTAACGTTTCTTCTTTTGCACTATGGGATTGCAATAACGGAACCGCCTGCTTTAACGAAAAGGACTTGTCACAGAAATATTCTAAATGTAACGCCGTTTTTATCGGATATAACATGTCCAGAATAGATAATGAAGATTTTGCTAATTTTCATTTTAATAAAAACGACTTGGATTCGTCAATCATTAAAAGCAGAGGCGTAAGCAAAACTTTGAATAACGTGTCTCGTTTTATCAATGCAATTCTTCAAACTGAAAACAACTTGTTTTTGGGTGCTTATTTGACCGATATTTACAAAGGTGTATATAACCCCAACAGCAAAACGGTTGCCGTGTCGAAAAAAGACAAGTCTTTACACATAGAAAATTTAGCATATGAGATAAATAAGGTTTACCCTGATGGTGGAAAACTATTTCTAATAAGCATCGGCAATGCCGCCGATAAAGCTGCTCGCTTAAAACAGCAAAACGAGTTTCTGCTTGACAAGTGTTTGCTTGCTCTTGCCGATTACGATATATACCATTATAAAATCAGCCACTACTCTGCATATAGCAACAGCCCTGCAAAATACAAAGCGGAAATGCAAACTCTGGAAAATCAAATCATCCAAAATTTATAAAGAACTGTTTTTTATCCTTCCAACAATAAAAATATAAAACCCCTATGAATTCAGTTGTAATTAACTGATTGTTTTGTTATAATTATCAATACTTTACAAGACAAAACAGGTGTGTAAAATGGCAATTGAGAAAGTAAGATCATATTTTGAACAATTCGGAATCGCCGATAGAATCAAGGAATTTCACGAGTCGAGCGCAACCGTCGAGCTTGCCGCGCACGCCCTAAACACAGAGCCGTGCCGCATTGCGAAAACGTTGTCTTTTATGCTGGGCGACAAAGCGATTTTAATCGTTACGGCAGGCGACGCGAAAATCGACAATCACAAATATAAGTCCTTCTTCGGTGCGAAAGCCAAAATGCTGAAACCCGAGGAAGTGAACGACCTTATCGGACACGGTATCGGCGGCGTTTGCCCTTTCGGTATCAACGACGGCGTCACGGTATACCTTGACGAATCGCTGAAAAGATTTAAGACGGTTTTCCCCGCCTGCGGCAGCAGTAACAGCGCAATCGAACTCACGATTCCCGAACTTGAAAAGTATTCAAACTTCGTCGAGTGGATTGACGTTTGCAAGATGTAAATTTCCGAAAACACAAAAACGACTCGCAATAGCGAGTCTTTTTTATAACTTTTTTTATGCCAGCCCGCAGGGGTTCAGTTGCAAGGCAACGCGTGCGATAGCACGCAGAATCCCGCAGTGGTATAAAAAAAGGACCTGTGTTTTCACAAGTCCTTGGTGTACCATAAGGGATTCGAACCCCTGGCCTTTTGGTCCGTAGCCAAACGCTCTATCCAGCTGAGCTAATGGTACTTACTTTTTAAGCAATGGTAATTATAAGCGGTTATTTTTGATTTGTCAAATCTTTTTGCTTTATTTCAAAAATAATAACGCCTTTCGTTTTTTAATCAAATCTCGGAACAATTCTTTACGGGCGTTCGTTTATTGACTTTTTGCATAGTTAAGTCTATACTTTATTACATAATGGAAAAGATCAAGTCATGGCACAGGCTGGACAACTCCGGAAAGATATATCCGTTCAACCTGAAAAGCAACATACAAAACCTGTTCAGAATATCGGCGATTATGCGCGACGACGTCGATCCCGCCGTGCTTCAAACCGCCCTGCAAAACTCGATAAAGCGATATCCGTATTTCAACGTATGTTTGCGTCGCGGGATTTTCTGGCACTATTTGGAAGAACTTGACGGAAAGCCCGAGGTCGTGCCCGATTCCGACTACTTAATCAAAGACATCGACAGCATCGAAACGTACGGATATAATTTCCGCGTGTCCTATTTCAACAACAAAATCTCAATCGACTGTTTCCACGCCCTTTGCGACGGAAACGGCTGCATGGAATTTTTCAAAACGATACTTTTCGAATACGTCCGTCTTTCAGGCGACGACGTGGATCCCGAGGGCAAAATCAGGTTGCCCGAAAGCGAGCCTTTGCCCGCCGAAGCGGAAGACGGATTTTTGAAATACGCACAAAAAGTGAGCATTTTCCACCTTAAAGGCGTGAAAGACCTGCAAGGCAGCAAAGCGTACACTTTCCCCGACGCCAGATTCGACTTCAAGGGAAGCGGCGTTATCGAGGGAACCGTTGACACGGCGAAACTCCTTGAACGCGCGCACGCATATCACACAACCGTAACGGCGTATTCGGCTGCCGTTCTCATAAACGCGATTTACAAGGCAAAAATCACAAAGCCCGACGGAAATCCGCCCATCGTTCTTTTCGTGCCAATAAATCTCAGAAAGCCTTTCCCGAGCCGCACTTTGCTGAACTTCTCGTTGTTCTCACGCGTGGGCGTCGACGTCAACGACGCGCCGTCGTTTGAGGAAATAATAAAGCGCGTCGAAACCCGCCTGAAAAAGGACACCGAAAAAGAAGTTTTGCAAAACAAAATCAACGTAACCGCAAAAACGGAACGTCTGTTTTTGTTCCGCATACTTCCCCTGCCCGTAAAACAATTTATTTTCAAGGCGTCGGGGCTTTTCTTCGGAAACAGCAAAAAAACGATGACGTTTTCAAACATGGGCGTCGTGCAGATTCCCGACGGAATGAAAACCAAGGTCGATCAAATATCCATCATGGCGTCAACGGCAAAAACGTCGCCGCGCGCGCTGACAAGCGTATCCGCACTCGACAAAACCACCTTTACTTTTGCAAGAAAACTCGTCGACACGTCTGTCGAAAAGGAATTTTTCCGTTTCCTTGCGGGCGAAGGTATGGACGTTACCGTGCGAAGTAACTATTGGGAGGAATAACGATGTATTGTAAAAATTGCGGCGTTCACGTCGACGGTATTTACGACGTCTGCCCCCTGTGCAAATCCCCGCTCGAAGGCGAGCCTGCGGAGCGCCCGTTGTATCCCGAAAAGCATATAAGAAAAATCGGGCACCCGGTGACGTTTTCATGCGTATATCTTCTCGTCGCGCTTTCGATAAACGTAATCTGCATTGCCGTCAACCTTACCGTTGCAAGAAAGTATCTTTGGTGCGTTTTTGCACTAATCCTCACTTTATACGGCTATTTTACACTCAAAACCACCGTTTTTTACAAAGGGCCGAACGGCGCAAAGGTGTTTTCGCAAACGCTGATGCTGTCCGTCATATTCATTACGGCGCAGTATATTTTCAAAACGAAAGAGTGGTGCTTTGCCTATGCGATGCCCGTAACCGTCATATCGTCGATTGCCCTGCACCTTGTTTTTTTCGGCGCTTTCCGCAAAAGAAAAGGCATGTCGTTTTTCAGATATATGTGGATGACGTGTCTTCTGGGAATCGTTCCGGCGGCGGCAGTCATGGCGGGCGCGTGCACCGAAATAATTCTTCCGATGGTGGCGTTCGGGATATCCATGATAACGCTTATTTTCCTTGTCGCGTTCACGGGGCGCACGATATACAACGAAATCAAAAAGAAAACCCACATTTAATCAATACCGATAAGGATATAAAATAAGGACGGCATCTCGTTTGAAGTTGCCGTCCTTTTTTATGGATATTTATTTTTTCAGAAGCTTTATCCTTTCGTACAGTTCGTTTTCCAACGCCTCGATTCCCTCGCCCGTTTTTGCGCTGACCTTAAAAACCCGCGCGTTTTTATTGAGCTTTCCGACGCGTTCTTCAAACTTTTTCATATCGAAGTCGAACGCTTCGAGTGTATCGATTTTCGTGACGACAACCACGTCGCACTTTTCAAACATAAGCGGGTATTTCAGCGGCTTATCGTCGCCTTCGGGCACGGACAAAAGCATCATATTAAGGTGTGCGCCCGTGTCGAATTCCGCCGGACACACAAGGTTTCCGATGTTTTCCAGCACAATAAGATCGGTTTCCGGAAAGTCCGCCTGTTCCAGCGCGTCCGTGACCATCTGCGCGTCGATATGGCACAGTCCGCCGTTGTGGATTTGCACGCTTTCGACGCCGGTGTTTTCCGCAATGCGCCTTGCGTCGACGTCGGTCTCGATATCAACGTCCATCGCGACGATCCTGATTTTGCTTTTCATATCGTTGATAAGCCTTGTGAGAAGCGTCGTTTTTCCGCTGCCCGGCGAAGACATAACGTTAATCATGAACGCGCCTTTTTTTCGGAGCGACGCGCGCAGTTCGTCCGCGACCTTGTCGTTGTTGGAAAAAATACTTTCTTTGACCGCAATAACTTTCATTTCAATCCCTCGCGCCAATTTTTATAACTGTCGAAAATCCAGTCCGCAAGCGTATCGATGCCCTCGCCCGTCTTGGACGATACGGCGAAAACTTTTGCATTCGGATTGATTTTCGCGATATATTTTTTGCATTTTTCAAGGTCGAAGTCGAAGTACTTTGCCGTATCGGTTTTCGTGACGACGACAACGTCGCACGTCGAAAACATAAGGGTGTATTTCAGCGGTTTATCATCGCCCTCGGGAACCGCAAGAAGCGCCATTTTGAGATGCGCGCCCGTGTCGAATTCCGCCGGACACACAAGGTTTCCGATATTTTCCAGAAACACGACGTCCGCGCTTGTGCAAAACTCCTTGAATCCTTGTCTGGACATATCCGCGTCAAGATGGCACATGCCGCCCGTGTGCAGCTGGATTGCCTCGGCGCCGGCTTCTCTTACGGTATATGCGTCCACGTCGCCGTCGATATCCGCTTCCATTACGCCGACGGCGCACCTGTCTTTAAGCGCACCGATAAGCTTAACGAGAAGCGAGGTTTTTCCGCTGCCCGGCGCAGACATCAGATTGATATAATAAACGCCCCGCGCGTTAAGTTCCGCGCGAAGTTTTTCGGCGTCGGCGTCGTTATCTTCAAGAATGCTCTTTTTCAGTTCAATCGTACTAATCGGGTCGATCATATTATAATTCCGTTCCTTTAATTGTCGTTTTTGTCATTATTGACGGTTTCCGTCTCGTCGAAACCGTCATCGGGCACGAGAATTTCTTTGATCATAAATTCTCTTCCCGACAACAAATCTTTGTCAAAAGAATTGCACTTCGGACAATATCCTTCGTTTGCGATAACGTTGAATACTTCCCCGCATGCGCGACACTTTGCCATTCCCGGCACTACGTCGAGTTTCAGTTTCGTGTTTTTGAAAAACGGCTTTTTGTCGATTGCGGCGGGCCAACATTCGTCAAGATATATGGGAATTACCCCGCACAGTTCGCCCACCTGCAAGACTATGGTGTCGACGGCGGGGAGCTGCTGCTCGACCGCCACCTGTTCCACAAGTTTTACGACTTCAAAAACGATTCCTAATTCGTGCATACTTTATTCCTTCGGCGAAATGGGTTTGGTGATGATTTTGCCGACGCGTTTGATGGCGTGTTTTGCCATTTCGAGGGGCAGTTTTTCGTATACTTTTGCCACGACGGTCTTGTCGTTTCTGACAAGTTTGATTGCGTCGAACTTACATTTCGTCGTGCACTGTCCGCAACCTACGCACATATAGGTATCGACTTTCGCCGCGCCGCATCCGAGGCATCTTGCCGTTTCGGCTTTCATTTGTTCTTCGGTGAAGGTCGCGCGGTTGTCTTTGAACGTGCCGTCGTTTTCTTTTATGTGCAGCGGGCGTTGACGTTTGACGTTGTCGTAGCCTTTGAGTTCCAGATTATCCTTGTCGAGCTCGATGAAAACTCTTCTGTCTCTGCCGTATTTCTGGGTTTGTCCCGGCCATACCGCCCTGTGCAGGGAGATTGCGCCTTCTTTGCCGCTTGCGATTGCGTCGATTGCGAATTTCGGTCCCGTCACGCAGTCGCCGCCGGCGATGATATTCTTGTCTCCCGTAACATAGAATTCGTCAACCGCAACGGTGTTGTTTTTGTTGAGTTTGACGTTGGTGCCGTCCAGCAGGTTACCCCACTCGATTTTCTGACCGATTGAGACAAGCACGAAGTCCGCAGGAACGATAATGGTGTCGTTTTCGTCGTACTTGGGCGCGAATTTGCCTTCCGCATTGAATACGGACACGCATTTCTTGAACTCTACGCCGACGACTTTGCCGTTTTCAACGACGATGCGTTTCGGTCCGTATCCGTTGTTAATGACGACGTTTTCGCTTTCCGCTTCTTCGATTTCTTCTTCGAGGGCGGGCATTTCCGCTCTTTGTTCCAACGAATACATATTGACGGTTTGCGCGCCGCATCTGACAGCCGTCCTTGCGACGTCGATTGCAACGTTTCCGCCGCCGATAACGATGACGTTTCCGTGCAAAGGTTCGCTTCTTTCAAGCGCGACGTCTTTCAGGAAATCAACGCCAAGGATTACGCCTTTCGCGTCTTCGCCTTCTACGCCGAGTTTTCTGCCCGCGCTTGCGCCGATTGCAAGATAGAATCCGTCAAAGCCTTCTTTTTTCAGTTCGTCCAGCGTCTTGTCCTTGCCGACTTCCACGCCGGTTACGAATTTTACGCCCAGCTCGCGCAGAATATCGATTTCCGCCTCGACGACGTCTTTTTCAAGCCTGAACGCGGGGATACCGAGCGTCATCATGCCGCCGAGTTTTCTTTCCTTTTCAAACACGGTCACGTTGTATCCGTCGACGGCAAGGTAGTATGCGCAGGAAAGTCCCGCGGGGCCCGAGCCGATGACTGCCATCTTCTTCATCGAATAATCGTGTTTTTTGTTGGGAATAAATCTGTGGCTGCTGTTTTTATCCTTGTCTGCGATAAACTTTTTGATTTCGTCGATTGCGACGCCCTTGTCGATTTGTCCGCGCGTGCAAGCGTCTTCGCACTTATGCGGGCAGATACGTCCGCAGATTGCGGGGAACGGGTTTTCTTTCTTGATAAGTTCCAGCGCTTCGGTATATTTTCCCAAAGACGCAAGCCTTATATAGCCCTGAACCGCGATGTGCGCGGGGCAAGCGGTCTTACAGGGAGCGGTGCCGCTTTCAAGGGTGTCTTGTCTGTTTTCGCGATAATCGACGTTCCATTTGTCTTTGCCCCAGACAGTGTTGCGAACCTTGTCGTATTTGGGGGTTTCGATGGGCTTTACCGTGCAAAGTTTCTGGCCGAGTCTTACCGCGTTCGTGGGGCAGTTTTCAACGCACTGACCGCACGCGACGCAGTTTTCCTGATCGATTTCGGCATGGTAGTTGCTGCGTTCCGCGTCGGGACAATTGAACATCGTGGAAATACGGATTGCAAAGCACGAGCACGCGCAACAGTTGCAGATTGCCGCCGATTCGCCCGGTCCTTCGAGGTTGGGCATCTGGTGCATAAGTCCGTTTTCTTCGGCTTTTTTGAAAATCGCCTCGGCTTCTTCCCTCGTAATTTGTCTTGCCTTGCCGGTTTTGATGAAGTATTCCGCGCCCGAACCCATCTGGACGCACATATCGTCTTCAAGGTGTCCGCAGCCTTCGTCCAGCAAACGCCTTGAACGTCTGCACGAGCAGGGAGACACCGAGAAAGTGTCGTATTTGTCAAGATAATAAGAAATCTTTTCGTAAGGGATCGCCTGACTGTCGCCCGCAATAGCGGATTCGATGGGGATAACCCTCATCATACTTGCGCCGTACGGCAACATCGTGCCCATGGACTCCATAAGTCCGCGGGTATACGCCTCGAACGCCTTTGCGATTTCCGGGTGCTCTTTGACGTTTTCGGTGCAACCCACCATCATTTCAAGCGTGCCCGGCGCAAAAATCTGCATGAAATACAGGGTTTGCCCGTTTTCGGTATAAATTTTGATAACTCCGAGATAGCCGAGTCTGTCCAGAATCTTCTTGGTTTCTTCCGTCGATTTTCCGCACTTGTCGGCGACGTATTCGAGCGTTCTGGGCTTTCTCAATCCGAGACTTGCGGCAACGTCCGCTTCTTCGTCGGTCAAACAATTAAGCGCATAATACTCGGGGGAGTCTTCTGTGATTTTGGTCATCATTCCGGCGAGACCGCCCATAACTTTGACCAGATGAAGAATGCTTTTTCTCATAGCCATAATGTACCTCTTCTGATTTGTTTATATTTCTTTAATGATTTCTTTTTATGTGCGCGACCTTATAATAATGCCTTGTATTCTTCGGGGATTGCGTTGTCGATCTGGCGCGCAAGTTCCTGCCGCGACACCCGCTTATCGCCGAAAACCCAGTCTTTTACGGCGTATACGCAACCGTATATTATGAGTTTTGCCGTGAATATCTCGTCTTCGCGCAACTCGCTTCCGCGTTTTTCGACGCACTTCTCGTTCATACGTTTGAACGAATACTCGAAAACGTACTGCTCGTAAGAGTTCGTCCCGAGATATAAAAAAGCGTGCCTTATCCTGTTGATGTCCTTCTCGATAAACGAAAGTATGCTTAAAAACAACTCGTTCCAACTCTTGCAGGCATTGAACGAAAAAATCTCGTCCAGCACCCTTTTGTAGTTGTAATTCATGACGTCGTACTTGTCCAGAAAATGCCGATAAAACGTCGACTTCGAAACGCCCGCCGCCTCGGCAATCATATTGACGGTTATCTGGTCAAGCGTGTACTTTCTCGACAATCCGTTGAAACAATCCGTGATGTGTTGTTTGGTCGTATCCTTGGACATCTTCCCACCCGAAAAAAGACTTCTCGTTTTGTCGTTTTTTGTCTTCCTTCTTTAATCATAATATCATATTGTTAATTATTTATCAATATTTTCAGGTCTTTTCTTTATTTTGGTTCTATTTTGGGACGATTTTGGCTTTTTGTCCCAAAATCTTCGTTTACAAATATACTTTTGGCGGGTATGCTTTGATTAGAAATCAAAAATCATTCAGGAGCAAAATTATGGACAGCGAAAAAAAAGCAGCGCGAGTCGAAAGACTCAAAAAAATGTTTGCACCCGGCCCCGAAGCGATTGACTACAAGGTCACACCGGGACTCGACACCATTCTCAAATGGTTTATGTTTACGGCGACGATTCTCGGTGTTTCCGTCATCACGTCGAAATTCCAGGCATACGGCAATATCCCCTTCAACCTCGTGCTCGGTATCCTTGTACTGATCGCGATGAAGCCCGTGTTCTTCGAAACGCTGAAACTTACCACGTTGCTCGTCGGAAGAACAATCGTCTTGTTTGCTTGCTTCGGTCTCCTTCCCGGCGATATCTTCGTTGTCGTCGTGCTGGGACTTTATATCATTAACGTTCTGGAAGCAACGATGACCGACTTCTTCAAAAACAAGCAATACTTCAACGGCGTTTCGGGACTCTTTATGGCAATCGGCGCGTCGGCACTCTTCCTGGGCTCGACCTGGGGCACTACCACAACCGCCAACTCCCCCATTTACTTCATCGACGGCTTCTCGAAACTCGGCACGGAAGTTGCCTTCAATTCCTCGTATTTCACCGGTCAGACCAACCTTTTCAACGGCGCGGTATCCGGCACGACAAGCGTCGGCCTTGGCATCACCATCGCCACGATGATCGCTTACACAATCTGGAACTGGCTTTTCGTTACCGGCGAGTTTTCTTCGTCAGTTGCGCTTATGCACGTCGGATTCCTGCTTGCGCCTATCCTTGCCGTTTTCGTCGGACCTCTTGTAGGAATGGGCAGATTCGGCATGGCTCCCGACCCCGGTCTCTGGCTCCTGTTCAGAGCAAGCACCTTAACATTCGGCGGTATTTTGCAGATCGGCGGCAAAAACTGGTTTGAACAAAACTTCTACTTTGAAAAATTCGACAAGTTTGTCAATCGCGTAAAGAACAGCAAACCCGTGCAGATTGTCTGCATGCTCATCTGCTGCTCGCTTATGATCTTCGCGGTTGTCGCAGGCTTCGTCCCCGCAAAATAACAATCCTAAATCCCCCAAAACTTGACGGGACGCCCTTTGCGGCGTCTCGTTTCCTTTTTCCTGTTTTTTAATTTCCCCAACCTTTATCCACTGTGTTTCCACCCGTAAACTTATTGTTTTTCATTTATCAAAACTTATTTCCGAAAACCCTTTGTGCGTTCTGAATCGTCAGCCCTTTCTCTTCATCATATAAAAACGACTGTCTTCACAGTCGTTTTGGTACTCCCGTATAGCAGCGAGCCTGCCGAGCGTTCGGGAATCGGGCTGTGTTAACAGCCGTTCGATTCTCCGTTGGGTGTAAAAAAACGACTGTCTTCACAGTCGTTTTGGTACTCCCGTGTATCAGCGAGCACGCCGAGCGTACGGGAATCGGGCTGTGTCAACAGCCGTTCGATTCTCCGGAGGGATAGCAAAAGCAGACACGTCTGTGTCTGCTTTTTGGTACTCCCGTTCATCAGCGAGCTTGTCGAGCGCACGGGAATCGGGCTGTGTTAACAGCCGTTCGATTCTCCGTTGGGTGTAAAAAAACGACTGTCTTCACAGTCGTTTTGGTACTCCCTGCGGGAATCGAACCCACAACTAGCCCTTAGGAGTTTTGGGAATGCGCAATAATAGGTTCAAAATCGATAAATAACGCCAATATCGCGCATTTTTAGCAATATTTTGCATACATTTTGTGCTGTTTTCTCCAAAAATCAAGCTAATTTTCATTTCGAAAAGTATTTTTCATACTAAAATAATACCAAAATAATACCAATTTTTAGGTATGCAAAACAAAAAAATTAATCCTTTTATATAGCCTTTCGTTGCGTCTATTGTAGCATAAGTCAGCGAGAATATCAACGGCACGAAAAAATAGCACTTAAACTTTTCATATTGAATAACAGAGTCAAGCTCGATTATGAGTTTGGCTCTTTTCTTTTTACGGCACTATTTTTCTCTCAAAACGAGTTTGTAGTTGCTATTGCCCATTGCAACATTATTTACAAGTCAAATAAGTTTCGACCTGTGCTACTTTGCACCTGCCGAAAGGCAAAATAAAATATGGAGGTATTCCAAAAAAAATGAAAAAAGTTGTTTACTCAATCAAAAAAGTCAGAGGCAACTCTGACGACAAGATTTCCGATCTAGTAACGAAGAAGGAACGTTGCTAATATCCATAATCGAGCAACAGAATTTGTAAATGCTGAACTTATTTATAATTGAAAAGATATGACAAATCGCCTGCCAAGATGTTTTGGCAGGCGATTTTACTTTTACTTGATTTCAGTTTTCCAAAGTCCGTGGAGGTTGCAGTAAGCATAAACTGCAACAGGTTTATCTTCGCCGGTGCAAAAGGTAACTTCCGGTGTATCACCAGGTTTAAAGGCTCTCCGCTGACCTCCGTTCTCCGTTTCAAGGTAAATCCACTGAATATAATGCTCCTCAGTCATCGGATGCGTTGTTGCGCCGATCCTTACATAAACAGAACCGTCTTCCAAATGCACAAAAGGCAAGTGCTTTTCTCCCGCCGCTTCGGTGGTGTTAGGAACCAGCGCCTCCATCTTCTGTCCGCAGCACATCATAGGAACCCCTGCATCGTGAATAAGACCGATTAAATTACCGCAATGGCGGCAAATATAAAACTTTTCTCTCATTTTTCATTCACCTTAATAATTTTCTTTACGAACTTCAAAATAGGCCTGCGGATGCTTACATACAGGACATGTTTCGGGAGCCTTAGTACCAACAACGATATGTCCGCAATTGCGGCATTCCCAAACCGTTACGCCGGACTTTTCAAATACTGATTTGGTTTCAACATTTTTAAGAAGAGCACGGTATCTTTCCTCATGTGATTTCTCAATAGCGGCAACACCGCGGAATTGAGCAGCCAAATCGTGAAAGCCTTCTTCATCTGCTTCTCTTGCCATACGATCATACATATCAGTCCACTCGGCATTTTCGCCTTCCGCTGCATGGAGCAGGTTTTCGGCAGTGTCACCAAGCTCGCCGAGAGCCTTAAACCACAGTTTCGCATGTTCCTTTTCATTTTCGGCAGTCTGCAAGAAAAGTGCTGCAATTTGCTCGAAGCCTGCTTTCTTTGCAACAGAAGCAAAGTATGTATACTTGTTTCTTGCCTGAGATTCGCCTGCAAATGCTTCCCAAAGGTTCTTTTCGGTCTTTGTACCGGCATAGGGATTCTTGGGTTCCTCAAGCTTTACAAATTTTTCTTTCGGCTGTTTGCAGACAGGACAGGTTTCGGGAGGAGTATCTCCCTCGTGAATATAACCGCATACAGTGCATTTCCATTTTGCCATTTTCGTTACCTCTTTCTTTTCTATATTTTCATTGAAATTTATGTTATGAAGCAATGCTTCCACCACATCCACCGGAATATCGGGATAGGATTTTATTTGCTCTAAAAATTCTTTTGTCTTGGCGCTTTGCGGAAGCATAAAGCCTGCTTCCCGGCAAAGGTCTTCTGCCATAAGTCGAGACGATTTTGCTACCGCCTTCGAAAGTGTATCGGGCAGCTGTGAAGCTATGTTTTCAGCCTGCGCTTTGCTTTGAACGAGAGCACGCAGCGCCTCGACCACTTTATCCGTTTTAGGCTGCTGCGGGGGCAATTCCTTCGGCATCATTGAAATAGCACCTGAAGGACATGCCTCGGCACATACGCCGCAGCCGATACACTTATTTGGATCAATGATGCTGTTTTCTGTATCCGTAGCGCCGGTAGGACAAACATAAAGGCAAAGGCAATCCTTGGTACATAAGCGAAGATTTCTTACTGCATATTTATCTGCCATTATCTTGCACCTCCTTCTATTTTTTCAAATTTCCACGCAGGGACTTTGCATACCGGACAAAGCGCAGGCGGTGCATCGCCAACGAATACAAATCCGCAGACTGTGCAGACATACACACCTGTGTTTTCAAGCATCTTGTTACCCTCCACCTCATATCGGGTGAGAAGTGACTGCAACATTCTCGTTACCTTTTCTGCCCACACCTGACAGCGAAGTGCGCCACGGTCGGGCTGCTCTTCCGCAGCTGATTTGCCGTAAGGAAATCCCACCGAAATATCATAATTAATCAATTCAAGCAATGTCTCTGTGCCGGCATTGCTGACAGGCTCTGCTTTTTGATGGAAGAATTCTGCGAGTTTTCTAAAGCTCTCGGATTCTTCGGGCATATACTGCTTTTCGCACCCTCTTGCAAGATTGGAGCAAATGATGCTCATCTCCATTGGGGATAATTCTTTTTCTGTATGCGGCTTTTCAAGGATTTCTTCTGCTTTAGCAGTTTCCTCTTTCAGCACAAAAGAATCCTTACCTGCACCGCAAATCGGACATTTGAAATCATCGGGCAATTCGCCTTCGGTTTCATGGATATATCCGCAGACTGTACAGATATATTGCTTCATAGTTCCGCCTCCTTTAATTGAATAATAGCATATTTTAGATTGCAATTTTGTGATGTTATCACATTTTTCAATGATTCCCGCAATGTCCGTGACCGCAGCCGTGGTCGCCGCAGATATGGGTTTCCCCGCCGTGTTCATGATCGTGGTGTTCACAATGCACATCGGGATTGAAAGCAAGATTGCCGGCAACAAAAGCATATACCGCTTCATCGGCATTACCGCTGACACCGCCGTAGAGCTTTATTCCGTTTTCTGCCAGCGCCATTTGTGCACCGCCGCCAATACCGCCGCAAATAAGTACGTCTGCTTTTACAGAGGAGAGTACGCCGGCCAATGCACCGTGGCCGGAGCCGTTGGTATCTATAAGCTCTGTTTTAATGACCTTGCCGTCTTCAATATCGTACAATTTGAATTGCTCGGTGTGACCGAAATGCTGAAAGATGTTTCCGTTTTTGTAAGTTACTGCGATTCTCATAATATTTGTTCCTTTTTCCGTTTTGAATTCTTTTTGAATTTGCCGTTTGATGCAGTCTTTTTTATAGCAAAAGTCTGTACTGCCGCTACAAAGCTGAAACTCGCCGCCCTCAATTTTCAGTGCGAAGCCAAGCACAAGTGCGTCTGCTATCTTTTTCCTTGCGGTTTCATAGATTTTCTGTGCGGTTGTTCTGCCTACGCCGAGTTGTGCCCCGCATTCTTCTTGGCTTAAGTTTTCTTTGTCAATCAGCCGTATGGTTTCAAGTTCATCAATTGTCAATACAATTGGTTCCCCGCTCACTGCTCCCGTTGGAGAAAATTCAAGAACTTCAGGGAAATAACACACTCGGCGACACTTCGTCGGTCTTGGCATTTTATCACCTCACCATATATTATAGTGCCGTTTCAGGCATATGTCAACAGCATTATTGACATATGCCTGAAATTACGCTATACTAAAAATACTGAAAAGGAGACACGGCTTATGAATTACTTAACGTATTTACCTGTATTTGATAAACTGACGAAATCACAGCAAGACACGCTTACAAACTCATCTTTTGTTCGTAAATTCGGCAAGGGTGAACTCTTGCATAATGGTTCGCAGAATTGTACGGGACTGCTCCTTGTGCTCTCAGGTCAAATTCGTGCTTTTACTATATCTGATGATGGCAGAGAGATTACGATGTACCGCCTTTTTGAGCGAGATATTTGCCTTTTCTCTGCGTCCTGTATTATGAACAGTATTCAGTTTGCTATTACCGTTACTGCTGAAAAGGAAACAGAGGTTTTAGTCATCCCATCAGAAGTTTACAAAAGCGTTATGGATGTTTCCGCACCGCTTGCCAATTACACAAACGAAGTTATGGCAAGTCGATTTTCAGATGTAATGTGGCTGATAGACCAGGTGATGTGGAAAAGCTTTGATAAAAGGCTTGCAGATTTTCTTTTGAATGAGGCAAGCATCGAAGGCACTAACATTCTTAAAATCACCCACGAAACAATCGGCAATCACTTAGGTAATCCCCGTGAAGTGGTAACACGAATGCTAAAGTATTTTGTGAACGAAGGGTTTATATCACTCTCCCGCGGAACGATTGAGATTACAGACAAAGACGGACTTGAAAAGATTATAGTTTGATAAAACAAAGCGTTGAGTTTCTCAAAAAAGGAATTCTCAACGCTTTTCTTTTCTGTCCTTTTAATCATCCATTCCGCAGGGGGTGGATTTTTTATTTAACGCTTTATCATTACGGACTGCATCATAGAATCGGAAACCGCCTGCAAAGTTATAGGCATCAAAACCGTTACCCATTAAAATTCTGCTTGCGATATAGCTTCTCAATCCGCTTTGGCAGATAACATACACAGGCTTGCTCCTGTCCAGCTCACCTATACGTTCACGCAGTTCATCAACGGGAATATTGATAAAACCCTTTGCATGCCCCATGCTGTATTCCATTGGTGTACGTGTATCAAGAAGTGTTATGCTGCCGTCACGGGGAAGAGTTTCATCTTCCTCATAATACCATTGCTTTACAATGCCGTTTTTCATGTTTTCAATGATATAGCCTGCCATATTCACAGGGTCCTTTGCGGAGGAATACGGCGGAGCATAAGCAAGGTCAAGTTCTGTAAGCTCGTATGCTTTTATTCCAGCACGGATAGCGGTTGCAAGCACATCTATCCTCTTATCGACACCGTCAAAGCCTACAATTTGAGCCCCTAAAAGGCGGTAGCTTTCTTTTTCAAACAGCACTTTCATAGTCATCATTTTACCGCCGGGATAATATCCTGCGTGACTCATCGGCGAAAGAATGACTTTGTCTGTAGCAATACCAAGGGACTTTGCGGTTTTTTCGTTAATACCCGTAGCAGCGGCAGTCATGTCAAATATTTTGATGACGGATGAGCCCTGTCCGCCGGTATAATGGCTGTCACCGCCGCAGATGTTATCGGCGGCAATTCTACCCTGCTTGTTTGCAGGTCCGGCAAGAGAGATGAGTGTGTCCTTATCCGTTACAAAATTTTTGATCTGAACCGCATCTCCAACCGCATAAATGTCAGGTATAGATGTTTCCATTTTGTAATTGACCACAATACTGCCTTTAATGCCAAGTTCTATGCCTGCATCTTTCGCAAGTGTGGTTTCGGGAGCGACGCCGATTGCCATTACAACCATATCGGTATGAAGTGTCGGAGCATTTTTGAGTTTCACATCAATACCGCAATCGGTATCGGCAAAACCTTCAACCATAGTATCAAGCATTAGATGGACACTGTTTTTGCGGATTTCAGCATGAATAAACGATGCCATATCCCTGTCAAACGGAGCCATAAGCTGATCCGCCGCTTCCACGAGCGTTACATCTATTCCGAGTTCACGCAGATTTTCCGCAACTTCGATTCCGATAAATCCTCCACCGACAACCACGGCAGACTTCGGTTGATGCTCATCCGTATATTTCTTGAGTATAAGCGTATCCTCAACGGTGCGCAGGGTAAATATCTTATCGCTGTCAATACCGTCAAACCCCGGCTTTATCGGCTTAGCACCGGGCGAGAGCACGAGCTTATCATAACTCTCGGTAAGGATTTTACCGTTTTCAAGATTTTTTACGGTAACGGTTTTGCTATCAGGATGAATTGCCGTAACTTCATGATGGACATTCATCTTAACTCTAAAACGGCTCCAAAAGCTTTCAGGCGTCTGCAAGGTTAGATCATTTTCTTCTTCAATGATGCCGCCGATGTAGTACGGCAGACCACAGTTAGCGTATGAGATAAATCCTGAACGCTCAAAAACAACGATTTCCGCTTGTTCGTCAAGCCTGCGTATTCTCGCCGCCGCAGTAGCGCCGCCTGCGACACCGCCTATAATTACAACTTTCATTTATTTCACCACCTTTCCACGGTAGCTGCTGATGCCACCGATATTTTTTACATTTGTGTAACCAATTTGCTTCAAATAGGATACAGCTTGTCCGCTTCTACCACCGCTTAAACAATGCACATAAAGCGGTGTGCTTTTGTCCTTGACGATATTCTCAACGGAAGAAATTCTATCAAGAGGTATGTTGACGCTTCCGTCAATGTGCCCGTCATTGTATTCCTCTGCCGTCCTAACGTCAAGCAAAACAGCGCCGACATTTGTTTTGTATTCCGCAACACCGGTGTTGATGTCGGCGGTGTTGCGGAAGAAATTAAACAGTCCCATCTTTTTTCTCCTTACAACATTGCTTCAATTTGCTCTTTCGATCTGTAACCAACAACCTGATTTTCGATTTTCCCGTTTTTGATTACAGCAAGCATCGGGATGCTCATTACCTGAAATTGTGCCGCAAGTTCCGGCTGTTCGTCAACATTGATTTTGCCGACTTTAACATCGCTTCGCTCATTTGCGATTTCCGATACGATCGGACCTACCATACGGCAGGGACCGCACCAATCGGCATAGAAATCGAGAAGAACAGGTTTATTGGAATTCAAAACTTCGCTTGCGAAATTTTCTTTACTAATTTTAATGACAGACATCTTCGTGTCCTCCTTTGTTTTATTGTGTCTTTATTTTAACCGATTTGAAATCAGAGTTCTGTGATGTTATCACTTATTGTTTTTTCTGTTCCTTAATTTGCAGATTACTTGTGTCATCGTTCCCATCGGGCAGAAGGCGCACCATATGCAAACACAATTATTCGCCGACCAAACTGCCGAAAGTTTTGCCTTGACAATGACATATTTAAGAAACGCAGAATTACACGGTTTGCGTTGGAGCGACATTGATTTTGAAAAGAAATTGATTCACATCAAACGCAACCGACTGTATTCAAAAAGGCTTGGCACTTACGAAAAGTGTCCGAAAACAAAGACTTCCGAGAGAGATATTCCGCTTTCAGACGGACTTATTGCCGATTTGAAAGTATATATGGATTGGTTTCGCTTGGCTGACGACGAGTTTGACAACAAATTGGACAACTATTATCTTGCAGTAAACATTATGCGAGAACCGGAGTCCGTTCATCATATAGGCTCATGGCTTAAGAAATTCGAGGAAAGAAACGGTTTCAAAGCCGTAACTTGTCACGGACTTCGACATACCTATTGTAGTATGTTGCTCTCTCAAAACGTGCCCATTCAGACCGTTAGTAAGTATATGGGACATAGCGACTCGAGCATAACTCTACAGGTTTATAGCCACTTCATACCAGACACGCAAGAAAAGGTTGTAAACGCAATCAATCTTATAGAAAGTGAGGAATAAAATGTACATACCGCGATTAAGAAGAATAAACGACATTCTCGCAGAAATGAAGAAACGCGATCCCAAAACAGCATTAAAATGGCGAACCGTTCAATATATGATAAAACAAGGTGCTATTACGTCCATTAAATTTGGCGACGCTTGGCTTATCAATATTGACGAACTCTAATCCGCTCATTCGGTGGCGGTATTAAACGCGTTGCGTAACAAAAAACATAAAGGAGTTATTACTATGGGATTAGCCGAGGGTATCGAAGCTCTCGGCTATTTTTTTGTGTTGGGCATAAATAAAAGGAATCGCACCGATTGATACGATTCCTAACGGAAGTGGCGTCGGATCCAGGGCTCGAACCGGGGGCCTTGCGCTTAGGAGTCCAAGCCAAATGCCCAAATTATATGCAAAATGCCCCTTTTTATTCATTTTTGTGCGTTTTATGCAGTATTTTTCATCCATTTTGAATAATATTTTGCTGTTTAAGTGGTGATTTTTATGCCTTTTTGTAGGCTCAAAAACAGAAACATTACCAAAATATTACCAATTTTCGCAAAAAATCGGATATCCGCGGCATATCGAAACCCCAGTATTTACAAGGGGAAAATAGATATTTGCATTTTTGAGTGCTCAAAATTTTTGCCGAAATTTTTAGTAGTTTTATCTCTATTTTGGATAGTTGTATAAAATGTATACTCCACTTTTTATAGCCTTTCGTTGTGTCTTTTGTAGCATAAGTCAGCGAGAATATCAACAGCACGAAAAAATAGCACTTAAACATTTTATATTGAAGAACTGAGTCAAGCCGATTGTGAGTTTGGCTCTTTTTATTTACGACATGATTAGTGACGAAATAGCTGTCACGAATAAAAAAGACGGATTTTATGCAAATCCGCCTTTTTTATTGCAATTTTATCGTATAATCTAATATATGTTTTCAATATTTATTCGTTTTTACACTTGGACAAAATGATTGCATTTTATAGCTGTCATTTTGACTTTTCACCGAACTCGCAAGACTCGAACTGACGACTTATCGTCTTTTCTTGCAACTTTTTTCTGTTTTTCCCAAAATCTTGCCAAAAACTATTCAGCCACATAATAGATAATTTGACTTTTTTCTCATAATCCTATATAATAGATACTGCCAAATCTGTGTTGCGCGTAAGTGCAACCAACCTTTATTTTTATAGCGATAGCATTTATTCGTATTAAAAGAGTTGTTGAATGTGTGGTAGTACCGATTACCGTCGTGTTTACAACAACATCTCTTTTGTGCGAGTTTTCTTGCTATCGCGATGTGAAGGTGAACAGGTTTGGCGACTTATACGACGGGCGACGTGCTATATTTGCCGCTTTCGTATGAAGGCGGCATCTTATATATAAAACAATATAATAAACAGCCGTCGAATCCTTAAAAGGTTTTGACGGTTGTTTTCATTAGAAGAGAACGTATGAGAGAACAAACTTGTTGCTTTACCGGACACCGAGAAATTAACGAAAAGGATCTTGCTAAGATTCAGAAGAGAACAAGGGAGGTAATTGTTTCTCTTATTGAAAAAGGTGTGGTTTATTTCGGCGCAGGTGGAGCAAGAGGATATGATACGCTTGCCGCTGAAACAGTATTGAAATTGAAAAATGATTTCCCTCAGATCAAATTGATTTTGGTTCTTCCTTGTCCCGATCAAACCAAAGGTTGGAAAGAAGAAGATATTAGTAGATATAACCTAATAAAAAATCAAGCAGATAATGTGGTTTATGGATGGTTGGATAAAGTTCCAAACTATCATGCTGTTGTTAGGAAACAACCATATAGTATAAATGGGATACTTAATTATTTAAGAGCAACACACGTTGAATCAGAGACTCAACTATTTGATACGATTGAGTTTTTCTATAAAATGTGTCACGGTTACACACACGGAAATATTGGTACTGCAAAGTATCCGCTATTGCATTATTTTGAGATTTCAATTATAATGCAAATTACGGTACTGCATTCGTACATGATGCTATGTGAAGAAAAGGGCGGGAACCAAACAATCAATGGGATTGACGTGGTTGCAAAGTCAGAACGAGATTTTATACCTTTGAATGAGCAATATCAAAAGAAATCAACCGAGCTTTTTGAAGCGCACTACCAAAGATTGCGTTATTAAAAGAAAACAATACGTTTGGAGATAGATTATGTGTAACGAAAATACGATAAATCCGTTAGATAGAAACGAGAAAACAACAGATATAATTACATTGCGTCAATTATTGTCAAACGACCATACATTCAGAATTCCGGATTATCAAAGAGGATATGCTTGGGACAATGAATTTTCTGTTTTGTGGAAAGATGTTTTACGTCTGCATAGAACAAACAATAGAAAGCATTACACGGGAATGCTCGCTCTTGAACAGATAACAGAAGAAAGCATACAAGAGAATGAGTCCATATTAGGAACGACTGCTTTTTATATTGTTGATGGGCAACAAAGAATAACGTCATTAGTAATAATCCTTAATTCCCTTATCTCATACATTAAAGACGAACTACCGGATCAAGATTTATCGGCGTATGATGACCTTCTTATCACTAATGATGTTTGTAGATTTGGGTATTCATATAAAAGAAGAGATGGAGCGGCGCAGTTTTTTGAGGAGAGAATATTTAATAATAATACTGCTCTTCCTCATGCTGATAAATATCTGTCAAACATTAACTCCGCAAAAGAGTTTATAGATAGAGAATTAAATAGGATTTCGGGAGAAGAGGCTTTGCAGATATTACGCGATGTACTTGATCGAATTGTTTTTAATTTATATTTTGTTACGAGCGATTTCGATGTACGTGTAACCTTTGAAACGATTAACAATCGAGGAAAACGCTTGTCAAAACTTGAACTCCTAAAGAATAGGTTAATGTACTTGTCAACTTCTTTCCCTCAGGGAGATAATCGAAGTAATACGTTAAAGACTAAAATAAATGAAGCGTGGAAAATAATATATAATAATTTATGCTTTGGAGAAGAACAGCTTTCAGATGATGAATACTTGAAAGCTCATTGGATTGTTTATGGCAGATTAAACAAACAAAAGGGCGATGCTTTTATTGATGATTTACTTGGTTGCGAGTTTGCTATTGATTCCGGCACGTTTTATAGTTTGATTGTAGAGCAGAACTATTCTGAAGCATATTCTTATATTGTCAACTACATAAACAGTCTATCAAAATATAGCTTATACTGGGCGTTTGTCAACAAACCGGATGAAGTCTCTATCACTTTATCGCCGAACGAAATTGATTGGATAAAGCGATTATCAAGAATAAGCAATGCTATGTTTTTGAGATCGGCATTGATGGTTATTGTTGCGGAAAATTCGATTGTTTGGGCAGACAAAGAAGCATACTATTCAGCAGTTGAACTCTTTATTTTTACTAACAAATTATTAGCTCAAGACAGAAACGATTTGAGTTTTTTGGTCACTTCTGCCAAGAAATTGTTAAAAGATGGGACAAACAAGACGCAGGTCTTCCATGAAATAATATCCGATATAGATCAGCACGAATTAAAGGTTGATGCTCAAAGAGTAGTTACAGCAATAGAAGCATTTAAGATAAATGTATTAGATAAGAAAAGCAATAATTATTACGATTGGAATGGACTCTCCTATTTCTTGTATGAATACAATGATTCTTTGAGTATTCCAAATGCCGCGCCAATACAATGGTATGAATTAAGTAACACATCAATAGAACACGTTTTGCCCCAAACGCCGACAAAGGAGTATTGGCAAATAGCGTTTGAAGAGTATTCCGAAAATGAAAAGAAAATTATTATCAATTCGCTTGGAAATATGCTCTTATTATCTTGTGGGGCAGAAAACAGTAGTTTGAAAAACTATAGTTTTCCCGTAAAGAAAGAGATGTCTGTCGCATCAAGAAGATTCGCTTATTGTGACGGCTCTCGTTCCGCAAGGGAGATAGCGGCAAATGATTTTTGGACTATCAATGAAATAAACATTAGATTAGATACTCTAATTCAGTTCATGTACGATCATTGGTTTAGGCTGTTAGCAATTGATCAAAATGATTGGAGCAGATGTGCGACAATATTAAGGAATGGTTTGCCGGCAAGAATAGAAGAAGCGGCTTATTCTAATTTGATAGAACGCCTGAACAATGTAGATACATCGGAAGAACGGAGTGAAGCAGATAGTATTATCAATGCGCCAATTCCTAATTATTTACAACAACAATTTTTGGGATATGTTGACACAGCGGTAATACCTATAAAATATAATTCAAAGAGGATACAGTATAAAGATTGGTTTACATTCAAAATAATATCTCAAAACAATTTGCCTTGTAGTCTTGAATGTGGCGTATTAGTTGAGGATAAAGGATATAGGATTAGATATAGGTATGACACGAACGAGATAGATGTAAATCATTGGGAAAATAACAATGAAGTATATCTATTGGACATAAATGATTTACCCGAAAAGATAAAACCATTCGTGCTTTCTCTGTTTAGATATTTGAGAAGAGCGTTTGGCAAAACAACGCCGAGTTGGTGCGATAGAAGCAATGCGTGAGCATGCATCATTATTTTGGGAAAATAGAATGCCGAATAAGCCCAAAACGATGACAGCTATTTTGTGAAAGAAAGACACTATTTTTTCTCAAAAATATTTGGTCGTTGATCTTCTCCATTGCAACAAAATCTACATTTCAATGCGTTTCGACTTATGCTAGGAAGCTAAGCCTATATCCTATACGTATTACATTAAAAGCTATCTTGCTTAAATCTTGCCCAATATTTTACTTGAAATACCGTTGATTCTTGCTTTTGGGTTTGTCGGGCAAAGTCATTCTTATAAGTCCGTTTTCAATAGCCGGGTTCAGATAACTGTTTCTCAAAGTTTCTTTAGACTTTATTCCCAGTCGCTCCATAATTTCATTGGCGGATAGCGGAATATCAGGCTCCATAACGTCCAACAATCTATTGACTTGTTCGGAAATATTTTCTGATTCTTGTTTTACTCCGGCAATCACTTCATCAAGAACCTCGTCTATCATCTTGAGCATAAATTCAACAAAAGCGTTCGAGTTTCCTTCCTGATGGCATCTCGCTATTGTTTCATAATACTCAGTCTGGTATTTTTGAATCTGTGATTCAATCGGAATATATTCAAACAACGGATTCCATTTTGTAAGTAGCACGTTTTGCCAAAGTCTGACAGTTCTGCCGTTTCCGTCGCTGAAAGGATGAATGAAAACAAATTCATAATGGAACACGCAAGACTTTATCAATATGTGTGCATCACAATCATTTTTGAGCCAGTCAAACAAATCGTGCATAAGCGACGGCACAAGATTTTCCGGCGGGGCAACAAAGATGACTTTTTCTCCGTCGAATACTCCTTCGCCATGGTTTCTGTACTTGCCGGCATCATTCTCAATAAGGTATGTCAAAATCGAGTGTGCTTTGAGCAAGTCCGATTCACGATATCCATCGAACTCGTTTATCATGTTATAGGCTTTATAAGCATTCTTGACCTCTTGTATCTCTTTTTGAGGTCCTATAACCGGCTTACCTGCAATAACGTCTCTTACTTGATTGAGAGACAATGAATTAGCCTCGATAACCAATGATGAATGAATGGACCTAATTTTATTATTCCGCCTTAGTGTTGGCATACGTTTTAAGGAATTAAACGTAGTAATTTGACCTAATTTCTCTGTAATGGAAATGGTTTTAGAAAGCATATAGTTGGAAATTGAAAAAGGCGGTTTGTACATTATTTACTCTCCTTTCAAATCTGAATATATTATACCATAATTACAGATGAAAATCAATCATCTTGCTTAAATCTTGCTTAAAATGTTGCGCAAAAGGTTATTAAATCGACTCCTCCATTTGTCTTTTCAAATACGACATCTCGACAAGTCTCCAAGTTTTCTAAAGTTTACTTTATGGATAGTGATTTTTGATTTTTTGCAAAAACAGTGTCGATAAAATAAGTTTTTTGCCGATTTCTTTACATTTTTAATGCAGAGTAAGAACAAAAGTAAAGATAAATAAGACGGCAAGTAAAGATTTCATATTTTATTGCCTTTCGTCCGGTGTTTGTAGCACAAGTCAGCGGCGATAGCAACCGCCGTGAAAAATAGCACTTAAAATCTGAATATAAACTTACAAGGTCAAGCTCGAAATGGTTTGGCTTTTTTATTTTACAGCACTATTTTTCACTAAAAAGGATTTGTGGTTGCTATTGCCCATTGCAACCATATTCGCATAAAGAATGAGTTTCGACTTGTACTACCACTCCCTTGCCGAACGGCAATATCAAATAAAAAGGAGTTAGAAAAATGATTGAACTCAACAAAATTGCATTCATTGATGAAGATGGTTTTGATTTCAATGACGGTGAAAGCCTTATCAGATTTGATACTGTTGCTTATTACCCAGACAGAAACGAAATCATTTATGCAATTACCAACAACGGAAAGATTTCCGTTATCACTTACGACGTGTTTGAAGATGACAAAGGTCATTATATCGAATACGGAAACACGCTTATCAAGATTTACATATCGGAGGACTGACAATGGGAAACATAAGTATTGTTATCGGCTCATGGGGTTCTTACAACGAGTGTAACGAAAGAGCGTTAGGCTCGAAATGGCTTGACCTTTCGGATTATTCCGATTGGGAAGAAATCGTTGAAGAACTCAAACGAGAAGGCTTTGAACTGGACGGTATAGACGAAGAATTGTTTATTCAAGACATCGAAGGCATATCGGACCGTTCTGTCAATTGGGATTATATGAATCCCGAAAACCTATTCAACACGCTTTACGAATCTGGCGTACTTACCAACGACTACAAATACAAAGAACTTTGCGCTTTCCTTGAAGTTAAGAACTATGACGATTTTGAAGAACTTGTTAAAAACCGCGGTGAGAATTGGGACGATAACGTCAACCTTTGGAGCGGTTATTCGTGGGAAGATTATGGACGTGAAATGCTTGACTGCTGCGGCTATCAGATACCCGACCATATTTTAGACTTTATAGACCTTGAACGCTACGGAAAATACTGCGGCGACGACACTGTGCACGAATACAGCAGTGGACTTATTGAAATTTATTAAAAAGGAGAATTGAAACAATGTTAAGAAGCATTCAAAAATCATTTGACATAGTAAAAGCAGGCGATCCCGAAACGGGAATTACCGTCCATACAATCAGACAATGGTGTAAGCAAGGCAAGATTAAGTGCCTAACAGCAGGCAACAAGGTTCTCGTTGATCTTGAAAGCCTTATGAGTTATATCAACTTGGAGTAAGGAGTTGGCTATGAAACGTATCAAAACACAATGTAGACACGAATACAAAATCTTTTATAATAACCCGTTAAAAACAAAGGAGTTGCAAATATGCAAATAACAATTGAAGAAAAGAAACAAAAAGCACTTGAACTGATGAAGAAATTGGACATTTACAAGCCGTATATAAAAGGCTTTGAAAAAGACAACGAGGTTTGCTTTTTTGAAGGCTTTGGCGGATTTTGGGCTTATCAAGAGCCTGAACTAATGGAAAAGATAAAGACATTCGAGAAAGAACACAACTGCCTCGTATATGCGGTAACCCACGAATACTTGGAATTCGGCGAATGCTACGACTTTCTCTATATCCCCGACTACAAAGAAGATTGGGATTTCATTCTAGAACATCAAGGCAATATGTACTTTGCCCTTGCTTACGTTTGGAACAAAGACTGTGAATGGTGTTCGGAATTCGGCACGATAGTTATCCGCTCTTTTGCCGGCGGTATTAAACGCGTTGCGTAACAAAAAAACATAAAGGAGTTATTACTATGGGATTAGACCAATATTTAAGAGCAAGAACAAACACAATAGAACAAAAATCGTCTCGCGGGGCTTGTGGCGGATTGTTTCCTATCGCACCTGCCGACAAAGGAACAACTGAAATCGGATACTGGCGTAAAGCGTATGCCGTTTCAGATTATCTTAGACAAGTTCTTGAAATATACGGTGACTTCAATCTTGAAGATAAGGAAGTGCCTTACAACAAAGTCCTTGAAATTATCGACTACGCAAACGAACAGATTGATAGGAAAGCATTTGAAGATGAATACGAATTAAGCGATTGGCAAGACACCGTTGCGGCGTTTACGAAAGCAAAGCAAATTTTAGAAAACGATCCCGACGCGGAAATTTATTATTTGGAGTGGTATTGATATGAAATCGATAGAAGTAAAAGCACATCTCAACTCAATGGACGGAAAGACGGGCCGGGCAATATTGCTCGGTCCTAATTATTTATTTGCAAGACCTATAACCAATTCTTACGTTTTCAAGGTTGGCAATCAACTTTGCACGGGCATTATGAACTGGTTTGTTGGCGAATACTACGTGGACGACAAATACGGAATCGTGGACGAGAGAAACGAGAACTACGACATCTACAAGAAATATATCAAGGAGAACAACAATGGCAACTATTAAGGACTTGGAAAAATACATAGACTATGAGTTTTCTTCGGGATGTTATACGGGAGATGACTACAAAAGTTTTCAAACGAAATACATCAACTTCTTGCGTTCTATATGCAAGCAAAATCATTGGCAACTCGTGAATGTCGGACGCAATCATTACTGCTTTTCGGCATTTATCAAGAGTGCGGAAAACAAGTGCATTTACATTTCCATAAGCGACGTTAGGTTTTTCACCAACGAATGGTACAACAACATTTTGATACGTACAGCCAAGAACGAGCAAGATTATCACGGCGGATTCAACCACCGCACAACACTCAAAGAACTTGAGATGAAAGCAATGGAACTTCTTGAAGATTTTCCGTTTTAGGAGGCAATATGGAACTCAATTTGACTGCCCAAAACAAGCAGGAAGAACTTGTCTTGAAATACCTTCAAGATAATGCGAGCGAAACTCTTGCAGACAAGATAAACAACGGCACACCGTTTGAGAAAGACGGTAAGCCTTTGCTCAACAAAAAGACGCTTGCAGGCTTTATGAAATACGCTTGCGAAGAAGCGAGAAAACTTGCCGAGAAAGGTGCAAATTCAACTTTCATTGACGACCAAACCGTTTACGGTTGGGCGATACATTATTTTGAAGAAGACAGCATCGAAGGGACGCTTTATACCCTCGACGGAGCGGAATACAAACCCACAGTTAAACGTGTCGAATCCAACGCGGTTAAAGCAAAACCTGAACCCAAAAAGCAAGAGAATGTTCAATTCTCATTTTTTGACAATTTGACAGAACAAGAAGTTAAAGAACACGAAATAGACAATTCAAGTGTCGATACGAACGAAAATGAAGTTATCGAACAAAACGGAAACGATGAGCAAAAACCCGTTGCAAGCAAGACACCAAACGGAACTTTATTTGAGAAATATCAGGCTTTGCAACAACAAAACCCCGCCTATGTTATCGCTTACAGACTCGGTGACTTCTATGAGATTTTGGGTGATAAAGCAGTAGCAATCGCAAGAGAAATCGACCTTACTTTGACAAGCCGCGATTGTGGTTTACAGGAGCGTGTGCCTATGATTGGATTCCCGTATCACGCATCTGAAAACTACTTTTCAAAGATTGCAAAAACACACGATTTGCTCGTTGTAGATACTGACGGAAGCACAAGATTTATTTCACAAAAAGGATGCAAAAAAACAACCCAAATTGACTATGAAACTGGTGAGATTTTGGGTGAAGATTTAGAGCCGAACAACACAGTTATTTCAAAACTATTTGAGATATTCGGAAACACATTGGAGACTAAATAAAATGAAGATTGAAAAGATAAAACCTATTCCGAAATACATACAGAAAAAGATTAAACTTTACGACGATAAATTGAAAACCGCGCCGTTTGGAAGAACTCGCTTTTATGCTTACTTTACGAAAAATGACGGCGAACTTGTAAAAGTCACCGTTGCGGTTAAAGAGAAAAGAAACAAGTGGTATTGCAAACAAGTTGCCGTTCACGGAGTTCATTCGGATAAGTGCTTTGTAAAAGATATGAACTTCACCTATATAGCAGGATATACCGTTGGTTGGCATGCGGAAGGCTTAACAAATCAACGTTGTTGGTATGAATACGGAGAATGGGGTTGGACTACGGACGATATGTTCGATCCATACGCTCCTATAGTCAACAGAGAGTACATTCTGGAAAAGTTCCCCGAATACAAATATAGCGCAATAGACAGATACACGGGTATTGACGTATTCAAATATCTACGGCTTTTTGAACAATATCCGCAAATAGAATACCTTACAAAACTTGGGTTGCACAACCTTGCTTTTTCAAAGCAAATACTAAAGAAATGCGGACAAGACAAACGGTTTTGCAAATGGCTTGCGCAGAACAGAAGTACGTTGAACAATCCTTCGCTATATATCCCTGTAGTGTTGCAAGCATATAAGAAAAACCGAAATGTGCTTGAAGTGCAGACATACTACTCCGCAAAACTTAAAATGAGCAAGGATACAGCCCTTGAGCCGTTGAGAATCGCCTTCAAAAAAGACCTCGAAAAGTTTTTCCATTATCTATCTAAACAAAGAACGAATGCATATAGCTATTTAGACTATTGGAAAGCTTGCAATGAGTTAGGTTTGGATATGACGGAAGAAAAGAACCGTTATCCGCACGATTTCAAACGTTGGCACGATATTCGAGCCGATGAATACAAATCTTTGAAAGCAAAGATAGACGCCGAAAAACGAAAGGCATTATACGAGAAGTTTGCCACCGTTGCAAGCAAGTATTTAGGGCTTGAATACAATAAAAAGTCCGTCTATGTGGCGATTATTGCTCAAAAACCCTCCGATCTTATCCACGAAGGAGAAACATTGCATCACTGCGTAGGACGAATGGGTTATGACCAAAAGTTTGCTCGTGAAGAAACGCTTATCTTCTTTATTCGAACAAAGGAACAACAGGATACTCCGCTTGTTACGGTGGAATACTCTCCGTCTCAAAAGAAAGTGTTGCAATGCTATGGCGACCACGATAGCAAACCAACGGAAGAAATACTCGATTTCGTTCACAAAAAATGGCTACCCTATGCCAATAAACAAATAAAGCAAATAGCGGCGGCTTAACGCAAAGGAGAAAACACTATGGCTAATTATTTTAGAATTACGGCATATCACCCTGAACAAGACTTCTGTATGATTATGGATACATACGGACTCTTTGAAAAGAAATGGCAGTTCTCCGCCGACCTTATAAAACGAGGATTTAAGATACTTGAAGTATCGGATATTGACCAAGTAATCGACGTCAATATTACTCGTTTGACCGAACCCGATTACGAAAAATTCATACTTCGAGCAAACGAACACGGACAGCCAAAATATATCGAGCAAGAAGTAAACGGAAGAACCTATAAAGCCGTCATGGTTGAAGGCAAAATTTATATACCCGATAATACACAAGTTATATAAAACGAAAGCCGGGAGTTAATCACTCTCGGCTTTTTTTATGTTAGTTAAAGTCAAAGAAGAATTTTTGATAATCCATCAATTATTGTATCTACATCCTCATTGGTATTATGTTTACCTAACGAGATACGAATAGTACCATAAGCTAAATCGTCGCTCAAACCAATAGCCTTTAACACATGTGATATTTCTGTTTTGACTGAATCACATGCCGCACCAGTTGATACTTCTATACCCATAAGATCCAATCTGTGTAGAATAGCCTCACCATCTTTACCGGCAAATGAAATACTTACTAAGCCCGGAATTTTTTTGTTTCCGCCATTAAAAACAAATGGAATATGCTTCTTTTCTAATCCATTTATCAAACGATTTTCCAATTGACTTAATAGAATTTGATTGTCATTAAGCTTTATGCAATTTTCTTTCAATGCAACCGCCATTCCAACTATTGAAGCAACATTTTCTGTTCCAGCACGCATTAAATTTTCTTGGGCGCCACCATCTAAAAAAGGATGAAGAATAGTCCCTTTTTTTATATACAAGAACCCAATACCTTTAGGCCCATTAAACTTATGGGCTGAGCCAGACAACAAATCCACACCAAGTTCTTTTACGTCTATTTTGATATGCCCTAAAGCTTGAACAGCATCCGAATGGAACAGTAAGCCGTGATTATGGGCGATATTACATAGGTCTTTGATAGGTTGTATAGTGCCTAATTCGTTGTTTACCATCATAATAGAGGCAAGAATTATGTCTGAAGAAATGGCTTTTTCAAATACCTCTGGTACAATATATCCTTCTTTTGATGGCTTTATATAATTGATACCATACCCAAACGCCTTCAAACTATTACACGAATTCAAAACCGCATGATGCTCAAACTCAGAAGTTAAGATTTTACAAGTGAGTGGCTTATTCCATAAAACACCTTTCAAAGCCCAATTATCACTTTCGGTACCACCAGAGGTAAAAAAGATTTCATCCGGGTCGGCGTTAATGCAAGCAGCTATTGTTGCACGGGCGTCAGCTAATGCCTTTTTAGCCTGCCTTGAGAAAGAGTATGGCTGTGAAGGATTGGCATATTCCTCAGTCAACCATGGAATCATCGCCTCAAATGCTTTTTTATCCAGTTTTGTTGTTGCCGCATTATCGGCATAAATATGGTTGTTCATAATCTATGCCTCCATAACATCCCGTATCCATTCTGTGATTGAAGAGTCGTTAGTATATTGCTCGATTATTCGCAGAACATTTTCCAAATAGTTCAATGGCCAATATCCTGCACTTTGTCCTCGTATAATATCGCCCGAGGCATTATAAATAATCCAGCTCCAATCCCGCCGCAAAGAGACGTCTTCCTGAATTGACACATCTGCTTTTGATATTAACTCTACTGGCATATTAAAGGGCTTTTGTATTACCCTTTCGCCTTGATCAATAACAGAACCGCCATCTGCAATAGCTATCCAAGAGGCTTTAATTCTTTCGAATTCCTTTTCCAACTGCATAGCGGCATATCCATACATAGGTAATTGTATTGAGATAACTACGGAAGACATATCATAAATTGTATAATCCATTTTCGTCACCTTTTGTATTGAACGTCAGGAATGGTGTTTTTACCAGGAACGTCAAACTCCTTTGGATCTATAATACATAATTGCTTTTTAATAATGGCGCGCATTTCTTTTGCAGGATTCAAGCAATACTTGATAAACTCATCAGCATCAATATCTTCCTTGTGCCTTGCATTCGGATAAAGCAACTTAACGAGAGCAGTGCAAAGGCGCTTAATTGCCGTCATATCACGCTTATCAGCTTTGGCAGGTATCTCAAGACATTCGTCGACTAACGCGGCATATGAGAGGTCATCCCTCATTGCATGCAATACTTCGGCGAAGTATTCTGTGTTAATTGCCCATCCATTTGCAATAAGATCTTGATTCAGGCGAGGGATCTTCCATCCGGGAATGAAGCCGTGGAAACGGTCCAATGTTGCCGATTCACCAAAGACTTCGCTGATGTTTTCAACCATGTTTTGGTTAATGTCGAACTTTCCAGCATCAATATTTCCCAATACAATGACACCGGCTTCTGTGGACATTTGTGCATCAAACCCCTTGATTTCGCCAAACTCCATATAGTGCTTAAGAGCTTGCTGTATCTGACCGGGCTGTTCAAAGGTAATTGATTGAACTTCGTCAAAACCGACATAATCAAACCTTGTAAGTAGTCCGCCTGTCTTCTTTGCATTGTCATATATCAAAGAAGCCCTTGAAACAGTTCCTCCACTTATCAGCCATCCACGTTTACTGATTTTTTCGTAAACGTAGCTCTTCCCCGTGCCTTTTGGTGCCAATTCGATTAGGTTAACTCTTTTCTCTATAAATGGGAGTAATCTTCTTAAGAAGAAAAGCTTGGTCTCTTCGCTGATATTTCCTTCGGAATCTACATACCCAGAAGGATTATAGTCAACAGCTGAGATGATAACATCTATCCATTCGTGAATATCAAAATTCTTTCGTGCTTCTTTATAGAAATCCAAGTCGACTCTATACGGACAGAAAGGCTTATAGCCGCTCAAATAAATCTCGTTAGGCTTGTACTGAGGTCTATCATCGTCCTCAGGTTCTTTTTCTTTTTTGCTCTTTCCAAAAAGCTTCTCATAAAACTTTGACGGTCTTGCAGATGAACCATTCTCAAATTCATCATCAAGACTCAATGTGCTTCCGAGCGCAAGTTCTATAATACCCCAGTTTTCGCTTTCTCTTAAGAGGGTATCTGCATATTGTTCAAGGACATCATCGGATACAATTCCAGAAGCTCCGCCTCTTGATCCGCCAAAATCAGGGAGTTCAAACTGTACTACTCCTTTTTTAAGATTAACATCAAGGCGTACTCGTGCCAACAGCTTCTCTGTGTTGCCCTGCATCAGCCTGTATTTTATAACCTGAAAAGCATCCCTATCCGGAATGAACTTTTTGATATATGAAAGAGTGCTATCAAAGTCAATGTTTCCTTGATTATCAGAGAATTTCATTACCAGCCAGTCTCTCATATATGAGGGCATACTCAGATTTGAAAAGAATTCTGATCTCTTTGGATCTTTTAGAACGACCATGTCTGCAAAGACTTGTCTCACTTTATCTTCTAGCATTTTAGTTTCTCCTAATCAAATAAACAAAGTGCAACCTTGTTCCTTGAATTCATCTATCTTTATTTCCAAATCTTCGACTTCGCAGCCAAAAGAAACACTCAAACATTCTAGACATCTGAACTCCTTTAGATCTAAAGAGATCAGTTTTTTGTTTAGCGCAATTTCATCCTTTGTCAGTTGTCTACCACAATCAACACATGTTTCTTTTTTCTTGCTCATTTGGCTTACTCCTTAAAGGTCATCATCCACTATCAGCCCTTTTCTTTTCACGAATATAGTCTCTTCCTTTTGAGAGAATAGGTTATTCGGATAGACACGAATCTTATAATCGTTGCCCGTAGATAGACCAGGGATTTTGATTGTCCATGTTTGATGATCAATAGACGAACCGCTTAAGATTTTTCCATTAAAATCCACCACAAGGCTATTTGCGGGTTCATCTGTATGGATGGTTAGGGTAACAGATCCATCAGTACTTAAGAACACCTCCGAAGATACAAGGGTGTAAGTAATATGCTTGGGAGTAGAGCCGTGTTGATTAAACTTTGCAAAATGCAATATAGGCACTAACAACTCTTCTGGGGTGGCTCCGCCGTGCACTTCTCCGGGTGCATATCCCGAAAAAGTGAAGTGATTATGCGTACAAAACGCCACAATTCTTCCGTCTTTCTTCGTATTTGATAAGCTTATTAAAGTGGTTTCGGACGGAAGTTCACAGTATCTCCCGTGATTGAAAATCTCGACTTTTAACGGTGGATTAACACCCTGTGTCAAATGGAATCCTTTTGCGGCCATCCTGCTCATTCCATGATCAGCGGTAACAATTACCTCGGAATCTGGATGTGATTTGACTGTTTCCACTATTCTACGAGCAATGGTGCCAATAAGTTCAAACTGCTTTGCAATGATCGAGTAGTAATTGCAATCATTTTTATCTTTGATGTGACTGAGCGTATCTAAATCGTCAATTTTCTTCTCAGAAATGGTTTCAGGGTCAGCCTTATCCATATTAACTTTGGTTATGGTGGGAAGAACTGCCGTACCAATTTCTGCTTTAGATAAAGCCACTGTTGAGTCTACGCGCTTAATTTTCTCCAATAGCATATCAATCCACTCAATTCCAAGCCCATCAAACCACAGGAAATATGGAGAAGGAACCGTTTTCTTGAGTGAATAAAGGATCGAGCCTCTTGTGTTGAACTGTAAACAATCAATTTGCCCCGCAGCGTTGGAAAGCTGTAGAGAGAATGTATCTGCGATCTTGTTTGACTTATATGCTGACATATAATCATTTACTTCGCCCGCCAAATAGGATGAGGGCTTCAAATACAGCAACAAGTCTGGATACTTTTCTTGTAAAATGGTTTTGAAATCGTTAATGGTTTTTCCATCATTTAGCGCACGGGAAACGAGCTCAAGGATTATGGCTCTTTCCTCATGTGTTTTGCCAGTAAGTATTTTCAGCTTGATTCTTGTGTCGGCAATCTGAGCGAACTTTTCCATAAAGGTGCGGCTGGGAACGTGGTATCCAGCCTTTTTCAGAACTTCTTCTCTTTGCCGAACCCATTCGTCAAAATTTGAGTTATCTTGGCAATCAATGATTGAACACTCTAAACTGATCAGCAGTTCAGAATACTTTGCAGCTTGTTCAACAGCAAAAGAAATGTAATCGCTCGACTTGTTCAATCCTAACTGATACCACAAATTAAACGCCCATTTTTCATTTTCGGTCAAAGAGTGCCATTTTACGATAATCGGTTCCGGATCAAAAAAGTACATATTTAGAGCACGCGGAATCACTTCATCCATCGTGATATTGGGCGCGATAAACGGAATGAGGAAAGTCCACTGCTCATTGGTTCCAAGTTTTTGTGTCAGCTTTGCGTTCTCGTCAACCAACGCATCTTTTATATACTCATAAGGGTCGGCAACAGTTTTAAGGGTATAATCACCACTCGTGGGAGTAATCTGTTTTATCTGTCGCGTTGCAAATGACATACCAGTCTTGATCTTTTGATCATCCCACAAAGACAGCCACTCACGGATACCAACAGCATTTACGATTCCTTTTTGCTTAGCAAACACTTTTGAGTATGCCGTAGCAGAGAAATCAACGGGCGTATCATCGACTTCAATAAGAGAATGTCCAAAACGTTCCTCATCAAGCTGTCCAACTATAGACTGAAACAATCCCTTAGCAAGAAAAATTGGGATCCAAACTCTTTTCTTTGAATGCACATGCCGATTCAAAATTGAGTATAAGCATGCAGAGTTCTTTTCTGTTGCTTCTCCAATTCGTAAGTATTCAGCGAGATGAGGAACAAGGATATCCTTGTCTTTATTCTCGTCGAGGACTGTGATAAGAGCCTTCATATCGGGCACGGTGTCTGAGCCTTTACAGAAGCGCTCGTCAGACAAACGAACAGTAATGTCCGCCTTTTCGGAGAGCGTTTTGATAAAAGAATAGTAAGTTCCCAGATTGTTCACGAAGAAAACTCTAGCAACAAAGCGGTTTTCGTCTCTATCTGATTTAATATAATCCAATACTTCCTGTAAGGTTTTCTGCTCAATCACTATACCTACCTCCAAGACAATTATTCTTCATCGAGTAACAGCAAACAAGCCTCTGAACTCTGGTCGAGTATCCTTTCCAATTGTTTCTTGAGCTGATCCAAGTTGTTAATGTCGTTTACTCGTTTTTTTGCCTTATCGCTAACCTCGGATTTCAAATCCGTTGAAATGTATTTCTCAACGATTGGACGAATCGCGACAAGATCGTTATTCCAATGCGCATAGTTTCTATATCCGCTGTTCTGAATCTTATTCTTCACATCTTTCACGTGTGGGAGGAGAATGCTGATAAACTTTTCTGAAGCTATATTCATTATGAAATGCCTATCAATTGCAGCTTGATCAGACAATACAGAAAAGTCAGCACCATCAATGCTGGTTATCGCATTATCTAAACGAATATCATCAATACGCTCATTTTTTTCCAGCGCAGAAATCACGGAGAACAGGCTTGCATAAGTAGGCATTACCCATACGATTGGCATTATAAATTTTGATGTCCAAGTCGAAACGCTGTCAACTCCAGTTTTAGCTTTCCAAGATGTCATTAACTGATTAACCTTTTTAGAGTATGCCAGATCCTTAATCTTGTTTCTGATGTTGGATTTGAAATTGTGCTCAGTTTGCTCAAAGGGTTCTTTGGGGAGAGCTTGAAGAATGTCATTATATTCTGCATCCGAGAAAGCCCCCATTCCGTTTTTATCAATATATGCCCTCAGTACGGCAAGTGGATGCGCAATGTTATCTATGGCATCGGCCATGTGCAATTCCAATTCTTTTATGACAGCACTTTTTTCATCGTTGCCATAGGAAACCCATTTGTTGACAGATATGTCATGCAAAGTTGCAACAGCTCCAGCCCAACTATCAGACAAAGACGCATAAACACATCCGGGGATGCGAATATAGTCAAGATAGTTTGATAAGGTTTCCTTGATCTTTTCGACTGACTCTGCTGAACCTCCAAGAACCTCATTAACAACGCCAACGAGGGTCAAATCTAATGTCAGTTTGCTTGTGGCATCTGTGACTTCCTGTTCGCGCCATTGCCATTTTTCTTCTTCAAGAACTCTACTGAGCATCGTGAAGAGGGTTTCCATAGAGAACCCGTACTTATCACATGCAACCTTAGTGTCAGGTGCTTTCTCGTAGATAAAATTCGTCATGCCGGTGACGAGTTTGGTTTTATCTTTCAAAAGGCTGTTCAGCATCTGAACATAAATTTTTGGATTAGCCTTAATCAGGCCAATAATTTCTTCCATTACATCGGACTGATTTCCGGATTCAAGGATGTACTCAACATATTTATCCAGAATTTCGGAAATCTCTGACTTGATGCCAGAGAAATCCTCATCATCAAGGTACTTAAGCGCCCAAACCGGATAACCAGTTTTAGTAATATGGATTTTCACATTCTTTCGGCAATCATAAATATCACCAACTTCTTCCTGAGAAAGTCCGAAAATCCTGCGAGTAATATCCTTGAAGCGTTTTTCAATATCGCTCTCGCTGGATAGCTTCATTCCAGCAGCTTTCCCACTCAGCATGCTTACGATAAGTGTTGAGATAGTCTCTTCGTCAAGCTTGTGAGCGTTGTTACCATCGAACCAAGTGAATTTTCCTATGTAGAAATGCAAAGCAAAGCCAATAAGATAGCAACATACTCCAGTGTCGTAATATCCGAGCTCCTGCTGCAGATTATCCCACAGATCAGATAACAAAACAGTGCCAGAAGTTAATGTCTTATTAAGGAAGGAACAAAGCGCAGCCATACTGCGACCGACCTTAGTTTTTTCCATTTTCATAACTTCTTCTATGTTAGTACAATCCCAAACATTCTCATCGTTGTCTCTAAGAATGTCAACACAATCCTGCCACTGCTGGTTGAAGTTTTTCTGTTTGTCATTGGCAGGATTTTTGTTTCCAAGTGTGGTTTTGGAAACACCATAATATGCCGGTGCAAGCGCAACTGACTTGTAAAGAGTAATCTTTTTGATAATTCCTTCAGGAGCTGCCGGGAACACTGTAAATACGATTTTCTCATAGTTTGAGATAACTGCTTTGTTTGTATAAACATGTGATGTTGCATTTCCATACAACAAATCCATGTCCTTACCGATGGCGGTACTTACCCAGTTTCCAACAAGATCAGTCGCTTGTTGCTGGTAAGAGTTTGCGTTTACTGTATTTCCTGATTTTTGCGCCAAAGAACCATTTGCAACAAGCTCATACCAGTTTTTGAAGGTTTCTTCAGGCAGCGCGTAACGCATGACGCATACCAGCAATCGCTTGGTATCATCAGAATCAAGAAGGGCATTTACGGTGGTTTTTACTTTTTCAATCTCTTCAACGTTGGGAACTGCAACTATCAACAACCCAAATTTGTGATATGTCTTTTCAACAGCTTTTTTGAGTTCTCCGAACTTGTAGTTGATTTGCTGAGTTGTTCCCCAGCAAGTATCTACGACCAGTCTCTTAACCACCGCTTTTTCTTCTGGAACAAATTGTTTCTTTAAGACGGAACCGAAATACGAATCCGCATTGAACAATTTACCCGGAGTATTGTCCTTTTTAATCTTTTCAATCTCTGCGTCAAGCTCACCGCCAGTTCCAGAATAAGGCAGCTCTATTCTTGAACCTTCATGTAGGTCGGGTGCAAGGACAAGAACGCTCAATGGTTCAGAACTTAGGGTTTGCAGATAACTTGATACTTCTGTTTTATCAAGCATACCTGAGAAGCAATCACACAAAGTCTTTTCTGTCGCTTGTATGCCTCTGCTCGATTTGGATTTCTTGAGGCTATGTCCCGACCCAATGGTAGCCAAAAGGAGCATAGCGCCTTTGAAAACGCGCAGAATGCGGTCATCGTTGATTTGATTTTTAACCTTGTTATAGTGCTTCAAAGCGTCTTCAGCTATTTTAGTAAGATCCTTTTTGCCACCTTGGTTGTTAACAAAGAAGTAATCCCAGAGATAGTCCGGCGTTACCCACTTCCAATCGTATCGTCCATTGTTATGAATATATGCTCTAAACCCATCATCTCCGCTGCTTTTCAAGAATTCAAAAATACTTCTATTAGACGCAGCAAGCCCAGCCACCTTGGAAACCAAGTTGACCGTCATGGGATGTATCGGGAAAATCTTTTTAAGGGTCGCGGCGTCAAGATCGGAGCCGGGATCACCCATAAAGGAATGAACGCTACCGCTGATGGACGAATAAAGATCATCACATATTTCAGCCCAATTGTCCTTCATTCCGTCGCGAGTGATAATGCTTTCGCCAATGAGTTTCAAAGTGGTCTTCTCGCTGAGAGAAACATCAATCTTGTGGAAACGTGCATCTGCTTTTCCAAGTCCGGCAGATACGTTTTCAGAGAAGACGCCAGGATATTCATGCATCACATAAATAATGAAGAACGGCACTTCTTTGGAAAAGATAGAGAGCTGTTGGATAATGTCGAGGTCGTTATATCTGATGTACTCAGTAAACTCATCCCAGATAATGAACATACCGGTCTTCGCAAGCTCGCTGTTTCCGGCATATACATCCTTGATCCATGCCTTGAACGTATCAAGGTCTGTGGCGAGTCCTATATTCATAGACTGAAGGATCTCTTGAGCATAGGAACAAGCAGTTACATCACCGGCCATTACGGCATTATAGAAATCTTCAAAGCTGTCATAGGTTCCCCAGTATTCGGGATACGCGCCATCATCAAAATCCTGAGCAAGTTTGGGCTTGAAGTTTTTTACCGTCTTCTTAACAGAATCAATCAGCGAGTTTCTGCCGGTATAGTTAAACCCATTTTCCTGTAAAATATCCCTGACGGATTGTTCTATCTGGAAGAGGAACTTATTTGAGGTGTCAAGTTGCTTGCACTCGCCACTCCGGAACTTGACATAGTACGGACCTTTTTTGCGGGCGCTGAGAAACTTGTCCTTGACTTCATAAAACAAGGAGTTCTTGTTAAGGAAAGTTTCTACCGTCTGATAGTCATCCTGCAACAAATGCTTGATTACGATAGCAGAGTATGTTTTTCCCGTTCCATACGAACCTTTAATCCAGTAGTGCCAAACATCCTCATTAGGATCATCCGGGCGAAGGGATTTGGCAAGGAGCCTGACTGCAGTGACCATATCGTCGTTGACAATATAGCGACTCCAGAAGTCCGCATTTCTGCTGTCAGAACTGATATCAACAACAGATTCATAACCAGGAGTAAGTTCAATAAAAGAATCATACTTGTTTGCCATCTTATTCACCTCCAAGAACGAGATCAACGACATCTAACGACGTTTTTTCGCTGTTCAAAGTAATATTGTCCAGGTCAGCCACAAAAGCAATTTTGATGTAATCAGGATATTCGTTAGCAAGCTGTCGAAGCATATCCTTGAAAGCATTTTCATCTAATGCGTAAACGGTAACAGGATCCATACCAACGAAATCTTCCGGTCTATTATCGCGAACAGATTTTAATTCTTTCAGTGTTGTACTATAATGCCCGCCGAGCTTTTCAGCATATCGATATAGAGTGTAAAGAATTGCGGCGCCATCGGGCGTTGACCAACCCTGTTTATTGAACTTATATGAGTTTCCAGAGGCAATCGGGATACCCATCTCTAGAGTTGATCCAATAGGGCTATACACAAATGTTTCTGCCAGCGATGTAATAGCGTTAGATCTGGTTGAGGCAGAATACATATCATCAATCAAATCAATTAGTTCAGCTTTTTCGTAAACTTCATCGTTTGGCACATTTAGCAAATACCATTTGACAAGAGTGGAATTATAAGCGAGGTTTGTCCAAATGACTGCCCACGTGAACGGATGGAAGGGTCCAATCTCCATTAGTTTTTCACCCAACTTGGTGATCTGCCCATTTTTATTGCTACTAGGACTATTCTCAATTATTTCGCTCTCTTTGAGATAAACCTTCAGGGCATCATATTGGCGGTTGCCATACTCTTTTGAACTCCAGCAATCATTTCCAAGTTCAAAAAAGTGTTCCAACCACGCTCCACGTAAGCCAAAATGCTGATACCTGTTCATTCCTTTAAGATCCATATTATTGCCTCCTTGTGTGGTCGCTAATGATCGAGCAACTTTGCATCCTTTAGCGACCTCCGTTATACATTTGCAGCAGTGAACACATTTCTCGTTGGAAATAGTGATCCGCCTGTTTTCGTCAATTTTGAACGCTCCTGTCGGACATTCAACTGAACAGCTATTACAGCCAATACAATATGCGGCTTTATTGGCAAGTCCTCTTAACCAACTCAGAGTGAAACGGTCCATATCTGCAAAATTGGTATATGTCACAGATGATCCGTCATCACTCACGACAAAGTCATATGTTTTGTCTTTGATGATTTGTTTGCATTTATTGCCTTCCCGTTCAATAATCGGTCCGACTATTCGCGCTAAGTCAATCCAAGATTGTCTAGTTTCGCTGAAAACAAATTGAATTGTATTATTCTGAATGATTTCGTGAACCCTATTTCCTCCATTGGGAAGTCCGCGACCGCCAAACCGACCCTTCCAGCCGCCCTGAGCGATGTATTTTTTGATTTCTTTTTCCGGCTTGTTTGCACGGGCATATTCTTCGACATAGTCAAGAAAAGGTTTCAAGTCATCCTTATAGGCGATGTTTGCTATTCCATCCCACCAAGTAGATGACATCGGACAGACAGCACAGCCAACACGAAAGAGTCCGAGTCTATATGCCCTGTTGAAAAGAATTTTTCTTTCCAAAATGTATAGGTATATTTCCGAGGTGCTCCATTTTAGAATGGGACTACAATTCACTTGGTTTATATGCTTCTTTCCCTCGGAAAGTTCTGCATATGTAGAACGCTGTTCACTCTCTTCGGCTCGAACGCCATCGAAAACTACAGCCTTAACATTTTCTCCATCGGAGATAGTCCTCAACAATACCAGTGTTGGAACCGATTTATGAACGCCGCAACACCATCTGAGCCTTCGACCAGGAGGACCAAATTCTTTCCAGGATTCTTTCGCATCAAAAGGCGACTTAGCAACTTGAAAGTTCAAATTAGGATAGTGTTTTTTTGCTTCGTCAATTGCCGCATATGTGTCGCTCAACTCCATTCCGGTATCTCCGAAAACGACTACAAACTGGTCTGGAGCTAAAGCCCTTTGAACCAAATCAAGGATGACAATAGAGTCTTTTCCGCCACTAAAAGCAGCAACAAACTTATATCCTTGTTCTGCATATTGTTCATAGGTGGCTCTTATAAACTGGATTGATCTTTGCACAAGCCCATCCATTAATGAATGATTCACTTCAATCAGTCTATCAACGTTAATTGGAGTGAGACTTTTGATGGTGGTGTTTTTGACTACGATTTTGGGTTTTTCGTAAAAGCTTCCACCTTTTGCTTCTGCTATCACTTCGCCATTCAGTATATATTTCCTTATACCTTCAGCCCAAAGCAAAGGCGCATCGGTATCGGGGTAATCCCACACCTTATACATCTCAAAGAAATCAAGTTCTTCTTTGAAAACTGGTCTTATTTCCTTTTGAACGGCGACAGAAACATCGAGTTTGAATATTCCATTTTCGCCATCAATCCATTTATATCCGTACATATGTAGTCACCCGTGCCTTTAGTTTATCGTGACCCTTCCATTATTATCAGTCCAATAAAAGCGAATATCTCCGGCTACAGTTTTGTGGACACTCCACATTTTCTCTGATCCGCGGATGAAACCTTTATTAAGCAGAAACTCTCTAAATTCAGATGCGGTGAATTCTTTCGGAAGGGGGAATGCTTTTGATACTTCGTTCCACACCACATCACTAAAACTCCGGTAATGCGACTTCTTGCGCACAATCGCAGCAGGAACCGTTTTCTTATCGTTGTCTTTGCCGGCTTCAATTGTAGTAAAGCCGGTTTCATAAATTCTTAGCACATCTTCCAGCAACAAAGCAGACCAAAAGATCCCGCTGGGGAGTGCAGGAAGAGTTGTGTAAAAATAGTCATCTATTTCACCGGTGGCAATATAGTCCTCGCCCTCAAGCATGTTCTCGATTTGCGATGCTACAGACGCAAGAAAATAATCATTGATATGGATCGCTTCTGTTAGCACAAATTGATTCTCCGCATACTGCAAGAACGATTGATTCCCGGTATTGGAAAGCATATTCGAGAAGGTCGCAGCCGGGGTTGTGGATCCGATTTGCTCAAAATACGCCAATGCATCTTCTCGTGTGAAGGTATTTCCGTGTTCTCGGGCATACTTGATCATAAGCCCATGATAATCTTTCGGATAATCCGGCTCTTCTTTCCAAATATGCATATTGTTCATGAAGATGAACGAGTTCTCCTTATAGCGCTCTTGCTCAAACAAATGAACCGCAAGATCATATATTTCTTGACGGGAGTCAAAAGCATTGTTGTAGAAGAAAAAATCATCCAATCTGGGGCGGGCTTCATTGTAGAGTTGCTGCGCCGATGTGTAGTTCCCGTTTTGAGAAAACTGTTTACAGATTACTTCGAGCAGTATATCTGCCATTTCGTTATAATCGCTTATCTCGTTGCGGCTATAGTATTTATTCAAAATTTTAACTGTATGACATTCGATTAATGCTTGATTTATCAAATGAGTTTTATAATTACAAAAATGTTTTAATATGTCTTCCTTTGAGACACCACCTGATCTTGAATTTGATATAAAATCAGACAATTCAGACACCAATTGGCCTAAATTGTTATCTTTGTGATTTTCGCCCAAAGTTATTTCTTTTCTTGTTTTAGACTCTGCTTTCGGTATGGCACTAAGAACGACGCTATCTTTGTCATAACCCAAAAAACACGAGAGTTCCCCAATCAAATAAACCAATCTTGGGATGCTATAATTAACGTTAACCCAAAAGCCGTTTGACAATTGAACACAATGAAGACCCTCAATTTTTTTGTCCATAAGCAAAGCGTTCTTTGCCTTCTTTTTAGTAAAGCTTCCTGTATATAGCGACTCCAACAATTTGGAATGATGTTTTAACTCATATTCTATCAAACCTATATAAAGTTGGACCCAGTTTTTGCCCTCAAAAGTTACGCCTCCAATAGAACAATTGTATGGCACGGTTCTTTCGAAATCGTCACAGTTGTGAAAATTATAGTAAATTACCGTTGGATATTGATCATTAGCAGAGGCTTGTTCAACGGAATTATTATCTTCTGATGCTTCGCTTCTAATATGTAAGTATTTAGAATAAAAACTGAGCAATTGTAGGCCACTGCTTCTTAAATTTTTATTTGCAATTATTTGTTTGATTTGAAAAGCTAAACGGTTTACTTCATCTTCATTGGATAATCTGAAAATTGACATGGGAAAAATTTTTCTCTGTCGTAAAAACAAATTAATAAGGCCAGAGGATGCCTGCAATTTCTTCAATAATGATAGAGGCATATTGTTTTCAGCCCATTCCCAAAATTCAGATGAATTATCAGAATTATTCATATTCTTTTCATCATTTGTCATAATTATTGCCTGTTATTTTTGTTATCTAAGTTTCCATATTGAAATCCGTAAATAGGGCGTATGGCGTCATGCGGAATAAGATAGTTTTTGCCAATTTTTTCCACCCCAGGAATACGTCCGGCTTTACATAAATTCTGAACTTGACGGACAGTTATGCTCCATTTTTGAGATGCCTCTTTTGTTGTCATAAAATCCCTCATCTGTCATTTGCCTCACTTAGAATAATTATATAAATTATAATATCTTTCAGACGAAATGTCAATTCGTTAAAACGAAATCTATATATTGTTTAAAGTAATAATTCTATTATCTTTATTATAATGGAACAAAGCGACTGCTCGTGAACATCACCATAAAACCCACCTTTACTACCGTGTTGAGATCCTCGCGTGTGCTTGTCTTGAACAAGTGGCGTCGCTTCGCTCCGCCAGACAAGCACACGCCGATGCAACTGAACTCGACTCACTATACTCGGAAAATGAAAGCGCGTCGAAGGGCGATGCTGCCGCTACACCGCTTGCAGTCATGCGCCCGTTTTTCGACTTGCGGTTTTTCATTTTTAAGCCATGTATTACGCTTATTTTCATTCAGTTTACTTTTCGGAGTTTGCTTATTGTTTCAGCCGAAACTTCGCCAATATATTCGCCTTCATTCCAACAAGAAAAGTCGTCAAAAAGAAGCAACTTTTTATCTTCGATTCCTATTGTGGCGGCAACGTCTTTGTCCATAATATCGGATATGAAAAACTGCGGTAGCCCTTTTGAGTACACGAGTTTTTCCCCAGTCTTTTCAAGGTACTTGATAATATACTGCATCATCTCTCCGAGATCAAGTTTTGAGTTGATTGCAACGAAGTCTCTTCTACCGAAACGAGAGTTAAAGTCTGTGTTTTGATATGTTATCTGCCGTTTGTGTGTATTTAGGTTATAATCTTCGATCGGCACAAGTTCTCTCATCGTGCCCTCCGGGATATAAAATATACCGTGAAAGTGCAACCTGTTTTTCTCCGGCGACCGCTCCCAAACGCCTATATATTTCCAACCTTTTCTGTAACACAAATTGCGAAGATAATTTTTCAATTTTCGCCGAAAAGTCTCCTCGGTATGCAAGGCAGAATCATACGTAAAAGTGCAAAAATAGTTGAAGTTTTGCAGGTTGATTTTTCGCCACATCCGCACTTTTCTTGCAATCAAATTCCGCTGTTTTCGTTGAAGGTTTTTTACAACGTATTCCTCGGCTTGTTCGTCTGTTTCAAAGTATGGCAGCATCTCCTTTTTGATATAATTTTTGCGCATGCCTTTTGGCATGCTTTGGCTTTGAAGATACAACTCCTCAAAGTATTCTTTTTTGGTAACGGATCGTTTTGACGGTTCCGAAACTTTGGGTTGCTCTACGGCTAAATCTTTGGATTCGCTTGTTTCTTCATAAGTCGCTTCAGGTTCAGCCGTGGGGACGGATTCACTTGCCCTTTTATCCTTTTCTTCAACGACAATGATTTCTTCGGGCGGAGTGGTCCTTGGTTTTGTCTTTCTGGTCGTATGCGGAATCGCTATGTAATGCGAGCCGTCGCAATAGACCTTTGCCTCATGATATGGCATATACACCTCCTTGTGCTTGACAAGAGATACCGATTGCCATTCTATTCATTGTCCGCAGAACTTTCTTTTGAATCGGTATTCTTGTACAATGCGTTAATGAAATAACTGTTCTGCATTCTCAATTCATCAACTGTCGCTTTTTCTGTTTCGTATTCAAGGTAATCTTCCAAACCAACACCGGTTTTCCTTGCAAGGTCATTGAAATAGTCCGAGAAACAGTCCGTCGAGAATCTCCGACTATAAATCTTTTTGTTCATAACGTAATACTTCTTCTTTTCCGCTTTTCCGTCCATAGTGCCGCGCTCCTTTTCAATATTCGAGATACTGAATCCGTAAGTGTTGTAAATCTTCACGGTCCGCCTATATATCGCTGCCGTAATTTGTTTGAGCAAGTAAATGAATAGGGTGTTATCCCCTCTGATAAACCTGAAGTTATAATAGAGTTTCATAAACCGTCCAAACAGCCATTCGTTTACCATATCCTCGATTGTGAAGAACGGAAGCGCAAGACGCTTATTGCCGGAAGACACGATATGAACTATGTCACAGAGATCTCTTGCGTCCGCTCCCCACGACGCCGGGCGCTGTTCATCGGCAAAGACTTTCACAAAAGGATAGTTGTCAACTGTTGCACTGTGGCGACACATTTTAAGCCAAAAGTTGAACAGATCGTTCTTTTGATTGGTTTCTTCCGTGCCCTTCTTGACTTCTTTTAGTTCCAGATTGTTGCCGCGTTCCTTGCCAACCTCGGTGATAGACACAACGCCAAACTCAAAACTTCCTGCGTTCGGGTTGTTTTCAATCACCTTTTTCCCAAGTCGCAATACGTCAAAGTCCAAAATGTGAGCGTGGCGAGACGGACGTTCTTCCTTTCTGAAGAAATCGTTGGACCACATGGGAAAGTTGCCCTCGTCTATCAGCAAATTATCTTCGCGGATTGAATAGTTGGACACCAACAAGCTGCTTTGGATAACGTAGATGAAATAGAGTTGCGCATAGGTCGAAAGCACGTCGAATATGTAACTTGTCCTTAGTCCGTCTGTGTAGTAAAGTCCATACCTACAACTGTCATATCCAAAGAGTTGCCAAGCATCGTTGTGGTGCTTTTCGTATCTTTGCCGTTTCAAATTCACCCACTCTTTTATGGTGGCGAGATTGTAAACAACACCGTGTTCCATACACTTTCTAAGCTCCATTTCAAAAGCAATCCATCCGAAGTTGGGAAACTTCATATCCGTCTTTTGCAACTTGTCATAGGCAATGGAACGGAACATAACTTCTTGCGAAAGAGCCATATCCGTAATGATTGTGGTCTTCTTTTTACCCATACTTCCGCACGTCATCGAAACAATGGGTAGGTCGTTTATAAAACCCCTGTTGGACATCTCCATTCGTCTAAGTTTTGCAAGCGCGAGATTTTTTCTCCAACGCTCGAAACCAAGCCATGCAGCGATACAAATTGCCCAAAAGGGGACATATCTTACTATCACCTGCAAGTCCATAACCACCTTGACAAATTGCACGTATAACGAGCCGAAATCGAAGGTTACAGCAAAGTAAAAATAGTAGGCGAAAAAGGCGATTATTATGCTTACGATATTGAGATTAAAAGCCCACAAAACAAGCCAAACAATCCATATTGCAGAATGCTGTTTCACATACTCATAATACTGCTTCAAAAAGTCTCGTATCGGCACGTAAGAATAGAGTGTAATCTTCTTATAGATTTTCAGTGGAAGGGTGTCTTGGTTGTGCTTTGTATTGGGCTTATTATAGAAGATTTTGACCGCCATAAACAATGCCAGCAAACAAGGCAAAATCAGCAATATTATCTTTGAAAAACCGCCTGCCTTTTCACCCGTGAATTTGAGCCATGCAAGGAAGTTTTCTTTGCTGGCGAAGGTTTTCCAAAAGACTATGAAATTTGCCTTGAACGTCTCAAAATTCTCGGGCAATAACAAGTCCCATTTAATCACCTTAGAGAACTCGGAAACAGCAGGCTTTTCACTTGCCGACAAGTCGAATATTTTACAGAGATAATATTTTATACTGCCAAATAGGTCGGTTAAAGCCTCGATACCGCGCAAATATGACAATCTGAACACAAACGCTCCAAGCAAAACAAACGCCACGGTAAGTGCTATTGTGAGCGCAATATTAAGCCGTTTTTGCCATTTCATGCAGCACCTCCGAAATCGCATTTTCGGGCGGTATTTGCTTTGCCGTATAAACGATATAACTGACCGCCAAAATGGCTATGAATAGCGATAAAATCGCCAAGATTCTTTTTAGTGTTTTCATATTGAAAATCTCCTGTTTTTTATAGATAAAAATAACGCCGACGATCCATACGATTCGCCGGCGTCTTTTCGTTAGATTTTACTTTCCGCCTGTGTTCCACCGGTCGGCAAATTCTTTTCTGACACGCTTCTCGGCACGCCGTCGTTTAGTGGATTTTACAGCCGCCGAAATACCTTTGAACGGCAGCGAAATTATCCATACGACTGCTTGAAGAACATACGGCAAAATCGGGGCTAAAATAATCAACAAAAGGATGAGCAAAAGCAGGAATAAAAGTTTCTTTCCCCGCTTGTTCAAACTTATGTCAATGTCCGTTTCGTTGGACGGATCTTTGCTGCCCGATTGCTTGTTGTCTATAACGCCCAAGTTGTAGGTTATACCGTCTGTTTCAAACTTCAATCGAAGTATGGTTACGTCTCCCACAATGGTGGAAAAAGTTCCGTAAGAGCCTTGTCCCGACCAGAACGAATAGTCCGTTTCCGCAAAACGAAGAACCCATTTTTTGCTTTGAAGTTCAGCTAGTGCAGAATCCGTCAATTTCGATGAAATCTTCACGTCGATTATCGCGCCCGAAAAGATTTGCTCGCGATCTTCGCTTTTTATAAAGTCATCAACCGTCTGGATTCTATCCCATTTATACGTTCCCGCAAACCAACCGCTGCCGGTATGTTCGACTTTATCGGTGTATTTGAGATAAGCATATTTATCGGCTTTCTCGCCGAACGTTTCGTTTTCTCCGACAAATGCCGCCCACGATGAAGAATATTCCTGCGTTGTGTAATACACGTCGGCTTCAAGAAGTTTGTCCATAGGCTTATTAGTATTGAACGCCACGAAATGGCTGTCGCAAGCACCGACATAGAGTTGGAATCCATCGGGGTATCTGACAAATCCCACGAATTTGTCCGTAACAACGATTGTTTCGATGTCCACGCAATTGACGTATGGCTTACCATTGATTTCGCCAAAGGTATATTGCTTTGAAATATCGTAATTCACCTCGGTTATCGTATTGCCACCCGTCGCTTGCTCATCGATGCTCTCGTCAAACGGTCGATATATCGAACTTATGGCATAGTGCCTCACCGCATCCGATTTCACGGCCAAATCTTTGACTTTATACTTGTAAAACACTCCGCTGGAGTTGAGATACTCCAACTTATAGTTTGTAAAACTTATTGAGTCGTTAATTGTGGTCGAGATATTGATTGAGGACGCTCTCAAGTTTTTGTCCTTACCGCTTGGCTGATAGACGTACACAAACAGTTCTTTGTCAACGCTCTCGGCAAGTTGAATGATTTTCAACGAATAATCGGTTGCGCTCGCGGGGTAATGGCCCGCGTCAAAAGATTTGTCCTTTTTCAAATCGTCCAAAACGCTCGAGTAGGTTTTGCTTTCCTGAGCATAAACAATGACGGGCGTCTGCACCGTGAAGTACACAGTGCAGAACACCATAATGAAAGCGAGCAGAAAAGCGATCCCTCTCGTTCTCATTATTTTCGTCATAGCTCGATCACCGCCTTGTCGAGCGTTACTCCGCTTACGCTAATGGACAATCCAAAATGCAAATTTACGTTTGATTTCCCATCATACGACGTCAATACGAGTGTGAACATGTCGGGGTAGCCCTTTCCTGTGCAATCGCTGATTTCCGAATCAGGATACAATGCCTTCAAAATGTCGGTCAAACCGCCTTTTGGCATAAGTTTTAAAGACTTTTCGGTCTTTTCGACCACAAACCCTTCCGCCAAATTCGTTTCGTCCGACAAATAGTGCGTTTCCCCGTCAACGACAAACTCCAAATTGCCTTCCGCATTTTTGTTGGGAACAATTTTATAAGAAAAGTCTTTAGTTTCTTCCTTATTAAACGCCCCAAAGGTGTATTTGACGTCAACCGACATAGGGCTTTCCGGAGTCAAAACGTATCCGCCGGACGAGTTCATAACATCCTTGCCGTTTACGGTTGCATAAAACGTCTTAAATTCACTTTCAAAACCGTCTGTGAAATGTGCGCAAACGCCGATAGCCACTACAATAACCATTACGATGAGTATGTAGGATACAATCCTACCTGCGTTGCTTTTCTTCATACGTCACCCCTTATATGTAAAGGGTATCGTTTGAAAGAGAAACGCCGTTAACACCCGAAGTCGTGCGAACACAAAGAGTTTTGGTAAGACCGGTGTTTTGCTCGGTAACAGTCACAAGAACGTAAGGCAACCTGTTGTCCTGGTATCTCAAGAACGTTGACCTTGCGCCACCGCCACGGCCATATGAGGCACCTTGTGTGGACGAATAAACGTCTTCTGCTATCACCTTCAACTTGCCGTTTTCAATCAAAAACTTGTTGTAAAACGCATAACTGCTTTGAACCTGCATGAAAGTGTAGATGTATTGATCCGAGTCCCAAAGGTCTGCAACGCACACTTCTTGCTCAACCTCGCTTGTTCCGGTGATTGTGCCGTTTGAGTCAAAAGTCTCTCGTTTAAGAACAAGCTTGCCATAAGAAACGCCCGAAATCTTATAGTTTGGGGTGAATCCTTTGCCGACTACACCGAAATCATTGTCAAAATTGATGTCGAACAAGTATGTCTCACCGCTTTTCACTTCAACAATATCAACGTTCCATGCGTCATCGTGTTTGACTGTCGCACCTGTTACGATGATATCCATCTCGGAAGGATTGCCGACGTAGATAACCTTGCATTGCGCCGTGAAACCGCCATCTCTCGTCTTTACGGTGATGACAATCTCCGCTCCATCAAACGCTTTTTTGCAAACCACGGTTGCGGTTGCACTGCCGTCGGAATCGGGAGTAACGGTGACATAATCTGTGACGGTTTTGTCGTTGTTCGTTTCTTGATCAACCCATGCGACAGACCAATCTACCGCTTTGTTTTCTGCCTCGACAGGTGTAACTGTTGCGGTGAGTCTTATAGACACCGTGTGGCCGGGGTTTGCTTCGCGCGGTGTGGAAGACGCGGCAAACAACAATTTTGCGGGCATATTGTATGCAGTGGCAACGCTGTCGTTTACAACCAAAGAACCATCTTCAAGTTCAACAACGGACGCAGGGTTTTTGTTTGCCTTGTCAGCCCTTACCGCAATCAAGATTGATGCGACGACACCTGCCATAAGCACGATAATGAGTGAGAACGCCACAATCCATTTGATGGTATCGGAGCGTTTGTGTTGATTAAATTCTTGATACATAATCTTTTCTCCTTTTTTAGATTTGATGTAAAAAACTACGGCACACTTAGGCAAACCGTAGCCTTTTACGGGAATTATGCTTTATCTCAAAAGCATATTGAGGAAGGTCTTGTCCGAAGTCCTTGCGGGCTTTACGGGACATTCATACACTTCGCCGTCTTCGTCATAAGAACGAACAGCAAAGGTGTTGCCCTTGACAATGTTTCCGTCCGCGCCTTTCATTTCAAATGGCTTCACCACGAGTTCTGCTTGCATTGCATCTCCGAATACGACGTCAAGAACGTTGTAACCGCCTTTGTCGGTATCTTTGTTGGGTGGGACGATTTGGATGCGAATATCTTTGCCTCGGACTACGCCTTTGATGAAATAACCGAAATAGGTTTTGCCATTGCTTTCAAAGGTTTCGCGTTCAACCATAATGTTATTAGCCATGCTTTTTCACCTCCTTATTTCTTCTTCCCGATGGTACGGGAAATCACTTTTGCCTCAGCTTTGGTCTTGCCTTCACCAAGAGCCTTTTTGTACTTGTAAAGTCCTGCGTGGTCGCCTTGCGCCTGAAGATAACCGGAGCGAAGACCTGCTTCGTAATCGGTCAACTGTTTACCTTCTTTGGGGCCATGTTCATGGACTTTGTTCTTTCTTTCGGATGCGTAACTCTTCGCACGTTTGGAAGGCACGCTCCATCTACGTTCAGCTTTTGCTGCCATTGTAAATCTCCTTTACCCGTATAGCCGTTGGTGCAGCTTTAGAATGATTTTCGTTGCCTGTAATGCCGTTGGCTCAGCGTGAAAAATGTAGATATTAAGTTGTAATTTGATGCTTACCAATCGGCTCAATGAAACACCTCGTTTCGTGCGACTTTGTTTGGAAGGTGGCCACCTTTATCTCTCGAAAAGTCCAAAACGAAAATGTCGATTTTGTTTGTCCGAATAGGCTTGCACACGATTGTATCCATATAGCATAAATTTGCTAAAATGGCAGTTTAGTTGTCCACAATTAACACTTTAAGTGTCGGTTATGGATAGTTTTACAAAAATCTCAGTCTATGTACGACCTGATGTAAGCACTTGCTTTTACCCTTTTGCCATCGACGTTTACTCTGCTTGAGAAGGCTTCGTCGAAGAGTCTGTCTCTAAACTTCGTGCGTGCAAAATAGGTGTCGGTGCTTATGGTATAAGCTTCCAAATTTTTGTCGCGCGAAAGCGAGAGTTTTTGCTTTACGATATATTCTTCAGTGCGATACACGTTGTCCGCATTCTGCAAGAAATCTATCGGCTCGAGATCATCGAAATATATTGCTTCCATTGACTTTTCTCCTTTGCCCGTAACCTTGATAGCACAGTGTTTTTTTATAACGAACTCTGCAGATACTCTTGCAGCAGTCTGTTTTGGTTTTTGATAGACTCTCTTGTAAGGTGCCAATCTTCGGCTATAACAGCTTGCGAGTTGTTGTACACGTACAACGAAAGATAGAGTGCAAGCATCTTTGCCGGAGCGTTTTCCATAGCCTTGTTGTACCTGTTCACCTTCTCAATAATCGCCAACGGTTTGACCGTATCCGCGCTTTTGTCGAACATCTCTTTCATGCTGTAGTAGTAACGAATCTCTCTGAGATCTGCCTGTATTTCTTGACGTGTCATCATCTTATTTGCCTCCTGTTTGTTTCCCGAATTTTTTGATTATCGATTGCAAAGTTTTTTTATCTGCGTCGTTGCAAGTTGAGTACAACCGTTTCAATAGTTCTTCTTGCGCATCGGAGAGATATGTTTTTCCAAGATAATAGTCTTCTTGAACATAAACTCCGCCGTTGTTGCCTACAGAAGTATAGATTGGATAGGAAAGTGAAAGTTCCAAAACGTCGTTTTGTATGGTTTGTCTTGACACTCCGAATTCAAACGCTAAATTCGCCATCTTTTCATAGCGTCTTTCGCACAACAACTCTAAAAGCGCCTGCCGACGTTCTAATGCTTTCACTTTCTCACCTCCTTTGCCTTCGTTGGCTCTATTCTCGCAATCAAATGTCAAGGTTTATTTGACATTCGAAAAACTTTTTTAATTTTTTGTCGGGGTGATATAGAAAAACGCCCTGACAAACAGTAGTTCAAAAATGGAACTATCTGCTCGCCAAGGCGTTTACGTCCTTGCTCTGACACCCGAAGGTGTTTCACGAACACTTAACTATATGGTATTTAGAAAGGATTTATCAGGAACACTATTTCAGTTGGACCTTTCTGTGCCGTATAATCGAATATAAAATTGTCAATTGCTTGCTACAACTTTTAAGTTGATTTCCTTTCTGGTGTGACGTTTGCTGAAGATCACAGCTTTGCACGTGTCGCACTTGATTCTCAAACTACCGTCATCACCCTTAAAACCAATGATTTTTCTACCACAATTCGGACAAAAAAGACTCACTGGCGCAAGGTTTGAAGATTCCACTTGTACCATCCTCCTTTTCCCAAGATACATGAAGAATTGTATTTAGCCCACTGCTTTGATAGGGGTGGGAAGTCCCGTATCGCAGGAAGACTATCTTCTGCACCCAAATATGAATAGTCACTCTAAGGCGGGGCGTGTCTTAGTCGGCAACTATGCAAATTTCATAAATATCATCATAATAGATTTGAGAATCTCCCACTCTCAACCAATGATAAACTTGATTAGTTTTGGTGACAATACCTTCTTTTAGAAGGTAATGACCGTTTTTATAGTATTTTAGTTTGATTTCCGTGCCGCGCCTTATTCGGCAAAGAACCGCAGATATTTCTTCTTTGCTTTCTTCGGACAACTCTATTTTTTCAATCCGAGAACGTCTTTCTATACGACTTTGAATTTCTTCACTCAAACCTTTCAAAGCGTCAAAAGGCAAAAACTGTGCCGCGCGATTTAAGTCATCGTTTCTATTCACCATTATGTCCCCCGATTAGTTTGTTTCTTGTGATTTGAGTCGCGCCTTCTTGCAGGTCGAATGCCCGGAGCATAGCGTTTTTGCCAAATCTATCTTTGATTTCCAGCACGGCATTTTCAAGTTTACGCTCTCTTTCAAGTGCCTCGACATCGGTGAAAAGGTCATATCCTTCTGCCGATTCGTCCGCAAGCCCCGAAAAGCAAATGCCAAGTCTTCTTATCGGAACATCTTTGGATATGGTTTCATAGTACAACCTATCCACATACTCTTTGACAACGGAATATACGTTTGTGCTGTTTGCCATTTTCATAGTTCCGCCGGACTGCGGGATAACATCCTTTGAGTATCCGACGAAGATACCGACGTGACTTGCTATAAGATGCTCTCTTATCAGCCTTTGGCAACCCGTTAATGCCATTTCCTGAATTACAACATGCGCTTTGTCATAATCGTAATCGCTAAATAGAATTTGAGAGTTGGAAATGGATTTTGACTTGCTCTTATAACTTTTTATTTCGGCAATGGTACAAGACTCTCTCCCGTTTGCGTGGTCTATAAGGATTTTGGCGTTCTTACCAAAATTCCTATACAACAAATCTTCGGGCGCATGCGCAATACCTTTCATAGTATATATGCCGTATCTTGCAAGCCTATTTGCTGTACCTTTCGCGATATTCCAAAAGTCGGTTATAGGAGTATGTTCCCAAAGCGTTTCCTTGAAAGATTCTTCCGTCAGTTCACCTATATGATCCTTGCAATGTTTTGCCGTTATATCGAGTGCGATTTTAGCAAGAAACAGATTGGTTCCTATACCACAAGTTGCCGGGATATGAGTTCTGATTGCAATTTCGTCAATGATTTTCTTTGCAAGTTGCTTTGGTGTGAGATTATAGATGGACAAGTAGTCCGTAACGTCTATAAATGCCTCATCTATGGAATATTGATGAATATCTTCTTCGGAAAAATAGTCAAGGTAAATCTCAAATATGTCGGCACAATACTTAATATAAAGGCTCATGCGCGGGAGCGCGACAATATACTTGATGTTTTGCGGAATCTCAAACAGCCTGCAACGATTTTTCACTCCCAATGCTTTCATCTTTGGGGATATTGCAAGGGTAATCGCACCTTTCCCGCGAGATTCGTCTGCAACAACGAGATTGGTTTCAAACGGACTTAACCCACGCTCGGCACATTCTACAGAAGCGTAGAACGACTTCATATCAATGCACAAGTATGTCCGTTGTTTTTCCATATCTCTCCTTATTCCAAATCTTTCAGCACCTTTACAGCTATCCCTTGAATTGCTATATCGTCAAAAAACATATCTTCCATTTTGTCGTTTTCGGGATGGAGTCTTATCTTTTTGCGTTTGTTATCCAAATAGTAGCGTTTGAGCGTTGCCTCGTTCCCGATAAGCGCAACGACAATTTGCCCTATCTCTGCAGTTTCCTGCTGGCGAACAATAACCAAATCACCGTCGTTAATCCCTGCGTTTATCATGCTATCGCCCTTTGCTCTCAAAATGAAGAACTTGCCTGATCCCAACAACTCTTTTGAAAAAGTGACATAGGATTCTATATTTTCTTCGGCAAGTATCGGTCCGCCACAAGCAATCTCGCCAACGATAGGTAAACGATTGTTATTGCATATAGTATTCGCAATTTCTTTTGTTTGCAAATCACCGAATTTGCCCTTTTTGTCAATCTCACCACGCTTGATAAGTTCATCCACGTATCTGTACGTCTGTGTCGTTGACAAACCAACTGCGTTCGCTATTTGTTGAAGGCTCGGATATGTTCCTTCTTGAAAATAACAATCGTTGATGAGCGTCAATATTGCCGACAATGTTTGTTCGTTTTTGCTGCGCATAAGGACTCCTTTTTGTTCTAAACGAAAAATGTTTTTCATTTAGGATAATTTAATTATATTGTTACGCAATAAGAAAGTCAATGATTTTTCGGTGGGAATTTTATGGAAAATGCGTGGTGTCCCGTTATTGGTACAATCATGTTCAAAATGAAAAAATCAATGGTTTTATGTTGTCTTTCGACAGCGGATGATAATCGGGGCTTTGACTTTTGCAACGCTCGATAAAAAATAGTCAGACAGAAACGATACAGGACTTCGAAAAACCACAAAACCTTTATGTTTTTGCAACCCGTTATACAATTCAAAGAAAATATCCTATCCAATTTTTTATCTCGTCGCTTTGCTTTTTCGTTGCAAAAGCCGTCTGCCCCGATTACATCTTTTGTGTCGAAAGACAAAACAAATCAAACGCAAGGCAAGAACAATGGATGTTACCTTTATGTGCTTTTCCCACAAGAAAATACCTTTGAATCCACCTTAATTTGGATATTTTTATACCTAAATTTCTCTAAAAGTTGGATTTAATGTACTCACGCTCAAAAGATATTTCGTGCTATCGTCAATGTAGAAGTTAGCAACCGATTAAGAAATCAAGGGTTGAAAACGTCAAATCTAAAAAAGGAGGAACAAGGCAAATGTTAAGGAGCATTCAAAAAGCATTCGATATAATCAAAGCCGAAGACGCAGAAACCGCCATTACCGTTCACACTATCCGAACTTGGTGTAAACAAGGCAAAATTAAGTGTCTGACTGCCGGCAACAAGGTTCTTGTTGATATGCAAAGCCTCTTAGATTATATCGCTATCAAAGAAGAAAAATAGGAGGTAAACAATGGCATACTCAAAAATCACAACAAACAAAAGAGGCGTTTTACAAGCAAAAATCCAAGCGTATGGGTTAGATCCCGCAACAGGCAAATCAAAACTGTATGTAAAAACTATACATAATGTTGACGGTCTTTCGGAAGCTAAATTCAAAAAGTACGTTACAAAAGCGGAAATCGAATTTGAAGAAAGCATAAAGTTGACAGGAAAAACATCAGCTCTCTATGGAGTTGTATCTGACGGTGTTCTAACCTTTACGCAGCTTGTAAAAGAATGGAAGGCGACCGTGCTACAAAATCTATCAAAAAGTTATTACAGTAGAATATGCGACACGGAAGGTAAATTTACGGAATTCTTGGTCGAGCATCATCTTGCCGACAAACCAATCTCGGCTATTACTGTTCGCCACGTTCAATTATTTCTGAACTCGTTCTGTTCGGGTGAGAGAACGGCTACTAACTTGGCAAAGCTAAAAAATCCTTTGCCGGATAGCATAAACTTTCGAGAAATGATAAGGGAAAAAATCATCAATGCGAACAGTTTATATAGACTTAAACACCTTGAAGGTGGAGTAAATATAAGCACAGCAAAGAACATTTGCAAATATTGTCACATTAAATTCGACGATTATTTCGAGCAAATTTTCAAAGTCAGAGAGTATTCAGCCGAAACAATAAAGGGACATAGACGTATTTTGAGAACCATTTTCAACGAAGCTGTTCGCTATGAATGGATAACAAAAAATCCTGTATGTAAAACCAAAGTCGGAGCATCAACATCAAGTTGCAATATCTCGCTAAAACCGGTCGAAGAAAAAGAAGTTTTTTCACTTACGGAAGTAAAGCAATTCCTCAAGCTACTCGATGAACTTCCCGAAGATTTGATTTACCGTCGCGTTACGTTGAAATTTATGGTTTTGACGGGCGTTAGAACAGCTGAATTACATGGTTTACGCTGGTCGGACTTCGATTTTGACAAAAGAATTGTTCACATAAGACGTAATAGGCTTGCAACCGACGGCTTTGGTATATATGAAAAAGATCCAAAGTCGAGAACGTCAAAAAGAGATATTCCGCTTCCTGCCGAACTTTTAGATGATCTAAGAAAATATATGGATTGGTTCAGACTAGCGGACGATGAATTCGATTCAAAATTGGACGAATACTATTTTTCGGTCAATATATTTAGAGAACCGGAAGGAACATCAAGCACAGGACAATGGCTTGCAAAATTCGAGAAAAAACACGGGTTAAAAAGAGTTTCGCCACACGGTCTAAGACACACGTATTGCAGTATTCTTTTAGCACAGAATGTACCTATTCAGACTGTCAGTAAATATCTTGGTCATAGTGATTCAACAGTTACTCTTGAAGTTTATAGTCACTTCATACCCGATACACAAGAGCGAGTCACCGATGCGTTAAGTAATTTGCTTAATAGCTAAGCGACTCGCTTAGTTTTATAAGGAGAACATAGAAATGTATTTACCACGACTGAGAAGAATTTCCGACGTATTAAAAGAGATAAAACAAGTCGATCCCGACACTTGTCTTAACTACAAAATGTTGGTCACACTGATGAAACAAGGCGTAATTACTCCGCTAAAATACGGCAACGCTTGGGTTATCAATATGGATGAATTGTTGCTATTTGTAAATGGCAAGAAGGAGATAAAGCAATGAGATATTTGACTTCAGGCGATATTCACAGAATATTCAAGCAGGAAGATAGTGGCACAATCATAAGACGAAACAACGTTCGTAGAATTGCACTCCAGAATGGGATAAAACATACTATTTCACAAAACATAATTTTGATTGACTCAAAAGATTTCTTTGAAAAAGTGAACCCATACAATTTAGAAGTACACGAGTATTCAATCCCAAAGTTAAGGTGCATAGAAGATTGTGCGAGAGAATGGAACAACAATAGAAAAACGGGCGACCGTTTTATCCATCCCGATGAAATACGCGAGTTTTTGAAAACAGACACGACAGTGTTTAAGTATAGATACAGCAATAAATGGATTGTAAACTATAGCCAACTTTTGCCACATCTCAAGAAAATGAACCGCCACGAAAGCAAAATGTGGAAGAAATATATGCAGTGCTTAGGCATAAAAAAATCAGTCACTCCACGAAAGAAGTGACTGACGGCTGGCCTGCCTGATTGGAGTCGAACCAACGGCGTTCCGCTTAGGAGGCGGACCCTCTATCCTACTGAGGTACAGGCAGATGTGTCAAAATTATAGCACGATTCAAAAGTTATTGCAAAAGATTTTTGATACCGAAATAATACCCAAAACAATACCTGATATTATTTGATAATGTAGTAATCGCAATATATAGTGGTCTTATAGCAGTCATCTCGCTATATATTGTGGTTTTTCCCGAGTTAAAAACACCCTTAGGAGGGGTTTATTATATCCATTTAACTACGGAAGCGTTTTATAAGTTGCAAAAAAGATTTTATCGTTTTGCAACTTGTTTGTCAAGGAATCGACCGGCGAAAAGTCTTTGTCGGATTTCTTATTTCAGATAAATGGACGCGTTGGTTGCGGCAATCGCGCCGTCCGCCGCCGCCGTTGCGAGTTGGCGGATACGTTTGGTACGGCAGTCGCCCGCGACGAACAATCCGTCGGTTCTGGTCGTGCCGTCTTCGCCCGCGACGATATACCCGTTTTTGTCGATGTCGACGAAGTCTTTGAAAGCGGAGTTGTCGGGGATTTGCCCTATCGCGATAAACACGGCTTTTACGGGCAGGCGGAATTCCGATTTGTCGACGGTATTTTCAAAAACAAGCCCCGAAAGTTCGCCGCCGTCACTTAAAAACTCTTTCAGCGAAAGGTTGTGATAAATCGCGACGTTATCTTTTGTCATAAGGTTGTCGACGTGGGCTTTATCCGCAAAGAATCTGTCGAAAAGCGTGCAAACGTGGACTTTTTTGCAATAATTCGTCAAAAACAGCGCGTATTGCAAAGCGGTATTGGCGTCTCCGATGAGCGCGACCTCTTCGTCCTTGTAAAACGCTCCGTCGCACAGCGCGCAATAAGACACGCCGTGACCGATAAGTTCGTCTTCGCCGGGGACGCCGATATGTCTTGCGCTTGCGCCTGTTGCGATGATGACGGATTTCCCTTCGTGCGCGCCGTAGTCGGTAAGAACGGTGAAGACGTCGCCGTCCTTTTTAAGTCCGGTGACTTTTTCCAGCTCGAAATCCGCGCCGTGGTGCATAATCTGTTCAAACAGTCTGTCGGAGAGTTCCGCCCCCGAGATTGCGGTAATCGTGGGGAAGTTTTCGACGCGCGGCGAAAGCGAAATCTGACCGCCGACGGTTTCTTTTTCCAGCACAAGGACTGTTTTGCCGTTTCTTAAAGCGTTGAGGGCGGCAGTCATGCCTGCCGTCCCCGCGCCTATGATAATTACATCGTAAATCATAAATTATTTTGCGTTTTCAACGAATTTTTTAATGAAGCTCGCGTTTTCGTAGCGGTCATAGCCCTGTCCGTTTGCGACAAGCATAGTGGGGGCTTTTTTGACGCCGTATTTTTGGGTAAGGTCTTTCTGATCTTCCGCGTCGATGACGGTGTATTTGATACCAGCTTTATCGAGCATCATTTTTGCCATTTTGCAGTTGGGGCAGGTTTTCGTTGTGAACAGCAGGATTTCGCCGTCGTTCTTTTTGAAGTTGGGATCGGCCTGCACTCTCACGTCCTGTTCGCCGCAGCAGGTATCGCTGACGATATGCTGGTTTACGCCGTGATACGCAGAGTTTGCGATGTCGTAAGTTTTCCTTTGCGAGAACTCTTGCAGCTTGCCGTCGTTCCAGTTCTGTACGGGGCGATAGTAGCCGGTGATACGGCTGTAAACTTCGGCGGGTTGTCCGCATTTGGGGCACTTGAAGTGTTCGCCCGAGATATAGCCGTGCTCTTTGCAGATGCTGTACGTCGGCGAGATGGTGTAATACGGCAGTTTATAGTTTTCCGCGATGGTTCTGACAAGTTTTGCCGTGGATTTCCAGTCGGGAAGTTTTTCGCCGAGGAACGCGTGGAATACCGTGCCCGAAGTATAAAGCGTCTGGAGTTCGTCCTGCACGTCGAGTGCCGAGAAGATATCCGCAGTGTATCCGACGGGAAGGTGCGAGCTGTTGGTGTAATACGGGATATTGTCGTTTTCGGAAGCGGTGATGATGTCGGGGAATTGCGCCTTATCGTGTTTTGCAAGACGATAGGAAGTGGATTCCGCCGGGGTTGCTTCGAGGTTGTACAAATCGCCGTACTGTTCCTGATAATCGGAAAGTCTTTCGCGCATATGGTTGAGGACTTCTTTTGCGAACTCCTGCGTTTCGACGTTCGTCAGGTCTTTTCTGAGCCATTTTGCGTTGAGCCCTGCCTCGTTCATGCCGACAAGACCGATTGTCGAGAAGTGGTTGCTGAACGTGCCGAGATAACGTTTGGTGTAAGGATAAAGCCCTTCTTCCAGGAGTTTAGTGATGACGTCGCGTTTGACTTTCAAGCTGCGCGCGGAGATGTCCATCATCTTGTCAAGGCGGCGATAGAAGTCCGCCTTATCGGTTGCGAGATACGCGATTCTGGGAAGGTTGATGGTCACGACGCCGATAGAGCCCGTGCTTTCGCCGCTGCCGAAGAAGCCGCCCGATTTCTTGCGAAGTTCGCGAAGGTCCAGGCGAAGTCTGCAACACATACTTCTGACGTCCGAAGGCTCCATATCGCTGTTGATGTAATTCGAGAAGTACGGAGTGCCGTATTTCGAGGTCATTTCAAACAGGAGTTTGTTGTTTTCGGTTTCCGACCAGTCGAAGTCGCGAGTGATGGAATACGTGGGAATAGGATACTGGAAACCGCGGCCGTTGGCGTCGCCCTCGATCATGATTTCGATAAAGGCCTTATTGACCATATCCATTTCTTTTTTGCAATCCTTGTATTTGAAGTCGCATTCTTTGCCGCCGACGATTGCGTTGAGTTCCGCCAGATCGTTAGGAACCGTCCAGTCAAGCGTGATGTTGGTGAACGGAGCCTGCGTACCCCAACGGCTGGGCGTGTTGACGCCGTAAATGAAGGATTGTATGCACTGCTTTACTTCTTTATAAGAAAGGTTATCGACTTTGACAAACGGCGCAAGATACGTGTCGAATGAGGAAAAAGCCTGTGCGCCCGCCCATTCGTTTTGCATGATGCCCAAAAAGTTTACCATCTGGTTGCAAAGCGTGGAAAGATGCGCCGCGGGGCTTGACGTGATTTTGCCGCGGATTCCGCCAAGACCTTCCTGAATAAGTTGTTTCAGCGACCAACCGGCGCAGTAACCGGTGAGCATCGACAAATCGTGGATGTGAATATCGGCGTTTTTGTGAGCGCGTGCGATTTCTTCGTCGTAAACTTCCGAAAGCCAGTAGTTTGCGGTGATTGCGCCGCTGTTGCTGAGAATAAGTCCGCCGACGGAATAAGTGACCGTGGAGTTTTCTTTCACGCGCCAGTCTTCAAGATGGACGTAATTGTTGACGACTTCCTTATAGTCAAGTATCGTCGACTTCATATTACGGATCTTTTCACGTTGTTTTCTGTAAAGAATGTATGCCTTCGCAACGTCGGTGTAGCCCGATTGTTCAAGGACGTGCTCGACGCTGTCCTGGATGTCTTCGACGTGGACGAGATTGTTTTCAATCTTGCTTTCGAAATCGGCGGTAACGCGGAGCGTCAACATGTCGATGATTGCGGGAACGTACTGCTTGTTCTGCGCCTCAAACGCTTTGGTAATGGCGACAGAGACTTTGTTAAGATCAAAATCGGTTATTTTACCGTCTCTTTTAATTACCTGATACATTTTCCTCATTTCCTTTATATTTTCTTTTGTTGATTTCTTTATACTTAACGACGTCGTCGTTTTGTTTTTTATTTGGTTGCCCTTTGTACGAAGTACTTGTGTCATTGCGAGCGCAGCGTGGCAATCTCCCGGAAGGGTTACCTTATTCCCCTAAGTCCTTTAATACCGGATTTGTCGTGTTGATAAGGTCAAACTTCCTTGCTCTGCTCCAACCTTTGATTTGTTTTTCACGCATTATTGCGTCGTTTATGTTCCCGTATTCTTCAACGTACACGCATTTCGTTACGTTATATCTATCGGTAAAACCTTTCAATGTATGGCTTTTGTGTTCCGCCACTCTTCTTTCTATATCGTCGGTGACGCCCGTATACAATACCGTATTGTCCACGTTTGTCATTATGTATACGTAATATGTTTTCATTATTCGGTGTCCCTTCCGGGAGATTGCCACGTCGCTACGCTCCTCGCAATGACAGAGTGCGTTGCACGGATTCTTACTAAACTCCCTATAAAACGATTTTTGACAAAACTTAAAAAAGGCGCAAGATTTTGCCGTTTTGTCGTTTTTGGGCACAAAAAGGGGAGTTTCCCGTGAAGATTCTTTGAAAAATCCAAGCGGATAACACCCTGACATATCGCTATTGCGAGTACATTCATAATAACACGCATAAATGCACGTGTCAATTGTTTTATATCAATATATTGATTTGTTTTTTTAACCGCACCACAAGATGTTGTGGTATCAGTCTATGCCGCGAATTTCAATTTTATCGACTTTTCCGTCGAAAATCGGCAATATTTCTTCCATTTCCTCCCTTGTCAGCCCGTGAAGTGTCTCGTCAATCAGATCGCCGCTGTCCTTAAATGCTTGCAGATAATATTTTTTCGCGCCCGAGATAAGGTCGGCGACGCCGTAAAACGAGTTTTTGTCGTTAAATTCGCGGACGACGGTCGTGCGGAATTCGTAATCGACGTGGTCTTCAAGAAGGTATTTCACGCTGCGTTTTATTTTTGCGGTGTCGTAATTTTTTATGCCGACGGACATGCCGTAATTTTCAGGGCTGTTTTTAATGTCCATCGCGACGTAGTCCACCGCCCCTTCTTCGACCGCGCGGATCAGCATATCGGGGTTCGTGCCGTTGGTGTCGAGTTTTACCTTGTACGAAAGCGACTTTACCTTTTTCATAAAGTCGATAAGGTCGGGGTTGAGCGTAGGCTCGCCGCCGGTGATACAAACGCCTTCCAGAATGCCCTGTCGCTTTTTAAGATACGCGAATATTTCGTCTTCGGGAATGACGGGTTGTCCCATCGGATTTTCGACAAGACTCGCGTTGTGACAAAACGGACAACGGAAATTGCACCCGCCCGTAAAAAGCGTGCATGCGGTAAGCCCCGGATAGTCCAGGAGCGTCAGTTTGTTAAGCCCGTGAATAATCATTCTTCTTTGCCCTTTTTTGTTTGTGATCGGATTACCTATATTTATTATAAGTATACCCCGAGCGCGCGCTTTTTCAAAGCGAAATACATCAAAAACAAACGGGCGCGGTCAATGAAAAATCGTTGACATATTTTTCTTGCACGCGTATAATAAGCATATCTAAATATATTTGGAGGATTTATTGTTTATGAAAAAGAACATTGGCAAAATTCTTGCCGTTATTCTTGTAGTTGCACTTCTTGCAACCGTACTTTGCGCCTGCAACGCCGAATCTTTCACGAAGAAACTCGAAAAGAAAGGCTACACCGTTTCCAGTGCTGAAACCGACAAAGAAGACGCTTCTATCGTTTGGTCTGTTTCCGCTGTGAAGAGCACCACCGAAGCCGTTACGATTTATAAATTCAAAACGACTGACGACGCGGAAAAATTTGAAAAAGATGCCCCCACCGGCAAAGTTGGCAAATATTCTCTCGTTGTTAAACGTACGGGCAAAATCGTTTATTACGGAACCGAACAAGGCGTAAAAGACGCAAAATAAGTATTATTGCTTAACAAAAAAAGAATCACCGAGCAATCGGTGATTTTTTTTGTGCTTTTGGTGAATTATACTTTCAAGTGCAACGCATATTACGTCGTCTCGACAATGCCCTTTGTTCACTTCCGTTCAAAGCACTTTTGTCATTGCGAAACACCTCTAATCGGGGACCCCGCGGGATACTGTGTACCCGTGGGGAAAAGGAGTATGCAAGCAAAAGACAACCGACTGTTGCTTGCGACAATCGGTTGGTCAAAAGAGAAGCATACGACGCATCTCCCGGAAGGGTTACCTTATTATCAAGCCCACGCAAGATACTGTATAGTGGGCCCCGACGGGATACTGTGTACCCGTTGGGAAAAGGAGTATGCGAGCGTAAGACAGACATTTGTCGCTTGCGACGATTGTCTGGTCAAGAATGAAGCATACGACGCGGAGGAAAAGGCGCAAACAATCATAAGAGTGAGCATTATCGCCTGCGATAATGCGATTTCAACAGCGCAGTTTGCGACTATAAGTCGTCCGCATCTTGCGTGGGCGTTTCAAGCGGCTCGTACGTTTCAAAAGTCATAAGCGCGGGGAAACAGCCGTACATTCCAAGCGGATCATACATATTCGGCGCAAACGCCGCCTGGTTGATTTCATTTTTACTTTTCAATGATTTCATAAACCCTCCGCCCTTTATTCTGTGCAAAACGGAAAACTCTATTCGCCTCGAAAAAGACAATTCCCGCCTTTTGTAGGCGGGATTAATAATTAAGCCCCACAAGTACAAGTATCTTGTGGGGACCCCGTGTGATTTTCTCGGCGGTTATCAAAATACCATCGCCCATAAAACGGCGAGAATGCGTCGCACAACTTCGCTTTTGAAATCACGTTATCGCAGGCGATAACGCTCACTCTTTTGCTCGTTTGCTCCTTCTCCCCACAAGTACAAAAGTATCTTGTGGGGTCCCCAAAATCCCTAAAAAGTCAGAATTTTGATGCCATTTAGCCCCACAAGTACACAGTATCTTGTGGGGACCCCGTGTGGTTTTCTCGGCGGGTTTTGAAAATTCCAGTGTACTTTGGCGTACACGAATTTTCAAGTTCCGCCGAAAAAGCAAAATATCGCAAAATTATGACTTTTTATCCTTTGGTGATGGTATCGTTGTCGTCCAAAGTCACATCTTCCACCGAAACTCCGCTGTCTTTGATATGCTCGATTTCGGGCGCGGCGTCGGGCGCGGCTTCCTTATGCGCTGCCGTGTTTGCGGACTTCCTGTAAATGACGAATTTCTGCCAGCAGAATTCCAGAACGCCGTTGATAAGCATTACGGTTGCTTCCGCAATAAGGCTTGCCCATTCCTTGCCGCCGAGCGCGGTTGACACGGCGTGAACGTACCAGGTCTGGAACGGATAAAACGGGACGTAAAACAAGAACGCGAGCGTCATTGCGACGGGAACGTTCTTTGCCGATTTGAACGTGAATTTGCGGTTTAACGTAAAGTTCCACAAAACCGACAGAGCAAGCGCGACGGTCGTTGCGACGAAGGTCGTCTTTTTCATTTCGGTGATGAAATTTATCGTGCCCCAGTCGAGTTTTGCGAACGCATAAGTCATTATCGTGAACGAAACGAACTGGATAATCCCCGCGCTTGCCGTGCAAAGTAAGTATTTGACGGCTTGCCAACGAGTGCCGTTTTTCTCGTTCATTGCCTTGAATTTCGCCTTTCTGTCTGCTTTTCTTTGTGCCTTTTCTTCGGGCGTGAGTTTTTGTTTTGCCATACTTTCTCCTTATTATAACGGGCGTCTGATTGCAGTGTCTTCCGCTTCGCCGCAGCAGTGAATGTGCATATTGTTCATTACTCTGAATGCGTCGGCGCGAATATGGAAGCTTCGCAAGCCGTTAAGACGGACTTTCAGTCGCATGTACAGCATAAGACTTTTGCCGTTGTCGGGCGGGGGACATTGTGACACGAAGCAAGCGTACGCCGCTTTTGTTTTTTCAAAGTCTTTTTTGGTTATTTTGACGAATCTGTTGGGTTTACCGGTGAAATAGTACGCCAGAACCGTTGGTTTTGCAATTTGGGTTGCCCCGACGCTTTTCATCATATTGACGTTGCTGCACATAAAATACGCCTTTGACACCGCTTCTCCCACACGAAGATGGTCGGGGTGGCTTTCGGGGTACAGTTTGTGGTCGGGGCCGATCACGACGTCGGGCTTAATTTCTGCGATGACTTTTGCGATTTCGATGCGGAGCGCGACTTCGTCGTACATGCCGCCGTCCTCAAAAGGCAGAAATCTGACGTCCTTAACGCCCAAAATTTTCGCAGATGCAAGTTGTTCGTCGCGGCGGATTTTAACAAGCGTTTCGGGCGACATGTTTTCGTCTTCCGTGCCGAACCGTCCGTCGGTGCAAACGAGATAATATACGTCCTTCCCTTCGCGCGCAAGCCTTGCGACGGTGCTGCCCACGGCAATTTCGATATCGTCGGGGTGCGGCGCAACGAACAAATACGTCTTGAATTTTTCGATTTTCGGAACGGGTGCGACCGTTTTTATGAGCAATCTGTTGAGTAACATAACTTTCTCCCTATACAATCTTACAATATTTTAACACACGATATTTGTTAAGTAAAGGCTTTTCAAAAAAATGTGGTTTTCAGATGAAACAAAACAAATAAAAAACGTCATCCTGTCAATAGGACACTCTTGCTGTATAGATGACCATCTTTTTATGGGAGATTGTCCTATGCTTGGTTTGAGTTGTGTTTTGGAAAATTATAATTAGTTTTTAATACTATACCATGTTTATTCGGTTTGTTTTATTATGAATTTTACATAAATAGATTAAACGTTTATAATCAGTCTTTGTCATTATGCGGTATTTATCCATAACTTGCCCACAGCGCGCACTGCGTTTATTTTCTTCCGTGCAACACACCTTAAAACGGCAAACGCCCCCCAGCTCCTTAAAACGGCGATAATTTGATGTCTTTAAGCCCCACAAGTACACAGTATCTTGTGGGGTCCCCAAAATCCCTAAAAAGTCAGAATTTTGATGCCATTTAGCCCCACAAGTACACAGTATCTTGTGGGGACCCCGTGACGTTTCTTGGCAAGTTCTTACGAAGGCGTGTACTTGGCGTACACGGATTTTCGGGTTCCCGAAAAAACTCAAAAGGTCGCAAAATTATGACTTTTTAATAAAATAAGGGCTGCACGGTGAACGTGCAGCCCTTTGTGTTGTTTTTTACGTATTACTTATTTGTTATACGTTTGCGGATTGATGATCTGGATTTCAAAAGCCTTTCCCTTTGTTTCGTCGGAAATAAGGTTTTCTTTTGTGATTTCCGGCGCTTCCGTCAGGTAGTTGACGTAGCCTTTGATCGAGAACGTCTTTCCGTAGACTTTTCCTTCGACAGTTGCGGTGCCGTACGTTTCGCGGTCGCCGTCTTTCTTCGTGCCGATGATGACTTTAAGCGCGATGTCGTCAATAATTTCCGCATTTGCGCTTGTGCCGGCCGCAGCTATTTCCTCGACTTTCCAGCTGTTTGCCGTCTTATCGAAATACGGGACGTAGGTCTTTCCGAGGCGGTATGCCTGACGGAGCAACGAACCGGCTTTGCCGTCGATATAGTTGCTTTCCGTGTATTCCCCCGCTGTGCGATTGAGTTCGTCTACGATTGCTTGTTTAAGGACGTCGGGCGTGTTGATAAGCACGAGTGTGCCGTTTTTAAGTTCAAACCCTTCTTCGCGGATATATGTCTCGTTGTTTTTCTTTACGGCGTTTTCAAGCTCTGCATAAAGCACGTACGGGTACAGATATTTGTTGCCCGCGCTGTCTTCGACCACGGCGTATTCTTTGTGGCCGTTTTCGTGCATTATTGCGGTCGTTGCCGTCGCTTTATTGTCTGCAAAGAACTTTTCGCCTGTCGTCATATATCCCGTGGGACGGAGCAACAAAAGCTGTTTGCTGAGACCTTGCGCGTAAATTCCGCGAGCCGTCAACTTGTAAAGTTCGGTTTCGAATTCCTTATAAACCGCGACCGAGTCGTAAGTCTTGCCTTTCAGGTCAACCTGATACTTCGTGAAGTATTTCATTGCAAGAGCGACCATGCTCACCGCGTCGATATTATTGTTGTTGTATTCAAACAAGTTTTTGAACGTCGTCGCAAGGAGTTTTTCGCCGCCGATAACAAGCGAGTTGTCAAGACCGTCCGCCTGATTGATGCCGATAAGTCCGTACACTGCGGGAATTATGCCCACGTTGTCTTTAAGCAACAGGTTCATAATAACGTCGCCAATCGTGATGTCGTTTTCCGCTGCCGCTTCGGCTTTGTAATCATCGTAGTTCACGAACAAGCCGTTGCCGTTCTTATTGATAAGGTAGTTGACAAGTTTTACGAAGTTGAGCCCTTTGACGTGCGCTTCGCCACTCGTCATCAAATGATCGATGGATTCATTGACTTTTGCAAAGCTGTAAGAAACGTTATATTTCTTATATTTCGTGCCGGTGTAGGTTGCCGAGTTGTCAGCGGTCAGCAGGAAGTATTCGCCCGTTTCCTCATTTTTGCCGTAATTGCCGTCTGCGTGCTCTTCATAGACCGAGTACAGGACGCCGCCGACTTTGTCTGTGTCGTCCGCAGCATAGAAGCCCCATTTCCATTCGCCACCAACGTTTACTTTCTTAAAGCCGTTGATACCGATTGCGCCGTTTTTACCGAGCGCGACGCACATATCGAGAATCCCGGGGAGAACGTCTTTGTATTCTTCCATGATTTTCGCGTCAAGTTGCAGGTCGTAATCGGGGTTTTCAGCTGTTCCTATGTTGGCGGAATACAGTTGAAGTTTCGCAAACACCTTGTCGTTTGCGGTAATCGTTGCGACCGCGCGGGTGTTTTGGATATTTACGAAATCGAGCGTGCCTTTGATATTGAGTTTCAGCGTTTTGGGAACGGTGAGCGTGTTCGTTTCCTTGTCGTATGTCAGATCGTCGCCGCCGACTTTGAAAGTCAAGCCGTTGGGACTTGTGTAATCGTGTGCGACAAGGCTCAGAAGGTCTTCGCCGAAGTCGAAATCAAGACCTGCGTCGATATTCATTGCGCCGTAATCTTTTTTGTTTACAGCCGTCGTGGAAATCGCGTCTTTACTGTTTCCGATTTTAAGGTCAGTGATTGCAAGTTCGATACCGAAAGTCCTGTTTTCCGTACCTGCAGGCAGATTAAGGTCAAGGAAGAATTTGCTCATCTTGCCGATGCTGCCGTTTGCGCCCGCTTCTTTTTCAAAGCCCAACTTGATTGCGCTGTTTTTCGTCACGGCAATGCTTTCGCCAAGGCTGAAAGGATTGAGCGCGACCGTTGCGGAAAGTTTTTGCGACAGGTCGTTTTTGACGGACGTGTAACCTTTGTTCGCTTCTTGGAACTGACCGTTCTTCCAGGTGTACCAGGTAGGTTCGCTGAACAAGTTGCTTGCAAACGGTGTGCCTTTTAAGTCCGCGGTAAGAATGCCCTGAACGTCAAGGGTTTCGCCAAAGTAACTGTAAAACTTTTCTTTGCCGCCGAATATATCCGAAAGCATGGTGTTGATCGAAATGCCGCTGAAAGAAATGTCCTTCTCAAAAATCGTGTCGGCAAGGGTTTTCACAACGTATGTGCCGTTTGCGTCTTTCACATATTCGCCGTTAACGAGGTTGTAACGGTTTCTGCTTGCCGCATTGACAAGCGTGTCGCTGTACGGCATATACTCTTTCTTTACAAACGTGTTGATAAGCCCGGTGATAACTTCGTTAAGGTCAAAGTCGCCGCCGTTGAAAGCTTCGACAACGCTCTTTACGATGTTGTTTTTGAGCAGCCCTTCGATCTTAGTGAAAAGCTCGTCTTTGATGGTTTGTCCGTTTGCGGTCTTTTCAAGTTTTGAAAGGTCAACGCCGACTTTGTTCCCTGCGATCGTTGCGTAAAGGAAGTCTTTTTCGTAAATAAGGCGGAAAGAATCGACGCCGTTAATGCGCGCGGACACATCGATATAAGTTTCGTTGTTTTCCGTGAGAGCAACCGCTTTCGAATATCTCGTTTGTCCTTCGTGGAGGCTTGCGTCATACGACACGTACTTGCCGTCGATAAGCACGTATGCGCCGTTTGCAGTGGCGATATATTTGTCGATGACGTTCTGACGGTCGAGAAAACCTTTCAGAGCAAGTTCGATCGGCATTTTTTCTGCGACACCGCCGTCCTTTTTAAGGGTGATTGTCGCGCCGAGGCTCAAAGCGATGTTTTTGCCGTCGGCAAGTTCAAACGAAGTGCCGTTTGCGATTTCGTTTGCGCTTTGGAACATTGTGTTGACAAATGCGTTCATCGAGGCGCCTGCTTGGTTGCCGGTGCTTCCGCCGCCGCCGGTTTCGCCACCGCCGCCCGTTCCGTCGCCTTGGTTTCCGCCACCGCTTCCTTTATTGCAGGCAGCCAGAACTCCGACGCACAAAACGAGAACGCAAACTATTGCGAGTACTCGCAAAAATTTCTTGTTTTTCATTTTTCGTCTCCTTTCGAGATTTAAATTGTACACGCACGCGAACGTGCGTATATCTCTACATCATATATTTTAATATTTATTAATTTTCTTGTCAAGGCTAAGTCGTGATTTCCGCCCGACGCGCGCCGTTTCGGGGTTATCGGCAAATCGTTTTAAGGTAATTTTTAACCTAAACGTTACAAATGCGCCCGCGTGTAATATTTTGCGAAAAACCTTTACATATTGTCCTTACGTTTGTATAATAATCGTTAGGAGGAATTTTATGCACGATTCGCACGTTCACAGTATTTTTTCGGACGACGGCATGGAGGCGGTCGAAGACGTCGTTGCGACGGCGCTTTCTCGCGGTTGCGACTATGTCGCAATCACCGATCACGTCAACCGCGATTATCAGGTCATCGGATATGACAACCCGCAAATAAATATGTCGGCGTACGTCGCAGCAATGCAGGACTTCAAACGCCGCTTCAATAAGAAAAACTTCCGCCTTGCCATGGGCGCGGAACTCGGTTTCCTGAAATCGGCAAACAATCTGTATATCAAAGACCTTGCCGATATCGACTTCGACGTCATTATCAACAGCGTTCACTGCGTGCTCGGCAGCGAGGTCTATTACGCGGAATATTTCAATAAGTGCCCCTATAAACACTTTGCCTATCTCGAATACCTGAAAGCCGTCCGGGAAAGCGTCGACGCGCCCTACCCCTACGACATCATAGGCCACATCGGCTATATCCAGAGAAACGCGCCGTATAAGGAGCCCGATATGTTTTACGAGGAGTTTTCGGACGTCTTTGACGATATCCTCACCGCCATCATCGAAAAGGATAAGTGCCTGGAAGTCAACAGCAAAACTTATCGCGGCGGAAAAACCACAAGCGAGTTTTCTTTGCGACACCTGTCAATCCCCGACGTCGACGTCCTGAAACGATACTACGAACTCGGCGGAAGGAAAATTTCTTTCGGCAGCGACGCACACCGCACAAACAGCATCGCTTATAATTACGACAAAATCGCGGCGGCAATGAAAGAAATCGGCTTTGAAGGTTTCACCCGATACGTGAACCGCGAGCCGGAACTTGTGAAGTTTTGATAAACCGAAAACAATACGATGCCAACAGATAATAATACTAACATTGCCAAAACGCCGATATTTCAACGCTTTTATGAAAAATGCTCGCTTGTGGTACGAAAAGTACAACTGCGTTCGCCTTTTCCAAAAATCATCTGAAATCTCGGCGTTTTCGGTTGTGAACAAGTTTCCCGTCGTGTTTTTAGGATAAGACAAGGCACACGAGCGGCTTAATACTTTATCGTATAAGCCGTGAGCGTAACGCAGTATTAGTCAAAAACACGGCGGGAAACCTAAGTTCGTATTATTATCTGTTGGCATAACAAAAACCGTCGTTTCCCGACGGTTTTTTCGCGCTTCGCGATTTATAAAACGCTTTTCGTCACGTTGAACTTTACGCCGTAAGAGTTTGTGACTTCGTGATACTCCGCGTTTTCAAAAAGTCCGCTCGTGCGGGACACGACGTAATCCACGCACTCAAAAAGGGGCTCCGAAAATCCTTTGTCGATATGATATATTTCGAGCGATCGGCGGGCGGGGGTTTTAACCTTTGTGTTTCTGATTATTGCAAATAATTTTTTCATTTCGTTCACCTCTTGATTGCATTATTGCATATAAAATATGACAATGCTTTGCATATTATTGAAAAATGTTTGATATTTTTTGTTTTTTCGCAAGGTGAATTTTTGCAAAAAGAAACGCCCCGAAAATCGGGACGTTCCTTTGATTTAGGTGGAAAGATTACTGTCGTAATCCGATAATAAGCTTGTTATCAGAACTTGAAGGAGCCGCTCAACGTAGCGTTTGCTTTGACTACGTATTTGCCGTTTTCGACTTCCGGTTCACCGGGGACGTATTTTGCAGAGCCTTCGATTGTGCCGTTAATGGTTTGACCAAGCGCCATTACGCTTACCGTGCCGTTGATTGCAAGGTCGTTTTTGTCAAGGTTGGTTGCGTTTGCATTCGAAATAACGTTTGCAACGACGTTCACTTTAACGGCTTCTTGACCTTCTTTTCCGACCGCTACGTCAACGTAGACTTTCGCGCCGTGTTCGGTATCGCTGATTTTGCCAAGTTCGACTTTTACGTTGACCTTGCATGCGTTGTCAACACCGACGTTAACTTCAACCACAACACCACCGTTGTCGTTTGCATATGCGGTAACTTTTACGCCGACGTTGTCGACTTCAACCCCTACGTCTGAACCAAACTTGAAGACCATCGTGTCTTTTTCTTTGTCATATTCGCAGGTGCCTTTGATTTCTACAAGGTTGGCTTCGCCGTGTGCAACTTTTGCTTCAAATACATAATCTTCTTTGCCGTTGATGTCTGCGTCTTCTTCAGTAACTTCGCCGTCTTTGATTTTCTTTGCGTTGATGTAAATCGTCGATACGTCGGATACGTCTTTGCCCTCGGCGTCTTTATAAGTGACGGTCACGAGCATTTTGTAGTTGTATCCGTCTTTGTCGGACGAGGTAATTTCAACTTCGACACTGTGATCTTTGATGTACGCCTTTGCGTTGTTTACGTATTCGTTAAGGTATTTTGCAAGTTCGTCGGTTGCCGCGCTGATACCGGGGATTGCGCCGATGCCGTTAATGGTGAAAGAAGGATCAACGTTTTCATCGCCTTCCGCCGAAGCAGTGCCCGCTGCCGAAGAGTTCATCGCGACTGCGATTGCCGTGCCGAGAGTTTCGGCGTTGTCTGCTTTTGCAGGTGCGGTTGACTTATCCTTATTGCAGGCGGTAAGTCCGACCGCAAGAGCCGCTACCATCGATACTACAAGAAGTATTGCCAGGATTTTCTTTTTCATATTGAGTAAAACCTCCGTGTTTTTCAAATTGTTTTCGCAAAGTAAACAATCGACGAGCGCGTTTTATTGGGATTTTCTGAAAAATTTTTATTTTTTTCAAAAACGATATAATATTGATATTTCTTCTCAATTCTTATTTATATTAAATTGCAATAAAAAAACCTTACCGTTTCCGATAAGGTCTGTCGTTTATAAAATATAAGGATTGTCGTTTATTATTTGTTCGCCCGTTCCAACGTTGTTTATTATGTCGTTAATTGTTGACGTAAGGTATTTTTCGTACAATCTTTTTATTGTCGGGAAATCGATGCCTTCAATTGTTTCCCTTATGTTTTGCACTGTTTCTTTCCATTCCTGAGAGATCGCGCCGCACAATGTTTCTATTGTTTTAAGTTTTGCGATCATGTCATTGTAACTGCTTTCTTCAAAGTCGCTCAAAAACATGTCGATAAGACCTTTGTCGAGTTTATTGATTTTTTCTTCGGCAAACTTATAATAAACGTCAGAAAAAATGCTTCTGTCGCCGGACCAGGATTCTTCCAGCAAACTCTTTCTTTCAGCAAAAGCGGCTGTTAATTGTTCAAAACTCATTGATGAAGTCGCGTTTTGCAAATATTTCTTCGCCCGGTCTGCAAGGTCTTCCTTTGAAATCGTCTTTATCGACAGCGAAAAGTCAAACGCCGTTAAAAGCCGTTTTGCAAAGCTTTCGGCGGTCTCACCGGAGACGGAAACGGAAAGCCCGTCCGCGTCATCGACGAATTTGAGCGTCCGCGCGGCTTCGTTGATTTTTCTTGTCGCAACGTCAAATTTAAGCCCTTTCAATTCGCCGGAAAGATGCAGTATCATGTCGCCGTCCACGTTTTCGGCGCGCACCGTTTCCACGGTTTCCTCGCTGTTTAACGTGAGCGTGATTTTTGCGCCGTCGGTTTTTTCGTCCGCCGCCGCAGTCGCTTTGCCCGCGCCCGCAGAAACCTGCACGTAATAATAATTGCTTATCGGCGAATTATCTTTTTTCGGCGCGAATAAGACGCCGCAGGTGATCGCGATTGCCATAATCAGCACGCACGCCACGGCGGACGTCGCGATTCTGAACGCTTTGCTTGCGCCCGCTTTCTTTGTTTTCGCCACGGGTTTTTCGATATAGGAGGACTGCACGACGTTGTCGTAAACGCGCGGCGTAATGCTTTCGATTTCGCTTTTTAATCTGTTTTTCAAATTATTGTTGTTCACGCTTGCTCCTCCTTTAAGTATTTTCTGAGTTTTTTAAGGCTGTTGTTGTACGTCCAGAGTACCGTGCCCACGGGTTTTTTTACGATTTCAGCAATCTCGCGATGTTTGAATCCCGCCACGACGTACAGCATAACGATTTGCGCTTCGTCGGCGGTCAGCACCTTTTTCATCGCGTCGGTGACGGTGGTGTCGGCAAGTTCTTCGACGCTCTTTTCGCCGGACACGGGTTCCCACTCCGAAAAATCCGTCGCGGTCTCGTACTTCGCGCGCTTTATGTGGTTGAAGGCGATGTTTTTGCCGATCTCGATAAGAAACGCCGCCGGATTGCCCGATTTGTAACTTTGCACGCTTTGTCTGAAACGCACGTACGTATCCTGCATAAGGTCTTCGGCAACTTCCCTTCTCCTTACTATCGACAACAAATACGAAAACAAACCTTTTGACGTGAGTTCGTAAAACTCCGCAAAAGCGGTTTCATCGCCAGATTCCTTGATGCGCGCTATTAAAATGTCAAGGCGTTTATTATCCAAACGGAATACCTCTTTTATTTAATAGGCATATTATACAAAGTCGGGAAGAATTTTGCAACCGATATAACCCTTGCAACAAATAAACAATCGAATCCCTTTTTTTATTTGACGATTTTTACATTTTTTCGAATTTTGTCAAAAAACGGCGGATTTTTCAGATTCCGCCGTGTTTTTTCCAAAAAGAAACCCCGGAAAAATCCGGGGGAGTTCTTTCTTTTTGTGTTTGTCAGCCTTGGATTGCTCCGACGGGGCAGCCTTCTGCACAAGCGCCACAATCGATGCATTCGTCGGGGTTGATTTCGTATTTACCGCCGTTTTCGGAAATAGCACCTACCGGGCAAGTGTCCGCGCACGCTCCGCAAGCGATGCATTCATCACTGATTTTGTGTGCCATAGTAACGTCTCCTTTTCAAATTTGTCTTATTTGGGTTTTCCCCTTTTCATTATATTACCACACCGCCGCGGAATTTGCAAGGGTTTTCAAATTTTACTTGACTTTTATTTAGACAAACGCGCGAAAACAATATATAATAAGGATTATGAAACCGTTGTACGACAAAATCTGCGAATACGTCGCAAAAAATCCCGCGCGCTTCCATATGCCGGCGCACTTCGGCACGGACGATAATCCGCTTTTTTCAAGCGCGAAATACGACGTGACCGAACTCGATTTTTCGGACAATCTGCAAAATCCGACGGGCGCGATTCTTGAAAGCGAAAAGGAATGCGCGAAAACGTACGGCGCGAAAAACTGTTTTTATCTGACCTCTGGCAGCACGACGGGGGTTTTCATCGCAATGAGCGCGATACGAAACCGCACCGACGAAATAATCGTTGCCCGCTCTTCGCATAAGTCGGTTTACGCGGCGGCAAGAACGCTCGGGTTTAAGGTAAGATATATTCCGTCGTCTTTCGACAAAAACGGAATCCCTTTGCCCGTGACGGAAAAAGACGTCGAAACCGCGCTTGAACAATATCCGTCTGCGGGCGCGTGCGTCATAACGTCACCGAATTACTTCGGCATGACCGCGGACGCAAAAAGCATATCCGCGCTTGTGAAAAAACGTGGCAAAATTCTTTTCGTAGACGAGGCGCACGGCGCGCATTTCCCGTTTTCAGAACGCTTTGAAAAAGGCTTTTCGGGATTTTCCGACATCTCCGTTACAAGCTTTCACAAAACCTTGCCCGTGTATTCGGGCGGGGCGGCTTTATTTTGCAATAACAATACTTTAACGGACGATTTGTTGCGTTTACGTGCCGATTTACACACTACAAGCCCGTGCTATCTTACCCTTGCAAGCATTGATTATTCCATTGACGAAAGAAGAATATCGGGCGAAGAAAAGTATGAAAAACTTTTTGAAAAGGTAAACTTATTAAAAGAAAAACTGCCTCTGGAAATAATTAAAAACGACGACTTCACAAGGCTTGTCGTAAGGTGCGGGGACAACGGGTTTTCGGCACTTAGGAGTAAAAACGTCGTGCCGGAAATGACTTTTTACGATTTGGCGGTCTTTATACTGTCTCCCGAAAACGAAGAAAGAATCGACGATATTTACGACGCCTTAAAAGACGTGAAATGCGAAAGCGCGCGTGAAATTCCGCCCTTGCCCGCGCCTGTTTTCAAAAAAGTAACGGGCGGCGGCGCGTATCTTCCGCTGCACGACGCGATTGGTCACGTGTCGTTAAGGGAAGTCGGGACGTATCCCCCGGGCATTCCCGTCGTCGCTTACGGCGAAGTAATTACCGAAAATATTGCCGATTTTTTGAAAGACCGCGACGTTTTTGGTTTTGTAAACGGCAGATTATATGTTACAATAGATAAGTAGAATAATAAACGGACATCATTATGAAAGGAAAATTTATCACTTTTGAAGGCGGCGAAGGCGTCGGAAAATCCACGCAGGTTCGTCTTCTTATGGAATATCTTGAAAAAACGTCGCAACCCGCCGTTCTCGTTCGTCAGCCCGGCGGCACTCCCATTTGCGAAAAAATTCGCGAAATACTGCTCTCGCCGGAAAGCGCGGATATGACGCCCGAGTGCGAGGCGTATCTTTACGCAGCGGCGCGCGCGCAACTTTTAAGGGAAGTCGTCATTCCCGCCCTTAACGAAGGAAAAATCGTGATTTGCGACAGGCACGTCGACAGTTCCGTCGCCTATCAGGGCGCGGGACGCGGACTCGGCACCGACGTCGTGAAAAACATAAACGCAAAAGCAATCGAGGGCTGTCCCGTCGACGCGACGGTTTTCATCGACCTGCCCCACGACAAAATGTTCAGAAGCCGCAAAAAGGCGGAAGAACTGGGCGACCGTTTCGAGGTGGAATCGGGCGATTTCCACGCCCGCGTTTATAAGGGCTTTTCCGACATCGCCGACGAAAATCCGGAAAGGGTGATCCGCATCGTCCCATGCGAGTGCAAGGCCGAAACAAGCCGGCATATTATCGACGCCCTTCGCGAAAAAGGACTTATCAGATGATTGAGTTTCAGGACGCTCTGAAAAAGAGCCGCGCCTACAACTTAATAAAACACGATATCGACACGGGCAATTTGTCTCACGCTTATATGGTGATCTCGCCCGACGTTTTCGCCGTGCAGAATCTTTTCAGACTGATTGCGTGCGCGGTATATTGCAAGGACGCCTGCACGACCTGCCCCGTTTGCAAAAAAGTGCTGAACGGGAATCACGCCGACGTGAAATTCATCAACGAAGACGGCAAAAAAATCAAGGTCGAAGACGTCGCCGCCCTTATCGAAGACACCGAAACGAAACCGTTTGAGAGCGACAACAAACTGTACTTTGTAAATTCCGCGGACAAAATGAACCCCGCCGCGCAAAACAAGTTGCTGAAAACCCTGGAAGAACCGCAAAAAGCCGTGAGCATATTTCTGGGAGTCGGCAGCGAAAGCGCGATTCTGGACACGGTGAAGTCGAGAACGAAAAAAATAACCCTTGACAGATTTTCCGCGCGGGACATAAAAGACGCATTGATAAGTTCGGGCGTTGCCGTCGGAAACGCGACGATTGCCGCGGCCTGCGCCGACGGTATGCTGTGGCGCGCAAAGGAAATTTCGTCAAACTCCGCCTTTTCGGAAACGTTCGACCGCGCCATATTCATACTCAACAATCTGAAAAAAAGCAGCGATGTGGCGTCGTTTTTGAACGATAAAACCCTTGATAAGGATAATTTGCCCGTTTTTCTGGACGCGCTCTCAATCGTACTTCGCGATATGATTGCGGCAAAAACCGACAAGAACCTTATAATGAGCAAACATAAGGAATGGGAAATCGAAACGCTGTCGAAAGGCTTTTCGCTTGACGCCCTTTCCAACATACTTTATCTTGTCAACGAAGAAAGAAAAAAATTGAGTTTTTACGTGGGAAGCACCGGTGTTGTCGAAAACCTGCTTCTCGGTATTTTGGAGGTTAAATATAAATGTCAGTAACGATAGTCGGCATAAAATTTAAGAACTCGTGCAAGGTGTACTATTTCAGCCCCGAGAACATTTCGTTTTCGGAAGGCGACGCGGCGATTGTCGAAACGGCGCGCGGCACGGAATACGGCGAAGTCGTGCTCTCAAACCGCGAAGTCGACGACAAAGACGTCGTGCAACCTTTGAAACCCGTTTTAAGGAAAGCCACCGACGCCGACAAAAAACAGGTGGAAAAAAACCTTGCTATGCGCCCGGAAGCCATTCGCATCGCAAACGAGAAAATCGAAAAACACAACCTTAATATGAAGCTTGTGGACGTGGAATACACTTTTGACCGTCAGAAGATTATCTTTTACTTCACGGCGGCGGGACGAGTCGATTTCCGCGACCTTGTCAAAGACCTTGCGGGCGTGTTCAGAAACCGCATCGAACTTCGCCAGATTTATGAACGCGACGACGCGAAAATGCGCGGCGCGCTTGCCCCCTGCGGACGGACGTGCTGCTGCAACACCTGTCTTCCCGACTTTGCGAAAGTTTCCATCAAAATGGCGAAACTGCAAGGACTGTCGCTTAACCCCACAAAAATCAGCGGCGTTTGCGGACGTCTTATGTGCTGCTTGAAATTCGAGAACGATTACTACGCCGAAATGTACAAAAAAATGCCCAAGGTCGGCAGTCGCGCAAAAACTCCCGACGGCGAAGGCGTCGTGGAAAGCAACGACATCTTAAAACAGCAGGTCAAGGTCAAAATCATGGACAAAGACGGCAGTTTCGACGTCAAAACCTATGACCTTAAAGACGTGTCGGCACGCGTGCATCAATCGGTGGAACCCGACGATTCTTCGGACGACGAGGAGCTCAAAAAACTTGAAGATTGATATATAAATATATCTTTTTTGGAATACAAGGTTTATCTACAAAATATTTTGTGTCGAACATGAGATATTTTTGTTGACAATTTTCTTTTATAAGTTTATATTACGGGCTATGAAATCAGAGAAATCGAAAAAATTTTTTAGTCGTGTCGGGTTTTACGGTCTTTTGCTATTCTTCGCACTGCTTCGCGCGGTGGCGTCGTACGTCTTTATTGTCCCGAACGCATTTGCCCCGGGCGGCGTAGGCGGTATCGCGAGTATCGTGTACAACGTCGTCAATCTGTACGACCATAAACTTGCGGAAGGCGTGTTCAACCCCGCCGTCACGATTTTCGTGCTGAATCTGCCGCTTGTTATCGCGTCGTTTTTCACGCTCAACAAACAATTTGCAATCAATACGACCGTCATCGTTTTGGGCTATTCGGGCTTTATGGCACTGTTTTCCGCACTTAAACTGCCCGTATTTCAAGGCTCGGGCATGGAAAGCAGTCTGACGATAATCTCGGCACTCGCGGGCGGCGTCATTACGGGCGTTGCGCTTGGCGGCTCCCTTCTTACGAACAGCAGCGCGGGCGGCACGGATATCCTTGGGAAAATCGCAAACAAGAAAAAGCCCGAACTTAATACAAGTTGGTTTATTTTCCTGTTTGACAGCATCGTCGTTTTGCTGTCGGGTATCGTCGGTCTGCTGTCGGCAAAAGGCATGGACGCGAACACGACTTTCGTCAAAATCGCTTCCCCGATATTTTACTCGTTCATCACCCTGTTTTTGACAAGCGAGGTTGCGGACGTCATCACGACGGGTACGCAATCCAGCGTCGTGTTTAATATCATCACCGATAAGGCGGAAGAAGTCGGCGACGCAATCGTGCAAATCCTGCACCGCGGAGGCACGATAATCCACGCGGAAGGCATCTACACAAACTCCACCAGAAAAATCCTGGTCTGCGTCGTGAAGAAAAAGCAATCCGCCCTGCTCAAACAAATCATAAAAGACGTCGATCCCAACGCGTTCACCTATATCAATAAGGCGAAAGAAGTCAGCGGCTTCGGCTTCCGCAACAATCAATAACAGCGCGCAACGATATAAAAAACAAAAAGCACCGATATGTGCTCTTTCCTTAGGGATTTTTTAGGAACTATAAAAGGATAGCAAAATTTTTTGCTATCCTTTTCTTTTTGCTTTACAAAACACACGACTTTCATTTGAAAGTATAGTGTGCTACACTTTTGGAAATTTTCCCACAAAGACTATCAACTCGATAAATTGGAATTTGTCGTTATCTATACTCATTTGGAACTTCGATATGAAATGTCTCACACAATAACTTCACATCATGTACATCATTTTCATCAAACTCGTATCCGAGATGGAACATTACTTGACTATATGGTTCAATACAGGAAACCTCTATCTCCTCAATTTTTCCTTTACCTGAAAAAATTTCTAACGGAAAGCAATCCCCCTCATAAAGAATTTCACCTTTGCCTGTATATTCAAAACAATGCAAATCAATAATTCTGTTTTTCGCATCTTCCCATACAGTATGATTCAATGTTGTATATTCCATCTTAATTTCATAAAATCCATTAGCTTGTATTATCTCTATAAAATTCTGATAATCTTTCTTTTCTACAAAAATATCAATATCGTTATGGCTTCTTGACTGATATCCAAGAAGTGCATCTACACCCCAGCCGCCATCAAGAAAGACTTTAATCTCCGCATCTATTGCGAATTGAAGAATCTGTCTTACATCTGTTATCTTGACCATCTTATCATCCTCACAAATTCTTATTTATCGGTGAGTTTATTGTACCACAAATTAATATTTTATGCAACTTGTTATGCGTGGCAAAAGAAAACTCGACTTTTGATAAGTCGAGTTTTATAAATTATTCAATTTAAATCCCTATGAGTGGCACGCATATTTCGGTGCTTTATTTATTGGCTTTCTTAAAAAGTAAAGATTTTGATGGATTTTCGGGGTTCTTGACGGGTTCGTGCGAAGGCGCGTACTTTGCCGTACGTAACTGAGCAGGGTTCCGTCAAAACGCCGAAAAGGCGCAAAATATTTACTTTTTAATAGGTTTCATTGTGGGGAACAACAAAACATCCCTTATCGTCTCCGCACCCGTAACAAGCATTACAAGACGGTCAACGCCGACGCCTAATCCGCCCGTCGGAGGCATGCCGTATTCCATTGCGGTGAGATAATCTTCGTCGATGTCGTTGGCTTCTTCGTCGCCCTGTTTTTTTAGTTCCGCCTGAGCCTCGAATCTGCCGCGCTGGTCGATGGGATCGTTAAGTTCCGAAAAAGCGTTGGCGTATTCCCTGCCGTTTATGAACAACTCAAAACGCTGGGTGTAGCCGGGATGATCGGGATCGCGCTTTGCAAGCGGGCTGATTTCCACGGGGTGTCCGGTAAGGAACGTGGGCTGGACGAGTTTATCCTCGACGTACGCCTCGATAAACAGATTGAGAATGTCGCCTTTTTTGTGGCGTTGTTCGTATTCGATGTGGTGTTCTTTCGCGACCGCCCTTGCTTCTTCCAATGTTTCGATTTTGTCAAAGTCGACGCCTGCGTACTTTCTGACTGCCTCGACCATCGAGATTCTTTCAAAAGGTTTGTCAAGGTCCAGGTCAACTCCGTCGAAGGTGATTTTGCCCGTACCGCAAACTTTGTTTGCAACGTGTCTGAACATACCTTCGGTGATGTCCATCATGCCGTGAATGTCGGTGTAGGCTTCGTAAAGTTCCAACAAAGTGAACTCGGGATTATGGCGTTGATCCATACCTTCGTTTCTGAAAACTCTGCCGATTTCGTAAACTTTTTCAAACCCGCCGACGATAAGGCGTTTAAGATAAAGTTCCAGAGCGATACGAAGATACATATCGATATCGAGCGTGTTGTGGTGCGTAATGAACGGCCTTGCGTTTGCGCCGCCCGCGATGTTGTGCAGAACGGGGGTTTCGACCTCGAGATAACCTTTTTCGTCCAAAAAGTTTCTGATTTCGCGAAGGACCATACTACGTTTCACGAAAACCGATTTTACTTCGGGATTGACGATAAGGTCAACGTAACGCTGACGATAACGAAGGTCGGTGTTGGTAAGTCCGTGGAATTTTTCGGGGAGCGGCAAAAGCGACTTTGAAAGAAGTTTCACCGAAGTTACGTTGACGGTGGTTTCGCCCATGTGCGTCACGAAAACTTCGCCGGTAACGCCGATGATATCGCCGATGTCGTATTTTTTGAATTCCGCATACGGCTCGTCGCCCAGAACGTCGCGCTTAAAGTAAAGCTGAATCTGACCGTCGCCGTCAAGTATATGCGCGAAACTTGCCTTACCCATGACGCGTTTGCTGACGAGTCTGCCGGCAAGCGACACGGTTTTGCCCTCGTATTTTTCAAAATTATCGACGATTTCCTTGGACATCGCCGTTTTTTCGAAGCGGACTTCTTTGAAAGGGTCTTTGCCCGCTTCCTGCAAATCGCGCAGTTTGTCGCGACGAACCTTGATAAGCTCGCTTAAATCTTCCTGTTGTTCGTTGTTTCGGACGTCGTTTCCTGCCATTTTGACCTCTTATGCGTTAATGCTTAAAATTTTGAATCTTGCTTCGCCGCCGGGGGTGGTAACGACGACTTCCTGTCCCTTTTTCTTGCCGATGAGCGCGCTGCCGAGAGGAGATTCGTTGCTGATAAGATTTTCTTCGATTTTCGCTTCCGAAACGCCGACGATTTTATATTCGAGCTTGTCCCCGAATTCCAGATCCTGAAGTTTTACGATGCAACCGACGCTGACGGTTTTGGTATCGATCGTGCTTTCGTCGATAATCGTGCAGTTGCTGAGCATTTCGTTGATTTCACGAATGCGCTTTTCAAGGAAACCCTGCTCTTCTTTGGCGGCGTCGTATTCCGCATTTTCGCTGAGATCGCCGAACTCACGGGCGATTTTGATTTTTTCCGCCATTTCTTTGCGACCTGTCGAACTGAGTTCGTCATATTCGCGTTTTAATTTGTCGTAGCCTTCCTTGGTTAAAAAAACTTCTTTTTCCATTTTTCTTCTCCATAAAAAATCAAAGGCATATAAAATATGCCAATGTCTATTGCCCTATTATACTTGCGACTTTTCGTTTTGTCAATGGTTTTGACCGCCTTACGGGCGCGCTATCGCGCCAAAATGCGCGAAAAAAGACGAAAAACGGCAAAAAATGAAAATTTTCGGGGCTTTGTTATCAATAAACTGACCGTCAGTACAAAATTGTACTTTAATACAAAAATCTCTTTACAACCATATTATTTTAGTGATATAATCAAAATATATTAAAAGGAGATTTTATGGCACCATTGGAAACGTCACGCCGTCTGCGCAAAAAAAACAACACTCATAAAGCGTTGTTGCACGCGGCGAAAAAACTGTTTGAAGAAAAAGGTCTCGGGAACGTTACCATCGACGAAATATCGGAGGCGGCGGACGTATCGCGCAGCACTTTCTTCACTCACTTCAATTCGCTGGACGACCTTATGGAACAAATCGCGGCGGAAGAAATCAACGACCTAGTTTCGGTCTTTGAAGAATCCGAGCAGGAAGTTTCCATATCGGCGCTCATCGACAAACTCGTCGACGACACGATTCCTTACCCTTACCTTACGGGCAATCTTTTAATGCGCGGTATCCTGTGCAAAGGCGAAAGCAGTTTCTCGAAAATTTACGATATGGCGACGGAGCGCATAAAAACGCACGCGGCATACGCGAAACTTCTGGAAACGTTCACTCCCGAGGAACTTTCGGCATATATCCTCGGCGCATATTTCGGAATTGTTTTTCAACGCTTCATCAAAAACAAACCCTTTGACGACGTTGAAATCAAACAGTCAATCGATAAATTTATTAACTACTTAAAACGTTAGGAGGACTTCACTATGAGCAGAAACGGTTACGCTTGCGAACAAGGCAAATGGCCGAAAGCGCAAGACATCTACAACGAGTTGCACGAACTCACGAGCAAACCCATCTATTGCGTATCGGACGCAGCGTATAAGGACATCGTCGAAAACTACTTCGACAAACAATGCGCGAAATCCAAAGCAATCACCACCGAGGCAAAACAATATATCCCCGGCGGCGTTCAGCACAACCTTGCTTTCAACAAACCCTTCCCCATGTGCATGGTAAAAGCCGAAGGCGCATACCTTTACGACGCGGACGGCAACAAATACTTCGATTTCCTGCAAGCGGGCGGCCCGACAATCCTCGGCAGCAACTTCCCCGAAGTTCAGGAACAGGCGATCGAACTTATCAAATCCTGCGGTCCCGTTACCGGTCTTTTCCACGAAGCGGAACTTCTGCTTGCAAAAGAGATCAATAAACATATGCCTGCGTGCGAAATGTTCCGTATGCTCGGCTCGGGTACTGAATCCGTCATGGCGGCAATCCGCGTATCCCGTTGTGCAACCAAAAACAAACGCGTCATCAAAGTCGGCGGCGCATATCACGGCTGGTCCGACCAGATGGTCTATGGTCTGAAAATCCCCGGAAGCCGCAACCTTCTTGAAAGCCACGGCATTCCCAAAGGCTGCTACGGCTCCACCGACGAAGTCCGCCCCAACGACCTGAAAATGCTGGAAGGTATGCTCAGACGCAATAAACTTCGCGGCGGCACGGCTTGCGTCATCGTTGAACCCGTGGGCCCCGAAAGCGGCACTCGTCCCATTGACTTCGATTACAACCAGAAAGCCCTTGAACTTGCCCACAAATACGGCGCGCTCTTCATCTTTGACGAAGTCGTTACCGGTTTCCGTATGGGTCTTGGCGGAGCGCAAGGTTTCTTCAACGTCAAACCCGACCTTACCATCTTCGGCAAAATCATCGCCGGCGGTTATCCCGCAGCGGGCGGCGTAGGCGGCAAACGCGAATACATCTCCCTTATGGCGGCGGGCGTCGCGGGCCTTGGCAAAAAAGCGTACGTCGGCGGCACTCTTGCGGCGAACCCCTTGTCCGCATACGCAGGATACTGCTGCATCAAAGCCATCGAAAAATACAACGCTTGCGAAAAAGCGGGTATTGCGGGCGACAGACTTGCGGCAGGCCTTAAAGCCCTTGTCAAAAAACACAATCTTCCTTACGTCGTTTACAACCAGGGCAGCATCGTTCACCTTGAATGCACCGGCGCAATGAGCTTCGATTACAGCAGTTTCAGCTTCCTTAAATCCGCTTTGGGACTTCTCAAAAACAAGCCCGAAATGGAAGCCCGCGCAGAAGCCATGAAAGATATGGGCGCAGCGTACATGGCAAACGGTATCGTTACCCTTGCAGGAAGCCGTCTTTACACCTCCATGGCGGACACCGACGAAGTCATCGACGCCGCGCTTGAACGCTTTGACAAAGTTTTCTCTCTCGTAAAAGCACAAGGCACGCCCGAACTTCAACGCAGTTTCGAAAAACCCAAAAAGAAATAATCGTTAAAACTTGCGGGCGGTTTTTTCCGCCCGCTGTTTTTAATAAGGAGTCGTTATGAACGAAAAACTCAAAAACACAATGGTTGAGTACGCGCATAAGGTTTACGACGAAAATCTTTTCGGCGCGCACACCAATAACATCAGCGCAAGAGTGGACTCGGAAAGTATGCTTATCACCAAATCGGGGGTTAACTTCAAAGATTTGACCGTTGAAGATATCATTGAGGTAAAATTCAACGAAACCGACAAATGCACTTCCGACACTCTGAAAGACGCGCTTTTGCACGTTAAACTGTACGGCGCGCGTCAGGACGTCGGTGCGATTATGATTACTTCGCCCGTGTTCGCACTGACCGTCGCAAATAAAAAAGTCACCATTCCGCCCGTTCTGGACGATATGGCGCAAATCGTCGGCCCTACCGCAAGAACCGCAAAAACCAACGACATCTTTGGCATTTCCAAGGCGCTTAAAGGCCGCGGAGCATGCCTGCTTTCGGACATCGGTATTCTTTCGACAGGCACAACGCTCAACGAAGCGTTCACCGCTTGTCTTGTCCTTGACAAAGCCGCCCATACCCTTATCATGGCGCAAGCCGTCGGCGGCTGCAAACCCGTCGGCAAAATCGGCGCGGTGCTGGAACACGTCGTGTATCGCAAAAAATACAGCAAGACGAATCAGGAAGCGCTTTTGAAAGCCGAGCGCGAATAGGAGGTTTATTATGGCATTTACCGAAAAAGAATTAAGACAAATGGTCAAAGACGCAGGCGTCAGAATGCTGGAAGAAAACCTCGTGCAAGGCACCTGGGGCAACATCTCGATCCGCCTTGACGAAAAGCACGCGCTTGTCACCCCGTCGGGACTCGATTACGTCGTTATGACGCCCGACGACCTTCCCGTCGTCGATATCGAAACGCTTGAATGGACGGGCCCCCGGAAACCCACAAGCGAAAGGAAAATCCACGCCGCTATTCTTCGTGCGCGTCCCGAAATCAACGTCGTTCTGCACAGCCACCCCACCTGGGGCGCAACCTTTGCAAGCACGCACCTTTCATTGCCCGCTTTCAACGATAAAATGAAAAAGTATCTTCTGGGCGACGTTCGTTGTGCAAAGTACGGCCTTGCAGGAACCAAAAAACTTACGAAAAATACCGTCGCCGCAATGGAAGGCAGAAACGCCTGCTTCCTTGCAAACCACGGCGTTTTCGTGTGCGGGAAAACCCTGGAAGACGCTTTCGAAGCGTGCCGCGCTCTGGAAGAAGGCTGCAAAACCTATATCGAGCAAAAGACCGTCGAAAAGGCAAAAGCCGACAAATACACGACCGAACTTTCGCTGGAACTTTTCAAAAAGACTTATAAGAAATAATTCGACACAGCAGAAAGCCGCGGAATTTCCGCGGCTTTTTCGTTGCCTTTTTGTCGGTTATTTGTCGGCTTATTGTCCCTTGCCGATTTCCTTAAACCTTTTTTCAAGCGCGGCAAGTTCCTCCTTTGACCTTGTCGCTTTCAGGTAATCGACGTACTTTCTGGTGTCGGAAATTACCGTGGCGTTTGATAATTTGTCCGCTTCTTTTATTGTATAATTCTTCCCGATATTTTTCATCGCGTGACAATATACAAGCAGTTTTTTGACTTTTTCAATCGAAATATCGTTGTCAACTGCCATTTTTGCAAGTTCGCGCTCCGAATACTTGCTGAAAACCTTTTCTTTTGCGACTTCGTTTTCGTAAAATTCAAGGTGGCGTTCGCTGAAAACATCGTAAAGCGTTGCGGCGTTTGACGCGCCGCGGTTTTCAAAACCCGCGATGAAAAACACCGCCGCCGTCATCATAAATAATAAGCATTTTTTCATATCTCTGATAGCGTGTCGGAAAATTAAAAGAATATACTAATTAAAATAAAATTGCTTTTTTCAAAGAATAATGATAACATAAGCGTATGGACGAACAAAACGTAAAAAACGAAAAGAAAAAAGAACTTCTGAATATTTATTGGTTTTTGCTTATGGTGATGGCGGCGATAAGTCTTGTCAACCTGCTGGCGATTTCCACGGACAGCATGAAAGCCGCCGCAATCGTGAACGTCGTCCTACTTTTTGCAATCCCCCTGACCTTCGTCTTGGGATATATCGATTTCAGAAATTTCGCGCCGATGAGCGTCAAAAAAGAAATTGCGTACGACGCGACGGCGGTCATCGCGCTTTTTATCTCGCTCATTCACTTCAACGTCCGGAACTACACTTTCATGCAGGACTACACCGACGAAAACACTTATATCATATGGGTATCGATGTTTGCGGCGTTGTACCTTGCAATCGCTTTCATTTGCCTAATTTTGACGTTTCTGAACTTCCACAGCAGAAAAAAACAAACGAAATATTACTACGCGACGGCGATTGCGTCGATTGTCTGCTGTGTGTTCCTTACCGCGTTCAACTACAACACGACGGTTACGATATTCTGGGCGCCGCTGAAACTTATGGGGATTCAGGACGGCTTCGTCGTTGACCTGGGGATAACCGTCCTTGCTCTTCGCGTTATCGTGGAATACGGCATTTTCATTTTCCACGCCGTGCGCGAAAAGCAAAAAGGAGGGCTCCCCGAGGGTGAAGAAACCGAATACAAAAAATGCGTGTTTATTCCGTCGGTTATCGCCGTCGTGTTTATGCTTGTCAATGTGATTGTCCTTCCGATAATCAGCGGTATGCAAAACTTTTATCCCGAGAAAAAGCAAGGACTTTTCATTGCGTACGAAATTGTCGAAAGCCTTTCCGTCGCCGCCCTGCTTGCGTCGGGCATCGCAATCTGCTGCTTTAAGAAAAAGAGCGAAAAGTACGGCGAAATTTATTTAAGGCAAGGGCTTGCAAGCATAATCTTTGCGCTTGTTTACGCGATTATGGACTTTATCCCCGTGGGCACGCTTATCGGCGGAAACATTATAAAGGCGCAAATCGCGTCCGACGTTTTCCATTCGTCGATAAAAATCGGCGGGCTTGCCATTTACACCTTATACGTCGCACTGCGTAAGCCCCTGAGCGAAACCCTGAAAAAACTTGACGAAGAATACGCCGAAAAACATTCTACCGAAAATTACAGCATTTGATTTTTGCGGACGGGCAACCGTCCGTTTTTTCACGGCAATAATAATACACCCCTTGAAAACGGCATAAAAAAAGGCACGCTGAACAGCGTGCCCTTTGCATTGTTGAAGATTATTGTTTCTTCTGGTCGTCAAGATACGTGCCTTGTGCGTAATATGCAACCGTGAAGAGCTGTGCCGAAAGTTCGTTGCCGAATTCGGGCGCGCCTTCGATGGACAGATATCCTTTTTGCATATAAGGAATCATCTCGACCTTGCTCATGAGAATTTCAAGAGCGTGTTTGGGAGAGTCGAAGCGCATGCATACGAAAGGTTTGCAACGTTGGCATTCGCCGCGTCCCGAAACGGTCTGACCGTCCTTAACGCGGAGCCAGCCTTGGAGTTTTTCGTGACCGGTAACCGCAAATGCGTACACACGGTCGGGGCTGCCTTCCGTAAAGTGCTTGACGTCGGGATGTTCAACCCTGTTAAGTTGGCTGACGCCGACGGTAAGAAGGTTGATGTAAAGCAAGACCAAAAGTTCCTGATCTTCGGGTTTTTCGGGAACGTCGGTGGCTTGCAGAAGTCCCGCCATTCTGAGAAGCGTCATAAGGATGTTCACGAAAGTGGGAAGGTGTGCGAGCGCGCCCTTGATTTTGGGAAGCGGCATACCTTTTCCGGTGAAGAACAGAATGAACTTCTCGGGGGTTGAAAATTCCAGTTCGATATCAGGATGGGGGTGGGTTTCACCGGTGTGAGTTTCCCACTTGCCGTCCTTGACAACGAAGTGCGTTGAAAGTTTTCCGGTCTTCTTGAATTCCGGCGACAAAACGCTGATCTGGAAAACGAAGTTTTTGCCCTTGAATTTCTTTACGAATTTCGGATCGTTTTCCGCAACGGTTTTTGCCAATGGAATCGCGGCGAAGAAGAAAATTCTCAATGCATACTTATCGCCTTGAGTCATTGCCATAATACTATACCTCGTCTACCCAGTTTGCGCCCTGCGGAGCAAGTTTGACGGCTGCGCCGACTTTTGCGGATTCCGCTTTGACGGCAGAGCCTTTGACGCCTTCTTTTTCGAAGTCCTGATTGATGACTTCAAGAGCGTTTTTCACGATGCCTTCCGCATCGATTTCGTGCATAGCCATAAGGTCTTCGTGGAGACCGATTTTGCTGAACTTGTCTTGGAGGCCGAGTTTTCTGAACGCGCAAGCCTTACCTGCTTCGATGACGACTTCCGCAACCGCGCTGCCGAGACCGCCGATAACGGTGTGGTCTTCCGCGGTGATGATACGACGAGTGTCGTTGACCGCAGCAAGGATTGCTTCCTTATCGATAGGTTTAATGGTGTGCATGTTCAGCACGCGAGCGTTGATGTCGTGGTCGTATTTAAGGATCTTCGCAGCCTGAACAGCCTGATATACGCAGCTGCCGCACGCGATGATGGTGATGTCGTTACCTTCGTTAAGGAGAACGGCTTTGCCGACTTCGAAGTCGTAGTTGTCGTCCGCGTAAACGTTGGTGTCGAAACCACGGTTAATGCGAATGTAGAAAGGACCTTCGGTGTTTGCAGCCGCTTCAACCGCTTTGCCCGTTTCGATACCGTCGGCGGGGCAGATAAGCGTCATGTTGACAAGCGAACGGATAACCGCGAAGTCTTCGATTGCGTGGTGGGTGGAGCCCGCCTGTCCGAACGACGTACCGCCGTGCGTGCCGATGATTTTCACGTTGACGTTCTGATAGCAGATGTCGGTGTGAATCTGGTCAAGCGCGCGGAGCGACGCGAAGACGGAGAAGGAAGACGCGAAAGGAATGAATCCGCATTTCGCAAGACCTGCCGCCATGCCGTACATGTTCTGTTCCGCAATACCGACGTTAATGGTTCTTTCGGGGAATTTTGCCGCGAAGTCGCCTATTTTCGTCGAGCCTTTAAGGTCGGCGGTAAGAGCGACGATTTTGGGGTTTTGTTCGCCGAGTTTAACAAGAGTTTTGCCGTAAATTTCGGCAGTTGCCATTGATGTGCTTTCAAGCGCAGTATATACTAATCCGCCAGCCATAATTAAATGCCCTCCTTTTCAGCCACAGCGATTCTGGATTTCTTGTATTCGTCCAGATCGTGCAAGCAGGTTTCATACATTTCGTCGTTGATGGCGCCGTAGTGCCATTTGAAGTTACCGGACGTAAGTTTCATACCTACACCCTTGATAGAGTCGGAGATGATGCAAACGGGTTTGCCGTTCGGTGCTTTCTTTGCGTATTCGATTGCGTCGCAAATTTCGTCGAAACGATGTCCGTTGATGACTTTGGTGTCGAAACCGAAAGCGGTCATTTTGTCCGCAAGGGGTTCAAGCGCCATAACGTCTTCGGTGTTGCCGTCGATACTGAAATGGTTGCGGTCGATGATAACGACGCAGTTCGTGAGTTTGAAGTGCGAGATTGCCATGAACGCTTCCCAGCAGGAACCTTCGTCAAGTTCGCCGTCGCCGGTCATAACGTACGTGGTGTAGTTTTGTTTGTTAAGACGTGCCGCATAAGCCATGCCGAGAGCAAGCGAGGGGCCGTGTCCCAACGAACCGGTGGACGCGTCAAGACCTTTGACCTTGTTGCTGTCAAGGTGCATTCCGAGACGGCTGCCGGTAAGGTTGAAGGTTTTGAGTTCTTCTTTGTCGACAAGACCGAGGTCGGCGAACATACCCGCAAGGAAAATGCCGATGTGTCCTTTGGACACGATGCATCTGTCGCGGTCGGGATCGTCGGGGTTCTTCGGGTCGAAATTCATATACTTGTAATAAAGAGCAGTGAGGACGTCGGCTGCGCTCATGCTGCCGCCGATATGCCCGCTGGAACAATGCGTGGTGTAAAGACAAAGTTTGCGCAGTTCGTCAGCCTTTTCTTCAAGCCTTATCCACTCTTGTTTAGTTAAAGCCATAATTGATTCCTCCTAAAATTATTTAATGAGTTGTGCCTGGGGATAGCGTTCACGCACTACTTTGTACGCTTCGTCCGCAACTTCCCAAGTGTATTGGATGTCCTCATTGCTGAGTGCATAGTTGATGAAGTGGTTGTGGTGGCTGGTGAAGAATACGCCGCGTTTTACGCACTCGCATACCCAGTCCTGATGGATAACGCGCGAAGGAAGGTCGTTCGCAAGGCGCAGATAGAACATACCCGGTTCGCCTGTGACGCGGAGGTCGAATCCGTTGTCTTTTGCGATTTCTTTAAGGCCGTCGGTAAGTTTCTTGCCTTTCTTTGCGTTTTCTTCGGTAGCGTTCAACGCTTTTGCCTTGCGAAGGGTTGCGATACCCGCCGCAAACGGTACTGCCGAAAGCCAGTAGCTGCCGGTGTACGCGATGTCGGACGTCGCGTTGAGAAGTTTCTTATTGCCGCAGAGGCACGATACGTTGTATCCGTTTGCGATTGCCTTGCAGAAGCAGGACAAGTCGGATTTAATGCCGTAATGGTAATCGGAACCGTTGATGTCGATACGGAAGCCCGCGCGTACGTCGTCGATAATAAGAACTACGCCGTATTTGTCGCAGATTTCGCGAATCTTCTGCCAGTATCCGGGGGCGGGCAGTTCGTTATCCGCAAAGTTACCGTGTTGATAAGGTTGCGAAATGAAGCCTGCGATTTGTCCTTCGTACTGTTGGCAGAGAGCCTCGAATTGTTCAGGATGGTTCCACTCGATATAAAGGTTGTTGCAAACGTCTTCTTCGATGATGCCCGAATAGCCGAGTTTTTGCGTCCAGGGAGATACGCCGTGGTACCAGCCTTTCGTCAAAACCATTTTCTTGCGTCCGGTATAAGCACGAGCGATCATCATCGCAAACTGCGTGACGTCGTTGCCGTTCTTTGCGAAGAATGCCCAGTCAGCCATATTGATGGTCTTGCAAACTTCTTCCGCAAATTCGACGGTGATATCGCTGATAAGCGTGGTGCAGTCGCCCTTCTTTCTCTGAGCGGCGGCGGCGGCGTCGACGTCGGGATCGTTATAGCCCAGATAGTTGGGGCCGTAACCGCACATATAGTCGATGATTCTGTTGCCGTCGATATCGTATATGTACGCGCCTTGCGCGTGATCCATATATAAAGGATACGACGATACGGGAACCATACAGCCCTCGGAAGGTCCGAGATGTCCGTAAATGCCCGCGGGGATACAATTCAGAGCCCTTTTGAAAGTGGCCTGGCTTTTGGTAACGTCAATTATCTTTTTGGGTTCGTAAACGAGATTCATAATTTCCTCCTATCCGAGATATGCGCTGACGAGGTTGAGCATCTTTGCCATTTGTTCCAGCATATCGAGACGGCCTCTTACCTGGAAGTCGCCGCTGCCCATACCGCCGAAACTCGACGCGTTGCCGTTCAGCAAGTCGTGTGCGAATTCCATATTCGCAAAGAACATTTGTGCCGACCAGTCGTCGATTGCGCCCTTTGCTCCGTAAAGTTTGTGGTCTTTGACGGTGATGTTGAGTTGCGGACCGCCGGGGATACCCGCAGCAATCTTGCCGTCGCACATACGCTTTGCACAAAGTTTGCCGACCTTATCGCTGTTTGCGACTTCGCAGAGTGCGAACAACGCGGTGTACAGCGTGAGAGTCGTGTTGATTTTGAAATATTCGGGATCTTTCAGAAGTTCCGCCTTCTTGTCCGCCGCCGGTTGCAGATAATACGAGAGCCTGTCGGCGAGTTTCGTGAATTGATTGAGAAGGAATCCTGCTTTGAATACGTTGTAGAAAATAGGTATGACCGTTTTGGGTTTACCATTAGCATCCTTGGGCGGATCGATAAGGTTGTTGAAATGCTCCGCCGAAGTGAAGAAGAGTTGCAGTCCGGCGTGTTTTTTGCCGCGATTGAAAGTACACTTGCCGTGATCGAAATCTATGGTTGCGCTTCCTACGTCGGGCACGTTGAACTGTACGGAAAGTTTGGTATCCTTGATGATGTCGGCGGACTCTTTGTCCATTGCACATAAATCTTCAAGGTTCCTTAAGACAGCAAACAGATTTATTTTTGCCTTGGTGATGTTGTCCATAGGATATCCCCCTTTTTATAGAATTTAGTAATTTAATCTTATCATAAAACCGCGCCATTTTTCAATCCTTAATCAGATAAAAATATTATTTTTTACACTCGTCTTGTTTTGTATGGAAAAGAACGTGTGTTTTTAAGGCGATTTTTGACAAAACGGCGCGTTTGTATTTTCTTTTTTAATAAAATCGTATGCGCGTTTTTCCCTCTTTTGTCTTTTTCTTTTGCCGGGCGGCGGAAAATTGTTGCATAGTGCGGCGATTTTTATTATACTTATTGTAATAAATCTTGGAGGAATTTTATGTCATTATTAAGCGCTGCTTTCTTTGTAGATGACTATATCAAATATTTATTGTGCAACCGCTTCCCCGGAAAAGGGCTTACGGAAGTGAAAGATATCGTCTATGACGAGGAACATCCCGACACGGGAAAACTCGATATTATTTATGACGAAAAACAACGCGGAAAACTTACGGAAGGAAAGTTCCCCGTGTTCTTTATGATTCACGGCGGTGGCTGGATCGAAGGCGACAAAAAAATGCGCCGCGGCTATTGCCAACATATGGCGCGCACGGGCGCTTTCACCGTCAATATCAGTTACGGTCTCGGTCCGAAATACCGCTTCCCCGACTACATGAAACAGGTCTACAAGGCTCTGCAATGGGTTGTCGCCAACGCCGACAAATACGGCCTTGACCTTGACAACTTCGTCATCTCCGGCGACAGCGCGGGCGGACACCTTTCCATGGTGACGATAAACTGCCAGAATCACCCCGAATATCGCGAACATCTGGGACTTCCCGACGTCGATATAAAAATCAAGGGTGCGATTCTCAACTGCCCCGCAATCGACTTCGAAGGCAAAATCATCAACCTGCCCATTATCCGCACAATGACTTATCACTGCACCGGCATCAAACACTACAAAAAACTCAAATCGGAGTACGAATATTACAACGAATTGCAGGTTTTTTTGGGCGTCGAGAAACCCTTCCCCCGTCTGTTCCTTAACAACGGCATGCAGGACGTCTTCACGAACGGCGGCAGCAAGAAACTGAGAAAAGCGCTGGAAGCAAAAGACATTCCTTACGAATACTTCTGCGCGTGGGAACCGCTCAACTCTTTCCACGACTACAACCTGAAAACGTGGATGCCCTCGGCGCGCATCGTCCTTAAAAAGGAAAAGGACTTCCTGTGGCGCGTATATCAGGATAAATAACGAAATTCCGCTTTGTAGAAAAAACAAACCACCGATTTTTTTTCGGTGGTTTTCTTTTGTACTTTTCGTGTTTTCGCGGGTTTTATTAAATGCGGGATTCGATATATTTTACGACGTCGCCGATGGTATGAAGGTTTTTCACGTCTTCTTCTTCGATGGTGATGCCCCATTCGTTTTCGGCGTCCATCAGAAATTCCACGATGTCCAGACTGTCCGCGCCGATGTCTTTGATAATATCGGAATCTTCGGTGATTTTGCTTTTGTCGATGCCGAGTTGTTTTTCAAGCATGTCTTTAATTTTATCAAGTACCATTTCAAAGTCCTCCGTTTCGGAATATGTTTTATTTTACTAAATCTTTTTCGATAAGTCAATCGAGATCGACGAAAATAACGGGCTGGTCTTCCGCAACGACCGTGCCGACGTATCCCGCGAAAATGTTGAGCGGCGTTGCGACGACGCGCTTGCCCTCGTAAAACAAATCGCCCGACACGTCGTTTGACCTGACGCCCGAAAGCCCCTCGCTCGTGAGTTTGAGATAGGCTTCCTTTCTCGTCCATACCGCAAGAAAAGTTTCAAGGTCTTTGACTTCTTTCGCCTCGCCTTTCGTGAAAACGTTTTCGACGACTTTTTGATAAGCGCGGGGACGGAACTCCTCGATGTCGATTCCGACTTCCGTCTGCGCCATTGCGACGACGACAAGCGCGCCGCTGTGCGAAATCGAAAACCTTACGTCGGGATAATCCTTGAAATAAGGTTTGTCGTTGTGGTTTTTAAGCTCGGTAAGTTCGCCTTCGAGCTTGGTTTTTTTCATGGTTTCAAGATATTTCGTCAGGCATTCTTCCAGAAGTTCACGCCTGTCATACTCACCGTATTTTGCAAAAATAATCATTTCTTTCTCCTTATATCAAAAATGCGGCACACTGCAAAAAGTGCAGTTTACCGCATAATTTTGGTTGTTTAACATTGTTTTTGTTTTTCTTTCTTCTTGCGACGAACATGGTCGGGACGATAAATAATGCTCCTTTTGTCAACCGTTTTTATGAATATCGACGGCAGGAAGAAATTGTGCTTTTGCTTTAGGATTTTGTCGGCGGTTTTCATAATGCCCGCCCCGTCTTCACGGGTGAGCGGCGCGGAAAGATGCGACGGCCAGAACACGTCGTATCCGTCGATTTTCAAAAGTTTTTCCTGCGTTTCGCGGTATTCCTCGATTGACGTCGCGTGCGCCAGAAACATCAGCATAAGCGGGTTGAACGTGTCGCCCGAAAACATTATGCGGTCGCTCCTCGACAAGAAACACAAGCAGCCTTCCGTGTGTCCCGGCGTCTCAAAAACTTCAATCTTTTTGTCGCCAAGGTCAAATGTGAACCCTTCGCAAATCGGGATAAGTTCCGGCTCCTTTTCGACCTTTTTCATGACCGCGTCCTTAAACTTTATGCACTTGAAAAACATAAGATAGCGCATAATGATTATGTAAAACTTGCGGTACAAAAGGGTTGCTTCCTTTACAATGTCTTTGTCGCGACTACCGACGTATATTTTGTCGAACTGCTCGCGGCCGCCGGCATGGTCGACGTGTCCGTGCGACAACACCATATCGTAAGGTTTCCCTTCGACAAGCCTTTCGATGACCGCCTTATAGTCGCCTACGCCCGTGCCGCAATCTATGCAAAGCGCGCGCTCGCTGCCCACGATCACGAACATTGTCGAAAGGTTGTATTCGTTGATTTTATAGATTTTCGGCGCGACTTCCTGCACGTCATAATCTTTCAGTTGGGTTTTTAACGTTTTGTCGACGCTCATAATTTCACCTCGCGATATATTATATCAGTCTTTTTCTTAAAATACAAGGCTTAACGAATATCTTTTATTCTTCGCCCGGCTGTTTCGGACGGTATTTGTCTTTTTCGTTGAGATAATAGACTTTGATACCGCCGTCCACGGCATATTCGCCGAGTTCGTTTGTCCCTTCTTCACCGATAAGCGTAAGTTTTTCTGCAGAAAACTCCTCGCCTACACTGGTTGCCACGTACTCCTCTCCGTCTTTTGCGGCTGTCGTAAGGTCGATTTCCGAAAACAACGTTACGTGTCCCTTTTCATCTTCGTTTTCCCCGTCCGCCGGCAAATTTGTTATATCGGGAACGATAATCATCTTTTTCGCCGTATCGGGAAGCGTGATTCTGCCGTTTGCGATTTTCTTGTCCGTCCTTTGTCCGTCAACGAAAACGATGTAGTCGCTTTCGTTTTCAATTATCATTTTGTACGTTTTGAGTCCTACGCGTTCGATTGCGTCGCCGATTACGACGATTTCTTCCGACACTCCGTCTGAAAACCCTTCGGCTGTCGCGACGATTTTCACTTTGTTTTCACCCTGTTGAAGATACGTGGAAATATCCGCCGTTGTATCGGTAACCGTCAGCACCTTTTCGCCGCCGACGTAAACGTCATACGCCGTTGCGCCGAGTACTTTCGTCCAGCTTATAACGCTTCCGCTTGCCGTGGGTACGGGTGACGAGAGCGCGCCCGTCTTAACAAAAGTCGCCGTTCCTTCCGCCGATTTATAATACCAGCCGTTTGCGTTTGCGACGACAGTTATCGCATATTCTTTTACCTCCGCGATGTACTCCGAAATATCGAATTTAGTTATGGTTACGTTTGTGGAAATTATCCTGCCGTCGATTTTTATCGTGTAATCGACCGCGTTTTCAACCTTTGTCCAACTGACAATTGTCCCGTTTACGGCAACCGTCGGCGTTTCGAGCGTCAGGTAATTGCTGAAGTATATCGTCGTTACGTCGGAATAATCGTAATTCCCGTTCGAAAGTGCCTGCACTTTCACCGCGTATTCGCCCGCGCCGTGCTTTGCGACAAGTTCCGAAAGGTCAAAACTCGTTCCCGAAAATCTGTCGACCTTTTCAATTTCGGTTTCCATAAAAGTTACGACGACCGAGTATTCGTTTGCGCCTTCCGACTTTGCCCAGGATACCGTTTTGTTTTCAACCAAAAGCCGCGGACTTTCAATGGTTTTACGACATTCGTACGTTGTGGTCGCCCACTCGCTCGCGTCATATCCTTTTCCGCCCGTCGCGCGCACTTTTATCGTATAATCCGCAGGAACGGACACTTTATCTGTCAAATCATACTTGTTATCGGTTGTTTTTAATATTTCGCCGTTCACGTCGATTTCATATCCGCTTGCGTACGAAACGCTGTCGAATGATAAAATCACCTTCCCGTCGACGCTTGTTATCCCGACGTTTTCCGGGGTGCCGAGTTGCATCACGTTGTCGTAAGAAAGCGTTGAAAACTTGCTGTCGAAAGTCAAACGATTGTCGCCGTTTGCGCGCACTTTTATTTCGTAATTTATCGGCGAAGTCAGTACGTCGTTAAGTTCGATCTCTGTTTTGGTCGCGGATTTTAAGACGGACACGCCGTTTATCACGACGTCATACGACACCGCTCCGTCAACCGCGGAAAACGACAGTTTCTTGTCGGCGGACATCGTAAGTTTTTCGGGCGCGGAAAGCGCGCGACCGATAACTAGCGTGGTTTCGTAAAAGTCGGACGTACGCGTTTCGTCAGCGCAAATCGTCCTTATCTTTACCGAAAATTCGCTGCCGCATTCGACGTTAATCGGCACCGTCGTTACGTCCTTTTTGACAACGGTCGCCGTTCCGTTTACAACGACTTCGTACCCGTTGTTGCCGGGGACGTTTTCAAAGGTCAGATAATAATTCCCGTCACGCTCTCTGACGGAAAGATTTTGCGGCGGCATCGTTTTGCCGTCGTTTGCAAAAGCAACGTCGCTTGCGCCAAACGGCGCAAAGACGGCGACAAGCAGCATAAACACCACCGCCGCGATTACTTTTTTCATTTTTTATTCCTCCTCATTATATATAATTTCGACCGAACTCGGCTTATAGCCGTCAAGCATGGCCGTGATCTTGATTTTTGCCGCGCTTGTGCCATTTTCCAGCACGTCGGATAACGCAAGCGACTTGTTTTCGTCAAGCTTGTCCGCGACGTTGACGCCGTTGATTTCGACAAGGAATTTCACGTCCTTTTCGTGGGAAACGGTCAGAACGCCGTTTTCGATTTTTGCAACGGGCGCGGAAAGCGTGCCTTTGAAGGTATATTCCGCCGCGAAGGACATATCGCTTTCGGGGCGGTCGCCCGTCGCGCGGACGGAAAAAGCATATGTGCCGTTTTCTGTGAAAAGCGTATCGACGCGGATAAGTATGCTTCCGCCCGAAGCCTTCTTGTCTAGTGGCGTTTCAACCTTTTGCCCGTTCATAAAGATTTCGTAACCGCTTGCCGCAAGCACCTGTTGGAAAACAAAATAAACCTTGTCTTCTTCGATGAGCATACCGACTTTTTTCGGCGTATCGTACGGACGGACGTAATTTATATTTATTGCGCTTTCGTTCTCGCCGAAGCCGTCGCCGGATACTTTTACAAGCACATTGTGCGCGCCGTCCGACACATTGTAATCCGCAAGGGAAAACGTCTTGTCGGAAGTAGTATTAAACAAAAATTTGCCGTCGATGAAAACTTCGCAGCTTTCGGCGTTTTCACCTTTGACAACTGAAATTCTTCTTCCGTCAAAAGATATTTCGGGCTTTGAAAGTCTTTTCAAAAACACCGCGTTTATTTTTGTGTTTTCGGATTTAATCGTAAAATTCAAGGTTTTATCGTAATATTTCGTCCCGTCAATCTCAAAATGTGCAAAAACAAAGTTTTCGTCGTCGCTTGCGGAAACCGTGATTTCTTCGCCGAACGCCGCGCTTTCGGGCGCCGCGACCACGCACGCTTTGTCTGTCTTTTCAATTGTTATCGGATACTTCTTTTTTGAAAACCTAACAACGAAAACGCGATCGTTCGTTACCGTGAACGAGTATTCGCCGTTTGATGACACAAGATTATCTTTTTCGTAAATCCCGTCGATTTCAAAATGTTCTTTCGGGGTGATGGTAAGTGTTGCGGTTTCGCCGTACTCGTACTTTCCCGCGCCCGAAACCGTCCCGTAATTTTCGTCAAAAAAAGTAAGCACGTCGTACCGGCACTTCGTCCCGACGATTTCAATGCCGTCCACGGAAAAACCGCCCACCGTGTAGGTATTGAAAGAATATCCTTCCCTTGAAAACGTGATTACGTCGCCGCTTTTAAGATGAGAAATGTTGAAGCATCCGCTTGAATCAAGCGAATAATCTGTTTTTATGCCGTTGACAAGAATTGAAATCTCAAAAAATTCGGCGTCCGTTATTACGATACCGCCGACAGAAAAGTCGTTATTTGTCTGTGTCTTGGAACAAGCCGAAAACACAAGTGTTGCCACCGCGAACAACGCGAGCAGCAAAATTTTCTTTCTCCCCTTCATTTTCCCCTGCTTCTGATCGTTTTTCTGTCCGTAAACTTTAATTAGTTTACCGCGGCAGCAAAAAGCCGTCAAGGTTTTTTTGGGGAAAAACGATAATTTGACATATATTTTGTCTTTTTTTACGATATTTTGCTAATATTCCAAAAATTTTTCCGACACTTGTCTAAAAATTGTTGTAAAATCAGCGCGCGTTTTTTCAGTTGGTTAGTGGCACTAACCAACTGAACCGATTAAACGCAGTTAAAAGCGGTTTATTTTGAAACACGACAAAAAACAACCCTTCGGGCGAACCGAAGGGTTATCCTTTTTCAACAATTATCTTATGTCTTCAAGCAGGTTTTTGCCGGGTTTGAAAGCAACGGTCTTCTTTGCGGAGATTTCGATTGCTTCGCCGGTTTTGGGGTTGACGCCCATTCTTGCGGCGGTTTCTTTTGCTTTGAACGTACCGAAGCCGACAAGAGCGACGTCGTTGTTGTCTTTCAACGCTTCCGCAATGACTTGAAGAGCGGCGTCGACGGCTTCTTTTGCTGCCGCCTGTGAGATGTTTGCTTTCGCGGCGACTGCGCCGACAAATTCGTTTTTATTCATAGTTATCCTCCGTTATTGGCTAATTGCCTGAAAACAGTATAACCGAAATTTCGCCCCCGTGTCAACAGAAACGAGAAAATTTGGTTATCGGGCGGGTTTTCGGGGCGGTTTTATGCCAACAGATAGTAATACGAACGTTGGCATACTTTTAATAATACCCAAGATAAAGCGTTCCGAAACGCATAATTTCGGGAATTATCATATTTGCGAGCGAATAATATATCGTTTTTCCGTCGCGGCGCGCCGTAACGATGCCCGTGGAGCGCAGAATTTTGAGCTGATGCGACACTGTCGTCTGATTCATATCGAGCATTTCCGACAAATCCCCGACGCACATTTCGGAAATGCAGATTGCCGAAAGGATTTTTATGCGGGTGCTGTCCGACAAAACCGAAAACAAATCCGAAAGCTCGGTAAGGACGGCGTTGTCGGGCAGATAATATCTGACTTTGACTTGCGTTTTATTATCGATAAGCGGCATGGCTTCCCCCTTTGTTCACACCGATTATACATTAAAAGAAAACCGCGGTTTTGGGTAAATTTATCTCATTTTGTCGCATATTGTATATTTAAGAGATTTTCAAAAGGGGGAAAATATGTTTGACGACAACTGGATTTTGTACCTGTTCATAATAATGGTGCTGTTCGGCCGCGACGGCGAAATCGCGGGGACGGAACTTATCGTACTGTTTGCTTCGACGCTTGCCGTGCTTATCGGCGAAAACGGGAACGGCTGCGGACTGTTTTCGGGGAATGCCAACAGATAATAATAATACGAACGTTACCAAGCATACGACAAATTCTTCGACCTGACGATTTTATAAATCGTTTGACACCGCCGTTCGTTTATTTTACAATAGATAAAAAGAGGTAACGTATGAAAGAAATTCAGGAAATCGCCGAAAGGCTGAAAGGTATCCGCGAAATGGAAGAAATTTCCACGGCGGAAATGGCGGAATGCGCGGGCATTTCGGAAAACGAATATATCGACTACGAATCGGGCAAAAAGGACTTCACCTTTACCCTGCTTTATAACTGCGCGAAAAAACTCGGCATCGACATCACGGAATTGCTGCTCGGAAAATCGCCGAACCTGTCGGAATATTCCATCGTGCGCGCGGGCTACGGCATGAAACTGAAACGTCGCGAAGGGTTTGAGTATCTGCACGTCGCGCAATATATGAAAAACCGCATTGCGGAGCCGTTTGTCGTTACCGCCCCGTATATCGAGGAAGAACAGGACAAGGAAATTCACCTTTCCAGCCATAAGGGACAGGAACTTGACTTTATCCTCGAGGGCAGCCTGAAATGCAACATAAACGGCAATATCGAAATTCTGCACGCAGGCGACTGCTTATATTACGACAGCGGAAACCCGCACGGAATGATTGCGACGGGCGGCGGAAAATGCGTGTTCCTTGCAATCGTCATGGCAAAATGATCAAAAGAGATAAGGGATGAAATATGAAAGGTACGGTTGCGATAATCGGCGCGAATCAAACGGGTTTGTTTGCCGCAAAGTTGTTTTCGGAACAAGGCTTTTCTGTTTTTGTATTTGAAAAAAACAGCCGTGAAAACGCGGCGTACGAATGGACGGACGATATTTCTCCGTCCGTTTTCAAAGAGGTCGGATTACCCTTTCCCCCAAGCGATATTTTTACCCGCGCAAGGAGTCTGACTTTCGTCCCGCCCGGGTACAACCCCGTCTTCGTCCCTAAGAAGGAAGAAGAACCTGACATAAACGTGTCGCGGCGCGGACTTAACGAATGGCTTATTTCCCTTCTTTCGGAAGGTGTCGAATTATATTTCGACGCGTGCGTCACGCGCGCACTTACCGACGGCGACGTCGTTTACGGCGTGGAGTTATCAAACGGCGAAACTTTTGAATGCGACCTTGTCGTCGACTGCGGCGGTGTGAACTCGCTTGTTAGACGTTCCTTACCGCAAATTTTCCAAATCCAAAACGAAGTGAGCGCAAACGACAAACTTTTTGTAAAAAGAGCGTTTTTCGCGCGTCCCGAAAACTGTCCGCTCCCTGAGCATCCCAAAAAAATATATCTTAAACACAAAAACGAAAACGGAATTTCCCGGTGCTTTTTGAAAAAGGACGACGAAACCTCGGACGTCCTTATCGGCAGAATCGGCAGTCTTTCGGACGAAACCTACGAAAACGCCATTGCCGACTTAAAAGAAGACAATCCCGTCATCGGCGACAAGATTTCCGGCGGCGACGTAATTTTTGAAATCCCCGTGCGCCGTCCCCTTTCGAATATCGTTGCAAACGGATACGTCCTGCTCGGCGACAGCGCGTGCATGACAATCCCCATAATCGGAAGCGGAATCGGAAGCGGACTGAAAGCCGCAAAAATGCTTGCCGACGCCGTGACGAGTGCCGACAAAGAACCTTTTTCAAAGAAAAATCTTTATCGCTATCAGTTGAAATTTATGCGCGAAATCGGCGGAAAACACGCCGCAATCGAACTTGTCAAAAACAAACTGCTTTTAAGCCGCGGCAACGAAATTGACGACCTTGTGAAATCGGGCGTTATGGAGGGGTTGATGTCGGTCGTATCGGGCGGAAGCGCAAAGCGACTTGTCAAAAGTTTCCTTGCACTCTTTTTCAAGTATTTTTCGCTGTGGAAAACCCTTTTCGGCGTCTCAATAAAAGCGGCGTGCGTTGTATCTCACGCCACGAAAATGCCGCCGCGCTTTGACGAAAAGGATTTTGAAAAGTGGCGGGAAAAGTACGATAAGCCATTTAATAAATAAAAATCGACGCGTAAACTTGTGTTTTATGCAGTATGGAGGAGATTATGAATAAAAACATCATCGTTGTCGGCGCAAACCAGACGGGGCTTGTTTTTGCCGCGTTTGCAAAAACCGCCGGCTTTGATGTCACCGTGTACGAGGCGAAAAAACAATGCGACGTCGCGTACGACTGGACCGACGATATGGTTGAAGAAACCTTTGAAGAAGTCGGCATGCCCCTTCCCCCAAAGGAGATTTACACGAGAAAAAGAAACTGGACGTTCGTGCCGCCCGAAAAAGGCGTGAACGTCCTTATGGATTTGCCCGACGACCAACTTGATATGGCGATATATCGTCGTCCGTTCAACGCGTGGCTTTTGTCGCGCGCAGAATGTGCCGGCGTGAAGGTGTTTTACGAAACCCCGGTAAAGCGCGCCATTGTCGAAAACGACGTCGTCCTTGGAGTGGAACTTGAAAACGGCGAAGTCGTGCCGGCCGGGCTTGTCGTCGATTGCGGCGGCGTAAATTCCGCTGTCAGAAAAAGCCTGCCCGAATCTTTGAAAATCACGAGAAACGTCGACAAAAACGACACTTTCATCGTAAGGCGCACTTTCTTCAATCGCCCCGAAAACACGGCGCGCCCGAAGTACACGAACCGCGCGTACCTTAAACATATCAACGAGCGCGGCATATCATGGTGCACGCTGTCCCACGACGAAAAACAAGCAGACGTCCTTATCGGCCGCGTCGGCGAGATGTCCGATAAAACCTACGAAAACGCCCTTGCCGATATCCGCTGCGACAACGAAATCGTAGGCGATAAAATCGTCACGGGCGGACAACTTCTGCAAATCCCCGTACGCCACCCCTTGTCGCGTTTCGTCGCAAACGGATACGCCCTGCTCGGCGACAGCGCGTGTATGACCATTCCTATGCTGGGAAGCGGCATGGCAAGCGGTATGAAAGCCGGTAAAATGCTTTCGGACGTCATCTCTTCCCCCGTCACAGAAAACCCGTTTTCAGTTGAAAATCTTTATCGCTATCAGGCAAGGTTTATGAAAGAAATCGGCGGAAAGCACGCCGCCGTCGATATGATGAAAAACTGGCTTCTGAACAGCAAAAAAGGCGATGTCGACTTCCTGCTCGGTAAAGGCGTGGTTTCAAGGAAAGTCCTGATCGAAGCGAGCGCGGGGCATATGATCGTCATGTCGCCCGCGGAAATGGCGCAAGCCGCCGTAAAGGGAATCAAAAAACTTCCCCTTCTTCTGAATCTTGCCGTACTTTTGCAAAAGATGAAGAAAGAATGTAAGACCGCGTCGAATATGCCCAAATATTACGACGAAGCCGCCTTTTCGAAATGGGAAGAAAAATACGAAAAACCTTTCAGAAAATAATTTTCGGCAAAAAGAAAACCGCCGTGCATACGGCGGTTTTTGTTTGGTTCGTTACTTGTTTTCGTCGGGCTTTTCGTCCGTTTTCTTGTCTTCGGGTTTTTCCGACGTGTCCGTTTCGGTTTGTTCTGCGGGCGCGGAGTTTTCGATTTTTTCAATCTTTTCCTTCAACTTTTCGTGAAGTTTTTTGATTTCGTCCGCAGCCGTTTTGTCGTCCGCACCGACTTCCGTTTTGTCGTCGGTTTTTTCTTCCGTCTTTGACGCTTCTGCCGCTTTCATTTTTTCCATGTTTTTTTCGTTGCTGAGTTTAATGATTTCTTCGGGCGTTTTACCTTCAAACAGCATATCGACTTCATTTTGGAAAATGGTTTCTTTCGCAAACAGCACCTTGACCATATTGTCCAGAAGGTCTCTGTGTTCCGAAAGAATATTCCTTGCGGTGTCGTAGCACTCGTCGAGGATACTCTTCATTTCGGCGTCGACTTTCGCGGCGGTTTCGGGCGACATTGCCTGCTGATTGAAATCGCGTCCCAAAAACACCTCGTGTTCGGGATTGCCGAGATATATCGTGCCGAGCGGGCTCATGCCCCATTCGGTAACCATCTTTCTTGCGATGGCGCTTGCGCGCTGAATATCGTTGCTTGCGCCCGTCGTGATGTCTTCGATGACGATTTCTTCGGCGACGCGTCCCGCAAGCATCATTGCGATTTCGTCCATCAACTTTCCGCGGGTAACGTGGTTGTCGTCGTTCACGGGACGGGTGATGGTATAGCCTGCCGCCTGTCCGCGCGGTATAATGGAAACCTCGTTGACTTCGTCGCAGTTTTTAAGGAGTTTCGCAACGATTGCGTGTCCGCTTTCGTGATACGCTGTGATGCGTTTGTCTCTTTCGCTGACGACGCGGCTCTTTTTCTGCGGGCCTGCGATGACCTTATTGATACCTTCGTTGATATCGCCCATCGTAATGACCTTTCTGTTGTCGCGCGCGCAAAGGATTGCCGCCTCGTTCAGAAGGTTTTCGATGTCCGCGCCGGTGAAGCCCGAAGTAAGACGGGCAAGCGTTTTGAAATCGATGTCAGGGGCAAGAGGTTTGTTCCTTGCGTGAACCTTGAATATTTCTTCCCTGCCGCGAACGTCGGGGACCTGTACGTAAATCTGACGGTCGAAACGGCCGGGGCGCAACAATGCGGGGTCGAGAATATCCGCGCGGTTGGTTGCCGCCATAACGATAATGCCGTCGTTCTTTTCAAAGCCGTCCATCTGGACAAGCAACTGGTTGAGCGTTTGTTCGCGCTCGTCGTGACCGCCGCCCAAGCCCGTGCCGCGCTGTCTGCCGACCGCGTCGATTTCGTCGATGAAAACGATACACGGCATATTGTGTTTCGCCTGGTCGAACAAGTCGCGCACACGAGACGCTCCGACGCCGACGAACATTTCGACAAAGTCACTGCCGCTTATGCTGAAAAACGGCACGTTCGCCTCGCCTGCGACCGCTTTTGCAAACAACGTCTTACCCGTGCCCGGAGGACCAACGAGCAAAACGCCCTTGGGAATTCTCGCGCCGATATCGACGAACTTTTTGGGGTTTTTAAGGAATTCCACGATTTCTTGCAGTTCTTCCTTTTCTTCTTCCGCGCCGGCGACGTCCGAAAAACGCACCTTAACCGACTGGGTAACGCGGGCTTTGGTCTTTCCGAAGTTCATCGCCTGCTGGTTTTGTCCCTGGCTCTGACGGTAAATAATGTACATCACGATACCGAGAAGCACGACCGACAGTATAGGCAAAAGCAAGCTGTAAAGAAGCGAGCGGCGCGCGGGATTGTCGTACGAAACCTTGGGAGACGTCCAACCCGTGTTGCCCTGACAGTCTTCGATCATGTCGTAAACCTGCTGAACGTTTCTGTCGGGAATATAACAAAACGCGTCGTACTTATTCGGAAAATTCTTTTCGGCGATCTTGCTGTCGTTATATCTGACTTTCAGAACGTAGTCGCCGGTAATCTGAATATTAGCGACTTTGCCCGCCTTTATGTCTTCGACAAGCGACGTGTAGCTTATCTCGCCCGCGCCGTTGTCCGAGAGCATCGTCGCGACAAGCACGACAAGCACAAGGCAAATCAGAAAAATTATTATTCCTTTTGTTCTTTTTTTCACTGTGTAATAGCCTCCGCTTCCGCAATAAAAACGTCTTATTATTTATCTTTATCACGAAGTTAGTACTATTATAACATAAACTCCCTAAAAATCAACTAAAATTAAAAACTCGGGTTTTGTTGATTTTTACGCGGGAAATAACGCTTTATATAACGCAATCGCAATTTTAACACTCGTTTTTTGCACTTTATCCCACGATACCGCCATAAGAGTTTTCAGCGGATCGTCCGACGGTTTTTCGACCGCGCCGAGAATGCCGACGTCGCCTGCGGGATTTTCGATTCCCGTTATCGCCCTTTTGGGGTTGACTCCGCCCGAAACCACCGCGACGAAAGGCTTTTCCGCCTCCTTTGACAAACACGCGTCCACCGCGATTACGGGGCTTTCGGGGTGCGCGCATTTTATGAGTTTCAGAAAGTCCTGCACGTTTCTTCCGTTGACGCTTTTTCCCGTCGCGCCGTATACGAAACATCTTGCGTTCAGCCTGTTTTTCAAAATATCGCCGACAATCGGACCGACGCTGTCGCCGGCGATTTTGTCGCTTCCTATGCACAAAATTACGGGTGTTCCTTGTTTCATTTTTATCTCCTTTTCATAAGTATTGACAGGGCTTACAAAAATAAGCGCGTTTTTTTATTAAATATTGTTTGATTTCTGTGACAAATTTGGTATAATATTTATAAATATCGAGAAATATCGTAAAAAAGAGGGATTATGGTATGTTGAATGCTTTATGTACAGCGAGCATGAACGTCTCGGATATCGTCATTCTGGCGGTTCTGGCGGTCGGCATCGTCGCGGGTATTATCGCAGGCTTTGCAAAATTGCTCAACGGCACTATCGGCGGCATCATCGCGTTTATCGCGGCGATATGCCTTGGCATATTCCTTGCGGGGTATCTTGCCGGCGTTTCCGCGTTTGTTGACCTTCAAGCAAAAATCAGCGACTTTTTCGTAAGTAAATTCGACGTGGCGGGCTACAAGGCAAAGGTCTCCGACGGGGAACTTTTCCTGAACGTCAGCGGCAGCGCGTGGACAAGCGTATCGACGTTGTTCGAAGGCTCGTCAAAACTCAAAATCGCACTGCTTATACAAACCGTTTGCGTCAAGCTTTTCAGTGGCGCGCTCACGGGCAGCGTTACCCTTGCGGCGTTTGCGGCAAACCTTATCGTGAAAGCCCTTTGCGCCCTTATCGTTTTCGTCGCGTCGATTATCGTGCTTGAAATTCTGTTTTCGCTTCTTTCAAAACTTCTTTCAAAGATTGTCGAAAAACAAAAAGGATTCCGCAGCGTCGACCGTATTATCGGGCTTGTGTTCTCGGCGGCATTCACCGTCGCTCTCGTTTTCGTCGCAATGTTCGTGATCGCGAAAGTCGGCTCGGGCGCGCAGGCGGCAATCGACAATATCGAATCGGGTACCGTTGCGAAATGGTTTTATGAAAACAACCCGTTCCTTCTTCTGTAAATAAGACAAAATTAAACAAAAAATTAAGCAAGGTTTTTTACCTTGCTTTTTTTATGTGTTTTGTTTTGAGGTTTATTTTGCGGTTTTCAGATAAATCAGCAGGACGGTAATATCCGCGGGGCTCACTCCCGAAATCCTGGACGCCTGTCCGAGCGTCGCGGGGCGGATTTTTGAAAGTTTCTGCCGCGCCTCGATCCTTAATCCGCTTAAAGCGTTGTAGTCGATATCTTCGGGCAAAATCTTTTCTTCCAAACGTCGTGCGTCTCTTATCGCGGCGTCTTCCTTTTCAAGGTATCCCGCGTATTTTATCATGACTTCCGCCGAAAACAGCGCGCTTTTTGAAAACTCCGAAAACGCGTTTGTGACTTCCTTCAATACGTCAAAGGTGATGCCGGGGTGTTTCAACGCTTCTTTTACGGGCATCGTTTTTTCAACCTGCACACCCTCGTATCTTTCAAATATTCCGCCGTTTTCCTTTTTGATTTTGACGGTTTCGGAAAGCCTGACGATACGCTCGATTTCTTCCCTTCTTTCCTGCACTTTTTTGAGCCTTTCTTCCGTCGCAAGCCCAAGGGCGTATCCTTTTTCGGTAAGGCGCAGGTCGGCGTTGTCCTGACGGAGCCTCAGACGATATTCCGCGCGCGCCGTCATCATACGATACGGCTCGTTCGTGCCTTTTGTGACAAGGTCGTCGATAAGCACGCCTATGTACGCTTCGTCGCGGTTTAAGGTGAAGGGCGGTTTTTCGTCGACGTACAACGCGGCGTTTATGCCCGCCATAAGCCCTTGCGCCGCCGCTTCTTCGTATCCGCTGCTGCCGTTGATTTGCCCGGCGGAATAAAGCCCTTTTATCCTTTTTACCTGCAACGACGACGAAAGTTCCAGGGGGTTTATGCAGTCGTATTCTATCGCGTATGCGTACCTTATAAACCGCGCGTGCGTAAGCCCTTTTATCGAGTGGTACATTTCTTCCTGCACGTCTTTCGGCAAACTTGACGACATGCCCTGAATATACATTAAATCACTGTCGCGGCCTTCGGGTTCCACGAATATCTGGTGTCTGGTTTTGTCGGGGAAACGCATTACCTTATCTTCAATCGACGGGCAATATCTCGGGCCGATTCCGTGTATCGTGCCGTTGTAAAGCGGACTTCTTTTTATGTTTTTCCTGATTATTTCGTGAGTTTTTTCGTTGGTATAGGTGAGCCAGCACGGCATCTGAGAATAAAGATTTCCGTCGTTCATGAACGAAAACGTACCGATATCGCTTTCGCCTTCCTGCACTTCCATTTCGTCGTAGTCGATGCTGTCTTTCGCAATGCGCGCGGGCGTTCCCGTTTTGAAACGGCGGATATCTATGCCAAGACTTAACAAGTTGTCCGTAAGGTGCGTTGCGTTTTTGAACCCGACGGGGCCGCTGCTTTTTGTTTCCGCGCCGATTATCGTGCGCCCGTTTAAGTATACGCCCGTCGCGATAACGACCGCTCTTCCTTCGATTTCGCCGTTTTCAAGGGTGGTTATGCCGTGCGCCACGCCGTCTTTTACAAGAATTTTTGTCGTTTCGTCGTACAACACGTCAAGGTTTTTTTGATTTTCCAAAACGCGCAGCATTATGTCGTGATACAACGCCTTGTCCGCCTGTCCGCGAAGACTGAATACGGCGGGACCTTTTCCGCGGTTGAGCATTTTTATCTGCAACAACGCCTCGTCCGCAGAAAGCCCCATTTGCCCGCCCAGAGCGTCCACTTCCCGCACGAGATGACCTTTCGCCGTGCCGCCGATTGCAGGATTGCACGGCATAAGCGCGACGCCCGCCTTTTCAAGCGTCGTAAGAAGGGTGCGTTTGCCCATGCGCGCCGCGGCAAGCGCGGCTTCGATGCCGGCGTGTCCCGCGCCGATTACAATTACGTCGTAAACCTTTTTCATTATTTACCCACGCAGAATTTATCGAATATGTCGTCGATGATTTTTTCGCTGACGGTTTCTCCCGTGATTTCGCCAAGCGCGGTGTAGCCTTCCGTCAGAACGGAAATTACGCAGTCGGTCGTAACGCCCGCTTTCAGCGCGTTAAGCCCTTCTTCGACCTTTTCTCTTGCCGTCGTTACCGACGACAGTTGTCTTTCTGACGTCAGCACTTCCGATTCCGACGTCTTTTCTTCATCGAAATATTTTGCGACGATTTTCAGAAGTTCGTCGATTCCGTCGCCCGTTTTCGCACTGACGAAAATCTTGTTTCCTTCGTTTTTCGCATTGTTTATAAGGTCGCTTTTGTTGTAAACTTCCACGACTTTTTTGCCTAAAAGCGCGTTTTCAAGCGCCTTGTTTTCAGGCTTTCCTTGCGTTGCGTCCAGAACGCGAAGTACCAAACGAGCGTCTTTAACTATCGAAATCGAACGGTTAATGCCCTCTTTTTCAATTTCGTCGTTACTTTCCCTTATTCCCGCGGTGTCGCAAAGATTAATTTTCTTCCCGCTTAATTCAAAGCTGTCCGAGATAAAGTCCCTTGTCGTTCCTTTTATCGACGAAACGATTGCGCGGTCATACCCCAAAATCGCGTTCATAAGACTTGACTTGCCGACGTTCGTGTCGCCGACGAGAGCGACGTCCATGCCTTCTTTTATCATTTTGCCGTAGGCGCGGCTGTTTTGAAGCGCGGTAAGGGTTTTTACGATTTTTTCAAGTTCTTCTTCCGCCGACGGCAGTGTTTCGTCTTCCAGTTCCTCGGGATAATCCAGTACCGCGACAAGCCCCGTCAGGACGGTTTTCAGGTCGTTCTGAACGTCTTTCACCGCCTTGGACAATTTGCCGGTCATAAGGCGATATGCGGCTTTTACGGCGTCCGCGCTGTCGGCGTTTATCATATCTATGACGCCTTCCGCGTCGGACAAATCCATTTTCCCGTTCAGAAACGCGCGACGGGTGAATTCGCCCCGCTCCGCAAGGCGCGCGCCTTTCGACACGCACGCAGAAATCACGCCTTCCGCAATCCTTGTTCCGCCATGCACGTGAAACTCCACGACGTCTTCGCCGGTGTAACTTTTCGGCGATTTGAAATAAACCATATAACCAAGGTCGGAAAAGTCTTTCGCGTTGATTTTTCCGAAGTACATAAAGTTCGGTTTAATTTCGCCATTTATCGCTTTCGTTTCAAAAACGGCGCGGGCAATCGGCAACGGGTTGCCGCTGAGTCTGATTACCGCTATGCCGCCCTTTCCCGCGGGCGTTGACAATGCCACGATTGTGTCCATACTAATTTGCTTTATAATAAAAATCTCGCCGTTTCTTGCGGCGAGAACATTCAGTGTTTATCACCCAAAAAACAAGTTTTTTCGGGAACGTGTTCCATTTTCCAAAAGAACAAAGTTATCTTTTAGGGGCTATATAATAAGGTTGCCCTTCCGGGAGATTGCCACGTCGCCTTGCTCCTCGCAATGACATAACGTGCTTCGCACGCAAAAATCTCTCTAATTACTCCCCTTAAATCGGCGAGAATTTGATGGATTTTTGACGTTTCTTTCGGGGTTCTGAAAATCCCAGTGTACTTGGCGTACACGGATTTTCAGGTTCTCGGAAAAACTCAAAAAGGCGCGAATTATCGCCGATTTTAGAAGTGTTTTTTGGTATAGCCGAAGGATTTGAATTTCGGCGGTCCGTTCTTTTTCAGATTAAACTCCGTCGACGTTGGATCTTCAACGGGCTTTACGGGCGCGGATTCCTGACGAGAATCGTTGCGGTTGCCGCGACGGTCGCGGCTGTCGTTTCGTCTGTTTCTGTCGTTACGTCTGCCGTCGTTGCGTCTTCCGTCGTTTCGCCTGCCGTTTCTTTCTTCGTATCCTTCGCGCACGCCGCCTTCTTTCGGGACGATGACGATATGACGATTCATATCTTCTCCCTCGGATTCGGTCGTGGCGTATTTGCTGTTTTGAAGCGCGGTGTGGATCACGCGGCGTTCAAACGGGTTCATCGGTTCAAGCTCGACCTTTCTTCCCGTGCGGTACGCCTTGTATGCAAGGCGGTTTGCAAGGGATTCCAACGTTTCGATGCGTTTTTCGCGATAGTTTTCGGCGTTGATCGACACGCGGATAAAGTTGTGTCCGCTTTCGTTGACAAGAATGAGCGCAAGATACTGTATCGCGTCAAGCACTTCGCCGCGGTATCCGATAATGACGCCGCTGTCACTTCCCGTGATATTGACGACGATTTCTTCGTCTTTGACTTCGCAGTCGGCATAGCATCTCAGATTCATTCTTTCAAACAAGCCGTTCAGAAAGTCGATGACAATGTCCGCGGGCGTTTCCTTTCTTTGGACGGTTACGACCGCCTTGCTGAAAAGACCGCCTTCTTGCAAAACTTCTATTTCGGCGTTTTCTCTTTCGATGCCGAGTTCTTTCAAGCCTTCCTCGATGGCTTTTTCGACCGAGGACGCTTTGACTTCGATTTTTTCCATAGGGACTCCTTATTATTTGAAGGTCGATTCAAGACGTTTTTCTTCGTTTCGCTTGTCGTTGACCTTTACGCACGCATTGTAAATAAGTTGGAAAACGGTGCTGAACAGGTTGCTTATTACCATATATACCGTGAACGCCGTGCTGTACAAAAGGGCGAACACCGCAAGCATAATGGGCATAAACCACTGCATCATTTTCATGTTTGCCTGCATTGCGTTTTGCATATCTTTGCCGCTGCCGTTAGCCGTCGGGGGCTGGGGCGGCTGGGTTTGTTTCATAAGTTTAGTGGACGCGAAAGTGATAAGTCCGGTGATTATGGGCAATAACATAAAGCCGTTCCAGCGGCTGCCGCTCTTCCCGTTTCTCTTGACCTCGTTGTACTTCGCGATAAGCGGGTTCATGACTTCTTCGTATTCGGTACGGTTGCCGTGCTCGATAGAAGCGGTGTCGATGCCGAGTTTTCCGATTCCGTTGCCGATAAACGTTTCGTAATCAGGGATAGGATTCTTCCAGCTGTCGGGCATAAACACGTTGTTTACCCACATGAACTTGATTTCTTTTTTGTATTTGTCGTCAAAAAGGTTTACGATCGCGTTTTGCGCTGCCGTCGTTGCGGTTTCTTTTGCGACAATGGTTGCCGCCTCGTCCGCTTCCGTTTCGCTCTTTCCTTCGATGTTATGCAGTTTGTCGTATTCGGTCTTATAAACTGCCGCGTATTGCGTTTCGTAGGTCGAATAGTACGAGCTTGACAAATCCTTGTACATATTGATGTTGTATTGCTTTACCATGCCGTTAAATCCCGAAAACACCATGAAGAATATGACAAGCGAGATTATCGACGGAAGACAACTTCCAAGCATGCTGTACTTTTCCTTGCGGTAAAGTTCCATCTGCTTTTGCGAATACAACTCCTTATTTCCGGCGTACTGCTGCTGCAATTTTTCAAGTTGCGGCTTCATTCTTTCCATCGCGCGGTTGTTCTTCGTCATTACGACTTTCTGCCATACGTCGAAGGGCGACATCGCGAGCTTTAAGATGAGCGTGAAGCAGATTACCGCCACACCGTAGTTACCGATACCCTTGTTCAGCGCGTCGATAAGCCACATTACGCCTTCGGCAATTTTGTTCGCCGCAAGGCCCATCTCCATTATACTAACCATTTTGCGTTTCCTTTATAGTTTTCTGCCACGGGGTCGTAGCCGCCCTCGTGGAAAGGGGTGCATCGAAGTATCCTTTTCGCACCCATTACGCATCCCTTAAAGAATCCGTGTTTTTCAATTGCGGTCAGGGTATAAATCGAACACGTCGGCACGTATATGCACGGCCGCGTAAGATTTATCGAAATAAAACGTTTGTAAAATCCAATTAAAATACGGGCGAGCGTTTTCATAATCATAAGGAATGGCCCAAAAGTCCGGCCTTTTTGAGGAGCGACCTCATCGAATCGGCAATGACGCTGCTTTTCTTGCCGTAGACTGTGCTTCTCGCCACGAATATTATGTTGTACCCGGGGGTTATCTCGGGTATCATAAGACGGACGCTTTCGCGCATCTGTCGTTTTACCCTGTTGCGCTGGACGCTGCCGCCGACCTTTTTCGAAACCGAAAATCCGACTTTGAGCGCCCCTTTCGTCTTTACTGTGTACAAAACGAAATCGTCGTTTGAAAAAACCGTGCCTTTCCTGTAAATGTAGTTGAAAGACGCGCGTTTTTTTAACTTATATTCCTTTTGCATTGTTCGGGGGAGCGTCTGCCCGCACAATTAGTTGTGCGGGGTAAGTTTTGCTCTGCCTTTGTTGCGGCGACGTTTCAGAACGTTGCGGCCTTGCTTGGTTTGCATTCTCTTCCTGAAACCATGTACCTTGGTTACGTGTCTTTTCTTGGGTTGGAATGTCCTTTTCATATATGCCTCCTTGATAGGGATTATTTCTTCGTTACTATTGTTGTTATAATATAACAATGCCAGTCAATTATAAGGAAATTTTGTTCGTGTGTCAACCGATTTGACACCTTTTGAATAAATGCCGTTTCACGCCACGATAACTTTTCGGAAAAAAGTATAAGGCGATTTTTTCCGTTCGGTTGCACGTAAAATAAAAACCTTTCCGCTTTCGGAAAACGAAACGACGATATTTCTTGTTTCATTCAAGATCTTTTTCAAAAGAAAAAACCGGCTTCTCTTTTTTGAAAAATTAAACCGTACTTTGTACGGTTTAAAAAATTGTTTTAGAAGATTATGTGCCGTTTTCCGTCAAAAAACAAACAACAGCTCTTTTGAATTAATATTTGTTTCCGCCCGGTTAAATTAACATCAGTTTCCGCCGCGTTATGAAAATTAGACACTTGTATAGTTTTTTGCCAATGTTTATGCTTCTTTCCGTTCTCGCGCTTTGTTTTTTGTCCGAAATTACTCTTTTTGCAATATTCGACAATGCAGAAGCCTTTGGTGTGCTTGCAACAAATATAAATCATCAAAGCACCATTCGCTTGCAACAACCACGCAACAAAACTCCGTTCGTTTGCAATAAACACTAAATAACAAAGCAACTTTCGTTTGCAACAAAAAAACAAAACAGCAATACGTTGTTTCGCATGAAACAAAACACAAAAAAACACCGCACGCATGCAGCACTGTCAAAACAATTCAAATTTATAATACCCGGCATTTGCTACAAGGCACCGCTTAAATAAAACACCGTAATTATTACAGATCGCTTTTTTGTCGATTTCCGGCATCAGTGTTTTACAATTGCTTTTCGCAACACATGTGCCAGAATCGTTCGCGACTGTTTTTTAGGAATAAATACACCAAACACGACTGCGCTCGCCCATAAACAAGCACTTATCAAAAATTATTGTTTTTACGATCAGACAACGCAAAATTATTCGACCTAAAACAGCCCGAATAAACATTTATTGCATTTTACACCCTTTTCGCGTCCAAAATCATAATTATGTTAATAATACGCCTATCGTATTGCAACCGTCTTCGATTGCGGAAAAAGACTCAAAGCACAACAATCGTCCAAAAAAAATGTACGTATCCACAAGTTGAAAATATTACCATTCTTCCCGAACATCTCTTCTCGTTGAAAAAAACAACGTCTCGCCTCTTAAAAAGACAACGACTTTGTTCAATCCGTGTCAGTCATTTTCCACGGCGCGTTTCGATGATTATTTTTTTTCAATCAAAATCATTTATGCGCCGACGAGTACGCCGATACCGTTTGCGCCATAAAATCCACGCAATTAAAACAAGGCCAAACAACCCGCTGCGTTTTCTTAAACACAAGAACGTATCCGTCGGTATTTCGCAAACGATTTAACTTTTTCGTCATTCGCAAAGCGACGTTCAGAACACAAAAGCGTTTTCACAACAAACAATACACGCCCAAATTAAAAGATCAACCGTTTGAATCAGAGCGCACTCATTTTGACACAGGGTTTAACAACGGCAACTTTCAATGCACCGTCCGACCATAATTTTTCTTCTTTCTCATAAAGCACAACCGTTCAATAAATAACCAAAACAAAATTACATCAAACAATCAGAAAAAACAATCCCCGCAACCACTCAATCAAAAGCACCAAAGACAAACACAACAAGCAATTACGACAAAATGCAATGTTTTTGAATATTATAATATCGCAAACAGCAACGGCTTCCGAGCCAACCGCAAATACGCCTTTCATAAAAACTCAACGCAAATACACAAGACAAAACAACATAACCTATACTTTGAGGTAACAATACTGCAAACACGAAAAAGTAAAACTCTTTATTTTTTGATAATTGGAAACTCGCAAGAAAATATATTTAATATGGAGTAAATTCAAAACACAAGGAACGAATAACAATTTCAACAATAATGTATTGTCCGCACAAAAAACAAAATTATTACATTGTAATCAGATATTGACAATTCTTACTTTTATTCCGGACAAGCATGCCAAATATCAATAAAACGGCACTTTCCATAAAAAATACACCTTTTCGGAACACGGCAAAATAATAATAAAAAAGCCCGAAAACTCGGGCAAATAAAAACATTGCTATTTTATTTCTTTGGCTTGTCTTTTCGGCAATTATATACGGCAATAGCCGTTTGCCTTGCGAGATCGGAATTATCAATATCAAGCACGTAATGCAGTTTTGCGCCGTCGTATGGAAACTCTTGTTCGCAATCTTCACGGAGAAGTTCGGTTGCTTCTTTCAAAATCTTAACAAAAACACAGTCGTCGCAAACAAGTAAAACGGGCACGGCTTTATAATATACCATATATTCGCCAAACATTTTTTTGAAAGAAATGTCCGGTAAATCAATTTGTTCGACAACGTATTTAATATAATTCAGATCGGTAGCCATAAAAACCTTCTTTTATGTTAATTTTCTCAAAGCTATTATATCAATCGGTTGACAATATGTCAATTTACTGGAAAAACGATTAAAAGATATCCACATTTTTAATAAGCGACGTTTCACGTGAAACAACGGGATATTTTGACAGTTTTAAGATGTATCGATTTTATATGTTTCGCGTGAAACAATTAGTTGTCCACATTTGTTCCACGTGGAACAAAAGCCGTTGTTTTTGGCGTGTTTTAGGCTGTTTTTACGGGGATTTTGGGCTATTTTAATTGTTTTTATCGTTTTGTTTCGTGATTTTTCGTTCTTTCTCCGTGTAAATTTAAGGGCGCGGTTTTGTGGATAACTTTCGGCTTTTTCGGACAAGGTATATTTCGCGTTTTTTTTGGAAATAATTGCAATAAATTATATTAGGAAAAGGCGGTAATTATTATGAAATGTACGTCGTGTAATAAGTCGTTTTCACCCGAAAAAATGTATGTTTGCAAGTCATGCGGCGCTTGCTTTTGCGAAGATTGCGTGAAAAACAACCAAAACTCATGCCTGAAATGCGGCACATCCCTTGATCGTTTGAATTAAGAAGTGCCGTTTTTCTTGGAAAAAACAGGCGTTTCACGTAAAACATTGTCGTTTTTGGCGCGGTTTTTTACTGTATTTTTTTATTGGTATTAGCCGTTTTTTTTGTTTATTTTTCGCTGTGTTTTAGTATAAAAACAGGAAAAAGTCTTTTGTATTCCGGATTTGACTATCCTTTTCTTTTTTGCGATTTGATAACTTTATTAATCGTTTTGTCTTGAATAATTTGCCGTTAAGACTTTTGTTTTTATTATTTTTTTCGGTATAACAAAAAACCGCCGTTTCGGGCGGTTTATTATTAGCGCGTTATCGTCTTACAAAACATTATAATTATTGAAAAGGCGTCTTGTTTGACGCCATTCCGATATTTTTATGTTTTTTCTGCGAGTTGTTCCGACATGGTTTGCGCCGGGCTCAGACTTTGTCATGTAAATGTTTTTTTACCTTTAATTTATAAGTCTGCGCTGATTAAAAACATTCTTTATGCCGATTAAATAATGTGGGGCAAAAACGCTCTGATTTCTTCCTTTGCGCCTTCGAGGTCGTGGTCGAGATAATTCCCGCATTCCTGCCGCTTGGAGCCCGGAATTTCCGTCATTTCCAGACACTTTTCAAAGCACTCTTTCACAATAGGCTTTACTTCTTCAAGCGTGGTGTCGAGCATAAGCAGATAAAAGCCCGTGCGGCAGCCCATCGGCCCGAAATAAACAACTTTGTCTTTGACCGCGCTGTTTCTTATCACGGTTGCGAAAAGGTGCTCAACGGTATGCGCCGCGGCAGTCGTAAGGAAATCGCCCGCGTTCGGTTTTTTGAAACGAAGGTCGTAAGTATAGATATTGTGCTCCTCATGAGAAAGGTAAACCCCCTCAGGGTGGGCATCGTGATTTATAAGAAAAGATTTGATGGTTTCCATAGTTTTTGAATTTTATATATTATTATATAATATATAAAATTTTGTCCTTTGTTTTTTTCGTGATTTTTCGGCTTTTTGCCTTTTTATTTTTCGCGCGCAATCGCGTCGATAACGTCGACGATTATTTTCGCGCAATCGCTTGTCCCTTGGTCTGCGATTTCGTTGAAGTCGGCGGGGCTTGTTTCGTCGGCGTTGTCGCTGACGATTTTAAGGCTCAGAGCAGGCACTCCGTTTTTGTTTGCGATAATGCAAATTCCCGCGCCTTCCATATCGCAGATTTCGGCATCGAAATCCGCAATAAGTTTATCTTTAACTTCGCTTGACGAAATGAACTTGTCCCCGGAAGCAAGCCTTGCCGTCTTAATTTTTGGGAAATCCTTTTTCACCGCGGAAATAAGATTTTTGTCGAAATAAAAGTACGGGTCGGGATTTTCGTCGTAATGGCCCGCTTTCACGTTGTCGATTGCCGACGTGTCGATTTCGTAATGCACGACTTTTTCGACAACCGCGACGTCCTTGCAGCCGAAGCGTTTCGTAAGCGTCCCGACGAAACCGAAGTTGAATATCGCCCGTACGTCGTATTTCGCGATTAAAAACTCGGTTGCTCCCGCAGCCGATATTTCGCCCATGCCGGACACCGCGACGTAAATCAGGGCGTTTTCGCGGCTGACAAGGTACGTGTCGTACGGCTTATTTTGAATTTTTTCGACTTTCCCGAAGGCTTCGAGCACGCCTTTGACTTCGCGTCCGATTGCGATAACCATTCCGAATTTTTTCATAACAGTCCTTTTTTGTCGATATATTTTACATAAGTATACCATATCTTCCAGAAATTTCAAACAAATGATTTGTTAAATCGTCGCGGCGTATGGTATAATTTCGGATTGAAGAGGTATTTATGAAATTCGATAAGAGAAACGTTGCGCTCGCATCGCTTGTATTCGGCTGGATTTCGATTTTCTGGAACGTATACGATCAGCTTATTCAATCAATAAACACGTATTCTTTCGCGCTCGAACCGTACGAAAGCGGGTGGATTCTTGCAATCGACAATATTGTCGGGCTTTTTGTTCTGCCGCTTTTCGGGCACTTTTCGGACAGATGCAAAAGTCGTTTCGGCAAGCGCACGCCGTACATTTACGTCGGCACGGCGATATCTCTTATCGGGCTGTGTCTTGTTGGCGTATTCGCCTCGAAAAGGCAACTCGCCCCGTATATCGTGTCACTGACGGTGACGCTTGTCGCGATGGCGGCGTACAGAAGCGCGGGGCTTTCTCTCGTGCCCGATTTCGTATACGAACCCGACCGAGGCAGGGCAAACTCGATTGCGAATCTTGTGTCCGTCGCGTTCACCGCCGTGGGTATCGTGCTGGCGATGGCATTCATGCCCCTTAAAGCCGCGAAAAACTCACAATTTTTGCCGATTTGTCTTGCGGTTGTCGGCAGCAGTCTTATAACGGTTGCCGCATACTCGTTCACTTTCAGCGAAAAACGGGTGACGGACGACTTCAATCGTCGTTTGGAAGAATATAAACGCGACTACCCCGAAAAGTACAAAAGCGAAACCGTCGTCGTGGAAGAACTTGACAAACAGCAGATGAAGGGCAATCTTTTCAATAAGATTTTCATTCTTGCAAGCGTGTTCTTCTTTTATATCGCGTACAACGCGCTCGTGTCGAATTTCACCGTGTACAGCGACGTAATGCTCGGCTTTAAAATGCCGCAACTGCCGTTGGTATTCGTCATAATCGGCGCGCTGCCCGGGTTTATATTCGCTTCTCACGTCGCAAAGAAAATCGGCCGTAAATACACGATAACGATCGGACTTGCGCTTATGATGGTCGCGCTGCTTGCCGCGATGCCGTTTTCCAAAAAAGACTCAGGACTTGAACTGAAAATCCCGCTTGTTTTCTTCTTTATGGTCGAGGGCGTCGGCTACGGCTTTGCAATGGCTAATCTGTATCCGTTTTATCTGGAACTCAGCAAAGCCAAAAACATCGGGCAAAACACGGGTATCTTTGCGGGCTCTACAACCGCCGCAATGGTCGTCACTCCCATACTCGCCGGCTACGTAATCAAGGAAGTCGGCAAGAAAACGGGCAAGACTTACGTCATCGAACAAATCGTAAACGGCGTCAATACCGAGGTCGTGAAAGTCGGCGATTACAGCGTGCTGTTCCCGTACTGCGCCGTCGCGATACTCGTTGCGCTTGTCTGCATTCTTATCGTGAAATCCGACTACGCAACCGGCGGATTGCGCGACCATATGAAAAAATATTTCACAAAAAGGAAAGCGAAAAAGAATGACTGAATCCTTTTTTACAACGCTTAAAACCGCGGCTGAATCCGTCGGCATAAGCGTTAACGACAACCAATGCGAAAAACTTTACAAATTTTACGAAACTGTGGTTGAATACAACAAAAACGTCAATTTAACTGCCATTACTGACGAAAAAGAGTTTATCGTAAAACATATTGTAGACAGTATTTCCGCCGCAAAATTCATAAAAGAAAACGCCGCCGTCGTCGATATCGGGGCTGGCGCGGGATTCCCGTCGATACCCTTAAAAATTATCCGTGACGATATTGCCGTAATTATGCTTGACGCGCTTTCAAAACGCGTGGATTTTCTGAACTTTGCCGTAAGCGAACTTTCCCTTAAAAACGCAAAAGCCAAACATTTAAGGGCGGAAGAAGCGGGCGAAAAACTTTTAAGGGGGAGTGCCGACGTCGTCGTAGCAAGGGCTGTCGGTCAGACGAATATTCTTCTGGAACTTTCAATCCCGCTCCTTAAAAAGCACGGCATTTTTATAAATTATAAGGGCAAGGATTTGTCCGACGTGGAAACCGCAAAGACGGCGGAAGCCGCACTCAACGCGAAAAAAACCGAAGTTTTCAATTTCTGTCTTCCTTTTGACGTCGGCGAAAGAAACATCGTCGTTTACGAAAAGATTGAAGACACTCCGAAAATTTATCCGAGAAAATTTGGCACAATCAAGAAAAATCCGCTGTGAAAACAGCGTTTTTTTGTTTTATCCGCTTTTTAATTTCTTATGTTTCACAAAAATAATGTTTCACAAATTTTTGTAAATAATTGATTATTCACCTTTTTAATGTTATACTGAAAAAAAATACTTTTACATACGAGGTGTTTTATGTCAAACAAAGGTATCGGAAAAGGTCTTGCTGCCTTGCTCGGCAATATGAAGGAAGAAGAAACGATTGCGGAAAAAAGCGAATCCGCCGTATCCCGCGAAATAATGAACGTCGATATTTCCCTTATCGACACCAACCCTTATCAGCCGCGTAAAGTTTTTGACAAAGCCGCTCTGGAAGAACTTGCGGCGTCGATTAAGACTTTCGGTATTATCCAGCCTCTGATAGTTTTGAGAAGCGGCAACAGATACGTCATAATCGCGGGCGAAAGGCGTTTCCGCGCGGCGCGACTTGCCGGTCTTACCTCGGTGCCATGCGTCGTAAGGGAACTTACCCCGCGCGAAATGAGAGAAATCGCCCTTATCGAAAACCTTCAACGTGAGGACTTAAACCCCGTCGAAGCGGCGGAAGGTATCGCGGAACTTATCAAATCGTGCGACCTGACGCAGGAAGAAGCGGCGGAAAGAATCGGTATGAGCCGCCCCGTCGTAACCAACCTTTTAAGGCTCTTGTCGCTTGACAAAGAAGTTCTGGAACTCGTAAGGGCAGGCAGACTTTCGGGAAGCCACGCAAGATGTCTTGTCGTCGTTACCGACCCCGAAGTGCAGGTATATTACGCCAACAAAGCGTGCGACAACAAAATGTCCGTGAGAGATCTTGAACAGCAAATCCAACTTTATCTCGGCAGGAAACTTATCCCGACCGGCGCAAGAAAGGAAAAACAATCGAAGGAACTCAAAGGGTTTGTAAACGATATGAAACGAATCTTCAATACGAAGGTCACAATCCTTGGCGGCGAAGAAAAAGGACAAATCCGCATCAATTATTATTCCAACGACGATTTACAACGCATTTACGACTTAATCGACAGTTTAAGACGTTAATTTTTAAGATAAAGTATGGAAACCACCAGAATAACCTTGCCTAAAATTACCTTGATCGGGAAGTGCGGTTCGTCGAAAGACGGCAAAGATTTCGTCAGAGATTTATGGACGGAATTAAATAAAAACTTTTCGGAAATATCTTATCTTGCAAAGTGGGATGAGTCGGGCGCGCTTAAAGGTTTGTGGGGCGCTATGAGCGACGAATCACTGTCTTTTAAGCCGTGGGAAGGCGGATACGAAAACGGGCTTTATCTTGCGGGTGTCGAAGCCGTCGACGACGCCGTCGCGCCAAGCGGCTGGACAAAATGGGTGATACCGTCTTTTGAATATATAAAGGCAAAGGTGGAGTCGACCGAAACTTTTAAGGAACTTATCGGATACCTTATCGCAAACAAGATAAACCTTGTCGGAAGCGTGCAGAATTTCACCAATCCGAAAACCAACGAAAACTTCCTTATGTTTCCGATAAGAAAAGTCGAAGAAGAAAATTAACAAAAAGGTTAAAACAAAACACACTGCATTTTTTCGCAGTGTGTTTTTTTGTTTTGGAATAAGTTTATATTAGTTGATAATACGCACGGGCAGAATAAGGTAAAGATATTCGTCTTCCTTCTTTTCCGTAGGTACGATGACGCCGGGCGCGGTCGAAGTCGTGAAGCAAAGTTTCACAAAATCGTCGCTTATCGCGCGCAGGCTGTCCGAAAGATATCTTGCGTTGAACCCGATGTTAAGGTCGTGTCCAAGAAGGTTGATATTGACGATTTCGTTGATGCCGCTGATTTCGCTTTCCGCAGATATCGACATTCTCTTTTCGCGAATTTCAAGTTTTACGACGCTTTTCTTTTCGGTGCGGGTTGCAAGCGACGCGCGGTCGATTGCGGTGTCCAACGCCTTTTTATCGACAAACACGGTGGTTGTGAAGTCGGAAGGAATAATCTTGTTATAGTTGATATATTCTCCTTCGATAAGTCGCGTTACGATTTTGGTGTTTTCGAGATCGACCATGAAATAGTTTTTCTCGATACTCACCTTTACGTTTTCGTCGCTGTCGTCAAGAAGTTTTGAAATTTCACTCATACTTCTTGCGGGGACGATTATTTTAATATCCGCTCCGCCGTATTCGATTTCTTTTTTGCAATATGCAAGGCGGTATCCGTCTGACGCGACGCCGATGATTTTATTGTCGGAAATTTCAATGCTGCAACCTTTAAGCGTTGGGCGGTTATCTTCGCTTGCGGTGCAGAATATAATTTTTTCGATAAGGTTTTTCAACTCTTTATTTACAATATAAAAAGAGTTTTCGTCGTTGACGTTTTTGAAAGCAGGATATTCGTCGGCTTCCATCGTCTGTATATAGCCGTTATTTTCGCCGTAGGTAAGTTTAAGGGTGTTTTCCTCGGACGTATCGATAATAACGTCTTCCTTATCGATTTTTCTGACGTATTCCGTAAAATATTTTCCAAGGATAACAGTTTCTCCTTCGGTGAAAATATCCGCCTTTATTTTCTTTTCGATTGAAAGTTCAAGATCCGTTGCGGTAAGCGTCAAAGTATCTCCTTCCGCTTTCAGTTTAATACCGTTCAATATCGGCATTACTTTCTTTAAGGGAAGGGCTTTTCCCACCTGTGTTAAAGCGTCTGATAAGTCAAGGCTGTCGCAAGAAAGTTTCATCGTTTTCTCCTTAATTATTTATTGTTATTTTATACTTGATGATGATTTTGTTAATAATGGTTGTGGAAAAGTTGAAGGTGAACGTTTCGCACAAGATATTGACAAAACCGTGTGGCTTCCAACAACAAGTTGTGGATTTTGATGTTTACAACTTTGTTGAAAACTTTTAATTATTATGAACATTTCTACAATCAGCGTTTATAGAGCATGTCTTTTATGTCGTTGATTTGTATTTTTAGTTTTTGTGACGCACCGCTATTCGATGAAAGCAAGTCCGAAATTTTGTCGCGCGCGTGGATTATCGTCGCGTGATCGCGGCCGCCGAAAATACCGCCGATCGACACAAGGGGAACGGAAAGCATGTCGCAGATAAGATAAATCGCGATCATTCTTGGCTCCACAAATTCCTTGTTTTTCTTTTTGCCGATGACGTCGTTTTCTGAAACGCCGAAGTATTTGCAGGTTGTTGAAAGCACGTCGTATGCGTCAAAGTGTTCCTTTTTCGTTTCGATATACCCGGAAAGAGCCTCTTTCGCAATCGCAAGCGACGCCGGCTGTCCCGAAAGTTGGGAATAAAACATAACCTTGTTCAGAAGCCCTTCAAGGTCGCGAATGTTGTTTTCCATATTGCTGGCGATAAACGACGCGACATCGTCCGAAAGATAAAAGTTTTCGGCGTCGGCTTTCTTTTTGAGAATTGCGATTCTCGTTTCGATATCGGGCGGCTGAATGTCCGCAAGAAGTCCCCACTGGAAACGGGTGCGAAGCCTTTCTTCAAGGGGCGCGATTTCCTTTGGCGGACGATCCGACGAAATAATGATATGTTTGTCGTTCTGATATAAATCGTTGAAGGTGTGGAACAACGCCTCCTGTGTGCCTTGTTTCGACGCGATAAACTGAATATCGTCAATCATAAGCACGTCGACGGAACGATATTTTTCACGGAAAGCGACGCTTGTTTTGGAATCTCTTATCGACTCCACATAGTCGGCGATATATTTGTCCGTCGTGATGTACATTATGCGTTTTTGAGGAAATTTCGCGTTTATGTAATTTCCGATTGCGTGCATAAGGTGGGTTTTTCCAAGCCCGACTCCGCCGTATATGAACAGGGGGTTGAAACGACCGCCGGGATGCTCGGACACGGCTTGCGCCGCCGCGAAGGCGATCTCGTTGGATTTACCGACGACAAAGTTTGAAAAGGTATATTTTTTATTGAACGAAAAACCCGCGTCATCGGATTTTTCAACCTTTTTCACGACAAGTTCGTCCCCCAATGTATAGTCCTGCTGTTTTAAGCAGTCGGCTTTTTCGGACTCGATAATAATCTTAACGTCCGAGATAATGGGGTTGACTTCTTTCACCGCTTCGAGGATTGTTTCGCGGTAATTTTTCACGATTGTGTTTTTACTGCTCTGACTTCCCGTTTGCAGCACGAGAGTATGACCGATAAAACAAATCGGTTCCAGTTTTTCAATCCATACTTCGTAACTTATCGCCTGAAGTCTTGCGGATAATTTGATTTTGGTGTCGTTCCAAAGGGTATTGATATCGATCATAATAAATATATGATAACATTATTGACCGAAAAAAACAAACAAAATCGGTATATATTATAAAAATAAAGTATATTTATTTAAGAAAGTTTTTTGCGCTTATTTTATCTTTTTTCGGTGACGGTGCCGTTCTTTACGACGTACAGTTTTGACAAATTAAGGGGTTTAACGTCAAATTCCGTACATGTAATCACCGTTTGCGTGCGGTTTGCAAGTTCGATAAGTTTTTCGCGGCGCGCCACGTCAAGCTCGCTCAGCACGTCGTCCAGAAGTAAAATCGGGGCTTCGCCCGTTTCGTTTTTGAAAAGAGTGAGTTCCGCGATTTTGACCGAAAGCGACACGCTTCGCTGCTGTCCCTGCGACGCGAATTTTCTTGCGTCCACGTCGTTTAATATTATTTTAATATCGTCGCGGTGCGGACCTTGCGACGTGTACATAAGGGCGCGGTCGCGCTCCACCGACGTCGAAAATGCGGAAAGTAAATTATTGTAAATTTCGTCGTAAGTATCGCCCTTTATCGCGCACTCGTATTGCAGCGACAAAGTTTCTTTTCCGTCAGACAATTCAAAGTGAGAGTCTTTTGCAAGGGTTGAAAGTTTCTTTACGTAATTTTTCCTTGCAAGAATCAGATTCGCGCCGACTTCCGCCATACCCTCGTCCCATATCGACAAAAGGGTTTTCAGATTTTCGTTGCGGTTTTCGTTTTTGAGAAGGGTGTTTCTTTGTTGCAGAATTTTGTTGTATTTTGCAAGCGACTTAAAGTAAGTTTTCGATTGTTGCGAAAGGGAAATGTCCAAAAATCTCCGTCGTTCGTCGGGGCCTGCTTTCACGAAACGCATTTCGTCGGGGGAGAAGTAAACGACGTTGACGATACCGATAAGTTCGGACAGTCTTTTCACGGGAAGATTGTCGATTTTTATTTTTTTCGCGCCTTTGTTTTCAATTACTATTTCGATGACGTGCGTGCGATATTTTTTTGCGATTTCCGCCTTGATATACGCGCGCTCGGCGTTGAACGAAATAAGCTCCTTTTCGCGGCTCGTACGGGGGGATTTGCCAAGCCCCAACAGATAAATCGCTTCCAGCAGATTCGTCTTTCCGCTTGCGTTTTCGCCGGAAAGCACGTTGATGCCTTGTCCGAAAGTAACGGACGCCGCGTCGTAGTTTCTGAAATTTTTCAGTTGAAGCGATTTGATAAACATACGGTTATTATATCATATCGGAAAAGAAAGTAAAAGAATTTTTAGGAAGTATCGGAAAAACGCGCGGTTTCTTATCCGCGGCGGAAATGTAAAAAAAGACGTCCGCGCCGCAGGGGTTATCAGAACCGAAATAAGAAAAACGGATATATTCCCCCACGACAAATTGAATTTTGCCCTTAAAAGCCCCGAAAATCCCGTAAAAAAGGATAATTTATCAAAAAGACGCGAAAAACGTTTTGTAATTTATTGATAATATGTTATAATTATTATACTTATTACTTTATGCGTGCGCACGCATTGCGTACGCGGGAGAGCGTATGCGCGTGTTTTACACGGACGTCGTCGCGATAATCGACGAAGGCGTCGGAAATTCGACCTTGTCCCTGGCTCTTGACGAAATCATTTCGGAAGGCATGATAAAGGTACAAAAAACCGGCGAACCCAGAAGCGTCGTTTTTTACGACGACGAAGACGGAAAACAACATGCTTACATAAGCAATCTGTCTGGGCGCGCGCTTTTTTCACATTTTGAAAAACACGGTTTTATTTTCATATAAACGGAGGTATTATGGAACAACAAAATTTATCTTACGACCAGGGCGCGATACAGGTCCTCGAAGGGCTGGATCCCGTCCGTAAAAGACCGGGTATGTACATCGGCTCGACCGACGAAAGGGGCTTGCATCACCTTGTTACGGAAGTCGTCGACAACAGTATCGACGAGGCTCTTGCCGGATACTGCGACAAAATCATCGTTTCGATTGAAAAGGACGGCAGCTGCAAAGTCATCGATAACGGCCGCGGAATCCCCACGGGCATTATCCCGAAAGAGGGTAAATCCGCCGTTGAAGTCGTTCTGACGAAGTTGCACGCCGGCGGAAAATTCGGCGGCAGCGGCTATAAAATCTCGGGCGGTCTGCACGGCGTCGGCGTATCCTGCGTGAACGCATTGTCCGAATGGTTGGAAGCCACCGTTTACCAGAACGGAAAAATATACAAACAAATTTTCAACAGGGGCATCGCGCAACGTCCGTTGCAGGAAGTCGGCACGACCGACCGCACCGGCACGACGATTCAGTTTTATCCCGATCCCGAAATTTTCGAGACGCTCGATTTCAATTACGACACGATGAAAATCCGCCTGCGCGAACTTGCGTATCTCAACCGCGGGCTGACCATTCAGCTTATCGACCGCCGCGAAGAGCCCGCACGCGACGAAACTTTCCATTACGAAGGCGGTATCGTCCAGTTTGTCGAAAGTCTGAATAAAAACAAAGAGACCGTTTTCCCGGAGGTCATTTATTTTGACGAAAGTTACGAAAACGGCGAGGTCGAAATCGCGATGCAGTACAACGACAGTTATTCGGAAACCATTTTCGCGTTCGCCAACAACATCAATACCGAAGAAGGCGGCACGCACCTGGAAGGTTTCAAAAACTCGCTCACCAAAATCATCAACGATTACGGCAAAAACAACAATATCTTAAAAGGCGACGAAAAACTTTCGGGCGACGACGTCAGGGAAGGCTTGACGGCGGTTATTTCCGTGAAACTCACCAACCCGCAGTTCGAAGGTCAGACCAAGACGAAACTCGGCAACAGCGAAATGCGTACGGTCGTCGCAAAGGCTATGGCCGAAGGGTTGGGCTCGTATCTCGAAGAACACCCCAAAGAAGCCAAAGATTTGATTATGAAAGGCGTTCTCGCCCAGAAGGCACGAGAAGCCGCAAGGAACGCGCGCGACCTTGCAAGGCGCAAATCCGCCCTTGAAAGCACCACGCTCCCCGGCAAACTTGCCGACTGTTCGGACAAAGATCCGTCGCTTTGCGAAATTTACCTTGTCGAGGGCGACTCCGCAGGCGGCAGCGCAAAGATGGGGCGCGACAGACGTTTTCAGGCAATACTGCCCCTCCGCGGTAAAATCCTGAACGTCGAAAAGGCAAGGCTCCATAAGGTCCTTGAAAACGAAGAAATAAAGACGATGATCACCGCGTTCGGCGCGGGCATTAAGGAAGACTTTGACGAAAGCAAGCTTCGTTACAACCGCATCATCTGTATGACGGATGCCGACGTTGACGGCAGCCATATCCGTATACTTATGCTCACGTTCTTCTTCCGTTTCATGCGCCCGCTCATCGAAAACGGTCACGTTTATATCGCGCAGCCCCCGCTTTACAAAGTCACGAAGGGCAAAACCGTCAAATATTGTTATTCCGATGACGAACTTAACGAATATCTCGACTCCGTCGGAAGAAAGGGCAACGAAATTCAGCGTTACAAAGGTCTTGGCGAAATGGACCCCGAACAACTTTGGGAAACCACGATGGATCCGAAATCCCGCACGCTGCTGCGCGTAAATATGGATGACGCGATCGCCGCGGACGAAATATTCACCGTTCTTATGGGCGAACAGCCCGAACTGCGCCGTCAGTTTATCGAAGACAACGCGACGCTCGTAACAGAACTTGACATTTAAGGAGAGATGAAAAATGATAATCAAAAATAACGATTCTCAGAAAGATAAAGATTTCGTCGAACATCTCGGGATGTCGAAAATCGTCAAAATCGACCTTGACCAGGAAATGAAAAAATCGTTCATCGCCTACGCAATGGCGGTCAACGTATCCCGTGCGATTCCCGACGTCAGGGACGGTCTGAAACCCGTACACCGCCGTATCCTTTACAGCATGAGCGAACTTAATCTGACCTGCGACAAGCCGTTCAGAAAGTGCGCGCTTATCGTCGGCGACGTTCTCGGCAAATATCACCCCCACGGCGACAGCTCGGTTTACGACGCTCTCGTAAGGCTTGCTCAGGACTTCTCGATCCGCTGCCCGCTTATCGACGGACACGGCAACTTCGGCTCGGTCGACGGCGACCCCGCGGCGGCTTATCGTTACACAGAAGCAAGGCTTTCCAAAATCGCCAACGAAATGATCCGCGACCTTGACAAACGCGTCGTGGACTTTTGCCCCAACTTCGACGACACGCGTGAACAGCCCGTCGTGCTTCCTTCGCGTTACCCCAACCTTCTCGTGAATGGTTCGGACGGTATCGCCGTCGGTATGGCGACGTCCATTCCCCCGCACAATCTCGGCGAAGTTATCGACGCCACCGTCGCTCTTATGGAAAATCCCGAACTGGAAGTCGAAGACCTTATGAAATTCGTTCCCGCGCCCGATTTTCCGTCGGCAGGCATAGTTCTCGGCCGTGCGTCCATTCGTCAGGCATACAAAACCGGTCGCGGCGGCTGCATAATCCGCGCCCGCACCGAAATCGAAGAAATGGCAAACGGCAGGACGAGAATCGTCGTTACCGAACTTCCGTATCAGGTCAACAAGGCGCGCCTTATCGAAAATATCGCCGACCAGGTCAAAGACAAGCGAATAGAGGGCATTTCGGACATTAAGGATGAATCCGACCGTCACGGTCTCCGCGTCGTAATCGACATCAAAAAGGACGCGAACGCGCAGGTCGTTCTGAACACGCTTTTCAAACAAACCCAGATGCAAATCAGTTTCAGTATGATTATGCTTGTCCTTGCCGACAAAAAACCGCGCATTCTCAATCTGAAAGAAATCCTGACTTATTACATCAAGCACCAGGAAGACGTCATCACCCGCCGTACGAGGTTTGACCTTGAAAAGGCGGAAGAAAGGGAACATATCTTAAAAGGTCTTGCAATCGCGCTTGCGAACATCGACGAGGTCATTAAGGTCATCAAAGAAAGCGCCGACAACGACTCCGCCGCGAAAGCCCTTATGGAAAGGTTCCTTCTCAGCGACAAGCAGGCGGCGGCAATCCTTGAAATGAGACTTCGCAGACTTACTTCTCTGGAAGTCGAAAAAATCAACGACGAACTTGCCCAGAAAGAAGTCGAAATTGCCAACTACAAGGAAATTCTTGCCGACATCAACAAAGTCAACGACATCGTCAAGAAAGAACTTTTGGAGGTCAAGGAAACGTACAATACGCCGCGCCGCAGCGAAGTTTCCTACGATTATTCCGAAATCAATATCGAAGACCTTATCGAAAAGGAAGACATCGTCGTTTCGATGACTCACGGCGGATACGTCAAACGTCAGCCCGTTGCGGAATACAAGAGCCAGCACAGGGGCGGCGTGGGCATCACCGCGCATAAGACGAAAGACGAAGACTTTGTGGAAAGCATCTTCACGACGTCCACCCACGACGACCTTATGTTCTTCACCAACTTCGGCAAGGTTTACGTCATCAAAGGGTATGAAATTCCCGAGGCGTCCAGGAACTCCCGCGGGCGCGCGGTCATCAATATTTTGCAGCTCGATCCCGGCGAAAAGGTCGCGACGCTCCTTCCCGTGCCCGAACGCGGCGAAGGCTATCTGATGCTCGCAACCAAACAAGGGCTTATCAAGAAAACGGCATTATCCGAGTTTGAAAGCATCAGAAAGACCGGTAAAAAGGCGATTCGGTTGGTTGACGGGGATGAACTCATCGCGGCAATGATCACGAAAGGCGATGAAGAACTTATCATTGCGTCGCACGAAGGCAAGTGTATCCGCTTCCGCGAGGCAGACGTCCGCGCAATGGGCAGAGACTGCCAGGGCGTACGCAGTATGAAACTGAACCCCGGCGACTACGCCGTCGATATGGCAATGGTCGAAGAAGACAAAGAAGTTCTGACAATCTCCGAAAACGGCTTCGGAAAACGCTCCTCGCCCGACGAATACCGCGTGCAAGGACGTGCGGGCATGGGCGTCAAAGCGGGCGTGTTCAACGAGGAAACCGGAAAACTCGTGTGCCTGAAAATGATCAACGCCGACAACGATATTATGATTATCGCCGACAACGGCATCATTATCAGAGTCGCGGCGGACGAAATTCGCAAGATCGGCAGGGATACCAAGGGCGTCAAAGTCATGAACCTCAGGGAAGGCAGCAAGATTATGTCGATTGCGGTCGTCCCGCACGAAGAACCCGAAGAAGAAGTCGTGCTTGACGAAAACGGCAATCCCGTGACGACGACCGAAGACGTGACGGAAGTAACGTCTGCGACAGATTCCGAATTCCCCGTCGATAACGAAAGCTCGGAAGAAGCGGCGGAAGTCAACGCCGAAATCAACGCCGTAAACGAAACCGTTTCCGACGAAGAATAAGGCAAATCAAACAAAACAGAAAGCATCGCGAAAGCGGTGCTTTTTTATTTGGTGTTTATGAATTATATAAGGATATAGTGTTACCGACACGGCGAAAACCTTGTCGCGAACACGACTTTGCCGAAATTTTAAGTATCTTTTATGAAAAATTTTTAATTATTTTAAGGCTTATGCTTAAAAATGAAAGAAAATGGAGCAGGAACATGAAAAAGAGGATTTTGAAAGTTTTGGTAGTAACGATTATTGCGATATGTTCGTTTTCGCTTGTCGCCTGCAACAGTGAAAACGACAAAAGCGGCGGACTGAAAAAAACGACTGCCGCCGCGCCGACAGTTTACGACGTGAGCGAAAAAGAAAGCGCGGTGGAAAATGCGGCAACAGTCGATTTGTCGACTCTTTCAAAAGACGTGAACGCGGACGGAGCGACCGTGCTTTCAAACGACGTAACGACGATTACGAGCGCGGGCAGTTATATATTGACGGGCGCGTACGCGGGGATAACCGTGAGCGTCGGCAACGGCGAAACGGTGCATCTGTTTCTGAACGACGCGACGATATCGGGCGGCACGGGAATCGCGATTTCAAACACGAATAAAAAATCGACGCTTATAATCACCGCGTGCGAAAACACCGAAAACGAAGTGGCAAGTAAGGGTGACGACGTGAACGCGATCCACGTCAAAGGCACGCTGAAAATCAATGGCACGGGAACGATAAAAGTAAGCGCGAAAAAGAACGGTATCAAGGTTTCAAAAGGGCTTTCGATTGCGGATTCTACGATAAATTTGACCGCCGGAAACCACGCTTTGTCCGCAAGGTTTATTGAAACGGAAAACGTGAAAATAAACGTTTTATCCGCTGAAAAAGACGCGTTAAATGCGGAATGTGACGATGAAACGCAAGAGTTTACTTTGAACGAAGGATACGTTTCTCTTAAAAACAGCAAGATAATTGCAAGCGTTTCGGGCGACGGAATTCAGGCGGACACGTTCGTATATATCACGGGCGGAAGCGTGGATATTGAAACCTCGGCAACCTTTGTGAGTTACAGCGAAGAAAGCATGGCGGCATACGACCTTACCGAGGACGATTTCAGATATATCAAAAGCGGCGACACCTATAAAAAGGTTGCCGACGACGTAGCGACAAAGGGCGCGCGATACGCGATGATTCAAAGCGCGAAAGGCATCAAGTGCGGCGAAATCAAATATGAAATCGACGGCACGGAATACGCCGTTACCGAAAACACGAATTACTTTATCATAGTTGACGGCGCACGCGTGAAAATAGATTCGTCGGACGACGCGATCCACACGAACTCGGGCAATGTTCTCATAAAGGGTGGCACGCTTGACCTTACGACTCTCGACGACGGAATCCACGCCGACGAACTTGTGAAAATCGACGGAGGCGAAATCACCGTGAACGGCTCATACGAAGGAATCGAGGGCGCATACGTTGAAATAGGCGGCGGCACGATTTACATCACCGCAAGCGACGACGGCATAAACGCCGCAAGCGACGACGAAAGCGTGAGCGAACATATCATTATCTCGGGCGGAACGATAACAGTCGACGCGTCGGGCGACGGCTTGGACAGCAACGGCACGATTTACGTCACGGGCGGCACGCTTATCGTATACGGCCCAACGACGGGCGCGGACACAGGACTTGACGCAGACGGCGGAATCCTTATCGACGGCGGCAACGTATTCGTCGCGACAACCAAAGAAATGATTGAAATCCCCGCGTCGAACTCAAAATCCAACGTGCTTGTGTACGGCGTAAACACGGTTCAGGCGGGCTCGGAAATCATTCTGACAAACGCGGACGGTGGCGAAATGGTCCGCATAACGCTCAAAAAACAGGCGCAGGCGATAATCCTGTCAACGCCCGAACTTGCAACCAACGGCACGTACAGCCTGTATGCGGACGAAAACCTTCTTGCAAGCTTTTCGGTGACCGAAACGATAACGGCAATCGGCGTGCGGTCGAACGGCGGACAGGGCGGACAACCCGGCGGTCAACCCGGCGGACAGGGCGGAAATCCCCCCACTCCACGAAATTAACACAGATCACAATCCATAATTCCTTAATCCTAAAACACATCAAAAGACAATACCACCGCGGTTGCGGTGGTATTGTCTTGCCCCACGGCGCACACAGCACTTTTGAAATCACGTTATCGCAAGCGATAACGCTCACTCTTTTGCTTGTGTGCGCCTTTTTCTCCACGCAAGTACAAAAGTATCTTGCGTGGGTTTATAACAAGGTATCCCTTCCGGGAGATTGCCACAGCACCGCTGGGCGGTGCTTCGCAATGACATAAGTGCGTTGCACGGGATAGAAATAAAGAAAGCACGAAAAATTTGTAATAAGTTTTCAGCTAACAAACTCTTGTTACGTTCCGTACGAAGTACTCTGTCATTGCGAGCGAAGCGTGGCAATCTCCCGGAAGGGGAACCTTGTAAAACAAACGCGGTATTACTTTCAAAAAGTAACATAAACGAAAAATTTTTTTCGGGCAAAAAGGACTTTGTGCGCGAAAAATATTGAAATAAACCTTTTCACTGTGTTATAATTACTTTATCTTTTAATAACGTTGGAGGAAATTATGGCAGATTTTGACTTCAAAGCCGCTTCCGAAAGTATGATGGACTTTATTAAGAAAGTCGAAACGGAAATCGGTCCTCGTCTCCCGGGTTCCGACGAAGAACGCGCCGGCGCCAAACTCATCAAAGAAGAATACGAAAAGAATATCGGAATCAAGCCCGTGTCCGAGCCGTTCAAGGTTGCACCCGAAAGCGGAATCGGCTCGATCCCGTACATCGGTATCGGCGGACTTATCGCGCTTATCGCGTTCTTTATTTACCCGATAGCGGGCGCGGTAATCGCTGCGCTTTGCTTCATATACTTCGCGCTTATGGGCGGTTTCTACACGCAGATTTTCGATTTCCTTTGGAAAAAGAAAGACACCGAAAACTTCTATACCGTGCAGGAGCCTTTGTCAGGCAAGACAGACTATACCATCGTGTTGTCCGCGCACTACGACAGCAGCTGGAACTGGAATCTTGCAAAGAAAAACCCCAAAACGTTCATTCCGAAAATCGTTTACGGCGTCGTAGGGCTCCTTTCGATTCTGGTGTTCGGATTCGTGTTGCAGTTTGCCGCGGACGGGACGTACGCTAATCCCTTGTGGACAAACGCCGCAACCATCACCACATGGAAATGGTACGCATACGTCGGATATATCCTTCCCATCGTCTGCATTCCGGGGCTTTACTTCATCACGCAATTCCTGTCGCACGACAAAACCATCGCGTCCCCCGGCTGTATGGATAACCTTACGGGCATCGGCTTGAATCAGGAAATCGCCAAACATTTCAGCGCGCATCCCGAAGATTTGCCCGAAAACTGCCGTCTTATCTGCGCCGCTATGGCTTGCGAAGAATCCGGTCTCCGCGGCTCGCGCGCGTTCGTGAAACACCATAAAGACGACGGCATGCTCAAAAATTGCTATCAGATCAATGTCGACAGCATCTCCGACGAAGATTACTTCGAGGTCATTCAGGGCGACGCCGCGCAAATGTGCAAATTCGATATGGAACTTGGCGATATGCTTTACGAATCCTTGCAGGAACTCGGACTTGTCAAAAAGACGGGCAGAATCTGGAATCCCGTCGGCGGTTGCGACAGCACCCCGTTCTGCCGCGCAGGCGTAAAAACCATCACCTTCGCCGCGCAAAACCCCATCGCCACCGATTATTACCACACTTCCAACGATAAGTCGGACCGCTTAAAGACCAGCGTTTTCGAGGGCGGTATCGAAGCGGTGTATAGGACGATCAAGAAAATCGGCGCAAAAGAAGACGCGAAACGCAAATAAATTGCGCTGTCGCTCTCAAAACGGCAAATGAAAAAATTGCCGTTTTGGGGCGGGGCACACAACAGTCAAAAGCATCTCGAACGAGGTGCTTTTTTTGTGTTGTTTTCCCCATTCAGGGAGCCCGCGCGCTGCTAACCCTGAATTCCCCTTTCACGGGTTTTGAAAAGCGTGGTTTCCAAAACCCGAACGGCGGAGGATTTTTATATTGTATATAAAAAATACATATCGCTTGCAAATATATTTTTGATATAGTATTATAATTATTAGTAAAAAATGCGATATTGTTTCGTTACGATATATCGGAGGAGCTATGAAAGGCGGTTTTGGAAAATTTCTTACATTCATTTTAGGGCTTGTCGTGGGCGTATTGCTTGTCGGCGGTACGATTGCGGGCGTGGTGTACTACGCGGTGGCGGCGGTTTCCGTCAACGACGTGGAAAACTACACAAAGCAGGAATTCACTTTCATCGACAAGGACGCTGAAATCCGCAACAAATCCATACTTGACATTTACGATATGGTGAAAGGCGGCAACATCAAGGAGACGACGGTGTCCGACGCGAAGCGTATTTTCGGCATCGACATCATCAAAATCCTTGAAAACTCGCTTGAAATCACGGTGGACGACAAAAGTCGCGAAACGCTTGGCGCGTTAAAGGTCGCGGACGTTTTCAAAGACGATAATCTGAAAGTCGTGCTTAACTGCTTTACGCTTGGCGACGTTCTGAAAAAGACGGGTATCGACACAACCACGGGGCTTGCAAGCAAGCCGATAGTGCAGGAACATATTTCGGAGCCTGTCATCGACGGATTCAACGCGCTGCTTAAATCACTGGAACTCAACGAAATGACCATCGCCGAAATGCAATATCTTCTCGGCGTGTCGTTTGGCGCGGGCGGCGTGCTGGACACTGTCGCAAACGTGAAAATCGGCGATCTCAATTCCGCGATAAACAACATTACGTTTGAAGACGTTTTGCCCGATTTCGACCGTGACCTTTATACCGAATGGGATTACCAAAACAACACGGCGGTCTTGTACAGAAGATCGCGCGCGCAGTTCCCGCAGAAAACGCTCATCGCAGCAAACGGCACGAGCGAATACTTTGAGTACGTTTCAAACGACAAAAAAGTCAGCGGCGAAACTTATTATCTTCTTGACGCCGACGCGGGCACGATAAAAGTCAGCGACGCCGGCAACTGGAAACTCAAAGCAGGGGCGGAACTTCCCTACTTCAAAAACAGATACGATAAATCGGGCAACCAAAACCGCTTTGGCGTGGCGTACGTCGTGCCCGTTGACAAAAATGGAATGACCGTCACCGAAAGATTTAGCGACAATGCTTGCACCGTGTCGGACGAAAGCGGGTTGTTCTATTATGAATACGATTTTGTAACGGCGACGGAAGCGGGCGTTGAATATTTTTACCGTGTAGGCGCGGCAGTCCGCACGAAGATTCAGGACGCAACCGGAACAGAGCCCGCAAAATACGCCGAAATCATTGAATGGCGAGGATACGTCGAAACGACAAAGGCGGACTATTTCGAGGCAGAACCGTGGAAAACTTACGGTTACAGCAGAGACGGAAAAGTCACCGACGAAGAACTCCAAGAACACCCGTCAACCGACTCTTTGGCAAGATACGCGCTTATGCACGTCGGGAAGAGCGAGCCCGTCCTTAAAGCGCTTGCGGACGAAACTCTCAACACCCTTGACGGCGCGATCGGCGATATGAAACTCGGTCAGGTCATCGAGATTACCGACGCCAGCGCGGACATTCTGAAAAAGCTGAAAGACAGCAAAATTTCCGAAATCGATAAAGACGTCAAGAACGTCAAAGTCGGCGATATTATGAAGGTTGTTTCCGTCACGACCGCAGAAAAAGCGACGGACGGCGAATATATCGCGCTTCCCGCACTTTCCGCGGGCAAAGAATACAAAGGCACGTTTATCACCGCAAAAGAAGGGGATAAAACCGTATATCTTGTGAAATATAAGGACGGACTTATCGGCTTTGGCGACAGATACAACATCGCCGAAAAGGCAAGCAACGGCGTTGTCGTCGCGCTTGCAGACAAGACCATCGGCGAGTTGCAAACCGCAGGTATCGACGACCTTGTAAACGCCGCGCGACTTTCCGACGTCATGGACGTGGACGGCGACGTGTTTGTTTCGGACTCGACTGCCGACGCGAAATTTATCCTTGACCTTGACGCACACGGCGAAAACGGATTCTTCCGTCTTGCGGCGGCGGGCGAAACGGCTGAATATAAGAGAGTATACGAAGGCGACGGAAACGCTGTCGTCAAAAAACTTTCGACAATCGGCGTAAACAACATTGCCGCCCGTATGGACAACGTTGTCAACAGCACGCTCTTAAAGGAAGTCGTCGAAGTCAAAGAAAGATATAAATTAAGAGTCGCGACGGCGGCGGAAATCGCCAACACAAGCGTCAGGAAGTATATCTCGCTTGCCAACGTTTACGCAGCCCCCGAATACGCGGGAACGTTCAACGTGGGTTACGTGGAGACCGATCCCGACACGGACATTAAATTCGTGCGCGCAACAGGCACGATTGCGACGGGTGTCACGCAGTACGTGATTGTCGATAAGGCAAGCTCGGGCGTGCTTGTCGGATTGCAGGACAAAACCATCGGCACGCTTTCGACGGGCGTCGACGAAGTCGTCAACGGAGCAACGCTTTCGGACGTTTTGGAAATCGACGGCAAAGTTTACGTCAAAGCGACAGATTTCGACGCGGCGGTTTCATTAAGCTACGAAAAAATCGGGCAACACGTTGCATATTATAAGGACGGCAACCTGTTCCTGGAAGCAGGTTACGTCAGAAACAACAACGGCGATTACGTATATCTTGACAAAGAACAAGACGGCACGCAGGTCAACGACCATATCAAGTTCGGGACGCTTTACAACGAACACGGGGTAGCAGAAACCGACGGAGCATACTTTAAGTACAACGGAAATCTTTATAAATTGTCCGACTATAAACGCTTTAAGTTTGACGGCGAAACCGCAGCCGAATACTACGCTTGCATTTACGAAGGCGAATCCGACAAGATCCTTTCAAAAATGGCAACGATGACCGTTAAGGACCTTGCCGACAGCGGCACGATGGACAAAATCGTGAAAGATATGCGTATCGGCGACGTGATGGAACTTAACGACAAAAACAGCATTTTATACGGGCTCGGCAACAGCAAGATTTCTTCAATCGAAGCCGAAGTTTCCGACAAAATCAAAGTCGCAACCTTGCGTGAACTTAACGCCTGGGGCAATCTCGGAATGTCGGAAGCAACGCTTGACGCGATAAAAGCCGCAAACGGCGGCAAAGACCTGACGGCAAGCGAGTTCTTCAAAGGACTTAATGCCCGCTTTGTCGACGGAAAACTCGAAATATATTTCAAATTCAAATAATGGCGTATCATATCAGGAAATATAAAGAATCGGATCGCGACGACGTAAGGAAGATTTGCCACCTTACGGCGACCGCGCCCGCATACGTCAAAAATCCGGAACTTGTCGCAACGCTTTACGCCGACTATTATACCGAGTTCGAGCCCGACGGAATCTTTATTCTTGCGCGGGACGAAGACGACGTTGCGGTCGGATATATCCTGTCAAGTCTTGATTACAAAACCTTTGTGAAAACGTTCACCAAATACGTTATGCCGCGCGTCAGGAAACTTTCAAGGATTGAAGCGTTCACGCACTTTTTCGCATTCCGCCAAAGTTTGTATATGGACGCGAAAAAATATCCCGCGCATTTGCATATCGACATTTTGCCCGAGGCGCAACACCAAGGATACGGCGCGAAACTTATGGACGCCCTCATGGATTACCTTGCCGAAAAGGGCGTGAAAGGCGTGCATCTGGGGGTGGGCGGCGACAACGCGGGCGGCATCAGGTTTTATGAAAAGTACGGATTTACGATGATACACGACTTTGGGTCTTTCGGCAAAGTCTTCGCCAAAGAAGTAAAACGGCGATAATTCGCGCCTTTTTGAGTTTTTGGCAAAACCTTACTCGGTTACGTACGCCTAAGTACGCGCCCTCGTAAGAACTTGCCAAGAAACATCAAAAATCCATCAAATTCTCGCCGTTTTATAGGGAATAATAAAAGAAAATATTATTTTGCGTACGAAGTACTTAATGTCATTGCGAGGAGCAACGCGACGTGGCAATCTCCCGGAAGGGAATCCTTGTTGCCTTCGGCAGTGATATGCCTACGGCGTGATATTGCTTTCGCAGTGATATTGTCTTCGACAGTGATATTTGCCCTGCGGGCAAGTTATGGATAAATACCTTAGCTTTGATGAAGCCAAAATATAACTTGCATTGCAAATATAATCGTTCTTGTCCTCGGTGCACAATTTATGACGACTAGTTGACAATTTGCGTAATAATAAATATAATATACTAAACTCACAGGCGATGAGAAACAAGAGTAGCGCAGGACGCCATCAAGAGAGAAAGCCCTTTGGCTGCAAGGTTTTTTGGATAAATGCGGGAAAGTGCGGTTTTGAGCCTTACGGGAGGAAATGCCCGTGCGTGCGCGCAAACGTTATTGCGCTATCCTTGATTGAGGTGGAACAACGGAGTTAATTCAGCCCGTCCTTAAAGGAAACTTTTCGGACGGATTTTTTATTAAAGGAAGGTAAAAATGTCGGGATATCTCAAAAGTTACGTGGCGGCGGCAATGGAAAAAGATCCTGCCGCGACAAGCAAAATTATGGTGCTGTTTACCTATCCCGGGGTAAAGGCGCTTATGTGGCATCGTCCCGCAAACTGGTGTTACAGACACAAAATGAAATTCCTTGCGCGGGTAATTTCGCAACACGTGCGGTTCTGGACGGGCATTGAAATTCACCCGGGCGCGACGATCGGCAAAGGAGTGTTCATCGACCACGGCGCGGGAGTCGTCATCGGCGAAACGGCGGAAGTCGGCAACAACGTTACGCTTTATCAGGGCGTAACGCTTGGCGGCACGGGCAAAGACGCGGGCAAACGACACCCCACGATTGAGGACAACGTCGTGATTGCGGCGGGCGCAAAAGTCCTTGGGCCGTTCACCGTCGGCAAGGGAAGTAAGATCGGCGCGGGCAGCGTAGTGCTGAAACCGGTGCCCGAAAACTGCACAGTCGTGGGCGTTCCCGGGCGCATCGTAAAGCAGGACGGAAAGCGCGTGGACAGCTTAAACCAGGTGGAACTTCCCGACCCCGTGCTGGAAGAACTTCGCCGCATAAACGCAAGGCTAACGCAAATCGAAAACCTTTCGGGCATCAACTGTTCGCGTTATTCGATTGCAAACGAAGAAAACACAAAATCAACCGAAACGACAGATTAAAGGAGAAAAAGTATGGTTAAAGTATACAATACGCTGACAAGAAGAAAGGAAGAACTTATTCCGCTTTCGGGCAACAGAATAAATATGTACGCGTGCGGCATCACCGTTTCGGGCGACGCTCACATCGGTCACGCATATCAGGCGCTCATTTACGACATCATCAGAAAGTACCTTGTGAAAAGGGGCTTTGACGTAACGTACGCAAGAAATTACACCGACGTCGACGATAAGATTATCGCAAAATCGAAAGAAACGGGAATCCCTGCCGACAAGTACGCGGCAATGATGATAAAACGCATCGACAAAGTTATGCGTGAGTTCGACGTGGACGATCCCGACATCTGGCTGAAAGCGACGTGCAATATCGACAACATCATTGACTTCATAAAGGGGCTGGAAGAAAAAGGGTACGCCTACGCAACGCCCGAAGGCGACGTGTATTTCTCCGTCGAAAAATTCCCGTCCTACGGCGCGCTCAGCAACAGAAAAACCGAGGAAGCGTTTTCAAGCGTTCGTATCGAAAACGAAGACAACAAGAAAAGCGCGCTGGACTTTGCGCTTTGGAAGTCCGCAAAAGAAGGCGAAATTTCGTGGGACAGCCCGTGGGGCAAAGGACGTCCCGGCTGGCATATCGAATGTTCGGCAATGAACCGCGCGGCGTTTGGCGATCAGATTGACATACACGGCGGCGGCCGCGACCTTATTTTCCCGCATCACGAAAACGAAATCGCGCAGACCGAGGCACTTACCGGCAAAAAATTCGTGAAATACTGGATTCACAACGGGCTTATCAAGGTCAACGGACAAAAAATGAGCAAGTCTTTAGGCAACAGTTTGCTCCTTGAAGACTTGTTGAAAAAGTATTCGGCGGAAACGATAAAATTCGCGCTGTTGCAGACGAACTATCGCGCCGACATTAACGTTACGGACGATTTGTTCCCCACCGCCGAAAAACACCTTGTCGACTTTTACAGAGTTTTGGAAGAAGCCGAAAAATCCGGGCTTGAAAGCAGCAAAAAGACCGAAAAAATCGGAGAAGACTTTGTAAACTGCATGGACGACGACTTCAACACCGCGCTTGCGATAAGCAATCTTTTCGGATATTTCAAAAACATCAGAAAGAAGTTGAAAGACGGCGACGTAACCGCAATCGAAGACATCAACGCAATCCGTGAAAACTACGATATCCTGGGATTGTTCCGCGCGGACGCAAAAGAATTTTTGAAAAAATACGACAAAGCCGACGCCGAAGACAACGTGTCCGTCCCCGAAGAAATTTTCGCGCTCGCGGAAAAGAGAAAGGCGGCGAAAGCCGAAAAGAACTACGCTCTTGCCGACGAAATCAGGAAAGAAATCGCGGACAAAGGGTTTATTCTTGTCGACACGAAAGACGGATTCACGATAAAAAAGGCATAAAGAAAAAGGTCGGGCGCGAAAACCGCGCCCGTTTTTATTAAGGAAAAATCATTGACTATATTAACTTATTAAGGCTATAATATAGTAATTAAAACGAAAAAGGATTTTTTATGGCTTATTACGAAAGACTGAACATCAAAGATATTTTTCAGGAAGAAGTGTTCACCGACGAAGTGATGCAGCGATATATGTCGGAAGACGCGTATCGCGCGCTGAAAGACGTTATCGCGCGCGGCGACGAACTGCCGAGGAGTCTTGCCGACGAAGTTGCCGCGGCAATGAAGACGTGGGCTGTCGAAAAGGGTGCGACGCATTTCACGCACTGGTTCCAACCGATGACGGAATACACGGCGGAAAAGCACGACAGTTTCATTTCCGTCGACAAAGACGGAAAGGTACTTTTGGAATTTTCGGGCAAAAGTCTTTCAAAGGGCGAAGCGGACGCGTCGAGTTTCCCGTCGGGTGGAATCCGCGCCACGTTCGAGGCGCGCGGTTACACCGTATGGGATTGCAGTTCCCCGGCGTTTATCAAGCGTTCAAAGGGCGGCGCGGGCGTACTGTGCATACCGACGGCGTTTTGCGCCTACACCGGCGAGGCTCTTGACAAAAAAACCCCGCTCCTTCGCAGTATGAACGTTTTAAACCGCGAGGTTTTAAGGCTTTTAAGGATTCTCGGAGACAACGAAACCAAAAAAGTTACCCCCGTCGTCGGCGGCGAGCAGGAATATTTTTTGATCGACAAAAATCACTATATGCAGCGCGAAGACTTGAAGTACGCGGGACGTACTTTGTTCGGCGCGCCCCCCGCAAAAGGACAGGAAAAGTCCGACCAGTATTACGCGACAATCCGTGACCGCGTCGCCTTTTTTATGGAAGATCTGAATCGCGAACTCTGGAAACTCGGCATCGCCGCAAAGACGGAGCATAACGAAGTCGCGCCCGCTCAGCACGAGCTTGCGCCGATTTTCACGTCCGCAAACATCGCGACCGACCAGAACCAGCTTATCATGGAAACGATGAAAAAGGTTGCGGAAAAGCACGACCTCGCGTGCCTTCTGCACGAAAAGCCTTTCAACGGCGTCAACGGCAGCGGCAAACACAACAACTGGTCGATAATGACGGACACGGGCGTGAACCTTTTAGAGCCCGGCAGCAATCCCGCCGAAAACCGCATATTCATGCTTATGATACTTGCGGTCATCGCGGGCGTGGACGAATATGCCGACCTTGTCAGAATGAGCGCGGCAAGCGCGGGAAACGACAACCGTCTGGGCGGAAACGAAGCGCCCCCGTCGATAATTTCGGTTTTCGTCGGCGACGACCTTTACTCGGCATTTGAAACGCTGAAAGAAGGCAAAACCGCCGTTACGAAAGTCAAAGAGTACATCAAAATGGGGCTGCCGTCTTTCCCGAAACTCAAAAAGGACAACACCGACAGAAACCGCACCTCGCCGTTTGCGTTCACGGGGAACAAGTTTGAATTCCGCATGGTCGGCAGCAGCGCGTCGCTTGCGACGTCCATAATCGTCCTTGACACGATAACCGCCGAAATGGTGCGCCGTATCGCCGACGAAATCGAAGAAAAGACAAAATCGGGCGAAGACCTCGACCATGCGTTGTCGGAAATCATCGTGTCTTATATCCGCGCGCATGGTCGCATTATCTATAACGGCAACAATTACAGCAAGGAATGGGTGGAAGAAGCGAAACGCCGCGGTCTTCATATGACGTCCAACAGCCTTGACGCGTTCAAATGTATGTTGGACAAGGATATTGTCAATCTTTATGAAAGGAACGGCGTTTTAAGCGAAAAGGAACTTACGAGCCGCTATGAAATCTTTGTCGAAAACTACGCAAAGACCGTCAATATCGAGGCTCTTGCAATGCGAAATATCGCAAGGAAACAAATTTTGCCCGCGGTCATGAGGACGGAAGGAAAACTTGCGGCATACCTGAAAGACGTAAGGGAAATAAATCAGAAATTCGGGGCGGCGGACGAAAGGCTGCTTGCCGAAACCGATAAACTTATCGACGAAACCGATCGTCGCACGACCGACCTTGAACACGCTCTTGCAAAGGCAAAGTCGATTGAGAATTTTGAAAAACAGGCGGTGTGTTACCGCGACAAAGTCCTTGTCGCAATGAACAGACTGCGTGAAAGCGTGGACAAGCTCGAACTTATCACCGAGAAGAAAGAATGGCCGTTCCCATCTTACGGCGACATTCTATTCTATGAGTAAAAAACGATGTTAAACGTTGAAAACGACAATATAAAGCTCGAAAACGGCAACATAACGCCGTCGGAAGTCGACCTTAAAAGGGCGAACATCATCGCCGACACTTTTGTGGAAAAGGTTGAAACCGCCGCGCCTGTCAGGATTGCGACAAGCGTTGACGAAAAGAAAGGCGCGGTGAAAATCCGTGAGCTTTACGAAAAGATTTTGGGGCTTCCTGCAAGGACGGAACCCACCACCGTCGCGCCGCTTGCGGGACGATTCGGCATACCCGTTTACGGGGTGATTTTCGCGATCGCGCTTGCGTTTTATATAGTGGGCGTGCTTATCGACGACAAAGCCGTCACATACGGTTTTCTTGCGCTGTCGATGCTTGTTACCATTCTTGTCGGCGCAATGCTGTTCGTGCAGGTTCTGACAAACAAAAACACGTTCAACGCGCTTTTCCCGAAGCGCACGTCGTACAACGTATTGTCGTCAATCGAGGCGAAAGCCCCTGCCGAAAACACGCTTGTCATCGGCAGTCACTACGACAGCGATATGGACAGGTCGGACGTCGTAATGTTCCTGAAAGACAAAAACCTGCCGAAATGGATTTCGCGCGCGTTCAAGGCGTTGTCGATCATCAGCATACCCGTACTTTTCGTGTTTGAAATTATCGCGATATGTCTGCCTCACTTAAACGTCGGCGACAAAGCGGTGATGTTTTTATTCCCGACGATATTCTGCGGACTTGCGATATTTTATCTTGTCACAATGTTTTCATACAAAAAACGCAACAGCAACATCGGACACGAAGGATTGCAGGCGGCGGGGGTATCCCTTGCGGTTGCGGACTATTTAAGGCTGCATCCCGAACTTATCCCCGACAATACGAAAGTCGTGCTTGCGTGTTTCGGCGCGAAAGAATGCGGCGCAAAGGGCGCGGAACAACTCATATTGCAACACTACGGCAGGGATGAATCTCTGATAAATCCCGTAGTGATAAACTTTTCAAAAGTCGGCGATTGCGACAACGTCGTGATACAGGGCGACAGACAGTACAAAAACATTTACGACCTGAAAATCAACAACGTGGCGTTCAAGGCGATCAAGGAAGTGTGCGACGACGTGGCGTTCAGGTACAGCGAAACGCTTTTCACCGACAGCACACCGTTTGCGCGGCGCAAAATCCCCACGACTACGATCGAACTCAAAAAAGGCGACAACGAACTTTCGTCGGCATACGACAAAGCCTTCAAAAGCGCGCTTAACGTGACGGTCGATACGATGAAGTATATGCAGGAACGCCAGCAACTTTTCCGCGGCGAAAAGACGATAATGTAAACCGCTGCTAATTTTTCAAAACAAAACGAAATTCCCGCAACGAGATTGCGGGATTTTTTATTAAAAAACAAAAAACGACGAAAGATACGGCGGAAAAACGCCGAAAGGGGGAATAAGGTTTGACTTTTATAAGATAATTCATTAAAATCTTATTAACTTGATAAGGTCGCGGACAAAAGGCGCAACGCAAAGTCTGCATAAAGGAGAAAGGAAAATGAAATCCGAACCCGTGAACGTTATTCCCGAAATCGAAACAAACCCCGTCGTATTTCAGCAGAAAGAACCCGAAAAGAAGTGGAAAACCGTCGTCAAAAAGTATGCGAATCGTTACTTCATCGACGCGTTTTCGGGAATGGCACAAGGACTGTTCGTCACGCTTATCGCAGGGACGATATTTAAGCAGATCGGCAGTTGGTGCGGCGCGAATTCGGGCTTCGGCGCACTGCTTATTCTCATCGGAAACATCGCCTGCACGCTTATGGGCGCGGGCATCGGCGTAGGTATCGCCAAGAAACTGAAAGCGCCCGACCTTGTGGTTTTTGCCTGTGCGGTCGCGGGATTTTTGGGAGCGTTTTTGCCCGACAAAGTTTACAATCTTTTGTCCGACGGAAGTTTTTCGTTGAAAGCGGTGGCGGGCTCGATAACGGCGTTCAAAGTGGGCGCGCCCGGCAACCCCATCGGCTCGTACGTGTCGACTCTTATCGCTTTGGAAATTGTATTGTTGGTACAAGGCAAAACAAAACTTGATATCTTAATCGTACCTTTAACGGTTATGTTTGTGACGATAATCTCAATGTTTGTCGCATATCCCGCAATCTGGCTCATAAAAGTAATTCAAAAATTCATTGAAATTTCGGTGACGGCGCAACCCTTTATTATGGGCGTTGTGATATCCGTCGTGATGGGTATACTTTTGACGATGCCCACTTCGTCTGCTGCGATATGGATTGCGATTGCGTCGGGAAGTACGTCGGACGCGATGATGCTTGCGGGCGGCGCGGCTGTCGTCGGATGCGCGGCGCAGATGGTCGGCTTTGCCGTGATGACTTTCAAAGAAAACGGCGTCGGCGGACTTATCTCGCAAGGTATCGGCACCAGCATGTTGCAGATCCCCAACATTATGAAACATCCGCTCATTTTCGTGCCGCCGATTATAGCTTCCGCAATCGTAGGTCCCATTGCGACGTGCGTGTTCAAACTTCGTTGTACCGCGGGCGGCGGCGGTATGGGCACAAGCGGACTCGTCGGCGTGTTCGGCGCGGTCGAGGCGTCGAAAGGAGTTGTGTCGGACGCGAATATCGCGCTTGCCATCGTGATTTTGATGTTCGTAATTCCCGCAGTCGTGTCGCTATTACTTAGGATCCTTTTTGAAAAGAAAGGCTGGATCAAAGGCGAGTGGATGAAACTCGATGTTTAAATACTACGCTATAAGAAAATCAACGATAAAAGACGTGCGAAACGCACGTCTTTTTATTTTTCCGAAAAAGTTTGAAAAATCCCGCAAAGTTTATATTTTCGTCAAATCCTTGCCTAAATTATAAAATAAGTATATACTTTGTATATATTTAATATTTACGACTTTTTATCGGAGGCATTATGCTTTTATCGAAACTTGTGGGGGAACGCGTTAAGGAAGCCCCTGCGGACGTTACCATTTTAAGCCACGCGCTGCTTGCCCGCGCGGGGTATATCAAGCCGGTTGCAAACGGCATTTTCTCGCTTACTTCTCCCGCCCAGCTTATGGCGAAGAATATCGAAGACATTATCCGCGACGAAATGAACAAAATCGACGGACAGGAAGTGAAGTTCCCCGTCGTTATGCCCAGGGAACTCTGGGAGCAGTCGGGAAGATATTCAAGCATCGGCAGCGAGATGGTGCGGTTTAAGGACAGAAGCGGCAAAGACATGCTTCTCGGAATGACGCACGAAGAAGCGGCGGTACACCTTGCAAAAAACACCGTTTCGAGCTATAATCAGCTTCCGTTCATGATTTATCAGATTCAGACGAAGTTCCGCGACGAGCCTCGTTGCCGCGGCGGACTTATCCGCGTCAGGGAATTCACGATGAAAGACGCGTACTCGTTCCACATGACGCAGGAGGACCTTGAAAAGCATTATTACAAGGAATACGACGCATACAACAACATATTCCGCCGTATCGGGCTGAAAAAATTCATCGCGGTCAAGTCGGACAGCGGTATGATGGGCGGCAGTATCGCTCACGAGTTTATGCTGCTGACAGAAGTCGGCGAAGACACGCTCGTGCTTTGCGACGAGTGCGGATACAAGTCGAATATGGAAGTCGCGACGGGCGTACGTCCCGAGGTCGATTTCGGCGCGGACGCGGAAAAGGAAGAGGTTTTCACCGGCGACGCCAAAGACATTGCGGAAGTTTCGGAGTTTTTGAAAGTTCAGCCTTATCAGACGATAAAGGCGGTCGTTTACGCCGTGAAGGGCGAAAAGACGGTTGTCGTCGCGTTTATCAGGGGCGATTTGGAAGTCAACGAAGCCAAACTCAAAAAAGCGATTATGAAAAACATCGTCCCGTGGGAAGCCGACGAAGAATCGGGGCTCGTCGCGGGAAATATCGGGCCAATCGGGCTTGACCTGAAAGACGGAATCGTCGTTTTCGATAAGTCTTTGGAAGGCGCGTACAATATGGTTACCGGCGCAAACAAACCGCTGTACCACGTGAAAGGCGTGAACGTCGCACGCGATATTAAGCCCAAATCGTTCGTCGATATCGCAAAAGTGAAAGCAGGCGACAAATGCCCCGTTTGCGGAAAACCGCTGCACCTTGAAAACGGCATCGAAATCGGCAACATTTTCCAGCTCGGCACGAAATACACAAAGAGCATGGGCATGACCGTGCTTAACGAAAAAGGCGAAGCCGTCAACCCCATTATGGGCTGTTACGGTATCGGCGTAGGCCGTGCAATCGCCGCAATCGCGCAGGAAAGCAACGACAAAGCGGGACTTATTCTGCCAATCACCGTCGCGCCTTACAAGGTGCACATCTGCCCCTTGCGTATCGACGACCAAAACGTCCGCGAAAAGGCTTTTGCGCTGTACGACGCGCTTATGAAAAAAGGCGTGAACGTGTTGCTTGACGACCGCGAAAACGTCTCAAACGGCGTGAAATTCGCCGACGCCGACCTTATGGGTATGCCTATCCGCGTCGTGGTAAGCCCCCGCGGACTTCAAAACGACGAAATCGAAGTTACCGACCGCGCGACGCTTTCGGCGGACAAAGTGAAATACGAAGACGCGCTTTCCTATATCGACGCCATGATGGCAAGAAAATACGAGGAACTGAAATAATATATGGTGAGCATCGGCAACAGCTGGGACGAGATTTTGAAGGACGAGTTTTCGGGAGAAAACTACCTTAAAATCCGCGAATTTCTGAAAGACGAGTATTCTCATCACGTCTGCTATCCGTCGATGTACGACATATTCAACGCGCTGAAATACACCGATTATTACGCCGTTAAAGCGGTGATAATCGGACAAGACCCTTATCACGAAGAAGGGCAGGCTCACGGGCTTTCCTTCTCGGTGAAAAAAGGAGTGGATATTCCGCCGTCGCTTGTCAATATTTACAAGGAGCTGAAAAGCGATCTGGGCATTTCGCCCGCGCCGCACGGCTGTCTTGAAAGTTGGGCAAAGCAGGGCGTGCTTCTTCTGAACTCGGTATTGACGGTGCGCGCGCACCTTGCCAACAGCCACAAGAATTGCGGCTGGCAGATTTTCACCGACGATATTATCAAAAAACTTAACGAGCGGGATACCCCGATAGTCTTTATTCTGTGGGGCGCAAACGCCCGCTCGAAAAAGCAATATATTACAAATCCGATACATTACGTTATCGAAAGCGCACATCCAAGTCCGCTTTCTGCATACAACGGTTTTTTCGGCAGCAAGCCGTTTTCAAGGACGAACGAGTTTTTGGAAAAAAACGGTATCGCGCCGATCGAATGGGAAATTAAGGATTGATGAAAGAAAAAACAGGGCAGTTGTTCAAGGCTGTCGGCAAAAAAATTAAGAATCTTATGACTCCCGCGCGATATATCGTGCTCGGGTTTTTGGGTGTCATCGCCGTCGGGACGATTTTGCTGGTGCTTCCGTTTTCTTCGGCAAGCGGAAAGACAATCGGCTTTGTTCCCGCGTTGTTCACGTCGACGACCACGGTGTGCGTGACGGGGCTTACCGTCATAGATCCCGCAACTCAGCTGTCGATTTTCGGACAAATCGTCGTTTTGTTGCTCATACAAATCGGCGGTCTCGGGTTCATGACCACGACGACGTTCATGTTTATGCTTGTCGGCAAGAAAATCAGCCTGAAAGAGCGCATGACGATTCAGGAGTCGCTTGACCAGGACAGCCTGAAAGGCGTTGTGAAACTGACAAAACGAATCCTTGCGTTCACGTTCATTTTTGAAGGGTTCGGCACGCTGATGCTTATGACAAGGCTTGTCCCTGCACTCGGCGCGCGCGGCATATACGTTTCGTTGTTCACGGCGGTTTCGTCGTTCTGCAACGCGGGCCTCGACATAATGGGCAAAGACTACGGCGCGTTTTCCAGCATTTCGGCATTTTCGCACGATCCCGTCGTACTTATCACCGTAATGGTGCTTATCATATCGGGCGGGCTCGGCTTTTTGGTTTTCAACGACATATTAAGGAAAAAGAGAAACAGACCGCTTCGGCTTCACACGCGCGTTTCGCTTTCGATGACGGCGATTTTGCTTGTTGTCGGCGCGGCGATGATACTCGGTATCGAATGGAACAATCCCGGCACGCTCGGTCCGATGGACTGGGGCGACAAAGTCCTTAATGCGTTTTTCCAGTCGACGACGGCAAGGACAGCGGGCTGGACGTCGATAAACCAGGCAAATCTCACGGACGGCGCAAAAGTCGCGACGATGGTGCTTATGTTCGTCGGCGCGTGTCCCGCATCGACGGGCGGCGGCGTAAAAACCACAACCATTTTCGTTATGATTATGTTGTTCGCGTCCGTATTCCGTGGCCGCGACGAAGTCGTTGTCGGCAAGGAAACAATCAATACAAGGACGATAAAACGCGCGGCGGTCGTTACGACGGCATGTTTCCTGGGATCTTTCGCGCAGGCTCTCATAATCTGGGCGACGGAGGCGGCGTACGGCGTGCAGTTGTCCGTCATCGACAGCATGTACGAGGCGTTCAGCGCGTTCGGCACGGTCGGCGTATCGGCAGGGCTCACGACATCGCTCCATACACCCGCGCTCATTACGCTGTGTTTTTCGATGTTCATCGGTCGTCTCGGGCCGCTGACAATCGGCACCGCGCTTTTGAATACAAAAAAACAATCGGCAAATATCAAATACCCCGATGCCAAAATTCTTATCGGATAAGCGGAGGTTTATTTTATGAAAAACAAAAAATCGAAAAATCAACAATTTGCGGTAATCGGACTTGGCAGATTCGGCTCGACCGTCGCGAAAACCTTGTTTGAAAAAGGCGAGGAAGTCCTTGCCGTCGATATAAAAGAAGAGGTCATCACGGAAGCGCACGAGTACACCACGCACGCCGTCGTCGCCGACGTTACCGACGAACGCACTTTGCGCGCTCTCGGCATCGAAAACTTCGACGTCGTCATTATCGGCATCGCAAGCGACCTGGAAGCAAGCGTTTTGTGCACGCTCACCTGCAAGGAAATCGGCGTCAAAAAGGTCATCGCAAAGGCCGAAAACCTTAAACATAAAATGGTTTTGGAACGCGTCGGCGCGGACGAGGTCGTCATTCCCGAAATGGAAATGGGCGAAAAAATGGGCGCACGCCTTGCCAACCCCTTGCTGCACGACATAATGACCATAAGCAGCAAATACAGCATTATCGAAATGGAACTTCCGTCAAGTTGGGCAGGAAGCTCCCTTGTGACGCTTGATATCCGCAAAAAATACGACGTCAACGTTCTTGCGGTCGAGCGCGACAACGACGTCATCGTCAACTTCGCCGCGGACGAGCCTTTGCTTGACGGCGATACGTTGCTTGTCGGCGGGAGCAGGGAGATGCTGGATCTTCTTCAAAACCAATACAATTAAACAAAACGGCATAATTTTGCGACCTTACGGCGTTTTGACGGAACCCTGCTCAGTTACGTACGACAAAGTACGCGCCTTCGCACGAACCCGTCAAGAACCCCGTTCGGGGTCCCCACAAGATACTGTGTACTTGTGGGGCTAAATGGCATCAAAATTCTGCCGTTTTGGGGAAGATATAATTTAATCAAATTCTCGCCGTTTTAAGGAAGATATAATTTAATTAAATTCTCGCCGTTTTGGGGGGATTTAATATTTAAGCACCCAAACGGGTGCTTTTTTGTTGGTTTTTTATTCCGTGCAACACGCTTTACGTCATTCCGAGCAAAAATAAGGGGACCCCGCGGGATACTGTGTACCCGTGGGGAAAAGGCGCACACAAGCAAAAGAGTGAGCATTATTGCTTGCAATAATGTGATTTCAAAAGTGCAGTGAGCGACGCATCGCCCGGAAGGGCAACAATATAAAACAAAGCGGTTTTATATCAAAAGTGTTTTATTCTGCTTTGCTTTTCGCAACGGATATGCGTGAAAGTCATTTATAAATACCGAACAGCCATAAAACCGCCAACGCATATATTTAAAACAATACCTCGAAAGAAAACGGTCTATTGCTATATGGCAAGAGTGTCCTATTGACAGTCAAGAAAAAAAGATGTAAACGTCTTGCGCGCAGCAAAAAACGCACCGTGGGAACGGTGCGTTTTTGATTGGTTTAATAATTAGTCTGCTTTGTAGGGAAGCAATGCCATAACGCGGGCGCGTTTGATTGCGTCGGACAAGAAGCGTTGATGTTTTGCACAGACGCCGGTCATACGACGGGGCATCATCTTGCCTTTTTCGGTGATGTATTTGCGAAGTTTGGCAACGTCTTTGTAGTCGATTTCGGTTGCCTTATCGACGCAGAATTGGCAGACTTTCTTTTTGGGAATTCTTTTGCCGCCCTGAACGGGGCGTTTTACTTCTTCACTCATTTTAATATACCTCTTAATTATTGAGCCCTATATACGGGCGAAAATCAGAAGGGCAGATTCTCGTCAACGGCTTTAAGGTCGTCGAACACGCCGTCGTTCGAGGCGGATTCGTCTTCGGCCTTGGTGCTGAGGAACTGAACCTCGTCGGCAACGATTTCGGTGACGTATCTGCGGCTTCCGTCGGGAGCGTCGTAACTGCGGGTCTGAACCGATCCGGATACGGCCGCTTTACTGCCTTTTTTCAAGTATTTGTTGCAATGTTCCGCCTGCGTTCTCCATACGACAACGGGAAGGAAGTCGGTATCTCTTACGCCGTCGCTGTTGGAAAATCTGCGCGACACGGCAAGCGTGAATCTGCAAACGGGAATGCCCGAGCCGGTGTTGGTGAGTTCGGGATTCTTTGTTAAATTACCGATTAAAAATACTTTGTTCATAAATGACCCCTTATGCGGTTATTTGCGGATAATCATCTGACGTACGATTGCGTCTGTGATTTTCATCTGACGATCGATTTCGGCGGGAGCGGATGCGTCTGCCGTAAAGTTCATCAAGACGTAGTAGCCTTCGTTCTTATCGTTGATGGGATATGCATATTTGCGGGTACCCCACTTGTCAATGCCGTCAACGGTGCCGCCGAGCTTTACGACGAGGTCCGAGAACCTGTCGACGAGAGCAGCCTTGTCTTCTTCCGAAACGTCATTGTCGATGATGTAAAGGATTTCATACTTGTTCATCTTTTTATACCTCCTTGTGGACTTTGTGGCCTGCTTAAACAGGCAAGGAAATTCGTCGACAATATATCAACGTGCAATTATTATAAATAATTTATTCGTTTATGTAAAGCGAAAATCGGCCAAAATGTCAGCGATTTAACGATTTTTTCAGCGATTTTCTTATTTTTTGCAGGGTATTGTCGACTTTTTTTGTGGAAACCGAAAGAGTGGCGGCGATTTCCCGATACGAGTCGCCGTCAAGATAAGCGTAAAAAATCCGCTGTTCTTCTTCCGACAAAACGCTTTCGATTTCCCGCATTAAAAGGGTTTCCCGCTCCTCTTCTATATAAACGGTTTCGGGATTTCCCGACGCGATTTCGACGTCGTCAAGCGGCACGCTGTCGTTAAGCGCGCGGTTTTTCCCGCTTGAAGATTTCCTGATTAAGCCGATGATTCTTTTGCGGACGCAGATGTAGGCAAACGTTGTGAAACTCGCGCCGGCTTTTTCGTCGTAATTCATAATCGCGTTGAACAGCGCGACCATTCCTTCCTGCACAAGATCGTCGGTGTCGCCCGACGGCAAAAAGAAGCGGCGCACCGCCTTGTTGACCAGCGATTTATGACGATGCAACAGTTCGTTTACGGCGGCGGAGTCGTTTGACTGCGCGCGTTTTGCAAGTTCCTCGTCGGGCAAAGTTTCGTATGTCATTTTCTGTCCTGTCGTACCTTTTCGTAAATCACGACGGCGGCGGCAACCGAGGCGTTCAGGCTGTTGATTTTTCCGCTCATCGGAATGGAAATTATGCCGTCGGCAAGTTCCTTTGAAAGGCGTTTTACGCCGCTGTCTTCACCGCCGACAAGCAATGCGATTGCTCCGGTAAGATTTGCACGATACATAGGTTCACCGTCCATATCCGCGCAATAAACATACACATTTTGCGATTTAAGATAATTTATCGCGTCGTTGACGTTGGTAACTTTCGCGATTTTCACGTGTTCCGCCGCGCCTGCGGAGCACCTTAAAACGGTGTCGTTCACGGTAACGCCGCGGTGCTTTCCGATGACGATCCCGTGCACGCCCGCGCACTCCGCCGTACGGATAATGCTGCCGAGATTGTGGGGGTCGGAAAGCTCGTCCAGAATCACGATAAAGGGCGGCTCGTCTTTCGATTTCGCAAAAGACAAAATGTCGTCCAAAGACGAATAAACAAACTCCGTCTGAGTAAGCGCGACTCCCTGATGTTTTGCGTTTTGCGTGATGCGGTCGAGAGCGGTTTTATCGACGACGGACACGACGATTTTCTTTTCTTTTGCAAGGGCGATTATGTTTTTTACGACGCCCGTCGTTTCGCCTCTTTGCACGTAAAGTTTTTCAACGGTTGCGTCGGAGCGCAACGCCTCATACACTGCGTTTTTTCCCGTAATTAACATGAGTTCTCCTTATTCGATTGAAAGCAATTCGTTCAGGCGGTCGTGTTTTCCCGTGAGATACAGGTATCCGAGAAGAGCCTCGAATCCGCTTGCTTTTTTGTAGTCGCCGATACTTGCGTTTTTTGCCGACGACGAATAATGCGCGTTTCTTGCGCGCTTGTAAACCGCGACCTCTTCTTCCGAAAGACACGGCAGCAGTTTTTCGATTTTATCCGCCTGCGCTTCCGCCTTGATTTCCTTGGTTGCGAGTTTATGGAGCGCGCCCGATTTTTTGTCGGACGAAATGGCAAGCCGTGTTCTGACGTACAGTTGTTGTACGGAGTCGCCGACGAAAGCGAGAACAAGCGGATTCATCTCGTCCGCTTCGGCTTTTGTGATTATCGTCGTAAGAAAAGGAATGGTATCTTGCATAAGACCGATTATATCACATCGAAGTGGCTTTAACAAGAAAAAATCGTATTGACCTTTTAACAAGATTAGTATAAAATATATTTACTATGAAAAACAAAAGATTTTTGAAAATAACGTTGATTGCCGCGGTTGTCGCGCTTCTTTGCGCCGCGCTTTGCGGATGCAGTCTTATACAAGGACTTTTGCACCCGGAAGGGAAATTCGCGCTGTCCGAAAGCGAGATAACGCTGAAAATCGGCGAAACGTACGACGTAACGCTCAGCGACGGGCGCACCGACGAGTTCACTTTGTCCACGTCGGACAAAACAAAGGTCGAAATATACGGGCGGACAAGCATTAAAGCCGTCGGGAAAACCAAAACCGCGGTCACGATTACCGCAACCAACGGCAAAGGCGACACGGCGGAACTTAAAGTGAATGTCGATTACGCCGACGTTTCAACGGTAAAAATTGGCGTTGAAAATCAATATCAGTTGTTGCAATCGGGCGAAACGCCGAAAAGCGTCGATTTTTCCGCAACGCTCAACGACGGCACGAACCCCGACACCGTCTTTTCGTGGAAATTCACGAACGGCGCGGGCGAAGAAGTCGCGACGGCAAGCGGCAAAACCGCGTCGTATCTTCCAAGCCCGGGAGAAATATATTTTGCCACTGTAACGGCGGACGGAAAATCCGCAACCGTCGGATTCTGCGCCGTCGAAGAACTTCTTGTATATCTTGACAAATACCGCGTCGGCACGGAAGAAAAAATTGTCGTGCGCGCAAGATATTTCGACAACTCCGGCAAAACCGCAAAGGCGTACGTTTACGACGAAGACGGGAATTTGATTTCCACGACGGATCTTGAAGCAATCCGTTCAAACGGCATGGGCGAGGTCAACGATACAATTGCCGCAATCGGAAAAGAAGGGAATTTCACCTTAAAAGTCGATGTGGACGGAGTAAGCCGCGAAGTTAATTTCGTCGTCAAAGACAACGTTGCCGCAAACCATATCGAAGTCGGTGTGACAGGAAATCTCAGCCAGACCACGGCGGAAACGGTAACGTTCACGGCAACTCTTTCGCCCGCAAAAGCCGACGTTGAAAGCGTCAAATGGTACGTCAACGACAAGTATTATTCGACGGGCAAAACCTTTTCGTTTAAGCCGACGAACCGCGGCGAATATAAGGTAACGGCGGAAATAAACAAAATCACGAAAACAAAAACAATCGTATATCTTTCGGAAAACGACGAAGCGTGGTACTACGCCTCGCACTTCCACGACTACGGCGGATACGCGCAAAACAGATATATAACGTCCAAGGAAGAACTTAAAAACCTTATCCTTTTCGTTCTGGAAAACAAAATCGCGGAAATCAAGTTTTACGCGGGATACGCGACGCCCGAAACCGTGAAAAACGACGTGTCCGACGTCAGGGATTGCGTTGAAGAGTCGGGCATTATCCCGGGATATTCGCTTGAAACGAGCGGCAACGAGTTCACGATAAAATTCAGGTTTTTCGCCGACGAGGCGGGGCTTATCGAGACGGTAAATTCGCCCGAGTTCGACGCGCCCGACGGCTTTATGGACGCCGTGCAAAACACTTATTCGAAACCCCATTACGACAACGTAAAGAAAACAAGAAACTTTTATATCGACAGCGTGAAAGAAACGATGAGCGTGTCGACAAGCAATATGCTTTACAAGGCGGTGGCGTGGGGCTACAAGCCCGTGTTTATGGGTTCGCAAGCCGAAAATCTCAAACAAATATACGATAACGCGAAAGACGCGCTGTCTTATATCGTGTCCGACGAAATGAGCGAATACGAAAAAGTCCACGCAATCTACGACTACATAATCTACAACGTGCGCTACGACCACGACTGTGCAAACGCCGAAGATAAATATGTAAGCGGAAATCTCAGCCTTAACGAAAAAATGAAATATTACGGATATTACCTTGAAGGGATATTCCTTGATAAGTTTTATAAGAAAGATATGCACGCCGTCTGCGACGGGAAGTCGAAAGCGTTCGTTTTAATGTGCGGAATCGAGGGTATCGCCGCCGTACGTATCAGCGGCAAAGCGTCAAGCGACGGCAAAAACTTCGGCGGACACGCCTGGAACAAAGTCCTGCTTGACCTTAACGGCACGGGGGACAAGGAGTGGTATTTCGTCGACACGACCTGGGGCGACGTCGGCGACGACAGCAAGGAATTTTTGTCGCACGCCTACTTTCTGTTGTCCGACGACGAAGTGAAAAACACCCACGTTGAAAACCCGGGACACGATTACCCGAAAGCGGAAGGAAAGTTCGATTATTACGCGCACGAAACTTATACGTCAAGCGGCACGGAATACAATTACGTTATCGCAAACAGAAATCTTGCGGCACAGCAAATGGCGCGTGCGTTGAAAACGCTCCCGAAATCGACGATTGTGGAGTTTGAATTTGCGTTTTCCTTAACGAAGTACGCGGCGGAGAATTACGCAAAAGAAGCGATGAAAGCGTCCGGGCGCGGGCTTGAAGGATACAGCTATGCGATAATACGCTCAAACGTTCTGGTGATTATGATTGGCGCCGCTGCGTAATCAGCGCAAATAACAGTTCAACAATACAAAATCCCGCAATAAAGCCTGCGATTTGGTAAAATCTTATGTTACCGCCGCAGGTTTTTTCAAGCGCGAAAAACAGCATTGCGAGCGTTGCCGCCGCAAAAATAACGTCGGATAAGAACGCGAAAAACTTCTTCTTCACGACGCGGCGCAAACCGCGAAGAAAGGCGTAAAGCACGCCCGACGTCATTCCGCAAAGAATCATCGAAAGAAAGATAAAACTTTCGGAAATTATCGAGTGCGTCATTTGAAAATCTTTTTGATAAGTCCCGCCTTCGTGAGCGTTTCCGAAAACCTGATTTCTTTCACTCTGCCGGTTGCCGAAAGCCGTCCCGAGTCAAGGTTGATTTCGGTGACGGAAAGCCCTTCGCCCGTGATTGTCAACGTTTCCTTGTTTTGCATCAATACAATCGACTTGTCACCCGACGAAATCACTTTTGAAACGGACGTAACGGTCAGGCGGTCGTTTTCGAGCGCGAGCGCTCCTCTTTTTTCGTTTTCCATAAAAACAATGTATGCATTGAGTTTTCATAAATTGACAAACTCTTATTACTTGTTTATAATAGTTGTATTATTTTAGTGAGGGACTTATGTTATTCGGAGTAATCGACATAGGCAGCACGTCCGTAAGGCTTATGATGACGGACGGCGAAAAGGTCGAAAAAAGGGTGAACACGACGCGTCTTGCCGAGAATATGGACGAGATGAACACGTTGCAACCCGTCAGTATCGAACGTACGGCTCAGGCCGTTGCGGAGTATTATTTCGTTGCGATGCAAAACGGCGCGGAAGACGTCTATGCCTATGCGACGGAAGCGGTGCGCTCCGCGAAAAACAAATACAGGTTCGTCGACAGAGTCAGGGAACTTTGCGGGCTTGAAATCGACATTCTGGACAAAAAGACCGAGGCGGAAATCGGGTTCTTGGGCGCAAGCACGAAAGGCAGATGCTGCGTTATCGATATGGGCGGTGCAAGCACCGAAATTTCGGTCGGCGACGGCGAAAACATATTATATTCCAAAAGTTTGCCGTACGGCATCGTCAGGCTTTCCGCAATCGAGCGCGAAAAAATCGAAATGACGCCGTTCATCAACGACTGTCTTATGGGATACGGCGAAATTCCGCCGTTTGACAACGTCATCGCAATCGGAGGCACGATATCCACGATGGCAGCGATGAAAAACCAACTTGAAAAATACGATCCGAACGTCGTCAACGGCTCGGTGCTGACGCTTTCCGATATCGAAAACATGTACGACAAAATCAGCAAAATGACGATGGAAGAACGCCGCCACGTGAAAGGACTCCCCGAAAAGCGCGCGGACATCATCGCCCCGGGCATACTCATGTATTCGCTTATTCTGAAATATCTCGGCGCGGACAAACTCACCGTCAGCGAGGGCGACGGCGCGGAAGGCTATCTCATCAAACTCGGCGTATTGCCGCACGGGTTCAGGGCAATTTATCAGAAGATAATTTAATTTAAGGATATTTATGAAAAATCTTACAAGCAGCGAACTTCGCAAAATTTATCTCGACTACTACAAATCAAAGGGACACGCCGTTATTTCCAGCGCGTCGCTTATCCCCGAAAACGATCCGACGGTATTGTTCACGACGGCGGGCATGCACCCCCTCGTACCGTACCTTCTCGGCGAAAAACACCCCGCGGGCAACCGTCTGACCGACGTGCAAATCTGCGTCCGCACGGGCGATATCGAAGAAGTCGGCGATCCGACGCACTGCACGTTTTTTGAAATGCTGGGCAGATGGTCGCTTGGAGATTACTTCAAGGAATACGCAATTTCGTGCTCGTACGACTTTTTGCTGAACCGGCTGGAATTTGACAAAGACAAATTCGCGGTTACCGTTTTCAAGGGCGACGAAGACTGCCCCCGCGACGACGAAAGCGCGGAATTCTGGAAAAAGATGGGCGTCCCCGAAGACCGCATTTTCTTCCTTCCGAAAGAAAACAACTGGTGGGGACCCGCCGGCGTTACCGGTCCTTGCGGTCCCGACACCGAAATGTTCATCGACACCGGAAAACCCAAATGTTCGGACGAATGTTCGCCCGCGTGCGACTGCGGCAAGTACGTCGAAATCGGCAACGACGTCTTTATGCAATACTTCAAAAACGCCGACGGCACCTTCTCGCCGCTTAAACAAAAGAACGTCGACGAGGGAATGGGGCTTGAACGTATGCTTTGCATTCTGAACGGATACAAATCGGTTTATGAAACCGACTTGTTCAAACCCGCGATCGCGCTCATCGAAAATCTTTCGGGACACAAGTACGACGAAAGCGAAACCGTCACGAAAGCGATGCGAATAATCGCCGACCATATCCGCACCTCGACCTTCCTTATCGGCGACGTGAAAGGCATTGTGCCAAGCAACGTCGACCAAGGCTATATTTTGAGGAGACTTATCCGTCGTGCGGTGCGTTTCGGACGCATCATCGACCTTCCCGAGCGTTCGCTTTCCAAAATTGCGGAACAGTATATTTCGCAATATCAGGACGTTTATCAGTATCTTTTGACCAATAAAGACAGGATTGTGTCGGAACTTGACAAGGAAGAAATCAGATTCTCCAACACCTTGCAACAAGGACTGAAAGAGTTTGAAAAGGTCATCACGCACATTCCCACAAAGACGATAAGCGGGAAAACCGCATTCCGTCTTTACGATACTTTCGGATTCCCCATCGAGATGACGGAAGAACTCGCGCACGAAAACGGGTTTGAAGTCGACGTACAAGGATACGAAGACGCGTTCAAGGAACATCAGAAAAAATCTCAGGCGGGCGCGGAACAGAAATTCCACGGCGGGCTTGCGGACAATTCCGAAGAAACCGCAAAACTTCACACCGCAACGCACCTTTTACATTCCGCTCTTATGAAGGTTCTGGGCGGCGAGGCGCGCCAGCGCGGCAGCAATATCACCGCCGAAAGATTAAGGTTCGACTTCGGTTTCGACCGTGCAATGACGCAGGACGAAATAAAAGCGGTTGAAGACCTTGTCAACGAACAAATCAAAAAGAATATCCCCGTCGTGTGCGAAGAAATGACCGTTGACGAAGCGAAGGCGCAGGGCGCAATCGGTATCTTCGACAACAAGTACGGCGAAAAGGTAAAAGTTTATACCATCGGCGATTTCAGCAAGGAAATTTGCGGCGGACCGCATGCAAACAACACGGGCGACTTAAAATCTTTCAAAATCACGAAAGAACAGTCAAGTTCGGCGGGAGTCAGGCGTATCAAAGCCGTCATCGGTCAATAAAACCGAAAAAGAAAACCCAACCAAAAAAACAAAAAGAAAACACAAAACCAACGCGGTTTTGTGTTTTTTATTTTGCCGTTCAGCGGTTGTTTTCAAGGAATCTGTCGATATAGTTGCCGACGCTTAACGCGTGTTCCAGATATTTATCGGGCGAGGCGTCGTAAACGTAGGCGGCGTCCTTCGTTTCAAGGGTGGTCGTGCCGCGGTAACTCGTTTTCGCAAGGCGGGGCAGCGTGTACTGCCAGTCGATGCTGCCGTCAAAGGGTATGAAGTGGGAATCCTTATCGGCGAAATTGTCGTGCAGGTGCAGGGCGAAAACCCTGTCGCCGAAAAGCCCCAGCCAATCCTGAACGCGCCAGTAGTGGTCGTGTCCGACGTCATAGCAAAGCCCGACGTAAGGCGACTTGAAATTTTCCAGAACGTAGGTGACGTGGTCTTTCGTGATGACGTTTTCAAACGCAAGTTTCACGTTTGCGTTTTCCGCAAATTTCACAAGATCTTCGATACGATTCGTGCCGATTGTCGACACAAAAGGCGGAAAATCGCCGTGCGTCAGGTGGCAGACAACCGTTTTCACGCCGTGTTTCGAGGCTGCCGCAATTTCGTCCTTAAAGCGGGAAATGCGTTCGTCCCCTTCCTTGCAGTCGATCCACATTTCGTTCAGGTGGTCGCAACTTAAATGGAAGTTTTCAATGAAAAGCCCGGCGCGTTCGGCAAGGGTGGCGCGTTCGTCCGCGGATTCTTTGGCGTCGGGGCCGAGCCATATCATGACCGAGCCGAAGCCTTTTTCTTTGAACTTATCGAAGCGTTCCGCCATGCTAAGGTTCATTAAATTGTTTGACGTTAAACCGACCATATAAATACCATTACCTCGTTTGATAGGATTATAGCACCGATTTTAAAATATGTAAAGAGCGCGTTATTATCTTGTGTTCATAACGAATGACAAATAAACAAAAGTTTTGTATAATCGGACGTATGAGAATCGAGATTATCAACGGCTCCGTCGAGTACGACGGCAATACGGTGCTTTCCGAAATAAATTTTTCGGTGTCGGACAAGGAAAAAATCGCGCTTGTCGGCAGGAACGGCTCCGGGAAAACCAGCATATTGAAGTGCATTGGCGGGGAAGTGCCGCTTGTGTCCGGCACTGGCGACGAAAAATTCTCGTTTTCGATATCGGGCGCGCCGAAAATCGGATATCTTCAACAGGTGTCTTTGAACGACGAACTGACTCTCCGGCAGGAAATATTGTCGGCGTATAAGGACGTCGTCGGGCTTGAAAACAAATTGCAGAACCTTCTTGACAAAATGAGCGAAAACCCGTCGGACGAAAACGTCGGCGCGTATTCGCGCGCAATGGAAAGGTTTGAAAATATCGGCGGATACCTTTATAAAAAGGAATATCTGACGGCGGTGAGCAAATTCGGATTTTCCGCCGAAGACCTTGACAAAAAACTTTCGTGCTTTTCGGGCGGACAGCGCACAAAAATCGCGCTTATGAAACTGCTGCTTGAAAAACCCGACGTTTTACTTTTGGACGAACCCACGAACCACCTTGACATCGCCGCGGTGGAGTGGCTGGAAGGATACCTTAAAAACTATAAAAATTCGGTCGTCATCGTGTCGCACGACCGTATGTTTCTGGACCGCATCGTCGGCGTCGTTTACGAAATCGAGTACGGCGTCACGACAAGATACAAGGGCAACTACACGGCGTTTTTGGCGCAAAAACAACAGGCGTACGACAAGGCGCTTAAAGACGCAAAATGGAAATCCGCCGAAATCGACAGGCTCCGAAAAATTGTCGAAAGATTTCGCTACAAGGCGACGAAAGCCGCAATGGCGCAGTCGAAACTGAAAGAAATCGAAAGGCTTGGTACTGTCGAAACCCCGCGCCGCTTCGACACCTCGACGTTTGCATCGTCTTTCCAGCCCGAGTACGAAAGCGTCAGGGACGCGCTGTTTGTGAAAGACCTTGTTTTCGGATACGATAAACCGTTGGGCGAAATATCGCTTGCCGTCGAAAGGGGACAGAAAATCGGCGTGATCGGCAGCAACGGCACGGGCAAATCTACGTTACTTAAAACGATAACGGGGCTTATTCCGCCGCTTTCGGGCGACGTCCGATTCGGCGTGAAAACGCGCGTTGGGTACTTCGACCAGACCATTGCCGCAACGAAAAGCGAGTTGAGCGTCCTTGAAGACTTCCGCGCGGAGTTTCCGGAACTTAACGACGGGGAAATACGAAAAACGCTGGGCGGATTCTTGCTTTCGGGCGACGACGTTTTCAAGTGCGTCAAAGATTTGTCGGGCGGCGAAAAGGTGCGCCTTGCGCTTTCAAAAATATTCCGCCGTCGTCCCAACTTCCTGATTCTCGACGAGCCGACCAACCACATGGACATCATCGGCAAGGAAACCCTTGAAAAACTTCTGATGGATTTTTCGGGCACGGTCATCGTCGTGTCGCACGACAGGTATCTTATAAACCGCGTTGCAAAAAGCCTTATCGTGTTTGAAAACGGCGGGGTAAGATACTTCGACGGCACTTTCGACGAGTACGAAGAAAGAGAAAAAGAAACCGCGGAAGAAGTCGCAAAGGAAAAGCCCGAAAAGACCAAAAAAACCGGCGGGGAACGCTACGTCGAAAGTAAGGAAGAAGCACGGCGCAAACACCGCGTCGAATTTTTGGAAAAAAAGATCACCGCGCTTGAAGAAGAACTAAGCCGGGCGCAGGCAAAGCTCGATGACGAAACCGTCAACACCGACTACAAAAAAGTAATGGCGGTCGAAGAAGAAATAAAAACGATTGAAGAAAAACTTGATCCACTGATAACCGAGTGGACGGAACTTTCGGAATAAAATAAGGGATAACGCAAAAAGCGTTATCCCTTCTTTTTTTGACGTTTATCTTTCAAAATCGTCGCATTAAAGTTTTGTTTTTGATGAGAAAGTGGTTTTTGGCGGTTTTTTATTTTATTTCGACGACTTCGTAGCCTTCGTTTGTTACCGCGGATTTCAACACGTCGTCATTTACGTCCGACGTAAGAGTTACGACCGCCGTTTTGTTTTCAAGCGACACTTCGACGTCTTTGACGCCGTCGACTTTTTGCAGGGCGGATTTCACGTGAGCCACGCAATGCGCGCACATCATACCTTCGATTTTCAACGTTTTTTTCATACTTTGTTCTCCTTTTTTAATTTCGGTGTTTTTGGTTTTTGAAATATCGTTCACGTCGATTTTCACGACTTTTTTCCTGTGTTTTACGGGCTTGTCAAGGTTGATAAGATTAAGTCTTAACGCGTTCAGCACGACGCATACGCTTGAAAGGCTCATTGCCGCCGCGCCCCACATGGGATTCAGCGTAACGCCGAGCGGCGAGAACACGCCTGCGGCGATGGGAATACACACGACGTTGTAAATAAACGCCCAGAACAGGTTTTCTCGGATATTCAGAAGGGTGCGGCGAGAAAGGCTTATCGCGCGCGGCACGTCCGAAAGTTCCGACTTCATCAGCACGACGTCCGCGCTGTCGATTGCGACGTCGGTGCCCGCGCCGATTGCAATGCCGACGTCCGCGCGGGTAAGGGCGGGAGCGTCGTTGATTCCGTCGCCGACCATGACGACCTTTCCGTATTTTTGAAGATTTGACAAAACGGCGTCTTTTTCGTCGGGAAGAACGTCCGGGATAACGCAGTCGACGTCGCAGGTTTTTGCAACCGCGTTTGCGCTGAGCGCGTTGTCGCCCGTAAGCATTGTGACGAACAGACCTTGTTCTTTCATTCGTTTTATCGCGCCCGCGCTTTCGGGTTTCAACTCGTCCGACACGGCGATTACGCCGATAATTTTATTGTTTTTCGCAACGTACAACGGGGTTTTGCCGTCCCGCGCGAACTTTTCGCCTGTCGGGAAAGCGTCGTTTGCCGCCGCGCCGATATCTTTCATAAGGGCGGCGTTTCCGATGACGATTTCGTCGCCGCTCACGATTCCTTTCACGCCGTGTCCCAAAAGGTTTTCAAACTTTTCCGGGGTGAAAACCGTTATGTTTTTTTCTTCCGAAAAGCGTACGATCGCCGTCGCAAGCGGGTGCGAACTGCCTTTTTCAAGGCTTGCGGAAAGCGCGATAATTTCTTCTTCGGAATCACCCGACAAAGCCGAAACGTCGGTGACGACAGGCGTGCCTTTCGTTATGGTGCCCGTCTTGTCCAGAACGACGATATCTGTTTTTCCCGCTTCTTCAAGGGCGGTTGCCGACTTGAACAAAAGTCCGTTTTTCGCGCCTTTTCCGCTGCCGACCATAATGGCGACGGGGGTTGCAAGACCTAAGGCGCACGGGCAACTTATGACAAGCACGGATATTGCGTGCGTAAGGGAAGTCGCAAAGTTTTTCGTGACGGCAATCCACACGATAAAAGTAACGATTGCGACGCAAATGACGCTTGGCACGAATATTCCGGATACTTTATCTGCCGTTTTTGCAATCGGGGCTTTTGAAGCGGACGCGTCCTGCACAAGTTTGACGATGCGCCCGAGCGTGGAATCTCCGCCGACGGAAGTGGCTTTTGCGGTGATAAAACCGTTGACGTTCGTCGTGCCGGAAATAACCTTATCGCCGATGGATTTATCGACGGGCATACTTTCGCCCGTTACCGCCGATTCGTTGACGGAGCCGCTCCCCGACAATATTACGCCGTCCGCGGGGAAGTTCTCGCCGGGGCGTACGACAAACGCGTCGCCCGTCGCAAGTGAAGACAGCGGAATTTCTTTTTCTTCGCCGTCCTTAATAACCCTTGCGGTTTCGGGAGCAAGGTTCATCAACCCTTTTATCGCGGACGTGGTTTTTCCTTTGCTGTAAATTTCCAGCGTTTTTCCAAGGGTGATAAGTACAAGTATCATTGCCGCCGACTCAAAGTACAAGGTGTGCGGAAGATGATGAAGATATGCGGTATTTACGCCTGCGCGGATCATAAGCGCGACGCTGTATACGAAAGAAATGCCGCTGCCCATCGACACAAGAGTATCCATATTCGGCGCGCGGTGGAAAATCGCCTTTGTGCCGCTCACGAAAAACTTTCCGTTGATGACAAGTATGACGAAAGAGAACACAAGTTCGTATATAGCGATACCCATCGGGTTGCCGTTCAGCGCGCCCATATCCCAGCCGAACATAACGCCGCCCATCGAAACGTACATAAGGGGGATAAGCAGGACGGCGGACACGGCAAGGCGGATTATCGAGCGGATAAGCGGATTGACTTTTTCCTTTTTTTGCGATTTATCGTTAAAAAGAGCGGCTTTATACCCCGCGCCCGAAACGGCACGTTCGATTTTTTCGACAGTGGCAGGCTCGTCAAAGTCGACGACCATCTGATTTGTGAGAAGGTTCACGGCGACGTCTTTTACGCCGTCAAGTTCCCTTACGACCTTATCGACGCGCGCGGCGCACGCCGAGCAACTCATACCGTAAACGTTGAATTTAAGTTTTTCCATAATTTAACTATTTCAGTTTTTTAATGAGTTCAACCGCCTCGTCAAGGATTGCGGTGTTTCCGTCCTTCACGTTTTCGACGACGCAGGTTTTGAAATGGTCGGACAGAATTTCATACCCGAATGCCGACAGCGCGCTTTCGGCGGCGGACAACTGCACGAGTATGTCGCCGCAATAACGATTGTCGTTCAACATATTTTTTATGCCGTTTAACTGTCCGATTATGCGGTTTAACCTGTCGTTCAGGCATTTGAGAGATTTTTCGTCGCGCGGCGTGTGCTTCTTACGGCAGCAATCGACGCACGATATTTCAGCGCATTTTACGTTTTCCATTTTGCTATTCTCCGTTAATTTTCAATATACCCTGTGGGGGTATGTAAATATAGTATAAAACCATATTTTTTATTTGTCAAGAGCGGCGATATTTATTTTTTGCAAATACTATACAAAAAGTTGAATAACGAAACAAAAGGCGTTTCGGGCGGTTTTATCGTTGACAAATATGTTTTTTGGATATATGATAAGGTATCTAATAATTTTTATTAGAACACGCACGCGTGCATACGCGATATACTACTTGAAGATAAGAAACACAATGAAAAATAGTAAAAAAACACTTGGCACGCCGATCGACGGCTCGTTGCCCCTTGAAGTAAAAAATCTTTTCAAAAAGTACGGCAAAAAATCCGATTATGCCGTAAAAGACATCTCTTTTTCTTGTGCGGAAGGGGAAGTCGTCGGTATCCTTGGCGCAAACGGCGCAGGAAAATCCACCACTCTTAAATGCATCACGGGAATGATTCCGTTAAGTTCCGGCACGATAACCGTGTCGGGGTACGACGTGTCGAAAAATCCCGTGGATGCAAAACGCAATTTTTCTTTCGTCACTGACAATCACACGGTGTTCACAAAAATGACGGGTATGCAATATCTTTCTTTTATGAGCGACGTTTACGGCGTGCCGTACGAAAAGCGCGACGAGAAAATCAAGGAGTTGGAAGGGGTATTCAAACTCGGCGACAGCATAAACAAACTTATTTCGGGATACTCCCACGGAATGAAACAGAAAATATGTATGATGGGTTCGCTCATTCACGAGCCGCGGCTGTGGCTTCTTGACGAGCCGATGCTCGGTCTCGATCCCCGCACGCAGAACGCCGTCATAAACTATATGCGCGAGTACGTGCAGACGGGCAAAACCATTTTGTTTTCGTCGCACAATCTCGACGTCGTGGAAAGGGTTTGCGACAGGGTGATTATAATTGCCGCGGGCGAACTCAAAAAAATCATCGTCACCGGAAAGGACAAATTCGACGGCGACGAACTTATCGAAAAGTATTACGATACTAATAAGGAAGACTGATGCTGGGCGTACTTCTGAAAAAACAGATGACCGAAAAGTTGTCTTATTTCAAGCGTGACAAAAAACGCATCGATATCGTCGGCGCGTTGCTTACGCTTGTGATGACGGCGTTTATTATGTACGTCGTTGTCGAGGTATTCGGCGCGTTTGTCGCGAAATATACCGAAATCAGGCTCAACGGCGTACGCGACGTGCGCGCGCGACAATATGAAATAATGACGTTCGTGTACGAATTCGTTTTCGCGGTCGACGTTATCGGCGGCGTCGTAGCAATAAACCGCGCGATTTTTGAAAGCGACGACAGAATGATTATCCAGACGCTTCCCGTAAAGGCGTCAGACGTACTGTATTCAAAAATCATTTTCATTTACGCAAAACAGGTGTTGTCGGCGTTTGTGATTCTCGTGCCGTTCGTGGCGGTGTTCGCAAGCGTGACGAAGCAGGGCGCGGGATACGTGATCCTCGGGCTGCTTGCGGCGTTTATTATTCCCGTTATGTCGCTTTCGGTATCGAGCGTGCTTGCGATGCCGTATTATTACGTCAAAAAGTTTTTCTCGTCGAAGTACGTTTGCCTGCTTGTGATAGTAACGCTGGTGCTTTTTGCGCTGTTTTATTGCTATGCGACGGTGCTCGACTTCTTAAAAACCCTTATGTCAACGGGCGAAATCAAGTTTTTCTTTTCCGAAAAGACGATGACGACGATAATTTCGTTGACGAAAAACCTTGTCCCCGCAAACTTTATCGCGGCGTTCACACTGAAAACGGACGTCTGGAAAAACCTGGGGATAATCGTGGCGATAACCGTCGCGACGGGCGCAATCGGCATTCTCATAACGTCGCTTTTGTACAACAAGGCGATGAAAACGCGCGCGACGGCGGGCGCAATAATGATTTTTGCAAAAAAATCCGCGGCAAGAAAACTCCCGCCGTTTTTAAGTCTTTTGAAAAAGGAATTCAATCTCGTGCTGTTCACGCCCGATTACGCGGTGCAGTACTTCACGGTGGCGGCGATAATGCCGCTTATGGTATATTTTTGTATGGGCATTGGCAAAAACTTCCTGACGTCGCTCGTTTTCGTTCAGAGCGATTTCGAGCTGGCGATTTTGCTCACGGTGCTTTTCGGCGCGCTTACGAACACGTTCTGCGCGACGAACGTCAGCCGCGACGGGAAATCGTTTTATGTCGAAAAGACGTTGCCGCTTTCGATAAACGAGATTATGGGCGCGAAAATCGCACTCAGTTTTGCGGTGGCGGTCATATCCGTCGGCATTGCGGCGACGGTGCTTCTTGCAAAGAAATACGTGTCGGCGGGCGAAGGCGTATTCGTGTTTTTCGTCGGCGCGATGATGGCGTTGTCGCAGATACTGTACGCCACAAGAAAGGATCTGAACAGTCCGCAGTTTTCGCTGGAAGAAGACAACGTCGTGAGGGAAAGCAACAACAACGTGTCGATAATCGTCGTGCTGGGGCTTGTGTCCGCGATGCTTCTTGGCGGAATACCCCTTTTCGTCAACGTATTGTCGAACGTCAGGGGCAAAGATATGCGCTGGTTTACTTACGTTTTCGTGAGCGTGTGCGCGGCGGCGGAGTTTGTCGGCTCGCTTTTATATTACCTTATCGGGATTAAAGCCCGCTTTGACAGGGTAACGGAGGGGGATTGATATGAAAAAGAAAATAATCGCGCTTATAATGATAATACCGATTGTGTTTCTGATCGCGCTGTTCTCCGTGGGGAAAGCGGCGGGCGTTTACGCGGACATTCCCGTGACGGGCATACAAATCACGACGCAGAACGAAGACGGGTTTATCGACGTGGACGTTGCCGATTACGACCCCATCGCGTTTTTGGCGCAGGTGCAGCCCGTCAACGCAAGGAATCAGAAATATTCGTTTGAAATATCGGGCGTCGGCGGCGACGAAGCCCCCGACGGATTTGAAATAATCGACGGAAAACTTCATATAGATAACGTAGGAAAGGTGAAAATCACGGCGATTTCCGCCGAAAAAGGATTTAAGGACAGCGTCATAGTTTCCGCATATTCCACGAAAGTGTTAAGAATTTATCCCAAAGTCAACGGTGATGAAATCACGAGCGACGTAGTTTCGATAGACGGCGGCGAAAACGTATTTTCCGCAGAACTGTACCCCGAAAACCTTTCGGGCGAAACAAGGATATTTGAAGAAATCGGCGGCAATCACATTCTGAAACTCAACGCCGTCACGGGCGTGGCGCAGGCGCTGTTTTCGGGCGAGACGCAGATCAGAATTACTTGTCCCGAAGGACGAGAAGGGCTTGAAAAGGTTTTGACCGTCAAGGTCAACGTCGATACCGACAGCACGGGCTTTGCGGTCAACGGAAAAAGCAGCGGCGCGAAAGTCACCGTGAAAAACAAAGCGACAACGGCAAAACTTTTCGTCGAAAGCAAAAACGACTCCCTTGAAATATCCGACCTTACTTTGCCCGAAGGAGTCACGGCAAGCGGAATCGAAAGGATTTCCAAAAACAAATTCGTATTGACCTTGTCTTTTGACAAAGAATTTTCGGACGAAGAAATTTCGGGAAAGGTCGGCGCAACGGACTTCTCTTTGGAGTTTACCGAATATAACCTTGACGTGCGTACGTCGTATTATGACGGCGAAGGCGACGAAATCAAGCAAAAAAATAACACGAAAGTCACCTACGTCGCATATTCCGAAAGCGATGACGACGCGGACGTGAACTTTGAAATAAGCGACGACACAGACGTAATAACCCTTGAAAAACACGGGCGGTTTGCAACTATTACCGCAACGAAAAGGGGCTTTGCCAAAATCAAAATCACTGCCGAGCACGACGGAAAAGTCATCAAAGAAATCGAAAAGACAATCCGCGTCGTGCCCAACGTGTATTCGATGGAGTTTGCGGACAGCGCGAAAGAGTACGGCATCGAAAACATACTGACAATCGGTGGCAGAAAACCCAGCGGAATACCGGACACAAGGACGATTTTCGTAAGGGTTGTTACGGAAGCGGGCGCCGAAACGTTCACGGACGAGCTTATGAACGTCGCGTTTTCTGACGATAAGAAGTTTTTTACATGCAAGGCGCAACCGGCGACGAACGCCGACGCGGTTTCTGCGGAAATCAGGGCGATGGGAACGGGGCTTACCACGCTTAATGCGGAACTCAAAAATTATAACCAATATTTCGGCACGAACATCTGCGCGAAAATCAGACTTCGCGCGGTCAAAGAAGGCATAAACGTCGGCAATTACGAAGACCTGAAAAAGGTGACCGAAAACGGAAAAATCGTCGTGCTGACAAGCGACGTGATGCTGGGCGTCAAAAACGACGGCACGGCTATGACCGAAGACGAACTCAAAAAAGACGTCAAAAAATTCACAACCACGTACGACAAAACGTATCTTGAAAACAGCGGCGAAAGCAAGGAAGTCCAATACCTTATCGAGTTCAGAAACCACGTTTACGGCAACGGCTTTGAAATCAACGCCGACAAGTTCACGCAGTGCAAGGACGCGACGGGGCTTCCGAAAATTTTCAAAGGGCCTTTGAATTTCGTCGCGATATCGTCCGCAAGCGTCAAAGGACAGGACAACATTTCTTTCCTTGTAAGGACGGACAACGTGCTTATAAACAACGTCGTCTTAAAAGGTTGCAGCGACGATAGCCTTCTTGAAGAAGACGGACAATTCAACTTGTCGAAACTCAACTACGTCGGCACTACGCTTGAAATCGCAAAAAGCGCAAAACTGTTGAACAGCCGCGTTTCGAACGGGCGCACCGTCGTGAGAATTTTTGCGGGCGGACCCAAAACGGGAAGCCCCGTTGTTGAAGTCGAAGCGGCGTTTAACGTGCAAGAAGAGAAGATAAACGTGCATATTGAAAGTTGCGTGCTTTCAAACGCGCGCGAATTCATATTGAAAATCGGCAGCAACCGCGCGCTGAAACAAGTAACGGCGAAGCAAAGATTCCTTCTTGACGCAAACGGAGACAAATACTTGCCTTACGATGATAGCAACAAGACGGACAAATACTTCAACGACAATTATCTTATCAACGACGTTACGCTTAAAAACTCGGTGCTCGAAACGTCGGGGTTGTTCTCGGTCGGTATGGAAACGCACTTCTCGGGCGAATTCTTGTTAGGCGGCACGATAACGACGTGGGAAGGATGCGCGGCGACTTCGTATGCGTCGGCGCTTCGCATTGTCGGCGACGTAAAGATGCTTGACTGGAAAAACCTTTCAAACGTTGACAGCAGCACGCTTATCGAAGTTACCGGCGAGGCAAACGACTGGCTTTCGATGAACGTTGCGGAAATGATGAAAGAAGTCGCAAAGGTAAAGGAGGAATGCCGCGATATAGTCCTGAACGTCGGCGGGACGGAATACGTCCACGGCGGCATAGCGTTTTACGGCGGCGGATATAACTATTCGTACCTTGACCTAACAAGAGCGAACGACGAAACAAAGCAGTTCGGCGTGTACGACGTCAATATCTCGGTGCTTGAAAACAGCAAGGACGAGAATATCCGAAATCAGGGCAAAATGTTGCCACAGGCTGCGGGCGCGGGCGATTTCAGATTTTACCTTTACAATAATAAATCGAGCAGAAACCTGTCATGGCAGGAAAACATAAAAAACCAAGGAAACCAAGGGATGAATATTATTCCCGTGGTAGCGGAGGATGTTAAATGAGCAAAAAAGGATTAAAAACAATGCTCGTGTGTATCGTGCTCTTAATCGGGCTTGTTACGCTGTTTGCATGCAACAAAAGCGATGTGGCTGACAAAGACGGACAAACGAAAGTGATTGTGAAAATCCAAGACGAAGACGGCAGCATTTACAAGGAAAACGTTGTGTTTTCCGACTTATTCACGCTCAGTCTTCAAAAAGAAGGATACACCGGAAGGCTGTATCGCGACGCGGACTTTTTGAAGCCGCTTACAAAGGATTCCAAAGTCAAAAACGGAGATACGGTTTACGTCAAATGGACGATCAATAAATACACCGTAACGTTTATGGACGGCGAAAAGGTGCTTGAAACCTTTACAAACGTCCCGCACGGCTCTGCCGTAACCGCGCCCGAAGTCCCTGAAAAGGACGGCAAGACTTTTTCAAAATGGGACAAAGATTTTTCAAAGGTCACAAGCGACCTTACGATAAACGCGGTGTACGACGTCGACACGTTCACGGTGACGTTTAAGGACGGCGAAAAGGTGCTTGAAACCCAGACGGTGGAATACGAAGCCGCCGCGACCGCGCCCGATACCGCCAGGCTTTCGCCGCCCGAAGGCATGCATTTTGCAAAATGGGACAAAAACTTTTCAAAGGTGACGGAAGATATTGAAGTTTCCGCCGTGTACGAGATTAACTTTTATACGGTTATTTTCAAAAACGGTGAAACGACACTTAAAATCGAAAAAGTGAAACACGGCGATTCCGCAACCCCGCCGAACAACCCGCCTGATACCCCAACCGCAAAGTTCGTCGGATGGGACAAATCGTTTGACAACGTCACAAGCGACCTTATCGTCAACGCAAAGTTGGAAAAACAAAAGTACACGCTGACTTTCATCGACCATAACGATCAGGAAATTCACAAAAAAGTGCTTGAATGGGGCGCGCCTGTTGAAGAAGAATATTACACCGCGAACGGGAAAGTGGAAGAAAACATCACTGGTCCTTTCCAATACGAAGGCTGGTACGATCAATCCGACACGGAAAAGACGATCATCGACGATTTTTCGGAGTTGACAATGCCGACGCGCGACCTTACGTATGTGCTGAAATTAAGGCTTATGGATTCCGCAATCGGCGATTTCAAGGTTAATACCCCCGCGGACTTCACGTTTACGGAAAGCAACACCGCCGAATTTAGTGTAATGCCGAACGAGGGCACCACTTTGCACGCGGGCGTTACTTATAAGTATATATGGACAATAAATAAAGATAACGTTTTTTATAAGACGGAAGAAACAACCGAATCGTCGCTCACCCTTCAAAACCTTGCGGCGGGCGAATATCTGGCAAACGTCAAAATCGTCGCGTCAAAGGAAAACTGCGGCTCTGTCGAAAAAGACTTCTCGGCAGACAAAACGCTTATCGTATCCCGCGCGGACATTTCGGGCATTACGGTAACGGGCGTCACAATGACGTACGGCGATAAAACCGCCAAAATCGAAATAAGCGGACTTCGTACAGGCGACGTCATTACGTACAAAAAAGGCGAAGCAGGAGAAGAATTTAAGGAAAACGTCGATTTATGGGCGCTCGACTGCGGCGAATACGGCTACTATGTCAGAATATCGAGGGGCGACAACTACAACCCGTACACGTCGGATAAAATCACGGTAAAGATAAATATGGCGACAGTTACCGCCACCGTCACGCCCGACGATGACAAGTTGACATACGGCGATAATTTGCCGAGCCTTACCGCAAAAATCGGCGAAGAAACGTATACGATTGAAAGTGGCAAATACGAATTGCACTTAGGCATGACCTCGATAACGGGCGACGTTGCAAACAACGTCGGCACGTACAATATCGAAAACGTGGACATTTCGGTCTTACGCGCAAAGTATCCCGACAACAACTATGAAATTAAAGTTGAAACCGTCGGCACGATTAAGATTAATGAAGCGAAGCTCACGGTGACCGTTTGGTTGGACAAAACCGAACTCACGTACGGCGCAGCTTCGCCAATAATAAGTTATAAATTCGAAGGCTTTAAACTTTCGGATGCGGAAAGCGACTTCACAATTACCAAAACGAAATTTGCAGAAAAACTTGACGTGGGTACGTATACGGATACGGCGCCGGTAAAGGTTTCGGGCGAAAAGACGAAGTTTTACAATATCACCGTGAACACGGTCGAATTCAAGGTCAATAAAAAACCGGCGACAATCACGATAAACAAAGTTGACGATATCGAATACGGCGACAAAGTGCCCGATTTGTCGGCAAAGGTTGAAGTTAAAGGCGTGCTTGACGGCGACAGCCTTTCATACACGCTTAACCCCAACTATGAGGTCGGCAATAAACCCGGCGATTATACCGCAAGCGTCGAGTATGACGAAAACGCCGAAGCAAACAAAAACTATGAAATCACTGCAACCGGCACAAAGTTCAAAGTCGGCGAAAAGAAGCTTACGATAAAACTCAATAATACGCCGACAGTTGCGGTCGGAAAAACCTACACGGTCGAGGCAGAACACCTTGACAAAAACGGACTTGTTGCGGGCGACACCGTCACGGGACACGTCACGATAACAAAGGACGTCGCAGGCACATATAACGCAGACGCTTTCGACAAAACAAACCTTGTCGTTACGAACGCCGATTGCTACAAAATTTCGTACGAAATGAGCGTTACGTTTGTAGAGGTTACCTTCGCAATAGATTTCGCGGACGTTACGCTGACGTACGACGGGCAGCCGCACGGCGTTGTGGTCACAAAGACCGACGAAAGCAAAAACTACACGATAACGTACGGCACGACCGAAAACGATTGCACGCTTAATTCTTCGCCCGTATATAAAAACGCAGGCGCATACACAATATACTTTAAGGTTGTTGACAACGACACCCTCGCGGAGCATGTCGGATACGTTACGCTTACGATAAACAAGAAAGCGGTCACCGTAACGGTTAAAGACGTCACGATAACTTACGGAGAAGAAATCCCCGCATTTTCGTACACCGTCACGGGGCTTGTAGAGGGTGAAACGCTTTCGGACGAAGCGGTTTACAGCGGCGCAGGCACGGATGCCGGCGTATACGATATTTCCGTTTCGGGACTTACCGCAAGCGATAATTATGCGGTGACTGTCAAGACCGGCACACTCACGATAAACAAAAAGACTGCCGAAGTCACCTGGACTAATGCGGAAAACTACGTTTATAGCCCCGCGGGACAGACTTTGCCCACGGCAACGTACGAAGGCAAAACCGCAAATCTTATATTCACAAAAGACGGCAAGGCTTGCGAGTTCAAAAACGCGGGCACTTATACGGTAACCATTAAGGAAGACAAAAACTATACCCTTTCGGGCGAAACTACAAAAACAATCGTTATCGAAAAAGCAACGTATACGTCTGTTACCGCGCATGAAGCGCTTTCCGGCATATACGATCCCAACAAAACGCTTGGAAATTACACGCTCGCAGAAGGATTTACCTGGGCTGACGCGAACGAAACCCCCGATTGCACAAAGACGGAGTACGCGGCGAAGTACAATATGGACTCCGACAACTACGAAGATTTTGCAACGACGGTAACGCTCGTTCTTCAAAAGGCGACGGTAGCGCTCGCACAAAACCTTTTCGAGTTTAACTTTGACGGCGCGTCGCACGAAATCGGCACGACCGTGAAGTACAATAACATCGAAGTAACGGAGCCTTACACCCTGACGTTTGAAAAGAATATGTTTTCCGATGCCGGCACGCACAAAACGACCGCGACGCTTACGGCGGACAACTTCGCTTTGTCCGACAACGTCGTTTACGTAAAGGTCAAAGGCGTGAAAGTCGGCAACAACTATTACACAATCGAAGACGCACTTGACGTCGCGACAAGCGGACAAACGATTTTCGTCTTGAACGACACGGCGTTTGCTTCGCAAGAGATTGCAGGCGTGCTTTACAACGACGTAAAATTCAAAACCGTCAAAACGGGCGTAACGCTGCTTCTGCCGTTTAACGAGAACGACACAGTCGGTCATATCGGCGCGGGCGAAGACGGAAGTGACAACTACAATGCAACAGCCGCGCTTACGGGAACTGCGCAACTTTATAAAACGCTCGTTATCCCCGAAGGCATTGAAGTTATCGTCAACGGAAAACTTATCGTCGGCGCGCAAACCGGCAAAATCGATGCAGGGACAAACCAAAATGCCGTATCGGGCAACTATTGCGAAATAAGTTTAGGCGGCACGATTACGCTCAACAACGCAACGCTTGAAGTGTACGGATATATCAAAGGAAACGGCGAAATTACCGCAAACAACACGACCGTGATTGAAAATCTGTATCTTTCGGGTTGGATGGGCGGAACGCAATCCGCGGTAAGGTACATCGGCAACGATAAAATTGACGGAGCGTCGCTTGCCATTTCCGGAAATCTTAAAATCGACAATCCTACACAATTCCCGTTCAGCCAATATGAATTAAGATCAATTCAATCAAGAATAACAATAAACAAAGGGAGCAAATTGCAAGGTTACGCAAAGATAGCAACCGGAAAACTGGAACAGCTCGGAGGGCTCGTAAAAGTACCCGCACAAATTAACGAGGCGTATCTTACTTTTATTTCTTCCGATGCAAGCAACGCTTCAAGCGGATTGTTCAGACTTGTCGGGAACAACAGCAAAATCATAAAATCGATGAGCGGTGACAGAGTAAGGTTTGATTTGTTTGACGAGATTAATGACGGCTACACGTCATTAAGCGTAAAAGTGATAAAGAAGACCGTAAATATGACATCAGAAAAAGTTTTCTTCCCGATTGACGGTCGTACCGATATTACGCTCAAAAACGGCGCAACGTTTACGCAAAGCTATATGTTCAAAGCATTGCCGGGCGCAACGATTACCGTTGAAAGCGGCGGCATATATAACCTTAACGGAACACTCGTTATGTACGATAAATCGTTCACCGATATTTCGACTTACCCGTATCCGGGAGCAAGCCGCGGCGACGCGAAACTTATTGTAAACGGCACGATGAACGTCAACGGCGCACTCGGCGGAAACGTAACGTCGGATAACGCGGGTGTGGTCGCGGTCGGGGTAAACGCCACGATAAGCGGTGTTCACTCGGCGGAAGGCGAAGGAACTATGGTAAGGAGCGGAATATATATCGTATTTACGTTCAACGATATATGCGGCGTAACCAAATCGCCGGTGTTTGTAAATGCGGACAACTCGACGGTTGCGGCGGAGACAGACAGAACCTATAATTACAACAACGGAACGTGGCAATAACCGCGCCCCATCTCAAAAAACAAAGTATGCGTCCGAAAGGGCGCATATTTCTTTGAAAATCACTTGCAACTTTTCCCCCGCGGTGATAATATATCGTGAGAAAATTTAAGGTGAACCAATGAAAAAACCGCTTAAAAAAATCCCGAAGACCGCGGAACTTATGTGGGTGCTGGGCATATTCCTTGTCGCGCTCGGCGTGACGATGAGCAAGAAAGCCGACCTCGGAGTTTCGATGATTGCCGCGCCGACTTTTATCGTGTACGAGGCGATAAGACCGTTGTGGGCAGTGTCGGTGGGCACGGTCGAATATCTTGTGCAGGGCGCGATTCTCCTTATAATGTGCGCCGTCGTGCAACGGGTGAACTGGCGATACCTGCTGGCGTTTGCGGTGGCGGTGATATACGGCTACGTGATGGACATGTGGATGTTGGTTTTCAAAAACGTCGTGCTCACAGAAGCGTACTTAAAATGGATTATGCTTATCGCGGGCGACGTGATGACGGCGGCGGGCGTGGCGTGCTTTTTCAGGACGTATATGCCGCTTCAGGTGCACGAACTTTTCGTTGCGGAACTGTCCGACAGATATTCCCTGAAAATAAACAGGGTGAAACTCGTTTTCGACTTATCTTTTCTGGTGCTGTCCGTGGTGCTTACTCTTACGATATTCAGGGACGCGAATACCTTTGACTGGAAAAATATCGCCACGACAAGTTATCATAGCCTGGGGCTTGGGACAATTGTCACGACGTTGATAAACGCCCCGATAATCGCGGTAATCGGGAAAGGACTTGACAAAGTTTTCGACTACACCCCGCTTTTCCCGAAACTTGAAAAGCTGATAGGCCGCAAAAAGAAAACGGACGCGCCGCCCGAAACGGAACAAAATACCCCCGAAAACGAACAAACCCAAACTGCGGAAGAACAAGCCGCAAACGACGAGAAAGAATAAAACCTAAAAAACCCTCGCAAAATCGCGAGAGTTTTTAATTTGAAAAATCTTCCGAGAGTTAAAATCCCCCGAAAACGGGGAAATTTAGATGAGATTGTGTTTTTCTCGGCAGGTTCTGAAAATTCCTAGTGTACGCGTCGCACACTTCGCTTTTGAAATCACGTTATCGGGAGCGATAACGCTCACGCTTTTGCTTGTGTGCGCCTTTTCCCCAAAAGTACAAAAGTATCTTTTGGGGTCCCCTTTTCTCACGAATTTTCGGGTTCTGCCGAAAAGGCAAAATATCGCTAAATTTCCCCGTTTTCATCTTGACGTTTGTTTTCTATAATATTCAAAACTACGGTTATCGACGGCACGATTACCGCAAACAGGCAAAGTTCGACAACGGTGTTGATTGCAACCACGCTTGACAAAAGCCACTTAAAATTTATGACAAGTCCGTCGTAGTTTTTGCCGTGCGCGAATGCCAGAAACATTGAAAGGAACAATATCGTGTTGGTGATAACGCCGCAAATCGTTGAAAAACAGCCGATTGCAAAGTTCACGGCGCGTTTTTGTTTTTCGGTGCGCGGTTTTGTCGATTTCGCCGCCGCCTTGCTCAGCCCTTTGTATACGAGCGCGCAGACAGTGCCGCACAATATGCGCGGAAGCACCGATACGAGCGGGTTTATCGCAACGGCGTACATGGGAATACTGCCCGAATAAATAAGCGCGATAAACAAACTTACAAGCCCGAATACGCCGCCCGAGATCGCGCCGAATTTCACGCCGTAAACCTGTCCGCAGACGAAGACGGGAATAAGCCCCAGCGCAAAACTTATCGGCAGCCCGAATTTTTGTATGATTTCCGCAAGAGCCTGCAACACGACGACAAGGGCAAGCGTTATCCCAAGCGTCGCGATTTCTTTGTTTTTCTTGTGATTTTCAACGTTGTTCATAAACGTTATTATACAAATATTTTCAAAAATGAAAAGCAAAAGCGCTTACAATTTATTCAAACGTCGATGTGGAGTTCAACAAAAACGCTTTCAGCTTCTCGGTTTTGGGATTGTCGAAGATTTCGTCGGGCGTGCCGTATTCGGCGACTTCGCCGTCCGCCATAAACACGACGCGGTCGGCAACCTTTCTTGCAAAGTCCATTTCGTGCGTTACGATAATCATTGTACTGTCGCCTTTAAGCCCCTTTATGACTTTCAGGACTTCGCCCGTAAGTTCGGGATCGAGCGCGGACGTCGGCTCGTCAAAGCACAAGATATCGGGGGAGAGCGCAAGGGCTCTTGCGATTGCGACGCGCTGTTGTTGTCCGCCCGAAAGTTCGCAAGGATATGCCGCGCATCTGTCCAGAAGCCCGACCTTTGAAAGAGTCTCTTTCGCGCGGGCGTCGATTGCCGAAAACTCGGCTTCTTTAAGTTGCTTTTTTTGCAAACTCAACGCTTTACCGCGCACTTTTTGCTGTTTTAACTCTTTAATTTGCTGTTTTATCTTGTCTTTTGCCAGTAGTTCCGCAGATATTTTCACGTTCTTCAAAACGTTCATATGCGGGAACAAATTGAACTGCTGGAACACAAGTCCGAAGTGCAGCCGTTTTTTCCGAAGGTCGTTGTATTTTTCGTTTTTGTCGCTTGCGCCGTCGAAAAGAGTTTCGCCGTCAACGATAATTTGTCCGTCGTCGGCGGTCTCCAAAAAGTTTAAGCACCGAAGAAGCGTCGTCTTTCCGCTGCCCGAGGAGCCGATAATCACCACGACTTCGCCTTTGTCCATTTCAAAATTTATGCCTTTCAGCACTTCCTGCGCGCCGAACGATTTTTTCAGATTTTTAACTTCGAGAATTGCCATTTTTTATACCTTATAATAGTCCAGCTTCTTTTCGATGTAGCGGAAAAGAAGAGTGAGCAGTCCGCTGAATACGAGATAAAATACGCCCGCATAGAAAAGCGGCCACAACACGACGTAATTGTTGACGATTTGCTCGCTGAATTTGATGAGTTCCACAACGCCGATGACGCGCGCAAGTGACGTGTCCTTGACAAGCGTGATTATTTCGTTGGACATCGGGGGCATAATGCGCTTCACGACCTGCGGCAGGGTTACGTAAAAGAATGCCTGCGATTTCTTCATGCCTAAGACCGCCGCCGCTTCCGTTTGTCCGCGCGGTATCGACTGGATCCCGCCGCGATAAATTTCCGAAAAGTAGCAGGCGTAGTTTATCACAAACGCCACGAGTACCGCCGTGAATCGCGATTGCATCGGATAATCGAACAAAAGTCCCGGCACGTAAAATACCACTATGATTTGAAGCATAAGCGGCGTGCCGCGGATAATCCATACGATAAGTTTTGAAAGATATTGAAGCGGTTTGAACTTCGACATCGAGCCGAAGCAGACGATAAGCCCCAAAGGCACGGACAGGACAAGCGTCAGAATAAACAGAAGACACGTTGTCCCGAATCCCGTGAAAAGTTGCCTCGTCACTTCCGAAAATGAAATTGTTGCTGCCGATAAAACCATATTTATAAGTCCGTAAAAAAGGTAGATTTCGCCGTTTGCACGGCGAAATCGAAAAAGTATTTTTTTGTTTAATTATTTTATGCCGAGAATTTCCTTTGCGGCGTCTTCGCCTGCCGAGCCGTCTTCCGCCACGATGCGCGCTTTTTTCAAAGCGTCGTAGGAGTTGTATTTATCTTTGTCGGCTTTTCTGATGACGGCGCATTGTTTGTTTTCAAGGTAGTTCATCGTTATCGACCATTGTGCGGCACGTGCCGGCGTTACGGTCAGACCGTTCCATACGCAGTCGATGGTTTTTGCTTCCATTTCGGACTCCTTCTTACCCCAATCGATAAGTTTGAATTCAACCGCGATTGTCTTGCCGACTTTCTCGCTGATTTTTGCAAAGACCGCTTTTGCAAGGTCGGTGTCGAAACCGCCCGTCGTTTTGTCGCCCGAGCCGAGAGCCATGGGTGCGTTCAAGGTGAATCCGATGACGATTTTGCCTTTGTTTTTGATATAGTCGAGTTCCGTATTGTCCGCTTCGCCCGCGGGTTTGGAGTAGACAAGGTCGAGCGTTGCCGCGGAAATGCCGTATTTTTCGGCGATTGTTTTGTAGTCGGCGTCTTTAAGTTCAACAAGAACTTGATTGACAAGGTCGGTGAGAGCGTTGTATTTGCCGTCGGCTGCCTTTCTGAAAGCGATGCCGTAGTATTCTTTTTCAAATTCCACGTCGGCGATCGTCAGATTTTTCGCCATTGCGGAGTCGATGCTCAGAAGATAGTTCGCCATCGTGTAGTCCATTATGCCAACGTCGGCGGTTTTGGCGTTGAGTTCCTTGAAAACGTCTGCCTGCGCCGAGAGCGCGGTGTAGCCGGGTTTTGTTTCCTTGTTGCAGGCTGCAAGCGCAAACGCCATCACGAAAACTATTGAAATAATCGAAACGATAACGGTGATTTTCTTTTTCATATTTTTACCTCGGTTTAACGCGTTAGTAATTTAGCGTAATAAAGTGTTATGAATGGATAATACCATATAAAAAAGGTTTTGTAAAGCAAAAAACAAACATTTTCAAAAAATTTTTTTGCTTATATAATAAAAATATTAATATACAATAAAAACAAAATAATAAGCCGTTTGCGCCTTTTCTCCACGCAAGTACAAAAGTATCTTGCGTGGGATTATAACGAGGATACCCTTCCGGGAGATTGCTACGCTGCGCTCGCAATGACATAAAGTGCGTTGCACGGGATAGCATAAAGAGCGTGCTTATATCACGATATTATTTTTGCAAACAAACCTATATTCCTTTCCGTACGAAGTACTATGTCATTGCGAAGCACCGCTTTGCGGTACTGTGGCAATCTCCCGGAAGGGACACAATGTGGAAAAGCAAATAAAAACGGACGCAGGGTTGCGTCCGTCTTGTGCGACATAACTCTTATTTGTGGTTGCCGTTAAGCAGCGCGAAGTTCTGTTTGTTCGCCTTATAAAGGTTTTTGAACACTTCAAAGCCCTTATCGTAAACCTCGGCTTTCAGCTTCAAATTGGGCTTAAACGTCTTTTTTGCGGGGATAAAGTCCTTAACTTTGTCAAACGAAGGAATAAGGTTAAGCCCGATTGCAACGCATACCGCCGCGCCGACCGCGCCCACGTTTTGCGGACTGTCAACCGTTTCGATAGTGTGTCCCGTGATGTCGGCAAGGAGCTGGCAGGTAAAGTCGTTCAGCGCGCCGCCACCGACAAAACGAATGACGTCTGACGTTTTGACTTTCCTTTCGCTTGCTTCCAGCATCCAGCGTTTGTGATAGCATACGCCTTCCAGCACCGCGCGGATAAGTTCGGTTTTTCCGGTGTCAAGCGAAATGTTGAAGAACATACCGCGTGCGTTCGGATCCTCAAACGGGCAACGGTTGCCGTGCAGCCAGGGCGTGAAAATTACGCCGCCCGAGCCTGCGGGGATATCGTCGACGACGGTTGTCATATATTGATACAGGTTGAGATATTTGGATTCAAAATCTTCCGCGATGTGTTTTTTCTGAATGTAAATGCCGACCTCGTCCAGGGCGATATGGTCTTTCACCCATTCAAGACACTTGCCCGAGGTTTCAAGTTCCGCAAAGTAGTTGAATTTGCCGGGTTGCGCCGCGACTGTCGCTGCAATCATTGTGGTTACGTCCACGGCGGATTTGTCGGTAACGGTCGAAACCCAGCCCGAAGTGCCGCTGTAAATGTGAGTTTCGCCAAGTTCCGTGCTGCCCGCGCCGACGCCGATAAGAGAAGCGTCCATACCGCCGCCGAAGACTTTGATGCCTTTGACAAGCCCAAGTTCTTTCGCGGCTTTTTCGGTGATTTCGCCCGCGCAGTCGGACGACGCGATAAGTTTTGGCAGGTGGTCGTAATTCACGCCGCACATTTTGCACATTTTTTTGCTGATGCACTTGTTTTTAAGGTCAAGTAAAAGCGTGCCGAACGCGCTGTCGTACGTCATGACGAATTCGCCGGTCAGACGGCAGATGAGATACTCTTTTACGTCAAGCCATTTGTAAACGCGCTTAAAGTTTTCGGGCTCGTTATTTTTTACCCAGTTATATTTCCAGACGGGGTCTTTTACGCTGACGGGTGCCGCGCCCGTTATCATAAGTGCGGGGATAAGTTTGAAAATATTTGCGCCTGCGATTTGAAGCCCATAGGAAATGCCTTCCTTGATTTCCTTTCTCGCGCGCTGATCCATATAAGAAAAGGCTCTGCGGATTGCGACGCCGTCTTTGTCGACAAGGACAAGCCCCTGTGCCTGCGAGCAGAAAGAAACGCCTGCGATTTTGTCGGGGGAAATGCCGGATTTTTCAAGTACGACGCGCGTTGTGGAGCACATTGCCGCCCACCATTCGTCGGGATCCTGTTCCGCGCCGCCGTCGTCGTAGACGTAAAGTTTGTAGCTTTCGGTTGCTGACGCCAGAATTCTGAAGTCTTTATCGATTTCGAAAATACAAGTTTTGATGCCTGTCGTGCCTACGTCGTAGGCCATAATATATTTTGACATAAGTATCACCCTAAAAAATTTTTATACAAAAATTATACCATAGTGTATTTTTAATGTAAACAACTTTTTTACAAAGGGATAAAAAAGTATAATAATATCAAATTTGTGTCAGAATGACACACAATGGCGTGCAAAACCAGCTCAAAAACGCAAAAAAGTCGGCACAATTGTCAATATGACAGTTATACCGACAGTAAAAACGCAAGTGTGTTTTAATTATTCGATTGAAGTTGTTTGCGATAACAATCGTTTTCGATGGAGCAGCCGCCGCATTTCGTGCAACCTTCCTGTTTTTTGAAGTCCAGATTGTATTTCACGAGAAGGCCTGACAAATGCGTCGCGATTTCGATAAGATCCTGCGTTTTGCACCTTATCGAAATGTCTACGGGCGCGTTGTCAAGCGGACGAATGGGCATAACCGTCGGGAATACTCCGATTTTTGCCATCTTTTCACATTCCGCCATAATGTCTTCTTTCGGCTGGATTCCCGCAATCAGCACGGAAGATACCTGTCCCCATCCGAAAACGCTCACCGCTTTTTCAAACGCCTTATAATAATGCTCGTACGAAATTTTCGATTTTCCCGGGCAAATCTTTTTCCTTAATTCGTCGTTTGCGACTTCCAGATTCATTATCGCGACGTCCGCGCCCGCATTTTTCAGCGCTGCGATTTTTTCAAGGTCGGACGGCGGGGCAAACTCGATTGCGATTTTCGCGTCCGAAAACGCACGGATTTTTTTGACAAGGTCAATCCAGTAATCCACCATTACGTCCGGGTTTTTATAAGTCCCGCCCGAAAAGTTGAGCATATTGTCCTTTGACAGTTCAAAAAGTTTTTTTATGGAATCAGCAAGGACGTCGGCGTCAAGCGGCGTTTCGCGCTCTTTCACGATACTGCAAAACCTGCATTTTTCGTTTTCCCTGTCATAACAGCAATTACTGTTCGGCCAGATCGTAACGCAACCCTTGGAGTGAAGCCTTGCAAAGTCGTCCACGACCGTGCCGGTGTGTGGGAGCGCGCCGAAAAACGAAACGGGGAAACTGTTTTTTCCGTCCGTTATAAAAAAATTGCCGTCCTTTTCGTCCAGAAGATAGGGCGATTCGTGCGCGAAGTCGTCGGCGATACTGACGTTGCAATTCGTTTCCGAAAACCTTACGTTCAGGCTGTGCATTATTCCTTTTGTGAAAAAGTCGGGAAATTCCTTATATAATATGGCTTTTGCGTTGTCGCTTGCGCGCATACCTTTGGTCAGGAGTTCCGCCTTATAAAAAATTTGGTCGTTTATATTCATAGGTACCTCAATCGTATTTTATAATATCTTTTCTTTTTTCGCAACCTCAGCGGAAAAATCGTAATCCGAAAATCATAAAAAAATTCAAAAAACCCCCTTTATACGGCGGAATTTAGGTAATTTTAGGGTTTGAAAAATAAAATTAAGAAAAACAGTTCATTTTGATAGAGAAATTATCAACAAGTTTTTATGAAAAGGAGGAATTATGGGAGCGAAAGAAAGAAACAAAAATTACGTGCTTGAAAAGGCAAAAGAAGTTTTTTTGGAACGCGGGATCACGGGCGTTTCGATGGCGGACATTGCGGAAGAAGCCGATTTCGGCGTGGCGTCGGTGTATCGCTACTTCGGAAACAGGAAAGCGTTGATTATGGAATGCGCAGTGTCCATATGGCAGGACAAACGTGATAAATTGCGCGTCGTTTATGAAAAAAATCTGTCGGAAAGCGGATATGACCAGATCGTCGTGCTTACGAAATATTTTTCGTGGCTTGTGGTGAACGAAAAGTCGTTTTCAAAGTTTTTGCTGTCGCTCGATTCGTTTCTGATGACGGAAGACGCGACGCGGGAAGAGAGGAAGGAATACGACGCAATCCTGCTTGAAATTTACAAAATGTTTGAGAGCGCGTATAAGACGGGACTTTCCGATAATACGGTCAGGGATATCGGCAGTTTTCAGGACTTTTATTTTGCGGCGACGCAGTCGCTTATCAGCTTGTCTCAAAGGCTCACGATGCGCGGCAACGTCGGCTTTGACGACGTATCGTTGCACGATAAGGTGAAACTTCTCGTGAGTATGTTCACAACGTATTTATCAAACGAAAAATAACTTTGCCGTCAAATATTTGACGATAAAACGCAAAAACCGCCAAAACGGCGGTTTTTTGTATAAAGAGAAAAATTTTTCGGCGTTACAACCCGATGAAAATCGACGAATTTCTGAGGCTCACGTCTTTGATTTTATCGTTGATACTTAACGCGTGTTTGTCAAGATTTTGTCCGTCTTCGTCGGATATTTTTTGTGCGCGGAACTCGGCAATGATTTTGCCCGAAACGTCAGCAATAATTTCGTTTTTGAGTTTTGCCTCGCTTGTCGAATTTCCGCATTCGGTAAGGAACGACAATGCCGTTTCGACATCGGACAGAATGGTAAGTTCACGCATGCCGCGGTATGCCCATTTGTAAAAAGGCTCGTAAACGTTGTTCAGTAAATACACGCACGAAATCGCGCTTTTTACAAATTCGAAAATCGCAAGTTGCGCCGCGCCCGTCTCTCTCCTTGCGATAAGGCGGGGGTAGTTGTATTGTCCGGATTGGCTCATAGAAAGCGCGTGCGCCGCGATTTTTTTCAGACGGACGTCCTCGGGGAAGCCTTTTTGCAAAACTTCGCGAATCCTTGAAAACTCGGCGCAGTTATTTATAAACATCTTGCCCGATACGGCGGTGCGTAGGGCGTATGGCGGGATTTTCAGCCAGTCGAAAGTTATTTTTGGCGCGGAACTTCTGCCGATAATACTTTCGTAAAAGTCTTTGCACGAAAAAACGCCGTGGCGACTGCCGCCCGCGGGCGAAAATTTCAGACGGGAAAACCCCAAAAATTCGTCGGGAAGTTTGTTGTACGCGCGGGTTAAGTCGAACCCGTATTTTTCGTAATCCGCGTCGCTTAAAAAAATGCAGAATCCCGGCTCGAAGTCGTGATCTTTTGAAACGTCGTCGTCGAAAAACAGACACTCGCTGCCTTGACCGACAAGCCCTGCGGACAACGTCGGCAAAAGAAAGGCGAAGTCTTTTTCAAGCATCGGCATTCCGAATTTTTCAAAATATTTTTCCGACAACTCAACGCCTTTCATAAATACTCCTTGCTCGCGCCGAAAGGTCTTGTGCGTCGATAAATCTTCCTGCGTCGGAAAAGGCGGACGCGCATTTTTCGCACACAAAGGCGTAATATCCGTCGCGCGTTACGCTTTCGTCGTTCAAGCACGACAGGGCGTTGTCAAGAGCCTTGTCGACGTTTTCGTCGTCAAAGGGATCTCGCCTGAGAAAAGTTGTCGAAAGGTTTGTGTACGTCACCGCTTCGTCCAACTTGTTCCCGCTCTTTTTCGCAATTTCAAGTGCCTTTTCAAAATACGATATTGCGGTGTCGTAATCGCCCAAATCGGCATATGACAGTGCGGAATTGTTGTATAAACCGCCGAATAGCGCATTATCCGCGTCAAGGTTTTTTGAAAAAACCTTGTATACTTCGTCGTAAATTTTAAGCGCGCCTTTCGCGTCGCCAAAGGCTTTTTTATTGGTTGCGACGTTCAGTAAAAACGTTGCGCCGCTTGTCGTTTCCGCCATATCCGTCTCGTCAATCAGCCGCAAAATCTCGGCGCAATATTTCTCGCTTTCTTCCTTGTTTCCCGTTTTTCTGAAAACCCCGGTGAGTTCGCTCGTCACGACGAGTTCGCCCCGTTTATCGTTCAAGGCTTTTGCCTCGTCAAGCCAGTATCTCAAAAGTTTTTCGGCGGACGCAAGATCGTTTCGTGACAAAAACTCGTCTTCCTTTTCGATAATGCGTTCGACGGGAATCATCCCGTGAGTTTCGGTTTCGGGATAATAAAACTCTTTGCCGCCGCACGTCGCGCAGGCAGGCTCCTTATAATCGAATTCGTCGATACCCATAGTTTCTCCTTTTGGCGCGACGGCGTGATTGTCGCGCGTTTGACCTGATTCAAGAATAACACAAAATTCACGCCTTGACAACGGACGGCGCAAAGGTTATATTATTACTATTGGTATTTATAGATAACATAATAAACAATAAGGCGGTATGTTGAAAAAATGATAAGAAGAATCGAGCCGGCGGACAGGGCGGATTATATAAAGTTCGCAAAAGAGTTTTATACGTCGGACGCCGTCACGCACGACGTTCCCGAAGAATACCTGACGCTGACCTTTGAAACGCTTGTCGAAGGCAACCCGTTTTCGGACGGCTATATGATTGAAAGCGACGGCGAAAACGTCGGATATGCTCTCGTTGCGAAAACGTTTTCGCAGGAAGCGGGCGGCATGGTTGCATGGTTTGAAGAATTGTATCTTTCGGAAAAGGCGCGCGGAAAAGGACTCGGCACGCTTGCTTTAATGTACCTTGAAGGCAAGTACGTTTCGGAAGGGTACAAGAGAATAAGGCTTGAATACACGGCGGAAAACGAGCGCGCGGCGAAACTTTATCGACATCTCGGGTTCAAGACGCTTGATTATCTGCAAATGCTGAAAGATTTCAAATAAAAAAAGAAAAGGGAAAAAGGAAAAAATGGGAAAAATTATCGTAATCGGCGCGGGACAAGGCGGACTTGTCGCGGCAAAGCATCTTAAAAAGTTCGGGCACGACGTGGTTGTGTATGAGGCGGAAAGCCGCGAAAACGCGGCGCATCCCTGGCGCGACGATATAAGGCGCGCCGTTTTCGAAGAAGCGGGCTTAACGCCGATTCCCGTTTCCGACTGCGTCCAGAAAAACAAATGGAAATTCGTGTCGCCCGACGAAAAGTCGACGCTCAGAGTGCCGATGACGCCGCCGCTTGAAGAAATCGCAATCGACAGACGATATCTTCTTGAATACCTTCTGAAAGAATGCGAAGGCGTCGAAGTGCATTTTAACAGCCCTGTCGAAAACCTTATCACGGACGGCGATAAAGTCGCGGGAGTCAGGGTAAACGGCAAAGACGTCCGCGCGGATATGGTCATCGACGCGTCTGGTTACAACTCGAAATTCCGCCGGGAAGTCCCGAAAAAGTTCGGTATTCCGGAGCCGGAATCCGACGACAAATTTTGTGCATTTCGGGGATATTATCGCGCAGATCTCAACAAAAATCTGCCGAATCCGCCGTGCACACTTTACATAAAACACCTTGGCGGTGTCGGCATCAGCTGGTGCAATCTGTCGCAGGACAACGTTGCGGACGTGCTTGTCGGGCGCATCGGTAGCCTTTCCGACGAAGAACTCGAAAGGGCGAAAACAAGCCTTCTTAAAAATCACGATTTCAACACCGGGGAGCCGATCGTGGAGCGGCGCGTTGATATTTCGTTGCGCTATCCCGCGGGCGTACTTGTCGCAGACGGATACGCAATCGTCGGCGACAGCGCGTATATGACGATGCCTATGATGGGCAGCGGTATCGAAAGCGCGATGAAAGCAGGCAGAATGCTTGCCGAAACAATCGGGACGGACTGCGACTTTTCGGCAAAGAGTCTGTATCCGTATCAACTCAAATTTTATAAGCAGTTCGGTTTTTTGTACGTTTTCGTGGACGTTCTGAAACGCTGGGCGCTCAACCTGCCCGATAAAGACGTGAACTGGGCGTTTTCAAGCGGTCTTGTTACCGATGACGATATGGCTCTTCTCAGCACCGATGAAAACGCAAAAGGGTTGTCTTTATTGACTATCCTTAAAAAAATCGGAATCCTTTTCAAAAACTTTTCGCTTGTCTGCCGCGCCGTGAAATATGCGGCGCGCGGGCTTAACGCGATGGCGGTCGCAAAACGTATCCCCAAAAACTACGACGCGGACAAGGTCAGAAAGTGGTCGGAAAAACTCGACAAAAAGGTCAGAGGAAAGAAAAAGAGATAAATCCGCCGTGAAAACGAAAGAAACAACAATCAAAATATTGTTCTCGGCAATCGTGTGTGCGCTGATATCGGCGACGATGTTTTCAATGAAACCGCCGCGCGCCGTTTCGTACGCCGAAACGGGAATTTGCCCGCACGAATACGACGACGATTGTGACGACGAATGCAATCTTTGCGGCGAAAAGCGCACGCCGAGGCATTATTTCGGCGAATGGACAGTCGTAAAAGAAGCCACCAACGACGAAGAAGGGCTGAAAGAGCGAACGTGCGTCAGGTGCAACGTAAAGCAGCAGGCGATTTTGCAAAAGACCGCCGTCCCCGAACCGCAAAAAGAAAAAATCCTTTCAAAATCGGATATCGCGGGGATTGTCGTAGGAAGCGTTTCGGCAGGGGGACTCGTCGCATTTATCGGGGCGACGTTGATAAAAAAGAGACGCAAAAAATAAGGCGCGCGAAAGTGCGTTTTTATTTTTAATAAAATGTTGAAAATCGTCGCCCGAAACGGTTGACAATATAATGGTTTAAGATTATATTTTTGTCGCTATGGAAAACGAAAACGAACCACTTGTCGTGCCGCCCGAAAGCGAACGGGAAAAAACCGAAGAAGGGCAAACGACAAGCGAAGAAAACGAAATAGTAAGCGTCGAAAACGCAGAAACGTCAGGCATCGCCGCAAAGATTTCCGCGACCGACAACGCGGAGGATTTGCCGAAAAAGAAAGGTCAGCGCGATATGACGGAAGGCGTCATCTGGAAACAAATTCTGGCGTTTGCGCTGCCGATACTTTTGTCCAACGTCATACAGCGGTTGTATAACGCGGTCGACTCTATCGTCGTAGGGCGGTTTGTCGGGCACGAAGCGCTTGCGGCGGTCGGCAGCAACAACAGTATAATCAACGTTTTCGTGTCGCTGTTTTTGGGAATATCCGTGGGCGCGGGCGTTGTCGTCGCGCAATACTACGGCGCAAAGGACGATGAAAAACTCAAAAAATCCGTGCAGACCTGTGCGTTTCTGGCGATTGTTTCGGGCATAGTGCTGACAATCGGCGGATACTTCCTTGCGGAGCCCATATTAAAACTCGTTCACACCCCCGAAAACGTAATGGCGCTGAGTCGCGAATATTTGCAGATTTATTTCTTGGGCGTTCTCGGCACGCTCGTATACAATATGGGGTCAGGCGTGATACTCGCGGTCGGCGACAGCAAGCGGCCGTTTTTGTACTTGCTGTTCGCGTGCTGCTTGAATATCGCGCTGGACGTAGTGTTCGTAAAGACGCTCGGCATGGGCGTTGCGGGCGCGGCGTGGGCGACTCTTATTTCGCAATACGTATCGGCGATTCTGGTCACATTAAGGCTTCTTCTGACAAAACAGAACTATAAACTGTCGTTTCGGCATTTTAAGATTGACAAGCCGATTCTCAAAAACATATTCAAAGTCGGTCTTCCCGCGGGGTTGCAGTCAAGCATGTACAGCGTCGGAAACCTGCTTATCCAGTCAAGTCTGAACACCTTCGGCTCGGTCGTTATGGCGGGCTGGGTTGCCGCAATGAAAGTGGACGATTTCACCTATGCTCCCATTTGTTCTTACGGCATGGCGATGAACAGTTTCGTCGGACAAAACGCCGGCGCAAAGCGCATGGACCGCGTGAAGAAAGGCTTTTACACCGCGCTTATTATGAGCGTCGTTACGGCGGTCGTAATCATTGTACCCGTGCTGATTTTAAGGGGCGACGTCGTTCGCATATTCAATAAGGAAGCGGACGTCGTGAGCGTAGGCTCGGACATCATTCTGCACATCTGCCCGTTTTACGTGATTTTCGGTATGTGCGAAGTTTTCTCGGGCACGCTGAAAGGGCTTTCAAAGTCGCTGACGGCGTTTATAATCACGTTTGTCGGCATACTCTTGACAAGGATAATCTGGCTTTACACGGCGGTGCTTATGACGCACAATCTCACGGTATTGTTTATGATTTACCCGATAAGTTGGGTTGTGACCGCCGCGATATACTTCATATACCTTGCCGTCAAAAAATGGGACGGAATGCTCGATAAGACCGCGGAAGACAGGTTTATCGAAAAACTCAGACACTTCGGCAAAAAGCACGAATCCACATTATAAACAGTTAGGTTATTTGTATGGGGAACACTTAATAGTAGTTTCTTTATCGGTATAAAAAGCAACGAAAGACAAAAATCCGATAGCGAAAACGGACGGCATATGCCGTCCGTTTTGAATGCAAAGGTTTGGATTTTAATTATCGTCTGTGGATTGTTCCTTTTCGCGCGGTGGGATAAATTCTCGTAATTTTTTCATGTTGATTGAAAAAACTATCAGGAGCGCCAAGCAAAGCGAAAACATCGGCACGAAAAAGGACAATGAAGTGATGAGAGAAATAATAATCATTTGTCTTTCAAAACCGAAAATTGATAGAAATCTAAGCAATAAAAGTGAATCGATTATATAATACGTCAGCAAGGCGACGGAAATTGCCGAAAACACAATCCCGACGATATAACGCTTGGCGGTTTTTTCGATATCCGATTTTTCAAAGGTTTTCCGCTTTTTGTATATAAAACTCGAAAATACCACCAAGGTAATCGAGCAGGCAAAACAAAGAAAAGACAGGATAGCGGAAGGGCGAGGACTAAGAATCAAGGAGACTAAAGTAGAGAAAAAGGGGTAAACGTAAACTAAAAGCGCGGTTATCGATACGCCGAGCAATGCTTTTGCCGTTTTCTCGTATTCTCCCGAATACGCCGTGAACTTTTCCTCGTTAAAAACGAACTCGGACTTTAATACGACGGGGATCTCGTCTTTACTTTGACTTTCGTCTTGTTGTGCATTTACGGGTTCGGCTTTTGCCGGTTGTGCGTTTTCATAAAAGAAATTTTCCACCAGCTTTTTGCATTTAGGGCAATACAAATATTTATTCGAGTCGGAATTTACCAGCTCGGTGTCGCAAATCGGACACAAAACAACTCTTTCGTCCATTAAATTTCCTCCTTAAACGTATATGGAATATTATTACACAAAACGGCGATTTTGTCAAAATAAAAAAACAATGGCGAGTAAAAAAACATTATGCGTGGGTGGTTTTAGGAAAACATTAAAAAAATTGTAAAAAGTATTGACAAAACGGAAAGAGGGTTTTATAATTACAAACAGTTGAACAGTTATTCAAATGTTTGACAAAGGGAAAAAGAAAAATGAAAGAAACAAAAATCGAAAAAAACGAATTTTGCGAAGAAGTGCACGCGCACGACGAAACGGTGAAGAAGGTCAAAGCAAGCCTTTCCGACGCCGATTTATTGTTTGACGTTGCGGAACTTTTCAAGATTTTCGGCGACAGCACCCGCGTCAATATCCTTGCGACGCTTTCAAAAAACGAACTGTGCGTATGCGACGTCGCGGCGGTACTTAACATGACGGTCAGCGCGGTATCGCATCAACTCAGGATTCTTCGCCACAACAAACTCGTGAAGGCGAGAAGAAGCGGCAAAGAAGTGTTTTATTCGCTTGCGGACAATCATGTCGTGAAGATTCTGGAACTTGCAATCGATCACGTAAAAGAGTAAAAAAACAAAGAGGTAATAAATATGAAAAAGACGGTAACCATTAAAGACATCGACTGTGCAAACTGCGCCGCAAAAATCGAGCGCGACGTGCAAAAAATCAACGGCGTTAAAAGCGCAAGCCTGAATTTCTTCGGACAGCGACTGCAATTCGAATGTGACGAAGAAGATTACGAAAGAATCGTAAAAGAAATCGTGCATTGTGCAAAGAAAGTCGAACCGGATTGCGTAATCTTGGGTTTATAATACAAAAATGAAAGATAAAGATAAGAATAAGTTATCAAAAAACCAAATAAGGCTCATACGTTTTTGTGTGTGTCTTGCCGCGTTTATCGTGCTTTACGCCGTCGGCAAGACCGTCGGTATGCCGTGGTACGTGGGACTTGCGACGTATCTTGTCGTGTACTTCGCGATAGGCTACGACGTGCTGTACCGCGCCGCGAGAAACATCGTGCACGGGCAGGTTTTCGACGAAAACTTTTTAATGTGCGTGGCGACGGTCGGCGCGTTTGCAATCGGCGAATATCCCGAAGCCGCGGCGGTCATGCTTTTTTATCAGCTTGGCGAACTGTTTCAGGATTACGCCGTCGGAAAGAGCAGGAAATCCATTGCGTCTCTTATGGATATCCGCCCCGATAAGGCTGTAATATTTAAGGACGGACAGGAAACCGAAGTCGCGCCCGAAGAAGTTAAAATCGGCGACGTTATCGTCGTGAAAGCTGGCGAAAAAATCCCCGTCGACGGTGTGGTGATAAAGGGCAGCGGCAGTCTCGATACGTCCGCGCTCACCGGCGAAAGCGTGCCGCAAACCGTGTCTGAAAACAGCATCGTTTTAAGCGGCTCCATCAACCTTTCCAGCGTTTTGTATATCCGCGCCGAGAAAGAGTTTTACGACAGCACCGTCGCAAAAATTCTCGACATGGTGGAAAACGCTTCCGCAAAGAAAGCGAAAGCCGAAAACTTTATCACAAGATTTGCAAGATATTACACCCCCGCGGTCGTTATCACGGCGGTTGTACTTGCGATTCTGCCCCCGCTCGTCATCGATATGAGAAGCGGTGCGGTCTGGATCTCGTGGCTCAATCGCGCGCTTACGTTCCTTGTCATCAGTTGTCCGTGCGCGCTTGTCATCAGTGTTCCGATGTCGTTTTTCGGCGGTATCGGCTGCGCGTCCAGAAAGGGTATACTTTTCAAGGGAACGAGTTATCTGGAACTTATCGACAAGGCAAATATATTCGTGTTTGACAAAACCGGCACGTTGACGAAAGGTACTTTCGACGTCAAAAAGGTTATCCCCGCGGAAAACCGCGACGAAATCCTGCGCGTTGCGTGCATCGCCGAAAGCGGCAGCCTGCACCCCATCGCAAAAAGCATTTACAAAGCGTACGGAAAGTCCGTCGACAGTTCCGAATATCAAATCACGGAACGCTCGGGACGCGGTATGGAAGCGACGGGACCCGAAGGGCGCATACTTTGCGGCAGCGGCAGATTGCTTGTCGAAAACGGCGTTGCGATTATCCCCGTCGAAGAAGTCGGAAGCGTGGTGTACGTCGCAAAAGACGGTCAATATCTCGGCGCGATTCTGATTGCGGATACCATCCGCGATGACGCGAAAGAAGTCATAAAAGAACTGAAAGCGCAGGGCGCAAAAACCGTCATGCTTACGGGCGATAACGAAAAATACGCACGCGCGGTTGCCGAAGAAGTCGGCATCGACGATTTCAAATTCGGTCTTCTTCCCGCGGACAAAGTCGTCGAAATGGAAGCAATCATGGAAAATAAGGGCAAAAAAGACAAGGTCGTGTACGTCGGCGACGGCGTCAACGACGCCCCCGTCCTTATGCGTGCAGACGTCGGCGTTTCGATGGGCGGCGTAGGCAGCGACAGCGCGGTCGAAGCGTCGGATATGGTGCTTATGCACGACAACCTTACGGGGATTGTTTCGGCGCGGAAAATCAGCAAAAAAACCCTTAAACTCGCATACGAAAACATCGTGTTCATATTGCTTGTCAAAGCCGTCGTGCTTATTCTCGGCGCGCTGGGCTTGGCGAGTATGTGGCTTGCGGTGTTTGCGGACGTGGGTGTGGCGGTGTTGGCGACGCTTAACTCTATGCGCGCCCTGACTAGTAAAAAGTCATAATTTTGCGACCTTTTGAGTTTTTGGCAAAACCTTACTCGGTTACGTACGCCAAAGTACGCGCCCTCGTAAGAACTTGCCAAGAAACATCAAAATCTCATCAAAATTCTGACTTTTTAAGAAGCATTATATTTCAACGGGAACACTTATGTCATTGCGAGGAGCAAAGCGACGTGGCAATCTCCCGGAAGGGAATCCTTATAAAAGCGATGATGCGATGTTTTTGCCTTTGGCAAAAGCGATGCACCTTCGGCGCGATGTGAGCCTATGGCACGTTGCGGATTAAAATTTGTCATTGCGAGGAGAATGACAATGTGAAAAGAGAAGTTAATTTTTTAACTAAAGCTTAACTTCGGATTAAAGTAATCTTTAACTTGCGCGGTTATGATTAAGCCATAAAGTTTCATAACATAATTTTCTCCCATTATTGAGAAGGGGCGTCCAAAGCGGACGCTCTTTTTCTTTTGGCGCACGCGGGCAATAAAGTTGCCTTTTTTGTAATTGCATATTATAATAGACAGATGTAAGAGGATTCGAAATCGACCGTATGTTTTTATTGCTTGCGTTAATTTATCTTATTTTCATATCGCTGGGGCTTCCCGATTCGCTTTTCGGCGCGGCGTGGCCGGTCATGCACGTTGACTTCAACGTGAACGAAAGTTTCGCAAGCATATATATGATAATCACCGCGGTCGGCTCGGGCGGCGTAAGTTTTATTGCAGGGCCGCTGATCAGAAAATTCGGTACGGGCAAAGTAACGGTGGTGTCGATTTTGCTTACTGCCGTCGGCATGCTTGTCATCGGTTTTTCCGTGCATATCGCGATGGCGATTTGCGGTTCCATACTTATGGGGTTTGGCGCGGGCGCAATCGACACGGGACTCAACAACTATGTTTCGACGCATTATAAGGCGCGGCATATGAACTGGTTGCACGCGTTCTGGGGCGTGGGAGTTACGTTAAGCCCGATAATCATGGGCGCGTTTCTGGATAGGAACAACAACTGGCGCGGCGGATACAGATGCGTGTCGTGCATACAGTTCGCGATATTCGCGGCTTCGCTTTTTTCGTTGCCGCTTTTTAAGAAGTACGAACACTCCGTGACGGTTGAAACGCTTGACGGGGCGGCGCCCGACGAAAGCGAAGAAGAAAACGAAAATACGACGAAAGAACAGGCGGAAGAAGACGGCGAAAAGCCAAAAAAGAAGAAGCCTGCAATTTTTGAAATATTGAAAATCAAGGGCGTGGCGTGGGCGGTTTTGTCGCTTGGCATGTACACTTCGATGGAATTTCTGATCGACACGTGGGGCGCAAGTTACGCCGTCAACACAAAGGGCGTATCGCCCGCAGACGCCGCCCGCTGGGTGTCGCTGTATTTCGGCGGAATTATGGCAGGAAGGGTAATCAGCGGGTTTATCTCTTATAAATTTGACGATAAAGTCCTTATTCGGTTGGGAATTGTCGTCATGACAATCGGAATGATCGTGTTTGCGTTGCCCATCGGGAAATACTCGCTTGCGGGGCTTCTGCTCATCGGCACGGGCTTTGGTCCGGTGTTCCCGTCGACGATACACGCAGTACCGTTCAGGTTCGGCACGAAGTATTCCGCGGACATTACGGGAATACAGATGGGCGGCTCTTACGCAATCGGCTGGGCGGTGCAGCTCACGTTCGGATTCGTCGCGCAAAAGGTCGGTTTTTTGTTCATGCCGTACTTACTGCTTGCGTTTGCGGCGGCGCTGCTTATCGTAAGCGAAATCACGAACAAAGTCACCGCAAAACACAAAGTCGCGGCGGAGCAAATATCGTAAAAAATGAAACAGCGCGTTAAGAAATCGTTGATAATCGTTGCAATCGGCGTGGTGGTAAACGTCGCGCTTGCGCTCATCAAAATGTACGTCGGTCTTTCAAGCAACAGTCTTTGCATAATGCTTGACGCGATCAACAACTTTTTTGATATTTTGACGGCGATAGTGGCAGGGGTAGCGTTTTGCACGCTTCTTATCCCGCGCAGCGAAAAGGCGCCGTACGGCTACGGCAGGACGGAGTATCTTGCGGGGTTTATCGTCGCGGCGACTTCGGTCGTGGTCGGCGGGCTGTTTCTGATAAGGTCACTTAACCGCATGGCGATGCCCGAGCCGGTATGGTTCGGTGTAAAAAGTTGCATATTGATATCGGTGACCGTGCCGGTAAAACTCGGACTGGGGCTTACCTACTATTTTGCCGACAAGAAGATGAAGTCGCCTGCGCTCAAAGCCTTGGCGATTGACAGTTTTATGGACGTCGGCATAACGGTGACTTCGGTGGTGTCGTTTGCGGTGTCTGCTCGCATCGACTACGCCGCGGACGCGATTGTCGGCATCGTCATAAGCATTGCGGTTATCGTATTTGCGATAAAGGCAGTCAGGGACAACATAAAGGCGGTTGTGTCGGGTGACGGCGCAAACGACGAGAAAGAAGCGATATACAAAGAGTGCGAAAAGGGCGGCGTGACCGTTGTGAAAACCGAACTTCACGATTACGGTTACGGCGCAAAAATCGGCGTCGTTATCGTGAAAAACGGCGACGAAAACACATTTTCCGACATTTCCCGAAAAGTTCGCGAAAAAACAGGCGCGGAAATTAAATTTATCATTGAAAATAACGGCGAAAACGCCGAGGAACAAAACAACTGAGGTGAAGATATGAGAAAGAAGAAATTCGACGAAACGAACGACGTTTCTTTCAGCGTGGAAACAACCGAATTCGGCACGCGTGAAAAGAGAAAGAAAGAGAAAAAGGTCCTTTCGCCCGAAGAAAAGAAAAAGCGTACGATAAAAGCGCTGATTATCACGGCAAGCGTCGTGCTTGTCCTTGCGATATTCTTTGGCGGTTGCGCGATAAGTTCGGCTGTCGGCACGAAGTCGCTTATCAAGCAAGGGCAGAGTTTTGACAAAGTCGAATATACCGAGCATTCGCAACTTGTCCCGACGTTTGACGAAAGCCTCGGATACTACGTATTTACGAAGGAAGACGGCCGCGATTTCAAGGTGTTGCAGTTCACCGACGTCCATATCGGCGGCGGCGCGTTTTCGCACAAAAAGGACGCGTGGGCAATGAACGCCGTCGCGACGATGATCCGAGCGGAGCAACCCGACTTTGTCGTGGTCACGGGCGATATCGCGTACCCCGTACCTTTCCAGTCGGGCACGTTCAACAACAAAAACGCCACGATGATTTTCGCGGAAATGATGGAAGCCCTCGGCGTGTACTGGACGTTCGCGTTCGGCAACCACGACACCGAATATTACAGCCGTTATTCGCGCGTGGATATCTGCAACTATTATAAGGAAAGAAATTTCAAGTATTGCTTGTTCGACGCGGGCGTTTGCGACGAAAAGGACTATATCGGCGACGACGCAATGGGCTTCGGCAATAATATGTTCGTGGTCAAAAATTCGGACGGCAGCATCAATCAGGCGCTCGTAACGTTCGACAGCCACAGCTACATCGACGGCGACTACTTCGGCGCGGCGTGGAAATACGACAATATCCACCAGTGCCAGGTTGATTGGTATATCCGCGAAATGGCGAAGTTGAGAAAAGCAAACGACAATAAAGCCGTCAACAACCTTGTGTTCTTCCACATTCCGCTGCGCGAATACCGCGACGCCTGGGCGAACGTAATCGACAAACTCGGCGACGGTAAAACACCGAACGTCGGCGATAAATTTGTATCCGACCGCGGCACGACCGAGTTTATCTACGGTACGATGGGCGAAAACAACAAAACCAAAAACGGTCAGCGCACATACGGCGTCTTCTGCGGAATGCGTACGGACGAACTGTTTGAGGCAGGGCTTGAAAACGGTATGCAGGGCGTCTTCTGCGGTCACGACCACTACAACAACTTCTCCGTAAACTATACGCCGAAGGGCGCAGAACGCTCGATACGTCTGACGTACGGCATGTCCATCGACTACCTCGCCTACGTCAGCGTCAGGGATCACGCACAACGCGGCTGCACGCAAATCTTGCTGAAAGCCGATAACTCCTTTGAATGCGCACCCAAAAACTACTATTCGGACTACAACGTGACGCCCGAAAAACCCGAAAGGAAGAAGTAATCCGCTTCCAATCCAATCAAAAACGGATATAAAAACAACCCCTTCGCATCGCGAAGGGGCTTTTTTATTGTTTTATTTTGTCGTTATTAAATCGAAACCTTCCCATCCGTGCAAACAACTTCCTTCGCCGGAACGTTGAGTTTCCAATATTCTCTTTTTGAAATTGCATTCCATTGCGCTATCGTTCCGTTAAATTTAATGTTTGTAAGCTCGGTGCAACCGAGGAAGGCATAAGAGCCGATGCTCGTCACACCGTTACCGATTGTCACGCTTGTAAGTCCGCTGCAACCATTGAAGGCATAAGAGCCGATGCTCGTCACGCCGTTACCGATTGTCACGCTCGTAAGCCCCGTGCAACCAGAGAAGGCAGAACCACCTATGCTTGTCACGCTATTGGGGATTGTTATGCTCGTAAGCCCGATGCAATTATAGAAGGCATTTTGGCCGATGCTCGTCACACTTCCGTCCATAGGAATTACACTTGTTTTACAACCTAAAAGCAGTGTCTTTGTTGCGGTTTCTATCAAACAGTTTCCTGCACTGTGATATTTGGAGTTTCCTTCAACAACAATAATGCTCGTAAGCCCGCTGCAATCATAGAAGGCATACGGCGGAATAGTTGTTACATTGTCTCCTATATTAACCGTTGCAAGATTGGAACAACCTTCGAATATGGGATAACTCAATGAGCCGGTTGTGCATGCGGTTGCACTCCAATTGACTGTCGTAAGTCCAGTGCAGCCCTCGAAGGCATCAGGGCCGATGCTCGTCACACCATTACCGATTGTTATGCTCGTAAGTCCAGTACAATATGCGAAGGCATATTGATTGATTTCAGTTATATACGAAGGTAAAATCAATTCTGTATTAGTGCCGAGATAAGTAACCAAAATCTTTTTGTCTCCGTCCGTATATATAATGTATCCGTTTTCATCCTCCGTAAGTTTGCTTCCTCCTTCGTTTGTGTAAACGTTCTTTGCATAATAGGCAACGTATCCGTTATCGGAACTTCCCGCAGTTATTGTCAAAGACGATTTGTTATACACTTCGATGAGTTTGTAGCAACCATAGAAGGCAGCATAGTCGATGCTCGTCACGCTGTT